>JAABUP010007123.1_pt1 | contig 15270 bp, 21 predicted proteins | sample 5559201 | NCBI WGS metagenome assembly JAABUP01 (sample SAMN10711887, study PRJNA513373) | rock metagenome | isolation source: Antarctica rocks | place: Antarctica
TTCCGCGGACGGGCTATGAGGGACGCTGTGCATGTAGACAAACGCTTGTAACTTGCGGAATTTAAGCGGCATCGAAGTGCACAACAACAGTGACTAGGTAGCAGCAACACACGCACAGGAGCGACCTGGGACCCTGGGGCCGCGTGATGAACTGCTAGCATCCTATCCAATCACGTGCTTGACGCGCGAGCTACAACCGGATCGCACGCAGCAGCAGGCTGACCGACGCGCGCCGCCTGCGGCACCGGCGCGCGCGCGCGAGAAGCGCGGCCGAGCCGCGGCGCTCTTGCGAGGCTGCCGCTAGCTGGCGGCGGGCGCTGCGCAGCAGCGCGCGCAGCGCGCGCCTAGTCGACCAGGCCCTGCGCGCGCAGCCGCTCGAGCGCCAGGAAGCAGGTGGCCACGCTGGGCAGCAGCATGTCGCCGCCGGCAATGAGCGCCGCCAGCTCCGGCAGGCCCACGCGGTGCACCTCGATGAGCTCCTCCGCGTCGCGCGCGCCCGGCGCGCCGTCCGCCTGCGCGCTCGCCGCCCCCGCGTCACGCCCCGGCCGCGCCCAGGGCGGCATGGGCGCCCAGCCGCGCCGCCCGCTCGCGCCGTCCGCCTCAGGTCGCGTCTGAGTGCTGAAGAGTGCTGCACATGCCCAGACCTCTTCTACACCTGCACAGCCCATCTGGGGCTCCATCCAGTTCGGAATGCTTAGCGCTGCACCGGCTGGCCCTGCCAATGCAGAGGCAGGGCGTAGAGCAGTTAGGGCTCCCCTTAGCCTCAGCCCGGCCCGCACGCTCCACGGGCAGCTGCTCAGCGCTCGAGGGAGGAGGGGGCGCGAGGGCGCGCCTCGGGGCCGGTGCAGAGGAAGGGCGTGAAGCGGTTGGGGCTCCACTTGACCTCCGCCAGGCCCGCGTGCCCCGGCGGCAGCAGGCGCTGCCAGGCGCCGCCGGCCAGGCGCGCCTCCTCCGACAGCTCCGCGCGCGCACACGCCTCGCGGTCGCCGTGCCGCCGGGGGTCGAAGCCGCCCGTCGGCAGCACGAACATCATCGCGTTGGGGCCCTGGCAGTGCTCACGCAGCAGCGTCACCTGCGGGGCCCCCACGCGCCGCAGCGTCACCTGGGGTCTCCCAGTCACTTGGCGGCTCCCCATGCGCTGCAGCGCCACCTGCGGCGCCCCCCGCGCGCAGCAGCGTCACTCGCAGGCCCCCCTCATGCGCAGCAGCGTCACCTGCGGGTCCACCACGTCCGATGCCTCACAGTTCTGGCGAGCCGGAGGTGCCCCATGCGCATCATATGTTGGCTCCACTAGCGCGCTGAAGCGGCTAGTGGAGGGTCAGTTCACAGGAGTGAGCTTGACCCTCCACGCTGCGCCGGCGCCGGGCTGCCGGCGCGGCGGCCCTGGCGCCGGCCGCAGCAGGCGCCCGTGCGCTGCAACAAACACTCATAGTCTGGGGCCCTGGCATCTACTCGCACACCAGCGTCACGTGGCGTGCATGCAGAGCTGCTGCTGGCCCCCTCAAACCCCCTCGAAAATCAATCGGAGCGCGGTGCGCAGCTCTGCATGAGCCGCGCGGGGGCGCGCCTCGCCGCCGCGCCGGCCGCCCGGCGCCGGATGGAACGGGAACGTGACGCAGAAGTGGAAGTCTGCCTGCGGGTGGCCGACGATGTCATAGTCATGCTCCACCTCCTGCGTCCGCGCGCGCGCGTGACAGCCCTCGCGCGGATGTTTTGGCAGCGATTATCGCAGAGCAAGTGCCTTGCAGCAGTCGTCGCGGAGCGCATGCCCTTACAGCGGTCGCCGCAGAGCGGGTGCAGCGGCTGGCCTTTTGCTGCCGCGTGCGGCGCGCAAACGCCTGACAGGGCGGTGAGTGCGCTTGCACGAGCAGCCCGGCGCGCGTGCGAAGCGTGTTTGTATATAACTTGATTGCGCCGCGCACGCCCTGTGAGGCGGCAATTGCCACGCCTGCCAGGCTGGATGCAAGGTCCGCTGCACAAGGAACCGCATGGCGGCGCGTGCGCACCGGCCGCGTGCCCGTGGCGGGGAAGCGGATGCGCCGGTTGAACAAGGTCAGGTAGCGCTTGTGCACGACCGTCTCGCTGACCACCGGAAAGTCCAGCGCCTCATAGCGCGCGCCTGCGCCCCGGCCGCGGCGCTCATGCAGGCTGGCTCCACGCAGGCAAGTTGCACAGTCTCTTCACGGCAAGCACAAGCGGGCGACCTGCAGGCGCCTCCGCCTCGGCGCGTCGGTTGCCTGTGCAGGCGGGAGCGAGCTCCTGAGGCCGCAAGCGTGCATGCAGGGTGCGCGCAGCGTGCTGCGGCGTCACCGGAGGCATGGGCAGGGGCAGCTGCCCAGGCGTGCGAGGGCCCACATCTGGTTCTGCGGCCGCCGCGTCGCTCGTTGCCCCGTCGCCGCCCTCGGCCTGCGCAGGCAGACGCCGTGCGTCTTGCGTGTGCAGGACAGCATGATTGGACGGGAGCATGCTGTTGCCGCAAACGGCACGCACGCTGGAGCCCCCGTCGTCGAAGCCCAGCTCATGCAGCAGCGCGGCAACCTGCGCAGCGCACGCGCGGTGTCACCGCCGCAGCGCTGCCAGCGAAACAGGCGGGCTGCAAGCACGCGGCGCGCACCTCCGGCAGCTGCCGGCCGACAGCCTGCATCACCTCGAGCAGGCCGCCCAGCGCGCAGGCCGCGCGCCGCCCGCGCTCGGCCGCCGCGTGCGCGTCCAAAAAGCGCCGCGCCAGGCGCGCCGCGGCGCCCAGCGCGCCGGCGCGCGCAAGCGCGCCGGCCAGCGCGCGCGACGCGCCGGCCAGCTGGGCGACGCTGGCCAGCACGCGCATGACCTCCTCCTCCGCGTGTGTGGCCCACGCCGTGTACAGCGCGCAGCCGCATGCGCCATCCCCGCCGCCCGCGGCGCGCGCGCCTGGCGGCGGCCCGCCTGCGCGCCCGCGCCGGGTCCGCGCGCGCCGTCTGCATGACTGCGCTCGCGCTGCTGGCGTGCAGGCTCATGGAGCCAGGCATGCGCCCACACGCTTGGAGCAGCTTGGTGGGAGCTCCCTGGCCATGCATGCTCCACAGCGATAGTGAGCATCTGCGCAGGCTGAGAACGCAGGCATGCACACCGCGCCTGCTGGTCAGCGTGCTATCCCAAGCTGCCGCCGCAGCACACAAGGCCCCCCGCCACCTGACAGGTCCTGCATGCACCCCGCCAGGGGCGCGCGCACAGTGCTCGGCCAGCTCGGTCAGCGCCGCCGCGACAAAGGGCACCAGGCCCGGGCACGCCAGCGCGACCGCTCTGCACCCCGCGGGGCTGTCGCCTGCCACGAGCTCGCCGATTGCGGCCTGCGTCCCGGCAGGCACGTACGCGCGCGTCAATTCGCGGCGCGGCGCGCAGCACTGCTGCTACTTCAGACGGCCGCAGAACGGAGGCTGGAGGCGGCGCGCGCACCACTCTGTCTCTGAGGATTACTGACACCAAGTTGGTGCCGACAATGATTTCCAGGCCTGAGATGTCCAGCGCGCGCACGCGCTCGGGCGGCAGCAGCACCAGGGGCAGCAGCTGCGCCGCCGCGTACGGCTGCAGCTCCACAGGCAGGGCATCTCCGCTGGGCCGCAGGAGCGCGCTCGGGTTCAGCAGGTGCACAGCGACAGCGACTGAGGCGTCCTGCCGGCCCCGCGCGGCATGCGGTCATGGGCGGGCGCTCGCAGGGCTGTCGCAGCAAAATGCTCCGCGCGCTCGTGGCGCGCCGCGCCCGGGCCGCCGCGGCGGCCAACGCCCCGGCGGCGCACCTCGAGCTCTGCGCGAAAGCCGCTGGGCACGCACGGCGCCACGAGCAGCTTGACCAGCGTCGTGAGCAGCGCCTTTGCGGCCGGCAGCGCGCTCCTGATCTCGCCCACCGCCAGCAGCACCCGCGCCGCGTGCTGCACCGCCTGCGCGCCGGCGGCTGCACTCATTGGTCACCCGCGCTGTGTCCTCCAAGGGTGCGAGCGCCGGAACTGGTACCATCGCACTTCTCACATTTGCGCTCATCACAGGGCACCAGCCGCCGCGCTGCTGCATGAGAGAGGACCTGTACGGCCGCCCGGGTACCGGACAGTGCCGCCCGGTCGGGGGCGCACGCGGATCACGGACTCGTTGGTGACGTCGGGGTCAGCCAGAGCGTCCGGCGCGCGCCTCAGCGCGGCGTCCATGGCCGGCAGCGCGAGCGTGAGCAGGCCCTCCCGGGCCTCCTCGCAGGGCGCCTCAGCATCAAGCTGCGTACGCAGCGGGGTGAGATTCGGCTGCTGCAGCACAGCTCATCAGACCACTGGTGTCCGCCTGCCTGCAAAGAGCGCACAGCAGCCTGCCTGCTGCTATGAAATGCCGTATTGCAGCGCTGCACGCAGCAGCCTGACGGGCCTGTGCGGCCTTGCACCATTTTGGCAGCGAGCGGAGGGCATGCGCCTCGCGCTTGCGCGCTTTGTGGCACAGGCCAAGGTCGCACCAGCAGCGCCCAGGGCGGCTGGCAGCAGGCGATGTCCTCGTACGTGCGCTGCAGCTCGCGCGTACTGATGCTGCCTGGCGATGCGTCGGCGCGCCCGCTCGCGTCGCGCGCGTCCTGCGCTGAGCAGACGCTATGGCGCATGCGGGTGCCGACAGGGACAGGCTGCGGCCTTTTCTTGCGACCCACACGGCCCACTGGCTCACCATTGGATGCGGTAGCATCATGATTGGCCTCGAGTAGCAAGCATCCTGGTCACGCCAGACTGAAAATACCAGGCGCTGCAGCGCAGGGGTCACAATACTAAATGTCGGAGATCCAGGACACAGGAGGTGTTGCAATCCGTCGCCCATGCATGCATGCCGGCATGACATGGTGCGGCCTTCCGCTGGCGGCCAGCGCATGTGCGATCCGCTGCACTGCCTCTCGCATGCTCTGCCTGTGGGCGCCCGCGCCCCGCGCGCGCGCACCTGCTCCTCGACGCGCTGCGACACCCAGTGCAGCACGGTGTATAGGTAGCGCACGCCGCGAACGCGTGCGCTGCCGCGCATGCGCTGGGCGACCTGGCCGCACTCCAGCAGCTCGCCCAGCATCCTGCCGCCCCGGCACGCGATGTCGTCCGGCGTGCGCCCCCGGCCTGCGGCGAGCGGAGCTGCTCGGCCGGCAGCGCGGCGCCGCGCTGCCAGGGGTCTGCTTCGGCATGCCGCCCGCCTCCGACCCGCCCCTGGCCGTGACAGGGGCTGGGGCGTGCAGGCGTGTGCTGACGCGCTGCGCGCTGCGTGGCTGTGCACGCATTAGACAGCAGCTGCTGCAGCACCGACAGCGTGCACGGCGCGCGCGCGGGCGAGTCGTGTCGGCTGGGCGCCCCTGCAGAGCTGACCGGGGCGGCACAGGAGGCCACGCAGGAGCTCACGACCAGGCGCAGAGCGATCAGAGCAGCCAGGTGCGCAGGATGCGGGTGCGTGGTCGGCGCGGCGCACCGCCTCTCCACATCTGCAGGCAGCGCAGCAGCAGCGGGGTGACGCGGTCGGCCAGCAGGGCCAGCCACCGCCGCTCCACCTCCGGGGCGAGCGCTTCGGCGCCGACGTCAAGCAGCGCAAAATACGCGCGCATTGCACAGTCCACGCTGTCCAGGGCGCTACACCATGCATCGCCTGCGGTTCTTCTGTCCAGGGCGGCGCACTCTGCGCGGCACGCCGTATGGTGAGCCGGCTCACGTCAGCCTCGTGCATCAGGACGCGTTTCTTTGCCGGCAGATGCAGGCCCCGCACCGCTTGCTGGCGGCGGCGCAGCCGCAGCGCAGCGCACGGCCAGTGCGTGCTCCATGACGCCGAGCAGGAGGGCGCTCCCGGGGGCGCTGCAGAAGGCCGCCAGGTATGCGGCATGCGGCGCCTTGCCGGCCAGGCACATCGCCTCGTACAGCACCACGGCGTCGTGCAGGTGCTGCGGCAGGCAGGACAAGGCTCGCCTGATGGCACATGCATGGGTTGCTGGAACAGGGGCGCCCCACGACACGCACCCAGTAGCAGTCGGAGCATCTCGTGCTGCCACCATAGGTGGCGTCGGGTGCTGAGGCCGCCGGCCCTGATGCCAGCACGTCAGGCCGCTTTGGATGGTTGCTCAGCCAGACCAGCACTGCTGAAAGGCCGGTGTAATACTGCGACAGGACCGCAGAGCGGGGCGTGGCGGCCTCGCCCCACGCTTTGGACTCGTCCGCGCGGCACCACCTCCCGACTACCTGCACGGGGCGCAGCCTCTTGTGGAGCGGTCTGCACAGGGCGGCTTGCCAAATGCGTGCGCGTGAGGGGCGCACCTCTCGCAGTGCAAACACACAATTGCGCACCACGTCAGAGGCAAAGGACCCCCCGGACTCGTCCGGTCTGCTCGCCGCCAGCACTGCCCACGACGTGGCCAGGCCTGCAGCTAGGCCGTATATGTCATAATCTGCGTACCTGTATGCACAACGCTGCGTCAGCTGAGACAAGGTGCAGCCGGTGTAGCACTTCACAGCAGCATGCGCGTCGGGCCAGAGATGAGTGCGCTGTACGCATCACGCTCACCTTTGTGCGGCTTCGCGCACAGCCGTCTTGCGGTCAACCTCGTCGTCCACGTAGAACGGGCAGGAGAGCAGAAGAAAGAGCGCCCGCACAGGCCGAACCACGCGCGACATCAGCTCGGTCTTCGGGTCACCGTCCACGCTCTCATAGACCTCAGACGCTTTCAGCAAGTCGCACCACACCAGGCGTCTGACTATGCTGAGCAGCCATCTCAAGCACGTGTCCGTGTAAAAGCGCCTCGCATCGCGCAGTGAAAAGCTCGTCCCCTCGGACGCAGCGAGCACGAGTTCTGGCGGAGTAAACTGTGAGAAAACATCTGCTACAACAGGCGTTAACAGCTCAAAAACTCGCACAGGGGTGGTCGCATCAGTTGCCAATGCTGGGGCTGATGCTTCAACTGCCCTGAGCTGGGCAGCAGCTGGCAGGCTCGCCAGTGCGCACATCGCGCTGACTGACGTGCACTGCTGCTGCAGCTGGATCCTAGCTGCTGGACGCTAAATTTGAAAGTGCGGCACATAGGTGACCTGAACAGCCGCAGCCGCGGCTGGGAATCCACTACGTACCACATGGTGCCATGGCATGAGACTGAGTTCATGCGACTGAGTGCATCGTGCGCGCTCATCATGCGCGCGTCTAGCATTGCACCCTTCCAGCAGGACAGTCTAGACTGAACCCGATCTGGTTTGCCAGCAGGCACCTGCCTCCAGGACACAGCGCACGTCACGCGCCAGCGCCCCACAGTGACCCAGGGAACTGTGGCACTGTCCATACAGCTTGTGCTGAGCTGCGGCACGAGCAGGATGCCGCAGGGGGCACACAGGCGCCTGGCCGGGCACGTCGCGCCAGTGCTGTGCTGCGAACTGCAGGCAGATGGCCACACCGTGCTGTCCGGCGGCGAGGACGGCACAATGTGCATCTTCGACTTGCGGCAGGGGGCTGCCGTGCACCGCATTGGCCTTGCACGGGGCGGGGAGGCCGTGCCCTCGCTCGCCGTGCACCCGGGCGAGCCGCACACCGCGTTTGCGGCCTGCGGCCGGGCCGTGCAGACGCTGGACCTCAGGCAGGTGTGCGGCGGGCCGCCACGCGGTGGCCAAGCAAGGCAAGCTGGCTGCAGGGCAGCGCTGTCCTGACAGCCGGCAGCGTGCAGGACGCCTCCAGGCTGGCGGCGGTGGCGTCCCCGCCGTGCAAGCTCTTGAGGCAAATGCCGACGAGGTGAACAGCCTCGCGGTGCACGCCAGAGGGCAGTACCTGGCTGCGGGCGACGACGCTGGAGACATCCAGGCACGCCCGCCTGAAACGCGCCCTCCTGACTGCAGGGCGTGCTGCGGTTGGGCGGAGCGCACTTGCAACACGGCGCCGGGGGTTCTGACTGCGGCAGTGTATTGAAACCCCTCCAGAGCTGCAGCATGTCACAGTGGCTGGCACTCGAGCTCTCCCAGTAGGCTCTGCTCAGCTGAGAGACCTTGAATAACAAGGCCGGGAGGCCCGAGTCTACCGAAACTCCCTGGAGGCCAGCGCCCTGGATCCTGCGCTGCCGCGGCCGCCACCTGCGCGCGAGCGTGCGGCGCTGTTGCTGGCGCGCTGCGCCAAGCGCCGGCCGCGGCGCGCGCGCGATGGGGGCGGGCGCCGGCGTGACCCGGCCGCCGGCCGCCAGGTCAAGGTTAGTCCATACGGGCAGGCCCTAAATCCAACTACCTTATGCTGCCAGGTGCTGGACCTGCGCGCGGGCGCGCAGTACCGGGCGCTGCGCGGCGCGCACGCCAGCATCTGCGCCGCCGTGGCCTTCCGGCCGCAGCGCCCCTGGGAGCTGCTGAGCGGCGGCCTGGACGGCGCGCTCGCGCGCTGGGACTTTTCGAGCGGCCGGCCGCGGCGTGTGTGGCGGATGGCTGAAGAGGCCGGGCCCGACGGCGCGCAGGCGCGCGCGGCGTGGCCCAGCCCATGCGGGGCGCTGCTCAATTGAATATGATAATGGCACCCGGGGCGCTGATGGCGTCAAGCTGGCAGCCCTACAGTTTTGTTATACCCAAGCAGTGATGCCTTGCAATCACACTGTATCTCCTCTTCACCCATGTCTCGAGCTGGTGGCACACAGGCACTCTCATGGCTGCTGGCAGAGCCGCTGTGTGTCCAGGCAAACGGCCAGCCATCGGCCCCTGCTGCCCTGCCCTGCTGCCATGTGCTGCTGCCTGCGTGTGAAGAGGGCGGCACGCACGACGGCCTGCATCGCACGGCAGCCAAGGCTGAAACGCAATACCTGATACAGCTGCGCATGTGCGCAGGTATTCAACCCGCCGCTGGTGCATGCGGTCGTGGCAGGGCCCGCCACCGCGCCGCGGCCGTTCGGGCGGCTGGCGGCTGTTGCGCGCGGCGACGGCGCCGTCGCCGTGTACGATGCAGACGCGCCTGCTGTCGACCCCGCCGGCGGCGGCAGGTGATGGCAGGTCCAAGCATCGACAAGATCCACACTGTGGGATTTGCGCAGTCATGACGGTGATGGCTTGCTCTATAGCTGCCTTGCCCGTAGCACCTTGGGCGCAAACAGTACGTCGGGCGGACCATTGTGTTTCGCAATGGCCTGCCAAGCATACAGGGCTGCACATACATGTGAGTATGCTCCTCAGCCGCACTCTGCAGGCAGAGAATAGTTCAGGCTGCAGCTGGCCCACAGACATGCCGCTGCCAGGCAGCGAGGAGCGCGGGAGGACCGCGGCGCCGCACACGCAAACGGGCACGCGTCGGGCGAGTTGGCCGGCGCACATGAAGCGGCCGTCGCGGCCGGCGGCCGCCTGGCGCTACTCGGGCGCGAGCAGGGTGGGCACGGCAGCGCGGCGAGCTGCGTGTGCGGGCCTGCTCCCAGCAGCGCGCGTGGCATGCCCTGTGCGGCGCGGCGGCTCCGTTGCGGGCGCATGTGCCGCGGGGTTGGTGCATGGCGAGGAACGGGTGGCATGCCTTCTTGGCTCGCCTGAAGTGCTCCGGAACCGAGTGTGCTGAGCGGACAGCCTGTGCTGATGGTCCCTGGTGTCTGCGATGATCCAGGTGTTTCTTAGCGGACGGCACTGGGCGGCGGCTGGCGTCCGGGGCCAACGACAGGCGCGTGCTGCTCTGGGACTGGACGGTCGTCCTGCCCGCCTCGCTGCCGTGGTCGACGGATGCGAGCGGCGGGGGCGCGGGCGCGCCGCTGCTGCATGCGATCAATCACGGCGCGAAGGTGAATTGCGTGGATGCTGCGTGTACGGCCTCAGGGGCCCGAGTGCTGCTTGTGGGAGGTACTCAGCGGCGCCTGCATGTGTACGAGCTGCAATGAAGGTGATGGATGATTGCTGGCTAATCAGGTGGACGTGCTAAAGTCTGTAAATTTATAGCCCACATTGGGAAGGTGGAAGGCCACGGAGAGCAGGGTCATGCAAGGTAGACGCAAGCCACATGCTTCGTGCATGCACTTCGTCTCACACCGCTCGTCGAGCACCCATTCAAGCTGCAAACGTACAGCGATCCATTCAATGTTTTAACAAGTTTGGCTACAATACATGTTAAAGAAAAGCGCTGCAACAAGGGCACCTGCAGGTGTCAGGCGCGACCACCCATGAGTCTTATACGCACTTCCAAGCACACAGGCAGTCTCTCAATCAGCTCATAATAATCCTCTATGATGACTGCACTACCAGCGCTCTCCTCCTATGATGTGTGCAGCACAACGCGAGTCTCTGCACTCATCAAGCCCCCGCCAAACAGCAGTGACAAGCACTTCAAAAGCTGGAGAGGTCGCGGCCAAAGGCGCGCGTCTTCACCCAGTCGAACAGGATGAGCACGCGGTTGCGGAAGGACACCTGCTTGGTGATGTACACGGAGCGCCACACCAGGAAGGCAAAGTAGCCGGACAGGCGCAGCGAGATGGGGTCCACTTGCGTCAGCGCCTGGTTGTTGCCTGCCGGCGCGGCCGCGCCGGTGTCGCACACACGCCCGACCGACATGCAACGCCCTGTTGCATGCGCGCCCAACGGGCACGCCAAGCAAGGTGCAGTTGAGGCTGGTGTTGATTTTGACGTCATGTAGCTTATTAACATACACAGGCTATGAGCAGCACGGGCGTGTAAGCGCGCAGCATGTGTCGTGACACTTCGCACGGATCGGCATTGTCATGATACTTCGCACAACAGCAGTGAATAAAGTCACAGACCTGCAACAAGCAACCTCAGTGCAGACCTTTAAAGCCCTGCCGCGGTTTGGGGGCGCGCCAACGTACGCCAGCAGGCCCAGCGACAGGAACTCGAAGGGCTTGCTGAAGAACTCGCGCGGCGCGCCGCCCTCGTCCACGCTCTCCGAGATGGACTCCAGTGGCCCGGGCGCGCGCGCGACCTTGCGTGACGGGAAGGGCTCCTGCACGCCGCAGCAGGAGCGCCCTATCCCAACCATGACGGCTTCCAGGGCCAGGCGATGCGAGGCGCCAGTACTCCTATCTTGCTCGACGCTCGCCAGATTAAGCGCTCATGGCAACACCGAGTCACCTGTGCATTCCCGGCCGAGGTGCTGCTCAACACGGCGTGAGGTCAACGGACAAGAGTAAATGCTGTCCGTTGAAACAGCACGCTGCAGCTACCACCTCCACATCCCAATCTCTGCTAAATTCAACTTACCATGGCAGAAGCTGCGCGTCTGGGAGTGGGTTGGGGCGCGCCGTGAGGCCGCCGCGCCCCATCTTGTACCTGCGGTTGATCATGCGCGCCGCGTAGGCGCCCTGCTGGCCTGCAACCTGCCGCGGCAGCCACAGACATGCACGTTATGAGCGCCTGACCAGTACGTGCCGCACAGAGGCACTGGTCACCTCAGGTCCACATCATTATATAGAAATGAAGCTCGTCTGCCATGCCTGCCTTGACATGGCACAGGGGAGCTCCACCAGCAACCTTAACGAAGAGTGCTGCTCGCCCAATCTGCGGCCTTGCACCACGCTGCAGGCACGAGCACAGTGTGCTTCGTTAAGCGAGACACAATCTCATGCGCTTCAGCCTTGCAGGCTGCCAACCCGTCAAAGACAGGCAGCAGTGCAGCTTCCCAGCACGGCAGCCGAGCATGGCCGCGCGCGCGCCTGCGCGGTCGCGGGCAGGCGGTTGCCGTGCATCATGGCGCAGTCGCCGAGCGCGAGCGCGTCGCGCGCGCCCACGATGCGCAGGAACGGGTCCACCGCCAGCTTGGTCGCCGCCGGCCGCCCGCCGCTGAACTCCGCCTGCGCCGGCAGCTGCGCGGCGACGGCCTGCGCGTTTCGGCGCACGTCACGCTCCTGCCGTGTTGGTTATGCACGAAGCAGTGCCGCATAACTGCCACTTTCGCACTGGTGACCATGTCAAGGGGCGGCGCACGTCCGTCAGCCTTCTATGCTTCAGCGCTCCCCGTGCCTGGTCTCACGGGGACACAGAGCGCGCCGCACCCAAGCACACTGCTCACCCCGTGCCCGCCTGGCCTACTTCAGGCGCGCATGTGAAGGCTGAGCGTGTCTCGTGCTGATGGGATAGCATTAGGGGAGGGTCGGCGGGGCCGCGCGCGCCTGCACCAGGGGCCGCGAGGAGTTGCCCGTGCTCCACACGCACACGCCGTAGTCCATGCGCTCGCCGCTGGACAGCACCACCTGCCGCGCGCACAGCACGGGGCGGCCGCCATCAGCCCCCCATCACGCCTCCAGCTCCGCCAGCGCGCGCGGCTGCTTGTGTCAGCGCGACCCAACGTGCGCACATGAGGGTGGCTGCCCAGGCAGCCGGCCACTCGCCAGGACAGAGCGTTGTTCCCTGTGCAGGCAATGGCGCAGGGCCGCGCCCAAGCGCGCCGCGGCGCTATGCCAACGCGGCGGCGACACGCACCAAATCCGCACAGCTTTTTCACTTGCGGCGCGTCCCTGCATAGGTGTATGCTGCACAAGCACAGACTTTGCATGCTCGCAACCCCTGCATCATGCAGTGGTAGCATGGGGTGCCTAAGCGCCGGGGCACACCTGCTCCTGCGTGACCTCCACCACGCGCACGCCTGTCCGCACCTCCACGCCGGACTGCTCGAAGGACGCGAGCGCTTGCCGCTGCAGGCGCTCGTCGAACATGGTCAGGATGCTCTGCGCACTCTGCGCGCCGCGGCGCACGCACGCTGTCAGCTGCAGCATGACGTCAGCAAGACAGGCCGCGGCACATACATGCTGGTTCACCACTGCAATTGTAAGGGACCCGATTTGAGAAGCAGTCCTTGGGGCACATGAGTCAGCAAATACGGGCAGCAAGGTACCGGAGGTGCTTCTCCAGCCTGAGCAGTAGCAGGCAGCAGCCTGGGAGCGCGTCGCAGACCAGCCGAGCAATGCGTGAAACGTCAGGGCATGCCTGGAGGAGCGTCACGCGCACGGAGGGCATGAGCTCCGCATACTTGCGGCGCAGGTCGACGCGCACAAAGTCGGCCAGCGTGCCTGCGAACTCCACGCCTGCAGCGCCACCGCGGTCAATGATGTAAGCCAGGCAGTTGCACGACACGCTGCGCTATGCATCAGTGGCATTGCATCCAGGAGCTTGGTAAACATCCTGCTCGCGGGCATGCCAGCCCCTCTGCTCATGCGCTCACAGCCGAATACATATGAGGCGACTCTCAACGCCTGCTAAGGTGCAAGTCCTCCTTGCAGATCCAGATGCCTAGTCAAATGACGCACTGAGCATTCTATAGCAGAACTCTGGGGAAAAGCCAGGTCCATTTCGTGAGGCAATGGAAATACGCTGCCCTCGCACCTGTAGGCCCGCCGCCCACAACGATGAAGTGCAGCGCGCGGCGCACGTCCACCTCCAGCGCGCCGGGCAGCGCGGCCAGCTCGAAGCAATCGGAGATGCGCTTCCGCAGCGCGATCGTGTCGGCGATCTCCTGCGGCGGTCTGGTGGGTCAGCGCAGCTGCATGCAGCCCCACAAAGCGCTGTTTAAGCTGCCTACTTCAGGCATGCGCTCGCTGGGAAAAGTGGTGCGTGTCGAAGCAACACGGTGAGTTGCTACAAGGCTGCCCTTAGCGGCAGGCACGCCAGTGGTGGCCGACTGCTGCGTCTACCCTAACTCATACCCATATTATACCCTAGGCAAGGCTCGCCTTCATGAAGAAGCAGTAGTCGGACACGCCCGGCACGCCAAAGGTGGCTGACTGCTCCCCCACGGCCACCACCTGCGCCGGCGCGCGCACCCACTTGGCGGACCGACAGTGGGTCTAGGGCTGCAGTCCTAACCCCAACGATGTCGTCAAGGTGCATATTAGAAACAGCGTGCTCTGCGCTGAAGGCAGAACCAGGGACACATGCAGGAGGCAGCACACCAGAGCACTGCATCGAGCATTTAAGGCCTAAGCACGGCAGGTGTGCACGGCAGGCAATGCACTGCAGAGCAGCTTGGGGGCAGCGCGCACCACCAGGTCGTAGTTGATCTGGAACTGCGGCTTGCGGCCGCCCTGGTAGGCCACGCTGCTGGTGCACAGCGCCGTCTTCTTCGTCACGTCCAGCTCCTGGGGCCCGCACCATGCATGCAGTGAGAGCTGCACCAAGAGGACTGCACCATGCGTGCAGTGAGGAGCGCAGCAGGCGGGGCAGTGAGGAGTGCATCCGGCACGCGGTAATTGCAGGCAGGCTTCCCGGACGCGGAGCGCGGAGCAGGCAGGCGGCGCGCAGCGCCTGCGCGCATGCGGCATGCATGGAGCGCCTCCTACCTGGAGCACGCAACGCAACACATGCCCACCAGCTGCTACATGACAACCTGCAGACATACACGTCGACATGCAAAGTCAGGTTTGTGCTCAGAACAGTGTGCTTGAGGCCGCACGTCGCAGGTCGCGCCGACGTACTCGACGAAGCGGTTGCTGACGCGGATCGGCTCGCACAGGCTTCGGAACTCCACCGTGCCCACCGCGGTGGACGGCAGCATGGGCGTGAACCTGGGCGCGGCCGCGCCTCAGGGGGCGCATGCATCTTCCATCCAGGCAGCCCAATCCAGGCAACGGACCGGCTGCCGGACAGAGCATGAGTTGCGAAAAGCTTGTTGCCGGACAGCATGGCCCGTGCATTCACTTGCCGGACAGCACGGCCTGTGCATGCACGGCGCGCGCGCGGTGGCGTGCTGGGCTAGGGAAGGGTAGGTTTAGGGCGCACATGAAGTGGTTCCGCGGCGACACGAGCACGACCTCGTAGCGCTCCACGTCGATGACCTGCGGCGCGCAGGCCGGCTCAGGCGCGCGCCGCGCACGCTGGCGGGCTGCTCGGCGGGCGCACGGTCGGCGCGCACTCGCCTCAGGCACTGGTTGCCCACCAACACTGGCTTACTGTGGTGCGGCCTTCAAGCGGACACTGCTTGCAGCAACAGCACTAGCTAAGCTGGAGTGCAACGTGTCACCACGTCTGACACCTGACCAAGGTTGGCCAGACATGCAGGCGCGCACTGCTTCTCACAGCGTAACGGCGTCTGCGCATGCCAATGCGTCGCTGAAAAGAGGTCTACCGATACGAGGTAGACCACACCCGACATGTGCCAAGGCTCACCCAGGTCCCGTTGCCGCCAGGCAATGCATGTCCACAGGCAAACCTCCACATGCAGTGACAGACCAATAACTGAAGTACAGAGCGGCCTGGTGCGCCTGGGAGTGGACGCAGCGGCGCGCCTTGATCAGCGCGTGTGCGGCCCAGCCGCTGCCGAGCACCAGCACAATGGGCTTCTGCGCGCGCAGCAGCGTGGGCGGCTCGCCGCCCGCGGCGCCCT
>JAABUP010007124.1_pt1 | contig 15269 bp, 16 predicted proteins | sample 5559201 | NCBI WGS metagenome assembly JAABUP01 (sample SAMN10711887, study PRJNA513373) | rock metagenome | isolation source: Antarctica rocks | place: Antarctica
GACTAAGATAAAGTACCTTAATGTACTCCGCAGTCGGAGTCTTTCGCAACTCACGTGATCACTGATTACTAGAAGGATTCAAGGGCCAACCGTACAACTGTATAGCCCCATTGGGCTGACTGGATGGCCCTGAACATCGCTTGTAGAAGGTGGTTTTAAGAACGAATTTTGTATATTCAAGTTTTCAGATGCTAATTTAGAGCATATTTTATACGTGGCAAGTCTTATCATGATGCGTGGTTGTTGAGTTATCTGGCTTTGTACGCTTGGCCGGTGCGTACATTTGGCCCGTGAATCCTTTTAATGGTTCCAACGCTAAGCTCTACAGATCATACCTAGCGGCCGGATCATAGCCCGATGGCTGGAGACTGGAGTTGGTACCTCGCGACCCAACACGACCGAGGTCACTCGCTTACTGAGGCTCATGAGGCAAGGCTGGCGAGGCTCTCGTGCCGCCAGGATTGTTCCTGTATAGTTTCAGGTTCAGCTCCACGACCATAACTCCAGGAGTTCTCGGACACTTCGGATGGCCCCCATCTAGTGAATATTAGCCGCCTTCCAATCAACGTGCTTAATAGCAGAGGATTAGCAGAAACCAGCTAATCAGAGAAACCAAATTGTCGAGGCCGCTACTAGAAGGGGGCCCATCCGAAGTGTCCGGACCCTGTAAAGATCCCTGAAGCACTTCCCGACATCAGCCCCCAAGAAGAACTCTCGGGAGGAACCCCCTAAAACTAGGGTCCCTAAAAGTACCCTCTGAGCCCCCATTGGGGTACCTCCTTAAAACCACCTCTCAACGGCCAGGCGCAATAGGTTAGTAACTATTCCCCCACAAGAATAATGGATTAGCAATGCGAGATCTAATTATCGCTCGTAACTAGGTTTCTATAGAATACAATGAGGTTGATATCTCAGTACATGGATTTACATAGGTGCGCACACCTAAGATTGAGTTACCCGGGCAAATTAGCCGAATGTGACGCTCTGCATACCTTGTGTGACGGTCGAATGTGACGGCCCCTAACCCGTTGTCATACTCATCTAAAACTATACGTCCCTCACAAATTTCGTCCAATAATGCTCTTCCTAGAAGCGAATAACAATCGAAAACTCCTGGCTGATCGCTAAAAGATGCCTCTGGGGTCGGACTTTACTGCCTTTCTTACTCGGTCTTATCGAGGGCCCTTTAGAGCTGTAAGCTCTACAGAACAAGGAAGGATTACAGCGCGCGCGTTTGACAAAGGATCCGGACGCTTGCCAAAGCACCATAGAACTAGCTGCATGAGGCTGTCGCGGATTTGGGAGACCGCGCGGTTCGCCGCGAGGAGTAACCTTCTCTAGCTGCTTGGTTTGTTTGTTTCAGCCTTGTTCACCGTCGAGAGAAGGTCGAGGCTTGGACCATACATGTTTACCATGCTCTCTCTCCATTTTATCCTTGTTGGCCTTTTCTTAATCGGGTCGATCATGTGCTAGCATTATCACCTTAGCATTCCTCATCGTTAAAATTCCCTCTTGAGGATGCCGAATCTCTCACAAGAAGAGGCCCGCGAATTCATTGCAGAAGTAAGGGAGGACAATGGCGGCATCACTGCGGAGGACCGAGATTTTCTAGTAGCTAATCTGCCATCTGCGCTTCGAGCATTGCAAAAGACACGAAGACAGCTCGCGGATTCTATCAAGATGTATAGCACATTCGCGTGCAGAGAATCTGGCTGACATTTGCAGTGTTGTCGATAACCTCTATTCGAAAGAGACTCGCTTTTTATATGAGCTCATACAGAAGGCTGAAGACAACTCTTACTCTACAGCGACGGCGGACGGTGAAGAGCCGTTTCTAGCATTCAAACTCTATCCAGATAGGATCATCGTTGATTCGAATGAGGATGGCTTCTCGAAAAGCAACATCAGAGCCATTTGCTCCGTCGGCAACTCTACGAAGAAGCACAGTGCGGGATACATCGGCGAGAAGGGCATCGGCTTCAAGTCCGTTTTCAAGATTGCACAGAAAGTGCACATTCAGTCCGGACCGTTCTCTTTTGCCTTTTCGCATACTCGAGAGGACGATGACGATGGTCTGGGCATGATCACACCGTACTATGAGGACGCTGAAGAGCTTCCAATGGGTGTGCGCACGCGTATGACATTAACGCTCTTAGATTCTACGAAATTCGAGGAGCGGGCTTCTGAATTCCGGGACGTCCCGGACACTTTCCTAATGTTCTTGAGTCGATTACAGCGACCATCCATAGAGCTGTACCCGCCAGACAATGCCCCTACGGCCAATCAATACTTGAAACGAGAAACCAAAGAAAATGGGCTGTACACGACATTCCTTGCCAAGACTAAGCGCAAGGGCAAGAAAGGATCAACTTCAGAACAAAAATATTATACCATGAAGAGCGATCTTCACGATCTCCCTTTCGACGAGGCGAGAAAAGACAAGGAAGGAAACAGCATTGACGGGGCAACAGTTATTCTCGCATTTCCAGTAGATGAGCAAGATGAGCCAGTCCTCAAGCAGCAGCACACGTACGCTTTCTTGCCCTTGCGTCGAGTAGGGTTCAAGTTCTTAATTCAAGCTGACTTCATCACTCAAGCCAATCGGGAAGATGTGGTACATTCCAAGAGGAACCAAGCTGTTCTGAAAGGGGTCGCCAAAGCATTTGCGGATGCCGTGGTCGTGTTCTGCAAGTCTTCATCGCTTAGGTATCAGTGGATGAGATACCTTCCTGAAGATTTCATTACAGATGAATTCTGGAGGACATTGTGGACCCTGGTTCGTGAGAAGCTCGAACAAACTGCCCTTTTAGAGCCATGGAGCGGTAGTGGTCTCTGCAAGCCTTCGGACCTCCAGAAGCTGTCCGAAAGTGTCATCGCCGAAGATCGAAGTCCTTTGTTACCGGATCTAGAGGGTGCAGAAATCTACCTTTCACCGAAGTACACAGAAGCAGACGTCCAGATCCTCAAACGCTTAGGGACAAAAACGCTTCAATTGAGCAAATTATTGATCGTCTAGACGCTGATCTCCACATCCCTGGCGGCTCGAGATGGAGATCTATGAAGAAGAATGCCGATTGGCGTACTCGGATCTGCAAGGTACTTTCGAGAGCCTTCATGAGGAGCAATCCTGGTCAACAGAAGCGCTTGAGAACGCTTGCCCTGATTCCATTGCGTGATAGCAAATGGGTATCTAGCGCTTCTGGGACCAAAATGTACTTCCCCAAGACTGATGGTATTCCCATTCCTGCAGATCTCGGTCTCGATCTCGTCTGCCCCATGGCTGCCGAGAATGTTGCTTGGACAGATCTTCTCATAACTTTAGGCGTAATGAGCTGCCCGTGCGATTTTGTGATCAGTTCGATTCACAAACGTTACAATGCTACGAACCTTGACAACTTCAAATTGTTCAATGCTGTGGCTCAGATCCGATATCTATATTGGTTCCTTCCGAAAGACCATTTGAGCTTGGCTCCGCAGGTCCGACTTGCCAATCAGCACGGCTCTCTGCTTAAGAAAGACCAATACCTGTATTTTCCTAACGAAGTAGATGACTACAGTCCGTCAAAACTCTTTCAGCAAGATGCCCAGCTTCCTGGCCATCCGGTACATTATCTACATGAGGACTATTTGAAGGCGGTTGATCCTGAAGCTATCCATAACGGCCGGCCGTGGCTGAGATGGCTTGAAGAAATAGTTGGGGTCCGCCGAATACCCGAGCTCCGTGCCAAAGGCTATGATGGACTGTCGAAAGAATTCCAGTATATCATTAATTATCGATCGAATAGGCTGCTAGGAACTCTGAAGCGTAGATGGGCCTACTATCGCCCTCAGATCAACAAGGATGTGGAGGGAGAGCTGCGGAACAGCGCTGTGCTTCTTGAAAATGGACGCAGGACATCTCTACTACGCACGTTCCTGCCCTTCCCCAAGCTTAAGCAAATCGCTGCGGAGCTCCGGATTGCCGACGCATATCCTTTCGTTGAAATATCCGAGCTTCTTCGAGATGGGGAAAGATTAGAATGGATATTCGTGAAGGACTTGCAAGTTGGGATTGAGGAGAATCTGGACTTCTACCTCTCTGCCCTGGAGACGTTCAAAACAATCAACTCTACGCTCAACACTACTTCTGCGAGAGACAAATTGGCTAAGATATATCTGAACATTCAGTCGAAATGTAATGAAGGTCTTGATCATGTTCGGTATGCCTTTGTGGAATTTGGCCCCTTTCCCAACTAACGGACATTCAGTGATATATTCAGGCACCCTTTTATTTGGATACAGCCATCAAACAGGATTGACTCTACCTGGCTCTCGACTGCAGACTGTGTTTGGGACGGCCCGCGATGGCTTAAATCAAAGCAGTGTCTGAAGCTCGAAGTCTACCTTGAGCTTGAGCATCTTTTCAAGGTGTCTCTAAGAACTCCCGATGCTTCTCAAATAGATGTCATTAATGATCTGCTTATGTTTAAGAGCCATAGTAGAGATAAGAATGCCTCGAGAAGCCAATCCACCGCCTACACTAAACCGAACATTGGAACCGCCGGCGAGCCATATCAAGTCACTTCAGTAAAGGAAGCTTTTGGCACCACTGGAAATTTCCAGAGCATTACTTCCATGGAGGTATATGCAAAGCAATCGTTCGAGGTAAAGGAATATTGCCGTTGACAAACAAAACATTACTAATTGCATTATAAAGGAGCTCCGTCTAAAAGATTATGATGCAGGGAGGAAACCGTTGAGCACTGAGACCTCAGTCTATAAAACAAAAGCATTCGCTGGCCTCGAAACTGATAAAATCATCGAGGAAGCTGAGAAGCGATACGATTACCTGTTACGGAAGTGTTATGACCCGATGAATGGCGAGAACCTAGAGAGCCGGAAAGCTTTACGGTCCACCTTCGAAGATTCCGCCTTGGTATATATTCTAAAAGAAAACGCTTGGTGCCCTCCGTCGCAATGCGTCTGGGTAGAGTCGAGTGTTAAGATTCCGGGGAAAGCTTCCATTGCTGACGCATATCCATTGAAGAGGAAATTCTTCACAACAGTCCTCAAGATCTCAGAGCCAACCGTCGAGATGTACATTGATTCTCTGAAAGCTGAAGCTAAAGGAAATGCATCCGCGGCGCAAATTAAGGAGACTATGGCACTGATTTGCAGCTTGGGTGTTGGAGAAACTGATCTCTCGAGCTTTGTCGAGGCTAAAGTTTTACCAGTAAAGCTTGCAAATGGGGTGTGTAGCTTCGCCTCAGCTTCTTCTAGGGATGAGTTCGTAGATTTTGCGATTGTGGAGAATGCCATTCATTGGGATGCTTTTAAAGGCAAGATCGTGGTTTTGGACTTTTCTCTCGAAGAAATCAGGGACACCAGACCCCTTCTCCTAGCAATAGGCTTAGAAGAACGATTTTCTTCGAACCTTGTAAAAGAGGTCACAGACGTAAGGGGAGGCTCCCAGGATCATGAGATGACCAGAACTCTCCGCATCAAAAGTCAGGCTATTGTCCGGTATGTCATTCGTCACAAGACCTAGATAGGAACATGAAATAGCAATGAGGCTTCAATTGGCTGACGCTAGTACAGATGTGCTTTTCATTTTGCTAGCCTGAACAAAAGACAGGACGTAGCCTCGCTATATCGAAAGTTCAAGCGCGCAATGGTCTACATGAGTGACGGTATTAGACGCTCACTGCAGATCACGCAGGATGGACGCAGCATTGAAGGCGTATCAAGTCGAGCGAACTTTCATTTTGAGAAAGCAGAAGGTGCTCTGCGACTCTACTTACCGAAGGACGAGGTTGAACGCGATGTTTGCTTAGAATCCGACCTACCTTGCAGATTGTGTACATTCTTGAGCATCACTGATCCAGGCGCACCAGGCGTTATTGGGGGCGTGTTTCGAAAAGACAACCCGGCTGTCATTAGCCAAAATCCTCGAGAACGCAGGAGTGGGTCAAGTTGATTGTGACTTTACTGCTCTGGATGAAGAGCTTGGGGCGTCAGAAGCTAGGTCGGACGTTGAGACTCTGGTCGAGGCTACCAGCAATATCAGACTTTCCACTCCAAGTTCTGGTCCACGTCCGTACACACCCTCTGGTTGGGCGACATGGAGGGAGGGGCAATCCGGAAGTGAAGATGCGCAGGACGTACGTGATGAGATCATGCCGAACCCCTCATACTAGGAACGGCAGAAAGAGGCCCAGGAGACAGCTTACAAGCGTATCCTCGAAAATGTCGTCAACTTTGCAAGACAACGTGTACAATCTGGCGTTTTCGAGTCGACGGGGGTCTCCATTCAGGGTCCAGTGGCAACTAAAGCTTTGCCTCAGGAAAGTATTCGAGAAGCTTTTTCAACTCGCACGCAAGAACGGGATTTCAAGGTTGGAGCTGCGGGGGAACTTTACATGTTCGAATATTTGAAGGGACTCGGTCTACCAAGATTTGGTCCGGAGAATTGGAAGAGCGCGATCAGACACCGAGTCAATATACACGCCGACTATGATGGCCTCGAGAAAGACAACGATCGAAGTGCCATTGCTGATATTGAGTACCTGGATGATTCACGCAAGCTTACCCAATTCTTGACCCAGAAGGGACATCTAGCACAAGGGTTGTGGGATATCGAGAGACCTCTCTATCACATCGAGGTCAAGACAACAACAAGTACAGATTGGCAAGAGCCTTTCCTCATGTCTAAAGCCCAGGAACGACATGTAAGAGCCTCTATCCTTTAGGCTTGAGATCGCTTACATGGTATTAGATTCGAGACAAGCGTATTGAAGATGGCAAAAGCCGTTCGAGCATCTATATGATCTGCCGTATTTTCAATCTGGGTAAGGGCGATGAGACAGGCATACAGATCTATCTCGACCCTGAGACGAAGAGGAAAAATCGAGAGCTGGAGTTCAGTACACACACTTGGGCTGTGAAACCCTTAACGCATCCAACTATGTCGATCGGGAACGGCATCGCCAGGGTATCTGCAGCTCGGACAACAGCGATAGTAGCAACAACCGCTGGGACAAGCGGCGACACTGGGACTAACGATTCTAATAAAGAATCTGTAATCCCGAGCTTTGCCAACTTCGGCTCCTCTGCCACCAATAGCATCCCGAGAAGCAGTAATTGGACATTCGGGTCATCAACTGGGTTTCAAAAGAAAACGGAGTCTCCGGGGGGCAGTCTATCTGGTTCAAACTCGGCACCTTCCGGCAACAACGCATTCCCCCAACCCCCTTCAAGGGGTGTTTTATTCGGATCAACCCAACCCTCATCGACGGTAGGTATCTTCTCTGGTTCCAATGGCGTATCTCCCAACAACGACACAACCAAAATCCCGTCCCTACGCCTGTCTGGCTCGAATGCCACTTCATCCAACGGTGACGTCTCGAAAGCTACACCAAAGGGTGGCCTATTCAGCTCTAATGCCATGTTCACCAATGATCATACTTCGAAGGCTAGTTCTAGAGGCATTTTCTTTGGTATAACTGCAAACAGCGACGCACCTAAGGGTAGGTCTCCCAGCACGACTGGTGTCTCTGGGTTCGGTTCCTCCAGCAGCACCGAATCCAAGGCTCCGTCCGCAAACGGTCTCTTTGGAATGAACCATGGTAGCAACAGTTCTAAAGCTCCGTCTGCAAGTAGCCCCTTCGGCATGAAAGCTGCCTCTTCGAACATTGAGACTTTGAAATCTACTTCATCGACTTATTCATTTGGAAAAGCTGAATCCTTATCTTCTTCAGCGACTGGTGGACTTTTCGGCACAAGCCCCTCGCCTTCGAACACCCAAATTCCTGAGACCATTGCCACGGGAATTTCTATCGCAGCAGTGCAGCCCTCGTCTTCGACTACGACAGGCTCTGTCTTTGGCACAGCAGCGACGTCCACAGAGAGGGAGTCTTCGCAAAGTGCGACTGGCTTTTCCCAATTCGGGACATCTTCTTCCACGCCCAGGGGCGGGGTTGGCACGTTCTCCCAATTCGGGACATCTTCTTCTACGCCCAGGAGCGGGTTTGGCACGAACGCCGCTACCTCCACCAGCCATGATAAGTTTGGATTCACAAAGCCGATACCTATCACTAGCAACCTCTTCAGCGCGTCTAGAGAGATATCATCTAGCTCGACCTTCGGCTCCGCAAGCCTCACACAGACTGCGAACACGTCTAAGCCGACGACGTCGACTGCACCAAGCGTTCTCACATCCGCAGACCTGAAGCCAACGGACAGCCTTACCCCCAACCCGTTTCAGACCAGCTGGCTCAATAAGGATCATTCTTTCGCGCATCAATCTCCTTCACCGTTGCCCGCGCCGACGCCGAAGTCGCGCAGCCCGCAAGCACGAGAGGCGAGGAGCAAAGCTTCTCCGAAACCTGCGGCTGCGGAAACGACAGCACGGGCAGCTGAAACGCAGCCAGCGGCTACCAAACATGGTGTGAGTGACGAGACGTAGACCGTTGACTAGCAACAGCAGGCGTGACAGACAAAAGAAAGTTCGCTTCTTTGCTTCGCCGGCTTGGATTCTTGAAGGGCTAAATCTAGTGTGCACAGATCTCTACAGTTAATATCACGCCACTCCACCGTCCCTAATAGGCCACTCCATTTTGGGTAGAACAGGCACCGCCGTCTGGCTCTCCTGATGCGACTTTTTTGTTATTCGCGCGGAGTCTCTGCCGATCTGCAGCTCTGGGATTCCGATCGAACCGTAGAGCTCTCGGCCAATGCGGTCGCCTTTGTTGAAGGTCAGGTGGTCATTTGCAAAACGGCAGCTGGCGAAGTAAGCAAGGTTGCAGGTACTATTATATGAGCCCAGTTTGTGACATATAACATAGCCTTCAGCTTCCACCCTTCGCAACTTTGCTTCTACAAGTTCGACGCACGCTCCGAATCTCGTGATGCCACACACCATCCGCAAGTCTTAGGGCCCCGTCCAGGGGACTCAAATTTAACTGGCCTATGATTAATTAAGATCCAGTTTTCCTCGTAACTGCGTCTGAATACATCGATTCTACCCCCTCTGATAATGAGCATTACTTCATAGGGGCTGCCTCCGTTACCATTGAAAACGTCGCCCCTTACGGTCCCCCTTTCGATCCAAATCCCGGTGTCACCTTCATCAATCGTCCCAAAAAGAAAACCTGTTACCTATGAAGTTCAGCGAGACTCCCGTAGCAACCAGATTCCACACATCCGGATTGCTAAAAACTAAGGCTTCAGAAAATTATGTTTGGTTCTAAGTCGCTCCTATCTCTTTGACAGTACAAGCCACACGCCGGGGTTTTAATCGTCTACGCTGTACAAGATGGTCAGCGCCCAACGACTGATGTCTAGAAGTCGGCTGGGCTTCGATTCAAGAGCGAGCGGTCATTGGAGCCGGCCCGAACACCTTACCGCTCGCTACCAGACTTTTCCAGTTGATCTAATCAGCTTAGGGGTAAGGCCGAACAATATCGTCAACTTGCGCTGAAAAACGATCGAATCGTGAAACTCTTGTGCGAACACGCTTCAAGGATATTCTGGCTTGGTCAAAGCGGAGTGCTGAGATGGCAGGGACAAACGAGCAATTGATTGCAAACTTCGGACGAGTAATCATTAATGACATTGGATGTTCTTGCATATTTTCTAGTCCTCCAGGCGGAACTGCAGCTCGTCGTCAGACTGCAGGATCAAAGGAAGGCATGGCCCTGGCAATTTCTTTATAATTTCTTGGTCGCCGAAGACATCGTCGAGGGTCCCAGCGAACCACCATACGCCTAATGGACGAAGCCTCAGGCGGAACTCATCATCGTCACCCATTGCCTTAACGAGCGCGTCCGCATTTTTCAAAAGCACGAATTCGTGTGTAACAGGTACGTATGGCTCCAGCGTGGTGAGGCCTCTTCGCGATCTTCCCCCAGAGCCTACTGCGAGGCTGCACGTATGTGTAGGCTTAGTGACAAACTCTTCACTGGTAGAGATTTTGGCGATCGAGAAATTGCTTAGCGATGGAGACGGCTTGGTTGAAGTGATGCGATGACCATTGGGGATATTTTCAGCCCTATTAGATAGATGTAGAAAGCTTTGATCTCCGGAAGACCTAAGAGTGATTGCGCGGTCATCCTCGTTGGTGATAATGACACGTAGGGTCGTGGGAGGCGATTTTGAACGATGCACAATATTCGACGACAAGGACATAGATATGGAGATACCGGGAGGCTTCGGGAGAGAGTTTACAACCGAGAAGTCCCTATGAGTGGGCTTCGACGCTACAAGCTTTGCCGGCTCTGAAGGTGGCAATGGGGAATTCGAAGCTTGCAGCTCCAGGTCCGCGTCATCCCCGTAGCTCCACCATTTGATTCCAAGTTCGAGGGTGCCCAGCTCTACACGGTATTTGTGGTCTGGGACAAGAGCCGGTTTGATGTGATCACTGAGTCGTAATGGGATGACAAGGTCGTACTCGAATGGTGGCAAACGTGGAGTCCTTGGCGGGAGAGTAATTATCCTAGGATTGGCAGTCGGCTTCAGCGAGATACCGACGAAACCTAGACCAACTTGCTCTTTGCTGTCAAGATCGATGAGTTTGAGAAGACCGTTTGAAAAGGCGTGGGGGATGTCGAAGAGTGAATCGTCAGTCAGGATGTTCATTGGTCGCGTCAGATCGCTTGCACCTCGGCGCACTTGAAGAACAACGTCATAAGGGACGGTGCCTTCTAGGTCCAAAACCGCTGGACTATAAGTTGAATGGAGATGCAAATTCATTGGCAGTTGAGAAGCCATCCGTGGGAATTGAAAGTAAGGAACACGACTTCAAAGTCTTAGACTTGGATTCTGCTCTAGAAGATATGCAATTTCTTTGTGTGATAGACGGCGATATTTCTAGGTGGCAGATTTTGTCGCTCTGCTAAGGAAGGTCGTAGGGAACGAGAATCCTAACGCGTTCATGGCGTGTAATTTTGTTGTGGGTCACATCCTTCAGAAATCCTGTCAGGGCTATGCAAAGACCATCTCGCTTATTAGTCTAACGACGTAATCAGCGTAATCAGAGAGCAAGGCCTGTTCTCTTCGTTTCAAAACGAAGTGCGCCATAGTCGAGATTCTGTAGCTTTTGACTTGTTGTAACATGAAATGGCCTTCCCGAGTATTTTAGACGATCATGGACATTAAAAAGTCGAATTTTTAGAAATCACATAATTTGCTATTTCTGCCGTCTCTGCTGTTTCTGCTAAACGTATTACATAAATCGTGATTTTAGAAATGCGCATGCAAATGCGCTAAAATCAGATCCGGGTTTATAAGTAAGTCAAGCTTCTGTTTATTACGCTCTTATATTATTCCATAGTTTCCTTTAATACTCTCGTAAAAAGTACTTCTCTTTACTTCTTTAGTACTTTCTTTCACTCCCTCGCCGCTACTCCCTTTGAAACGGTCTTACTTCTTTTCCCGATCGGAAAAAGTAATTTCAGTAATATGACCCGATGCAGTCGGCAGTTGGGAGCACTGCAGGCATATTAGTTATCCTTATCTAATTGGTTGATTAGATGTCGGTGGCTAAGGCATAGAGTATCGGGTATATAGGAGCACTTCTCTTTTTCATCTTATCTTCTCTTTCTTATCCTTTTTAGTTTCTACTCTATAGTAGATAGATTTATCTACCTACCCTCACATATTAGTAGTTGAGCTCATATATATATCACTCCACATACACCGTCGCTGAGACAGTAGGGGTTCTCGGTGCTATAGACGCTTCTTATTAGCTAGCTGGCCTGGGAAGCTGTTCGTTCGGCGACCCCTATACGGTGACGAGATGACCAAACAATTTGAGACTTTGCTACACCATGTTTTGCTCCACCATGAGATGAGACGAAGCACTCCCAACGCTAAGCTCTACAGCCGCCTACTATCTTGCGCTCCGCGGACCTTCCGGTCAGATCAAACGGTGAGTTCCGTAGTTCCATTATCGGAGTCTAACTCTTCGACAGCAAGGAAAACCTTTTTCACTTTCTCCTTCCAAAACGCTTCACTGCTCCAGGTGGCCCTTTTAAAGAAACCATCATGCCTTCCATCCATCCAGCCCTTGGTCTTATAACCAGTATATCCCAAAAATACTTGAGCAAGACCAGAGTTGATTATTTCGAAGTTCTGATGATAATCGTGGGTCAAGCAGAAGGCAAGAAACCAAAATCCAGCAGGAACAGAGCGCCGTGTAAGGTGATACGCGACCCTGCAGAGCCGAAATCTTCGTCCAACAATTATAGGCCGGTAGATGGGCAGGTATGTCAGGAGGCCGAAAAATACAATCAATATGAGAAATACCCACACAGGCACTTTCCCTTGTCCGAAGATCGATAGATTCATGCCCAGCATGGCGCAAACAAAGTTGATCGGGAGGTATAAGAAAGCCAGGTTAGAGAGTTTGCCAAGGCTGATTGCTGTGGCCTTTGACTCTTTGGCCTCTCCCGATTGCTCTGACGCCAGCTCAGCCTTGTAATCCGAATCGGTTTCGTGAAGGTTGAACTCGTATATTCTCATGGTATTATCATACAACGACAAGAGCATCTCAATATCGGTCAAGAGACCTTGAAGCTTCTGCCGATATGGATCACCAGCCGAATCTGAGCCCTTGCGGACCGCAACTGACTTATGCTCAGGAGCAAGCGGTCCGAGATATCCGAACAAGTCTTGCTTCAATTTGATCAATTCGAGTCGCCGATGATGCATAGCTATTATGTGTGGATGATCTTGGGAAGCAACTCGGTCGCTCTCGTCCAGTTTGATTGGCTGCGTATTGTGTCGCAACGTATAGTCCTCGTAACATCTTAGGACCAAAAGACGGGCGGAAAAGTGCACGATTCCGCTTGAAAATTCGGACAAGTCACTGGGAAAATCATGACTTATAGAGGACATATCGGTGGTAGCAACGAAGAGGTCGACGGCACAAGAATACGAGTGTCTTTCACGCCCACGACGCCGCTCCCATGACGACATCGGTTCCTGATAAACCGCTTTTAACCGAATGAGTGCGATGACTATTTACGCAGTTATTCCTCCAACGTCGCCAGACATCTGGTAGAAGCCAAACTTACCAATACCACCTCAGCAGCAGACAGACAAGCATTCCGAGTCTACGCTCAAACGGAGTAGAATGGAGCGCGTTTCTGACGGGAGTCGAATAGGGTTCCAACGACCGCCAAAACTCCAATGGTCTTCGTTCAGACCGTCCTCCTCTTTAAGCCGATTGCGAATTACTCTAGGACAGCCTGGTTCATCTCTAAATTCCTTATAGTCGAAGTGGTGTCGCATAAATGACACCTCGAGCTTGAGTTCAGTCCACAGGAGATCGAGGATTTTCGGATCCACTTGAGAGCTGTCTCTATAACATAATGTCACCGCACGTACATGTTTCGAGGCGAGACAATTTTTCAAATCAAGCAGTGCAAATAACCTGGTCCCGAAGTCTTTGGTGGCAGTGGTCGGTGCAGCTCTCGTCTCTTTGTAATACACCCTGACCAGATATTCTGGACCCATTTTGCCCGCAGAAACCGTATGTGAAGACACGAGCTTATGAAGCCAGTCGCAGTCGTTCGACGATGCCGAGTGCGCCTTTGTGTACTCTTTCAAACTCGGCCATTTGTTGAAATACGAGGAGAAGTTGAGGTCTCATAGGTGTAGAATTGACTGATTAAGTTGGTTATATGGAGAAGCAAGAGAAGTGTCAGGGGGATGCTAAGACGCTAAACCGCATTAGGCAATCCACCCATAAAACCTGGCAGTATAAGGCTGTAGCATAAGGCTGATTTCCAACACTCCCACATTTAGTTATATGCAATTGACCGAATATCTCTTCTTAACTAACTAGTTTTTATACCTTAGTTAGACTAATCTAACGGAGAAACCTAGCGTGTTTCTTATTAGTTAACGGCTTAGTCAGCCTATTAGCTGCCATCTTATTAGTGGGAACCTACGAGAACTCCACTATTCCTAACTCCACCTAGTCTCTAACGAAGTACTACTAAATATCGATATACTTCGTCCTAGAGTGGAATCTAGGATCTTTAGCTAGGGCTATAGCACCCTAGTTATCGGCCTTGATAATAACTGGATTAGTCGGGAGGCCGTAGCCTATATCTAGCTTACTAAATAGCTTAGTTAACTAAATGGCCTCCTTAGAGGCCTATATTTAGGCTATATACTCGGCCTCGTATAAAGATAATGCGATCGATTACTAACTCTTCGAGGTCTAGCTAATAGCTCCACTATAGAGTAAGAAGATGTATACTCTATATGATAAACGGGTGACTATATTAGACCCCTAGTTAGTATCGGTAAAGGCCTTAAGGCCATCTCTTCCACCGTAGGTAATACCTATATTAATCGTTTCTTTAAGGTAACGGAGTATTCGTTTAGCCGCTCCGAAATACTTCGTATATAGATTATAGTTAAACTAGGATAGAATAGATATAGCGTAGTAAATATTAGCCCTCGTCTATATTATAGGATATATAAATGAAGTAATTATACTTTAATACTCGTAAGTATTAGTAATTATAGCGACTCTAATAGATTCCTTATAGAACTCTATATTAGCCACTATTAGTATAGTAACTGAGGTGTGGGCTAACCTAATATTATATAATAGTATCTACTATCTATATAAGTAGTTAGTATAATAATTAGAGGTTAGTCGATATTATATATTTTTGAGGTTCTAGAAAACTAGAATATAATTATAATTATTATTATAATAATTATGAATTCTCGCTATTAAGATAGGTATATCGCCTTAATAATATTATTAAACGCTTACTACCTCTCGGCTCCCTTTATCTCTCGTTATCTAGCCCCCTCTACCTCGACCTTATAGCCGCTAGCTACCTAGTTACCGCCCCCCCCTTAGCCTCGTCTACTAGTTAACGTCCCCCTACCCTCTACTTTATAGCCGCTAGTAACCCTAGTTACCGCCCCCCCCCCCGGCTCCCTCTATCTCGCGTTATCCTCCTTATAGACGAGTATTAAAGACTCTCCTTCTTCTTCTCCTCCTTCTTCTTTCTCCTTACTAGATATCTATATTAAGGAAGAATTTCGTCTCGGTAGGCTATTAAGAGAACTTCGAGATAAACCTAATTAGGGCTAGCCCGGATTCTCCCTTACTAGCGAGTATAAAGAGATATTCCTTCTTCTTCTTCTCCTCCTTCTTCTTCTTTCTCCTTACCGGCGGGCGGCGATATAGATATCTATATTAAGGAAGAATTTCGTTCCGGTAGGCTATTAAGAAAGCTTAAAAGTACTAGTAGCGAGGTGTT
>JAABUP010007126.1_pt1 | contig 15269 bp, 12 predicted proteins | sample 5559201 | NCBI WGS metagenome assembly JAABUP01 (sample SAMN10711887, study PRJNA513373) | rock metagenome | isolation source: Antarctica rocks | place: Antarctica
GGAGGCTGCGTTATAAGATTGTATAGATCTAGAGGTCACCAAATCTAACGTCTCCCCCAGTTGTACAACCTGTGTACAATCTTCATGATCCAATTCGCAAAATCACCCTATGCCGCGCTATGCGATTCGCAACGCTACCGAGTAACGCCATTGCTGAAAAACAGATGCACGAAGACCTCCTCTTAGTTCCCTATCATGCAATAGCGTACTTGCTCTTCGCCCTAATCTTAGGTCCATAGCGATAAAATGCATAAGGAACTGGCACCAACAGTACACTGATACATCCAAATATCGTCAAAGTCCAATGAACGCCGAGCTTTCTGTACATTGGAATAGACACCTCGATCATGCCACCCGCGGCAACGTACCTTATAAGAGTCACACTTGCCAGCGCAGACGCTGAAAACGTCTCGTATGCGTCGATTATGTACTGGTAACTGCTGATGAAGACACAAAGAATGCCAAATCCAAAGAGGACGGAGGCTGCCAGAGGTACCCAACACGAGATACTAGGGTTAGCACTCCACGCTAGCCACAATACGGATATCGAAACCGCTGGAGCGCCGAACATGGCATACCACAGTCTGAATTCCGGAGGCAAGCGGGTACCACCATATTCTTGGATTCTCTTCAGATCCCGCTTCGCCCATATATAGACGACTGGGACAAGGAGGCCGGCGCAGCAGAGACCGATACCGATGCCGATGAAGGAGAGTCCAGTAAGGCCTTGGGAGAAACCGTATATGTCCGTGAAGATGAAGGTGTAACCATTGAGAAAGGTGAAGAGAATGACGTAGATGACGGTCAAGTAGAGCGCCACAAGCATGATAATGGGCTCGCGAGCAGTGAGCATGAAAGGACGATAGAGAGCGTGCCGGAGACGACGGTTAAATGTTTCTTCACGGATCTCAACTTCGGCTTTGTAGCGGTTGTCGCCAGTGAGATTCCTCAGATGGTTGGCCTTCCATTTCAACAGGATTGGCGCATAAGTTTCCGGCTGGAAAAGAACCACAAGCGCAAGCACTATCCCAGAAATGATGAGAGTGATCCACTCGGTCCATCGCCAGCTGACTCGGGAGCTCTGTCCAATGAAGCCGCCAACGATAGGACCGAAGATTGGGCCCATAAAGGCGGCAGTGGCGAAGACTGGGAACGCGTAAACCCTCTCCATCGGACTCCAAAGATCCGAGATGGACCCACCAGCGCAAGTAAGCGGAGTCGATCCGAAGAAGCCAGCGAGGAAGCGGAATGCGAGCTGAGCGCCAATATTGGGGGCAAGCCCGGATGCCATAATGAAAATCATATATATGGAAAGAGTAGCTATGTAGACTGGATTTCGACCGATGGTCTCCGAAATAGGTCCAGCGAAGAGGCCTCCAGCACCGAAACCGATTAAGAACAGGCCAGTTGCGAGAGACTCTGTGACCTCAGAGACACCAAAATCTACCGCTGCTTGCACCAATGCGGCCGAGTCTATCGAGGAAGCGAATCCGACAACTGCTCCGATGGATGCAATGTTGAATCTGGCATACTGTTAGCCTCGGCTCATGGCACGCATCACATTCGCCGAAATTTACGCAGGTCGATTTGGACTCACGTTGCTGCCCATCTTGTGGTGAAACTCCAGTTATGTGGATCCATACTATCATTTTCGCCCTCATAACCCACAACAAACACCCTGCCCTTTCCACCTCCTTCCCGCGTCGTCCGATCTCGCACGTTTATCCCTGTCAAAGCTGTCCCTAGATTGATTCCTATGCTGTGCTGCGTCTTTACCGTATCTGCCCTGTTCAGCGTTCCCGGCCTCTCCAGAGAGGATGGCGCTGATTGAGCAAGTGGGTTAGAGGCGGTTCCATCAGTAATCAATAGACCTGATGCGGCATCATAGGGCTTTGCAGCCTTTTCAGCATCGCGTGTATCGGTGTTGTCGTTAGACAGTGGGGTTGAAGCTGCGGTGACTGACGAGCTGGTTGACGATGAAGTAGACGTTTGGGGGACCTGATGCCCTAAGGCCGCCGCCTTCTCTTTGTCTCGCTCATACTGGTCCTTGACGCGCCGTCCAAACCTTCGATAGGCAAGGATAGATTGCATCTTGCGTGTCCTGCAAACTATGATGATTTGTTGACCAATTCCAGGGAGAGCTCATTTCGGATTCCACATATATTCTGGAGAACTCCCTCCGCGCCGGCGAGAAACAATACGAAGACATGGCTCTTTCTGACGTCAAATTGTGGATTCCGCAGAATGGATAAGACGGCTTCTAGCGTTGAGACCGGCAGAACTCAACACAGATTGTCATTGGTACCAGTAAATCTAAGCTTTGCTTTCCGAATCAACAGGCGCGTCTGATTCCGCTTTTTAACCTTCGAGATGGAAAAGTCTATCTTATCATTTGGCAACTGAACGATCGCAAACCTTGGCTTGTGCGTTGACATTCTGATGATGGTGGTGGTTGCTCCGTAGTCGGAGCGTTACTGTCGTCTCTGAGCACAAATTTTTTTTCAAAAATAGATGTGTCAGTGTGAATGTTATGGTCAGGCAAAAAGATCTGAGGGCTTGCGACGGAACTTCCAGGTCAAGACATGTATGTCTTGCAGATGTACTTAGACGGTCAAACAGGCGGCGCGAGTCTTTCATTCAACACAAGCTCAACCACACTTGATGCCTACTAGGATGCCATCAACGCCCTACAAGAGGGCGTGGCACCGGTAGTCAACACAGGCGCGGTTATGCTCTACGAAATCACCAACTCAAGCGTTGAACTATTCATGACAGCGCCCTCGCATTCCGAAGCCCAAATGACCGCCGAGCTCAAATACATCACAGACCACCTAACGCAATCCGCGATCCCCTACACCCTCAGCATCACCTCCGAACCAAGCTACTTCAACCATTTCGTGCGCTACTGCAGCCCCCTCCCCAACGGCATCTACGATGTCTCGCACTCATCGGCAGTCGCGTGACCCCGCGCTCAGTAGTCGCACACAACAACCCCGCCGTGACGAACGCCTACCGCTCAATCACCGCCAACGGCGTCTGGACCATCGTCAGCATTGCGCTGAACGCCTCGCACGCCGTCGCCGGCAACGCTCCGCTCTCCTCCATATGATCGCTTACTCGCCGTGGGATTGGAGCGCGCCGCAGGACACAATGGTGGCCCGTGAGGAGCTTCTTACTGATGTTATTAATCCGCAGCTTGTGGCGCTGACGCCGGGCTCGGGCACGTATCTTAATGAGGCGAATTTCAACCAGAATGATGCTCTGCAGGCGTTTTGTGGGAGCAATCTTGATCACCTCAGCAGCGTTAAGAAGAAGTATGATACTTTGGATCTGTTTTACGCGCTGACGGCTGTGGGTAGTGAGGCTTGAATACCTGATGCCAATGGTAGGCTGTGTCGTCCGTCATGAGGGACTGCTTCTTTCGGGGGGTTGTGGGTGGTGGGGTTCTTAAATGCCTTTCTTTCATTTCTAGATCTAGTTCTGTATTCTGCTACCCTCATTATAAGTGTGCTGCGTACATGGCCGTCTACATATTGCTATCGCTGCGTAGATCATGACAGACGCAAGTCTCCAAATCACAAGCGACCGGTTCATCTTCTATGCCATGAACATAGATCAAATCATGTATCTCATATCCTGCTACAGTTACATGGATAAAAGCGGCCCCTAGGTGCATGTCCAAAATAGGGGCTCGTGACAAATCCGCCCCGTCTTTGCCCTAGTCATGTAACCGCAGGTTGAGATACTTCAAGCCTAGATTATGCGAGAAATAATATTGATAACAAACTGACTTCATTATCGGGCACTAAGAGAAAGCCCCTTCCGTACTCCGTACCTTACTTGACTCAATACGTTCTCCCTCATCTTGCATATCGCAGCTGTACATCCTATACACCACGCTTGCCGCTCATGCTGTGCTGTGCCATACCAAAGTCAAAACACAATAAGTATTCATAGTCAGCGTATGCTTTCTGGTCTTGGATGAGGTAGCGTGCTCAGATTAGAGAGCAAGAGCTCGGGAAGAAGGCACATAGCATGTCATATTGCAAACAATACAAGCACACACAGCACAGCAGGGACATCTAAAAGCCCGATGATATCTGATTCCATTATTCCTCCAGCTCTCTACCTCATCTGATTCAAGCCACTACTAAAGCCCTCCACGCCTCAAGCCTCTGCAACAAGCTCTACCACATCAACGGCATCTCATCAAAGCTCAAGAACTTACCCGAAGTCTCCTCACGCGTCGCCACATCAAGCTGCAAAAGCCTCATCAGCATCCTCATCATGCATGCCCGCTCAAGAAAAACCCCTCAACATACCTTGGCAAGCAGCCCCTTAACGCTATCTTCCACAGTGGTATAAGCTTAATCTGGTTTTAGGCATTGTGATCGCGTAGTGAATAGACAACGGCAGAAGACCAGGGCCGATGGCAGTGCCAATGTATCGTCTGAAAGGTTCCTCGACATCAGGCCATCAGCTCGTGGTTATGTGGACTCGCGAGTCATAGGCCGAGGTGGGCATTTGGGTGTTTATGTGGACTCCCAAACTACCGTCCGAGTTGAGCAAAAGTCTAAGCTCCAGGATTTGCAGACCACTAATCACGGGACTGTGTGGATAGTTAGCTACATCGATTCCCAGGCGACCGCTGGAGATAGGGATGCTTCGAAGAATACTGGTCGGGACGTCAAGTCGATGGACATGACATGATGATTGTACAGAAAAACTCGGAAACGCTCCTCCCGGCGTAGCACCGCCAAGAGGGGATTATCATAAGTTGGCCAATCCAATTCCGTCCATGGAAACGAAACGGTCAACGAGCCCTTGATGTAACTTATCACGTGGGGTTGCCGCTATAACCCCGCCCCCCGCAAAACGTCTCCTGTACGTACAACGGTTCGGTTCTCATTCATCATTAGCCGTTCACAACCTCGCATTTTGATAAGGTTGCATTTTGACGTAACGCCGTGGGTTGATTGTGACTGGGGCTCATCGTCATGGCCTTTCATCACTCTCTCTGTTTCCTGAGTTATAAAGCTCGGCCTGTACCTATCTCCCAACTTCAAGTGCATTCCTTAGCTAGCACACGATTGGATAGCTCACCTCAGGGCAAAGTCCCTTCCTCAAAGTAACACATACATCTGCTATCCACTTCAGCCCCTAGACGTCACCATGTTGCCCAAGCTCTACAACACGTACTTTTTGGCGCTTATCGCTACGATTGGCGGGATGCTGTAAGTGCTTGTCACCCGAGTCGATATGAAAGGCTGCTAATATAACCCAAAGTTTTGGTTTCGATATATCATCCATGTCTGCGATCATCGGCACGAAGCAATACATCTCGTACTTTAACAATCCTCACGGGATTATACAAGGCGCAATCGGTTCGTCACTTGCTGCGGGCTCTGTGGTTGGTTCTCTGTTTGCCGGACCCCTGTCGGATAGGATTGGACGAAGAGATTCCATCTTCTGCGCATGTTTCTTCTGGCTCGCCGGAACGTCCGTCCAGGTTGCCTGCCAAAGTTACGGTATGCTCATCGCGGGTCGAATTCTCAATGGTGTTTGCGTCGGTATCACGTCGTCCCAGGTTCCCGTCTACTTGGCCGAAATTGCGAAAAAGGACAAACGGGGCTCCATCATAGTAATTCAGCAACTCGCTATCGAATGGGGCATCTTCATCATGTTCTTTGTTGGATATGGATGTTCATTCATCGCAGGACCAGCCTCGTTTCGGACTGCTTGGGGTATTCAGTTCGTTCCCGCCTTCATTCTGATGTCTGGTCTGCCCTTCCTCCCAAGATCTCCGCGATGGCTGGCAAAAGTCGGTCGCACAGAAGAAGCAATCAGAACGCTGGCAAACATTCAAGCTCATGGAGACGTTGAGGACCCTCTTGTCGTTGCAGAATGGGAAGAAATTACCACCGTCCTCGCTGCCGAACGTCAAGCTCTGAAGGGATGGCGAAAGTTTCTCAAGAATGGTATGTGGCGACGCACGCTTGCTGGAATGTCGGTGCAGGCATGGCAACAACTCAGTGGTGCGAACGTCATGACGTACTATGTCGTTTACGTGTTTCAAATGGCTGGCCTTACTGGAAACATCAATCTCATATCATCCGGCGTCCAGTATGCGCTATTCATCATCTTCACTTCAGCCGTCTTTTTCTTCATCGACAAGGTTGGCCGACGGCCTTTATTGATATATGGGGCGATTGCTATGGGAATCTGTCAATTTGTCGTCGGCGGCGTCCTTGGTTCGTATGGCACATACGTTCCCGAAGGTGTTGGAGGAAACCTCAGTGTGGTCGTAAAGGTTTCCGGCGCTCCAAGTCATGTGGTCATTGCGTTCTCTTACCTCCTGATCATCGTTTACGCTCTCACTCTAGCACCGGTCGCCTGGGTCTATGCAGCAGAAGTGTGGTCTTTGGAGACGCGTGCGACCGGTATGGCGCTCGCTGCCGTCGCCAACTGGCTGTTCAACTTTGCTCTCGGTCTCTTCGTCCCGCCTGCCTTTCACAACATCTCGTGGAAAACTTTCATCATCTTTGGAGTTCTCTGCTTCGGTGCAGCTGTCCAAGCCTACTTCACATATCCCGAGACTGCTCTAAAGTCACTCGAAGAGATCGAATTCCTCTTCAGTCCGGCCGGTCCCCACCCATGGAACACTCGGCCAGGAGACTCGCTCTTGGATGCAAAGATCGAGAATGTCCGGGAAGGGAGAGTAAATAGTGTCGACCAATCAAAGACGGAGGTCTATCCCAAGGACTGATTTCCCTAGCTGGGTGTCTTCTTGAACAATTCTTTACATGTAATGTGTGCTGCTGCCTCAATCTCCGTTAGAGTAATCTACGTATGCTTGTGTTATGGAACTTTCCAAGTTCTACCGCGTTATCGAAAAACATGAGACTTAAGTTAACAGCTTCACCAACATGTACAAAGCTGACTCAGAACTGATCCAGCTTTTGAAAGGCGGTCCAACCTGTAGCGCCAAATTTGAAGCAGGCTCAGCCTTCAGGCATGATTCAATTAGGGGGGCCGTCTATGAAGCTTAAGATTGTTCTTAACAATACGACAATCAATTAGTGCTATATCGTGTTCGTGCTTACGTTGGGTGCTTGTCCCATTTTCCTACTATGATTCGCAAGCAACGGGTTTAGAACAGCGTCACTCTCGCAATTCAATCGAAGAGTTCTACTTCGACAATCGATCATCAAGTCCAGTACCCAACTAAGCATCTGGTATGCATTAACGTTGCCTTCTTACACCTTGCCATTGTTCCCTTCTCCTATCTACGTCCCCCAAGCCAATTTCTTCGAACACACTACCGTTCACAACGTTCCAATTCCAACTGATGAAAGTAGGTGGACTCCCGTTGTGCTTGCACCCTCCACCGAAGGCTGACCCTTGGAAGCCAGGCGCAATCATTGAGCGCTGGATGTCTGAGGCCCGCGGCCAGATGAGTTTCCCGAGATATTGGTCCTGGCATTATTGACGGTTCTGAAAATACACTCGCTGCTCGCTGTTGCCGTCTAAAAGGGGAATTTATGCCTGTGGTTGCATCTGTATCCGACCGCAGTTGTTCACGCGCTCTGCAAGCCAGCGCTTAGTACTCGTACGCCAAGAACAAGTCCGTATCCATCGTCGTTTTCACCTGCGACTTTGGTCATGGCTCTGTGATCCGCGTCGATGCTGTTATTCGAAACGGCACCGTGATGATCGCGAACTCTCTGGCGACCATTTTCCCGACACCGATCATTGTTTTACATACTGTACCGTCATAGAAGCAAAACATATCGATGTCAATGTCCTCATGGGCGACCGACAGACGAAAATGCTCTTCTACCACTTGCCAGGCTGGTGACGACGGTCGAAGATCCTCGAGGATATCTGCGTTTGTTCTTCTGAACTTACTGAGATATTTCGCAATGGTTTGACTCCAGATGGCGAGGTCAGCCCGTGAATGAGGCGTTCCCGAGATAAAGTCCTATAGTATTCTGTACGGAACAGCATTACGATATTGCTTGTATACCCCATCTAGCAGTTGGTCTAGATTTGAACAAAGCAAGCGTACTCTGACCTGGATAGGACTTCCTTGAGTGACGTTGCTCGAGGATTTTACCCTTGGTTTATCACCAGATTACAGAACTGGAGCAGCTCCCATCTCTGTCTGCTATATACAACTCTTAGCACTTCCGCTGTGTGATGGACCTCGCTATCTCATGAGAATTACTTCAAGCCAACCAACCTTCGCACACTGGATCAGGCCGTATTAGGACCCAGCCGCTCAAGGCTACAATTCGTAAATAAACCGGTCAAATGACAGAGAGGGTATCATAGCTCAGAAACAAGCGCACGGACGTGAAAGCGTACGCCATAAGAGCGAACCACCTCAAGCCCGAGATTATGAATGACTCCCAACTGGAACGCCTGTCACCAACCGAACCCCAACAATGAAACTCCACTGGCTGGCTTCTTGGTGTCGTCCTTGGAAGATTCGGCTCAAGAGAAACAGTAATCAATTGCTGCCGGTGCTAACCTGCATCGTGAGGCCAGGAGGCTGCGGACCAGTGTTATGTCGCTTCTTCTCCTTCTTTGCCCACCGCACTGAAGTAAACGTATTAGACATTGTACAGTTGGAGGATGTGGTAAACATACATCCGCAGGCATTACACAACGTTTTCGGTCCGTTCGGTCCCTTCCGCCACTCTGGTGAATCGAGTGTGCCACAGTCTGTGCAGACGTACTCATCTGCCACTTTGAGCTTCTTCTTCTTGTCGCCGCCTGCTCGACTTTCCTTATCGATAGGTATGGCTATGCCAGCATCCCCTCTGATCAGTGCTGGACTAGCATCTCCCGTACTGATACCCTGTGATCGTTCGCCATCGCGGTAACGTAACCCGGTTAACATCTCAATGGTCTCAAAGTGTGTTGCACCTTCATACCGCGCCATTTTGTCATTGATACTATCTGGCTTGGAACTTGCATTTGCCTCATCCAGATTCTGCTGGGTGAGAGCTGTATTTGAGAGGCTGGGCTTAGCAGGTGGTGGCATTGCATTGTAGTCTTGCGAATGGGCGGGACTGATCGAAACTGAGCCGAGAGTCTCACTCTCGGTATGTTGCGTGTCTGATGGGGTGACCCTGCCATGGCCTTCCTGCTTCTTGAGCCAGTGTCGTTGCTGTGCTTCTGCCTCATCCTGCTCCTCCCTCTTCAAGTCAGCGATTCGCTTTGTCAAGCGCTCATTCTCAATCTTATGTTCAAGAAATGAATCCAGAAGGTTGGCGTTCTTCGTTGGGTACGGTCTAGCCATCATGAAGAACCCGCGACAGAATCCTGCGGCATTGTTCGGGCCAAACGCTGCTGCTTCCGAGGTAAGATGAGGATGACCATGTGATTCAAATATTGAATATGAACCGTCGGCTTTGCGGAATCGGTAGAAGAACCTTAGAGGGTTGCCTGATGCTATCGACTCGTTAAATTCCCGTACAAATATCCCGCTGTCGTCGGGATGAATGAAGTCAACGATGAATTTGTTCACCAGTTCTTCTGGCTCGTAGCCTGTCAGGTACTTTCCCGAAGGTGAAACATATCGTATTTTTCCGTCCGGGCTGAGGATATGGAGGAGATCCTTCAGTTCTTCGAGTACTCGCTGAGACCAGTTTCTTCGTTTGGTGAACTCGGTCAATGTACTGCCACCGTTTACGCTGGCCTGAGCGCCGAAGCCTGTGGGAAGAGGACCGGCACCGGCACCAGTCATTGTATTGGTCGCTGATGCTGTGGCATCATTCGGATCATTGGCTTGCTGTTGCTGCTGATTGACTTGCGCGTCAATCGAATTGTAGGTTCGCGGGTCCGCTTCGTTGAGGTTGAGGTCAAGATTCATCGGCATCATTTCCACGTCCAAGCCGTTTATCATATCTCCAACTTGTTCCAACATGTCCGTCATCGAAGTGTCCCCGGGTCCAAGCCCTGCAATCTAGCCAAGAGTCAGGGAATATCTTCACAAGAAGCCTGCAAGCACTTACATTGGCAGGCACGTTGTGTGGCAGACCATCCGCCGCATGTTCAAACATCGACATCGTGAACCACGCGTGTCGCACATGAGGAGCTTGGTCGGATCAGGAACAATGTGAGTGTCCTTGATTCGCGGTTCTGGGTTGAACCCCCGCTGAAGGCCGAGCTGAAGCTTTCACGTGCTTTCGCGGACGAGAGTGCCCCGCGTCTCTAAATAATCCGGCGCGAACTTCTTCGAGGCAACTGCCTCCAATGTTCTTCTGCACGGAACATGTTACAAGCGCAATACATTTAGGGGACTTAGAAGCAAAGGAGGTGCTGTAGCCACCTTGAATCTGCATTAACATGTAAGCCGCGATGCTGTACTTAGAAGAGGACCTCCGCTAACGTTATGTTTGCCCGACAGGTGTGAGTCTTCCGACACCTTGAGAATTAACTCCGCACTGGGCGGTCGTGAGAGTCTCTTGCTGACCGCATGCCAGCCAAGATCGATAAGCTCTCGATACTGGGGTATGTTGGAGATTCGCCATACATTTAGATATCGAGCTAATCAGGTCTATCACAGTGTTCGCTCGTTTGACAATACCAGAAGTGAGACGATCCAATTTCATACACCTTTGACACTCATTGTTGGTTACAATGGGTCTGGCAAGACTGTAGGGATACCTCTTCTTCAGGTGCTCCATCTCTCTGACAAATCTCACTAGACAATCATCGAATGCCTCAAGTATGCAACTACCGGGGATTTACCCCCAAATAGCAAAGGAGGTGCTTTCATCCATGATCCGAAGGCATGTTCTGATCCTGTACGATGGCAGCTCGTACTTACTGTTCTTCAGCTATGTGGCGAGAAGGAGGTCCTCGCGCAGGTCAAGCTATCCTTCAAGGCTACTTCGGGAGCGAAAATGGTAGCTACTCGAAGCCTCCAACTTACGGTCAAGAAGGCTATACGACAATTCAAAACACTGGAAGGACAGCTCTTGATGGTCAAAGATGGCGAACGAACTGCCATCTCCTCGCGAGTAGCTGAGCTCGATCAGATCATGCCTCAGTATCTTGGCGTTTCGAAGGCCGTCCTCGACTCCGTGATCTTTTGTCACCAAGACGAGAGTCTATGGCCCATGAGCGAGCCTGCGGTACTGAAGAAGAAGTTTGATGAAATATTCGAGGCACTGAAATACACAAAGGCGATTGACAACATCAAAGTCCTAAGAAAGAAACAAAACGAGGAGTTGGGAAAGTATAAGATTATGGAACAGCACGCCAAAGAGGACAAGGACAAGGGTGATCGGGTATGCAGCCCGCACAAAACGATCTAACTCTAGCTTACTTTGAATCAGGCCGAAAAGAGATCCCGAGAGCTGTCGAACGAGATAGAAACCCTTCGCGCTGAGACTAAACAGTTAGGGCACGAAGTGAGCCAGATATCTGCAAAAGCCGAAGAAGCGTGGAAGCAGGTAGCGCATTATGATCATATAGTGGCGAAACTGAATGGAAAACGCATCGAAGCGCGAGCGCTCAAGAAGAACATGGAGGGGTTTCGGGAGCGCATAAAGGAGATGAGCGAGTCTGATGAATGGCTCCAGTCGACCTTGGATCAGTATGAGGAACGTATGGCCGTTCATGTCGGACGCAAAGACTCCCAGACAAAGAAATACGAGGAGCTCAAACAGGACATCAAACGCAGTCGAGATCTAGTGGAGTCAAAGCATACCGAAGCCGGCAAATATCAGGCGGAGAAAGACAATTTCGAGAAGCAAATTGAAAGACGAGGTACTATGATAAAAGAGATGGCTCGGCGCCATAACATACGGGGTTTCGATATTGAGCTTGATGATATGCAGATCAACGACTTTATGGAAAGGATTACTAAAATGTCGAAAGACCAGAATCTAAGCCTGGAGCGTTTGCGGCGCGAGACTGCAGAGGAATTGGAAAAGGCTCAGGGTATCCTCAATCAGCTAGAGCAGCGGAAATTGGTGCTTAGTGAGGGCAAGAACTCCGCTAGGCTGCAAATAACTTCCAACGACAGGAAAGCTGATGAACTTGAGGCAAAGCTTGACGCCATTGATATCGATGAGGGGGGTAAGGCCTCACTTGAGTCTGCCAAGGAACACGTTGAGGAAAGGCTGCGAAAAGCCAAAGCTGACTATGAGGACTCTACATGGAATCGGAAGATTGAAGAAGCCAATTCGCAGCTTCAATCAGTCGAGAATCAGGGGCGGCAGCTCAATGCAGAGCTAATCCACGGAACGAAGCAAGCTGGAGATTCAGCTAGGCTAGACTTTTTAAAAAAGGAAATGAAGGACCGTCAACGTAGTCTTGACACAATGATCGGAGCGTACGGGGTGAGAATCCGGGAAGCTACGGGTGAAAAGTGGCAACCTTCGAGCCTCGATCGCGACCTTCAGGTGGCCCTGGATATAAGAAAGGGCGAATTGGCGCACGCTGAACACCAGCGAGACGGTGTTAGTAGGGAGATTGAACAGGCAGACTTCAAGCTGAATGTTGCCCGCGCCGATCTAAAAAAGAAACGGCAGGAAATGCTGGCCTGTGAGAAGCGTGTTCGTGACGCAATCGACGATGAGCCTTCCGAGTACCAAGAAGCACTTGCAGTATGCCAGAACAATCGTGATGTTACGAGACAGGATGCGGACAACTTTACCAACATGAGCAAGTATTACGAAACCTGCCTCAAATACCTGGGAGGAAAGGACGCTTGTCTGTTATGCTCGCGGCAGTTCAAAGACGTGAAGGAAAGATCAGCATTCAAGTCGACGCTGGAGAAACTAATTTCGAAGGCTGCCAAAGATGCGTTGGCTGCCGATTTAGAGTTATATGAGGGAGAGCTCAAGAAAGCGCGCGAAGCCGGCCCGAGCTATGACACATGGCTACGTCTCACAAGGGATGAAGTACCGTCGGTCGAAGCCGATATCAAGACGCTTCAGGGCCAACGACAGGACTTGCTAGATCAGGTAGAAGAGCTGGACAAGGTTGTGAATAAGCGGATTGAAGCCAGGAAGGACGTCGAGACCTTGGCAAAGACAGTCGCCAACATCACTAAGTACAGTGGAGATATCACCAACTATCAAAGTCAGATCGAAGAACTTGCCGCCAAGCAGACAAACACTGGTTTATCACGGACTCTTGAAGACATACAGGAAGAGCTCAATACACTCAACGAAAAGTCTCGAACAATCAAGAATAGCATCGCGAGGCTCGGTGCCGACAAAGACCGCTCAAGAGCACAGGTCAACAGCCTTGAGATAGAATCCAGGGATGTAATGACCAAGCTTGCAGATGCCACGCACCAATTGCAGGACAAGTCCGGTCTTGTAGCTCGAATTGAGGAGTATAGGACAATGAACCGGCAACTCCGAGAGTCCATGAAGGGGAGCGACAATGATATCCAAGATCTTCTACCACAAATCTCCGAAGCCCACAACAAATGCAACGAAATTCGGCAACGGAGCGCGAACAAAGAGAAGGAACTTTCCCAAGCAGCTTCGAAGCTTGCAGATAGCGTGTATCAGCTAAAGCAAGTAGACCAGGATATCAGTGCTTACGTTGAAAAAGGTGGTCCCAATCAACTTGCTCGATCTCAGCGGGAGATCACGAATTCTCAGCAAGAGATCCAGCGGCTTGAAGAAGAGCAAAGACAAATCGTGGTTGACATCAACAAGATCAGCGAGCAGCTGAAGAACAATGATGACACCAAGCGAAACATCGCAGACAACATCAGGTACCGTCAAGATGCCAGGAACTATGAAGCAGTCAAGATTGAGATTGACAACCTGGAGGCTCAGAATGCCGAGGCTGACATTGAGATATGCAAAACGAAAGCGAAACAACTGGATGGCAAATACAAGATGCTCAATGCCGAACAGGCGAGCAAGATGGGGGCAATGAAGTCTAAAGATGACCAGCTTATGCAATTGTTGAACGACTGGAACACAGACTATAAAGATGCGGCATTGAAGTACAAGGAGGCACATATCAAAGTTGAGGTGAGCATAGAAATGCCCAGAATCTACAAGCCAGTACTGACGCGTTCCTAGACAACTAAAGCAGCCGTAGAAGACCTTGGTCGATACGGAGGTGCCCTAGATAAGTATGTGTCAACATCCGCTCTGCGCTACCGGGCACCTGCTCACGATATTAACAGGGCAATCATGAAGTATCACAGTATCAAAATGGAAGAGATCAACCGCATCATCGAGGAACTATGGAAGAGAACTTACCAAGGTACCGATGTCGACACCGTCCTCATCCGCACCGAACACGAGACTGGCAAGGCCAACAAGTCGTACAACTACCGCGTCTGTATGGTCAAGCAAGACGTCGAGATGGACATGCGCGGACGATGCAGTGCTGGTCAGAGGGTGCTTGCATGCATCATCATTCGACTGGCCCTTGCGGAGTGTTTTGGTGTCAACTGCGGTCTCATTGCACTCGACGAGCCGACCACGAATCTGGATCGGGATAACATTCAATCTCTTGCCGAGTCACTCCACGACATCATCAAGACTCGACAGCAGCAGTCGAATTTCCAGCTGATTGTCATCACGCACGACGAGGACTTCCTGAGGTATATGCAGTGCGCGGATTTCTGTGACAACTACTATCGCGTCTCGAGGAACGAGCGGCAAAAATCCATCATCGAGAGGCAGTCTATTGCAGCTGTCATGTAAGACGTACCGACACATTTGGTTCCTTGCCTGAGGTGAAAAAGAGCATTGCCAAGTTGCATTTGCGGAGTTTAGTAACATCTAGCGTTGGCGTTGCGTTGACCTGATCGAAGGGTGCTTGCAGAATTAAATCATCTGAAATACCTTCATGTAGGCTTTGCAATCTTGAAAGACATCCTCGAGAGTCATCTCCATCCCACACATCTCTCACAGAAGGACATCTACATATCCCGGCAGCAAATACGTTGGCTCCTGCGCCAAGATGAACTTTATCGAGACGTGGAGCCAGCAGATGAAAGACGATACGAGAAGTTACATCGAGGCCCAGTTGCAGGTCTATGAGGGACAGACGCGAGGGTGGATCTTCTGGAACTTCAAGACCGAGGCCAGCCCCGAGTGGGATCTGTTCCGACTTTTGGATGCCGGAATCTTCCCTCAGCCGCCTACGGACCGGAAATACGGTGCCATATGCTCTTGAGGTTCTTCACCCAAGGCCAATATTGGCGATGAAGGCAAAAGATGAGAAAGTGAACTTTGGAGCGATAGCGAGGCATCATGGCGGCGCATACA
>JAABUP010007129.1_pt1 | contig 15261 bp, 17 predicted proteins | sample 5559201 | NCBI WGS metagenome assembly JAABUP01 (sample SAMN10711887, study PRJNA513373) | rock metagenome | isolation source: Antarctica rocks | place: Antarctica
TACCTAGGCCTGACATAACTAGGCCTGACACTCAGACCATACCCTAGGCCTGACACTCCTAGGCCTGACACTCAGACCATACCCTAGACCTCACACTCAGACCATACCCTAGGCCTGATCTCAGACCATACCCTAGGCCTCACACCCAAGACCATACTCTAGCCCTGTCACTCAAGACCATACCCCAGGCCTGACACTCAAGACCATACCCTAGGCCTGACACCCAAGACCATACCCTAGGCCTGACACTCAAGACCATACCAGCGCTGCTTGGGGCAAAGACAGCAAGCTCTGTGGCCTGTTCCAGGATTTAGGGTTGAGCCTTTAGCCTTTAGCATTTCATCGTTGAGTTGTTTCACCCTTGTTTGAATGGTTTCACCCATTGAAAGCATTTTCCTTCCAGCAAACTGGATTTCCATAGCAGCAGCTTTTGCACACCTGAATAATCTGGAACAGCCTAAATTTCATCATCAATTCAAGCAGGACAAAAACACTTACATTTGACCAAACAATCTAAAGCAGCACAAGTATGCAGTGTCGTTGTCATGACTGCAGGTGATGCCGGTCCTGTTTGGGGTGATGAGGGGCACAAAATCAGGTTGCCAAGTGTCGCTGTCATGACTGCAGGTGATGCCGGTCCTGTTTGGGGTGATGAGGGGGAGTGACGACACCCTGAGGGAGTTCCTCTTCCAGCAGCTCACAGTGCTGGTCTCATTCCTGCGCCAGCATGTGCGCAAGTACCTTCCTGATATCCTGGGCCTGGTGCACGACTTCTGGATCCCCACATCACCGCTCATGCCACACATCCTGCGCTTGCTCTCAGAGCTGTCAGGTGACTCATTTCCATCGCCTTGACCTAAAACATCTCCACAATCTAGAAACGGGTTTTCACTGTCCCAAGGCGTTTCTGAGTTTAGATTACCACTGTGGAATGGACGTTTCTTCGTTACAATAGACGTTTCGGGATTGAAAAGAGCTTGCTATTATTGTCCATGAACCTTCCTGATGAGTCTCAAAAACAGTAAATGTTGGCTGATTGGTTGGCTGATATCTTTGATATGTCAAGTATTGGCAGCGCGAGGCTTAGGCTATGGAGTACGCACCTCTTTCTGTGCATGCCGATTGGTTGCCAGTAACTCCGCTGCATTGACGCTGATGTTGTGGTCAGGAGCTGACAAAACACACATGCTGCATTGCGTTTTGGAGCTGATAGGTGCCGTAGTACTGCAGCAGTAGCTGGCTGTTCATGCCTTGATGACGTCAGGATTTCAAACTGGTCTGTACCTAGCCAGCACATGCATGCGTGCATTTTGAAAATATCGACGACGATTATTTCAATAAATTTTCTTGCAACCATTCGATACATTATTCAATACATGACGTCATTCTGAGGGTAAGCTGCGTACAGTACCACAAGGCGCTCAGTCGCCACAGCAAAACCGTTCCTATTTGTCCTATTCCTTGTTTGCAACCTTGCACGTTTTTGCAAGTCGTACATGATTCTGCACAAGACGACATGGTCGTTTATGCTTTGTTGGCACTTGGGAGCAGCATTAAAAACAGTTGCTCACTCAAGACATCTTCTGTGTACTGCAGTGTCCCTACGCGATGACTTCAGGGCGTACCTGCCAGAGCTGCTGCCACGTTTCATTGGCCTCTTTGCTGAAGCTGAACGCAGCGGCAACTACGACCAGGTACCTGTGCCTGCACACTCTCCTTCTTCTCCCTCCCCTGTGCCTTCACGCTGTTTTGTTCTGTTTGGTCTCAGATTGCGCGGTCGCTGCTTGCCTGCTTCAAGTAGTTTGTCTATAAACTTGGAGATAGTGTACCTGAATCGGCACAGTGCGGATGTTACGGTCTGAAGCTTTGGGTCTGCGGTCACCAGTGCATGCTGCTGTGCCTGCTAGGTAGCATTAATTGAACCTACCATGCATGCTCTGATGCCCACAAACACATAATCTTGCTTTGCATGCTTTGCACGCTTTGCTGCTTTGCATGCTTTGCTGCATTGCACACTGCGCTGCTGCATCTGACAATCGCATCATCCAGAAGCATATGCTTGCCATGTTGAGTGCTGTTCCAACTTTTTGAACTTCTGGCGCAGGTGCCTGCTGCTTTGCATGCTTTGGAGTCCTTGGGCGCAGCTCTGGAGGATCACCTGCAGCTGCTGCTGCCAGCCCTCGTCCGCCTCATCTGCATTGGTAACTCCCCTTCTCCTCGCCATCCTGGTCAACATTGTGCTTCACACAATGCAGCGCCATCCTTTGGTTTGCACATACTTTTAGTGCTTCGCCCTGCAATGTTGGGGTGTTGTCAGGCAGCAAACACCAGCTGTCCCTGACTCTTCAGTGTATGATTTCTAGGTAACTTGCACGTTTTGCAGTCAAGAAAACACAACCTTGTGAACTTTTGCATGATGTTGTAAGTGGCCTTGCAGGTCCAGGAGTAGCTGGCTCGCCAGTGGAGATCCGAAGGGCAGCACTGGTGAGCTGCCGCCGCCTGCTGCCACGCATGCACCTGGCAGGCTACAGCTCCAACATCCTTCATCCTCTTCTTCGAGTTCTGGACGGCGGCGTGGATGAGCTTCGCACTGACGCCCTGGACACCATCTGCTCCTTGGCTCTGGCCCTGGGCCCTGATTTCCCTATCTTTGCCCCGACTGTTCGTAAGGTATGTTGGACAGCGCTGCTGACCCTGCACAGTACATATTGTTGGTATGGGTCAATGATGTGCTGGGTTGAGGGTTTAGGGTTCAGGGTTTCAATGTTGGGGCTCTTGGTATGGATTGACAGTCTGCTGAGCTTGTGGCTGAGGCCTGATTGTCTGACCAGTGTCCCTGCGTCTGTAGGCTGAGTGTACCCCTTGACTTCTCCTGAAGTCAGGCTTCCTGCTGATGAGAGGTCTTAGCTGTCATTGAGTTCATGTTTGTCATGGCAGCCCTACACGACCAAAGGTCTCACACGTATGAAGCTCACCTCTACTGCACTGCATTTCCAAATATACCTCTTAAAATCTCTCAGATGTGGCTTCCTCCTTGTGGAATGCATCAGCTCTCTCTGCATGCAGGCTAATGAGAGTAGCCCGTCATGGTCTGCCAGCATCCATGGATCAAGGTCACATGCATACATATGAGGCTCACCTCTGATCATCATGCATTCATTGTATATGTGGCTATCCTCAGGGTCAAATGTGTACGATTCTGAGTCGCTCTCTGTGTAACCTACGTGTGTGGTTGCAGATCATGGTGAAGCACAGGATTGCGCATGACCAGTTCAGTCAGCTGGCAGTGAAGCTGGTCAAGGCAGCCCCGCCCTGCATGAGCAGCAGTGATGATTGGGAGCCCACTCTAGCAGCACTGGAGGAGCTCAACCTGAGCTTGGAGCATGACAATCCTGCAGCCCTCACTCCCCTGCCGGATGCATCAGGTGAGCAATCCTCTTGCATGCGTGCTTTGCAGAATGTGGTTGAACTCCTCACTTCTAGAACAAGCACCCAATTCAAGTGCAAAAGGCGCTGTTGGTCATCAACGCCACATAACTAAATCCTTTGTAATAGACGGGGGGAAGAATTAATGCCAACCCTGGAATACGGCAGCCCTGTTGCCCTCACTTTGCTGGCTGATGCTTCAGGCAGGTCCCTGTCTGTCTGCAAACGCCTGGTAGAAACTGGCTGACCTGTGTTGGCAGCTGATCCGATAAGAGATCCTGCAGCAGCAGCTCAGGAGCGGCAACAGTTTAGGCAGTTTCAATGCAGTCACAGCAGTGCAGATAGGCAGCAGTTGACAGTGACTGGCCAGGCTAGAAAAGAAAAGAAAAAGAAAAAAAAGACTAAACCTTCCGGCGTTACTTTAATGACAAGCCAAGAAATTTTCCGGGCTGCCCAGGAGACTGGCCAGGCTATAAGATGGGTCTGAGAATGAAGTCAAGTCCTCCGTGTATGCAGTGTCATAGGATATCACCTTCAGCCGACAACTGACTAGTTGAGCCCGGGCATATGTGGTGCATTGACTGTGTGTCTCAAATGTGTTGTCACGCAGCTGGAGGCAGCGTGTAGCAGCTGGCGAGAGCATTCAAGCACTAAGGCCTGTCTGAGATTGCAGCCAATAGGTTCTCATGTCACTTCAAGACTGCAACTCTGAATGCTGTTGTTACAGCAGAGAGTATCCTGTGTTTTCATTGATGTCAAGCTCTGCGTAGTCATGCAGCTGGGATTAGTATGCAGCAGCTGGCAGACACTGGTCAAACACTGAGGCTTGTCTGGGCCTGCAGCCCCAGTCTACAACACTGTCTCTCTGACTGTGTTTATCATGGCAGAGAGCATCCTGTACGTGCAACAATGTCAAACTCTGCATTGTCATGCAGCTTGGATCAGCGTGCAGCAGCTGGCCCAGACCGTTTCGGCATCCACGACAAGCCTGGGAAGGTTTTCATGTCATTTCAACACTCCAAAACTGCATATCTCAGCACTGATATCAGCAATGTGTCGTGCAGTTGGGGGCAGAGTGCAGCAGCTGGCAGTGAACAATCAGGCACTAAAGCACCAAGACAAGGCTGGGATTGCAGCCAACAGGTTTTCATGTCAATCCAACACCGCATGATTGCACATCTCAGTGCTGATATCAGCAATGTGTTGTGCAGTTCAATCAGGCACCAAAACAAGGCTGGCATTGCAGCCAGCAGATTCATGTCAATTCAACACCGTAAAACTGCACATCTCAGCACTGATATCAGCAATGTTTCACGCAGTTGAGGGCAGTGTGCAGCAGCTGGCAGTAAAAGATCAGGCACTAAAGCACCAAGCCAAGGCTGGGATTGCAGCCGACAGGTTTTCATGTCACTCCAACACTGCATAACTTTGCATCTCAGCGCTGATATCAGCAATGTGTCGTGCAGTTGGGGGTAGCGTGCAGCAGCTGGCAGTGAATGATCAGGCCCTGAGGCGAGCCTGGGAGTCCAGCCAGCGCAGCACCAAAGAGGACTGGGCCGAGTGGATGCGCCACTTTGCTGTGGAGCTGCTCAAGGAGTCGCCCAGCCATGCTCTCAGAGCTACCCACCTCCTCGCTCAGGTGTCTCATTGCAAACTACACACATCCTCCGCTCAAATTGTATGTTGCCGCAACATCCCTGAAAGCCAAAGCCACTGCAGCGAGCCATTTACTCCAGGACAGGTGCTTTGAGTCTGCAGCTGTGGTGTTGGTTTGGCTGGGTCATGAGCCAAGTCACCGTGCAGACACAACGCGCCATAAGGCCACCATAAGCCGCCTCAGTGGACGCAACTTGGTATGGTCTGCACATGCCTCTCATCTGGCTGATGAGATGGTGGACTGAACTGCATGCCTCTAATAACTTGAACTGCTGGAGGTTATCAAATTGCAGTTTTGTCTACGCATCACATTTACACACGCACAGTCTGGAACACCCTTAGAGGGGTCCACCCCGGGGCTCTGTCACAGGTTCAGCCCAGCATGGCAAGGGAGCTGTTTGCCGCCGGCTTTGTGTCCTGCTGGGCAGAGCTGGAAGAGCCCATGAGGGAGGCTTTGGTGCGGTCCCTGGAGGCAGCCCTGGCCTCGCCCTCCATCCCCGCAGAGATTGTTACCACGCTGCTCAACCTGGCTGAGTTCATGGAACACAACGAGAAGAAGCTTCCGTTGGACACCAGGCAAGTCTTGCTGCTGTCTGGACAGTCAGCTTTGTGTTGGGGATGGTGCACATCTGTGGCAGGAATACTGCACACCCATGTTGGGGATGGTGCACATCCGTGTTGGGGATGGTGCACATTCGTCTTGGAGATGGTGCACGTTTGTCTTGGAGATGTTGTATGTTCGTGTTGGGGATGGAGCACATCTGTGTTGGGGATGGTGCAGATTTGTGTACTGTTGCCCCTAAGACTTGTCACCATGCTGTTTGACCTGGCCAAGGTATGGTGGTGTTCCCCAAAAAAGCCTTGCGCTTGAAAATGTTGCCAGTCTTGCTGCTGGCCTGGTGTGCATGCTTTCTGGAGCCAGTCTTGTGCCCTTGCCCTTCCTTGTCATGATTTTCAAAACACGGCTGCAGCTGGCTGAGTCTATGGAGCTTAATGAGAAGGAACTGCCCCTTGGTGATCAGCCAGGTTTGGTTGCTGGCATGTTTAGCATTTTTGCTGTCTGTGCCCTTTTGTGTTTTGCTGACAGCAGGCAAGCTGCTTGTTTTGTGCGATAGCAGCAGTACTGACTAGCACATCACTCGTCTATTCATTCTGCAAACATGTGCCTTCCCGTAGAGCCAGTCAAGCACCTACAGCCCTGAGCAGCTCCTTGTATGAAGTCCTGCTATGGTAGTCAGCGTACCAGTAACAACGTGTGTTGACAATGTCTAAATCAGATTGAACAAGTTCATGCCAACTACTGCTGGAGTATGACCAGGGCGTCTGTTGCCCTTACGCTGACAGAACTGAATCTTCTTAGACAGCATGACAGGATACATTCCACAGCCTTGGTGACTATATCTTGTCAACCTGCAGGACGCTGGGTGCTCTAGCAGAGAAGTGCCACGCGTTTGCCAAGGCGCTGCATTACAAGGAGCATGAGTACCAGAGCAGCCCAGAGACGGCAGTGGAGGCCCTCATCAGCATCAACAACCACCTGCGCCAGCCTGAAGCTGCTGTCGGCATCCTCACTTTGGCTCAGCAACACCTTCACATGGAACTCAAGGTAAGGTTAGGGCCTCTTGTAAACATGGAGTCTGCCCTGGTCTGAAGCTGCTGTCAGCATTCTCACTTTGATGTCCTCACATCCTCACTGCTTTGGCTCAGCAATACCTTTGCATGGAACTCAAGGAAAGGTTTAGAACACTTCAGACAGCGCTGAGTCTGCCCTGGTCTGAAGCCGCTGTTGGGATCCTCGCTTTGGCTCAGCAACTCCTTCACATGGAAATCAAGGTAAAGAGTGAGAACAACTCTGACAGCGTTGAGTTTTGCCTGGGTCTCAAGCTGCTGTTGAGATCCTCACTCTGGCTCAGCAACACCTTCACATGGAACTCAAGGTGAGGTGAGGACCAGTGGTGAGTACTTCAGACACCGTTGAGTCTGACTGGGTCTGAACCTGCTATCAAGCTCCTCACTCCTTTATCAACACCTTCACATGGAACTCAAGGCAAGATCAAAACCTATATCACACACTCTCCTGCAGCTTTGAGTGGAGCTTGGTGTGAAGCTGCTATTGGACTCCTCACAACTTGGCTCAGCCACACCTTCACATAGAGCTCACGGCATCCTGCAACCTCTCAGAACACAGCTCGCATGGGCGTCGCTTCACAATCAGCCTGACAAACGTATTGTCATCCTCACTCTGGCTCATTGAATTCTGCACATGGGTCGCATAGTGCGCTGCAGACCTGATGCGCACAGCTGTTGATTGGTATGTAGTCTGGTGGCTGCTTCTGGGATCCGTGCCTCTCATGGCTGGGCACCGTGTGAACAAACCACAACATCTGTTTTCAGCCTTTCATGCTGCTGAAGCAGGCAGCATTCCTGGCTGAACCTCACTTGCATTTCAAAAGCTTTGCTTAGCGCTGAAAGTGTGGATGCAGCTTTAGTGGATATCCAGACACCTCTGTGCTCAAGATGTCTGTACCTGAATCACTGGAGTGTGTGCTGAAGCCACACCAACAGATCCAGCCTCAGTTTAGTCAGCAGGTCAACACACGTCGTTATTCTGGACCTGAAGAGCTCAGCATCTCTATTGCCTGTCAAGAGCTGTGTAGCATCGGCTGTTTTCACATAGGAGCAGTTTAGAACAGCCTGTGCTGAGCGCTTGATCCAGTCTGGTGATGACTGGGTTGGATGCAGGAAAGCTGGTACGAGAAGCTGAACAGGTGGGATGAGGCTCTGGAGGCTTACAACCGCAAGTACCAGGAGAGCCCCCTTGGCTCCCCCGCCAACCTTGAAGCTGCCCTGGGTCGTCTCAGGTGGGTCTCGTATCTGTCTGTCTGTCTGTTTGTCTGTGTCTCTCTGTTTGTGCGTCTCTCTGTGCATTAGCTGAGTACCAAGGGTAGCTATTGCCACCTTTGATTGTCTCGGGTCTGTCTGTCTGTCTGTCTGTCTGTCTGTTTGTCTGTCTGTCTGTCTGTCTGTCTGTCTGTCTGTCTGCCTGCCTGCCTGCCTGCCTGCCTATCTGTCTGCCTGTCTGTTTGTGTTGCTCCCTGTCCATCCGTCTGTCCATAGCCCCAAGTGGGCTTTCCTGCCAACCTTGCCGCCTGGGTTGCCTGTGGTCTGTCTGTCGGACTGATTGTCTGTCCCATTGACTTGTCTGCCTGTCAAAGCCCCCATGGCTACTAATTGCCCCAGTGAGTGTGTGTGCATGTCATCAAGGGTTTGCAAGGGCCCTTGCACTGCCTTCTGTATCTTGACCTGAGCCCTAGGCTGTTCCACAGGAGCCCTGGGCTGTTTCACAGCACGCATATCTCTGCACACTCTATCTCCGGGCAAGTGCTCCATGAGACAGCAACTCCATTCTCAGCGTTGACCTATCTGTAGGAATTGCTGTGGTGCTGCCATACAATGTCTCTCAGAATCGCCGTGACCTGACTCTATCTCTCAGACTTGCTGTTATCTGACAGTTTCTCTCAGAATTGCCATGATCCGCAGTATCTATCAGATTTGCCATGATCTGAAATAGGCAACTAAGCATGGTCCCTTGCTTTTGCAGATGCCTCGGAGCATTGGCCGAGTGGGAGGTGCTGAGTCAGGAGTGCCGAGCTGAGTGGCGGCGAGTTGAGCCCCATGTGAAGAGGGAGATGGCCCCCATTGCTGCCCATGCTGCCTGGCACATGGGCGCCTGGGATGAAATGGCAGGGTGAGCACACTTGCTTGAAGGTGTTTGGCCACAATGTTTTCTGTATGCAAGATGGAGCTTGATCATGTGCATAGGCACAAGCTTGCCCTGTACCTGTGTAGTGCCTGGACTACTGGCCTGGGACGGGCGCCTGGGATATTTCGTCTGTTCATTCACTGAGTATGTTTCTTTGCCTACAGTTCAGTATTTACAGTCCTGAGTAGCTTCCTGTAGCGCCTGGGATGATTTAGCAGGCTCAGTAGTTGCTGAAGGATGTGTACAACTCTGTATTTGCGCATGTACTGCTCGGGAACCTCATATGAAAGTCAAAGGGTTTGTGTGAAGTCAAAAGGGTTGAGACAACATACAGGACCCCTCAAGCGAAGCTTTTTGAGACCTGGGGACACAGCATGTGACTGCATGCTAGAGCTGAAGCCTGCTTGGCTCGAATTGCATCGCTAGGGACTAGTTGATCCCATTGGCCATGTGTTGTGCCTCCATCCTAACCAGGGAAGCTGTGTCTGTACCAGAAAGCATATGTTGCAGGGTCTGTCACAGAATGTGTGTGTGCTGCAGGTATGTGGACATCATGAACAACAGGCAGACGCCAGATTCCTCAGCCGGAGCCTTCTTGACAGCCGTCTTGGAGGTTCAGAACAAGCAATGGAGCACTGCCAAAGGTGCTCAATGCCTGCTTGCCTTTCTTCCCTGCTGCTGAGAATTTGTTGCCTGCCCGAGATGTTGTGAAAATTACAAGGCAGAGAATGCTGAAGAGAATTCGTCCTAAGCTTTCAGGATATGCTAGACCTCTCGTTTTCCTTATTCAACAACACCCGGCAAGCATTGCACACACCTGCCTGCAGTAAATGTGGAAAGGGCCAGAGAGCTGCTTGGTGTGGAGCTAGCCGCCTTGGTAGGAGAGAGCTATGAGCGAGCCTACGGTGATATGGTCAGGGTCCAACAGCTGACAGAGCTGGAAGAGGTGATAGGGTTCAGCAACGCCCTCACTCTGTGTAACGGCGACCCAGCAGCAGCTGAGTTGCATAGAGTCCAGATCTGTGAGATGTGGCGAGGCAGACTGAAGGGCGTCCAGAGGAATGTGGAGGTGTGGCAGGCTCTGCTGTCTGTCCGTACGCTGGTGCTGCCAATGGCTGAGGACACCCACACATGGCTGAAATTTGCTTCGCTGTGCAGAAAGTCTGGACGGGTCAGGTGGGAGCGCTGTGCTGTGCTGTGCTGTGCTGTGCTGTGCTGTGCTGTGCTGGGCTGGGCTGTCTGTTCAACTTGTCTTCCAGAGCCTGCTCTATGGAGACAGCATGACTCCATGACATCTTTTGCCCTCGTTTGCATTTACATAAGCCAAGGTGCGGCTGTCAGCTTTCTTGTAGATGCTGGCACCTGCTTATGCGCTGAACGGCAGCATGCAGCAATGTGACATTTGCAAGTTTAGGCCATGCATGCTGTGCAGACAAAGCAGACGCACTGTTGCAGTCAAGCTGTGGAAATGATACAGAAACATGGGACTCAATGCAAATCAGTGCACCTGGCTGCAGATATGATGAGCTGTACTTTTGGTGCACAGTTGAAGCCACTGGGTTCAGGGTTTAGGATTTAGGCTTAGGGTTTGGGCTGCAAGTCAGCTGTGAAGTTGATGCACTGTGGCTGTAACACTCTGCAAGGAGACGCAGGTCTTGTTTGTTTGATGCCTTGCTGGCCAGGATTGATTAATTGGTGGATTGATTGGTTGGTTGAGAAATTGGTTCATTCATTGACTGACTGAGTGATCAACTGATTGATTGACTGATCGATTGGTTGATTCAGAATGCTCCTGGCTGCAGCTCACCACAAGCTGCACCCTAAACCTAAGCACAATTCACGTCTGCTTTGAGCTGGATGATGCACACCTCAAGCTGAAACTTATGTCATCATGTGACAAGGCGTCACCAATGTGAGCTGCAGCTCTGCAGGTCGGGCTGGTTGCGTTTGCCTCAAGACTTTTGATAGTTGTCATCTGCTCAGATAGACCGCTTCCTGAGGTTACTGACAGGGAAATGCAGTCAGGTGCCCATCTTGTAGACAAAGATTGGCAGCAATTCTTTGTCACATCTGCTCTACACGAGGGCTTAGGTCACGTGTCTGTCAATCCTGACACGGACGTAAGCTGTAACTTTTGCTTCAGCTGCCACCATCTGCTCTACAAGAGGGCTCAGGTCATGTGCCTCTTGATACTGGCACTGACGTACGCTGACACCTTTGCTTCAGGGTATACAACACATCCACGCAACAGCGACGCCAGCATGACGCCAGAATCCTGGACCTGCTGACATGCACCAGCAAGGGTCTTTCCAACCCTTCATATGTACACTGGTTACCCTTAGTCCTGACCACTGCGCTAAACTGAGCCCTTTGCACTCCCTCCAGCCTGCATGGCACTAGCTCTGACTGCAAGCAAGAGCATGCAGTGACGCTCAGCTGACGCCTGTGGTGCAGGTGATAGCTCGCATCCACACAACAGTGCAGCCTGTGAGGCGGCTGATACACAACCTGCTGGTGCGCATTGGCAAGCACCACCCCCAGGCCCTCATGTACCCCCTCCTGGTGGCTTGCAAGTCCCAGTCAAGCTTCAGGCGAGCAGCAGCCATGAGCGTGGTGGATGCTGTGCGCCAACACAGCGCAACTCTTGTAGAGCAGGCACAGCTGGTAAGCCCACTCTGCTGCTGAGAGGCGCGCAACAGCAGCAGTGAGTATTTGTGACATCTCACCGCCGTCTCAGTGTGGAAGCTTGAAACATTCCATTGCATCGCCATCCCTGCCTCAAACTTGCCTGCTGATCAGCGCTTGTCACCATCCTGTGGTGCCCAGTCTACCACAGGGTGGACTGCAGCCTGGAGCATTGTGGATATTGTGCATTGCGAATTCTATGTATTGTGGGTACTGTGCATGCTTTGCATGAACACACTCTGCTTTTGACAGGAGGCATAGACGGCCAGCCTATGTTCTGTCAACAAGAAATGACTACGTATTCTGTACAGTATGTGTGTCATTCGTTTGGTCTGTATGTTGTGGGCGATTGCAGGTTGCAGACTTTCACATGGCTGCAATCATGCCACTCTGAGCTGTTCCGCACAGCTGCTGTGTGTTGTGACCTGTGCGAGCATGACTCACTGCAGAGAAGCAGCAGATGAGCGTGTGATCAGTCCACCATGCAGATCCAGTTTACCACCAGCATGGCGACTTTATATGTGTTGTACGATGAAGCTGATGGTCTCTGCGTGCTTTGTGTGAAAGTTCACCACCTTCATCTGCAGGTGAGTCAGGAGCTGATTCGCATGGCAATTCTGTGGCATGAGATGTGGCACGAAGCGCTGGAGGAAGCCAGCAGGCAATACTTTGGGGAGTCCAATGTGGAGGCCATGCTCAGCACTCTCATGCCCCTGCATGAGATGATGCAGGCCATCACCCTCAAGGAGATTGCCTTTGTCAAGGTGAGTCTGCCTTCTGAGTGGAATTCCTGATCCCAGTTGCCAATGTCATGCAAACAGGGGCCTCACTCTCAACTGACTGTGATACAGTCACAGGCAGGCAGAGCTGCAGCATGCCTGGAACTAAAACCACCATGCAGCGCTGAAACCATCTTGCAGCTCCACGCTGTTGTTTCTGCAGACCTACATGCATAAAGACATCGAAGTGGTGCAATACATACCATCACAGTCACAGATGTTGCTTTCCTTTGTGCAGGCGTACGGGCGTGAGCTGTCAGAGGCATATGAGTGGTGCAACAAGTACCGGCACAGCCGCAAGGAGGCGGAGCTGCACCAGGCCTGGGACCTCTACTACCACGTCTTCAAGCGCATCAACAAGCAGCTGCCCAGCTTGACCGTCCTGGAGGTGCAGTACGTGGCTCCAGCCCTGGTCAGAGCGCAGGTCAGCCCTTGTCCCTACTGCCTCTTCTTTCCTTCTTCTTCTTCTTGCTCTTCTTCTTCTGCTTCTTCTTCTGCTTTCGCTTCTGCTTCTGCTGCCTCTTCTTCTTCTGCATGCTTGACCGTCCTGGAGATGCAATATGTGGATCCAGCCCTGGTCAGAGCCCAGCTCAGCCCTTCTGTCAATTTCAACGGTTTTCAGACAATCTATGTCCGGCACTATTGCCTTTAGGTCAATTGGAAAGTTCCTGACTGACCGACCGACTGCTGTTCAGCATGCGTGTCAGGCAGCAACTCCTTCGAGATTCCTTCAAAAATCCCTGAATTCAGATCCGCCCCTCTCTGTAGAATGAGAAGCCAGCAGCGCTGAGGACACACGCAGCAGGGCCGGATTTGGTCTCCAATGCAGCTTTTGCACACATGCTGAAGGCTGTCACGGTGTTGCCCCGCTCCCTTCGCGTGTCTCTCAACTTGGGTCTTGCACGTGCCATACAGGGCTTGGAGCTGGCAGTGCCAGGGACATACATTGCAGGGGAGCCTGTGGTGACCATTGCAGCCTTTGCTCCCCAGCTGCACGTCATCACCAGCAAGCAGCGGCCACGTAAGCTAACCATACACGGCAGCGACGGTGCTGAATATGTCTTCCTACTTAAGGTGGGTTCCTCTGTACATTGGGCAGGGCTGTAGGGGGTGTCTGTCAGTGTTCAAGTCAGGGCTCAATGCAATGGGATTGGGCAGGGCTGTATGACGTCTGTCAGTGTTCAAGTCAGGGATCAATGCAGTATATGTCTTCCTGCTTAAGGTCAGTCTATCTGTTTGTTTTTGGATACTTTGTACAAAGAAGAGAAAGTATGTGCGGTTTTCTGATTGTTTTTGGTTGTCTAAAGTTTTTATTTTGCAGAAACTTGCAATGGAATAGGGCAGGGCTGTATGATGTCTGTCAGTGTTCAAGTCAGGGATTCATGCAGTCCACACATGTACAGCTGCAACTTGGCATGTCAACCTGTTCTGAGCTTGTGTCTTGATGAACGGCAACTTCAGAACATTGTTAGCAGGGCAACCATGAGTAGTCTTGCTGTCAACAAGCCTTGTTGGCTGCCTCTACACACAAGAGAGGTCAGGAGACAATAGAAAACGGCACCCGGGAAGCAAGACCATAGGCCATAGCCCAGAGGGGAAGAAAAGCCTAGACCTATGGGACGTCAGGCCTGTTTTTCCTGGTTTCATGTGTTTTCTATCTCTATTACTCTTCTAGATATGAGAGTCTGGTGAAACGTCCAAACAGAATGTTCATGCAACTCGGACATAGCTTTGCTTGCATACACGAGGGTCATGACCCTGGTGTACAGACATGCAAGAGAGCTAATTGGCTGGTGTTGGACGTGAAATGCCTGACACGAGTGCGCTTGGGCTGCTTGACTGGTCAGTGTGGTTTAGCCAACACAGATTCTGGCTGAACCGCGCTGTAACAGGCAACAGGCTGCTGAGGCCTGTTTGATGCAAACTCACAAAACACATCTCTCACCATGGAAACCTCCAGACTAAGGACAGCAAGTGGTGTGTAGGGACACGAGGATCTACGGCAGGATGAGCGAGTGATGCAGCTGTTTGGGTTAGTCAACAGCATGCTGGCCAATGACAGAACCACTGCTGAGAGGGATCTCAGCATCGCGCGATATGCTGTCATACCCCTCTCGCCCAACTCGGGTCTGATTGGTTGGGTCCCCAACACTGATACATTGCATGCCCTCATCAGGTGGGGTGCTTTTTGGGGGAAAACCCAACCTTTTCAACTCCAACTTGACAATCAATTTGATGTATTTTCAAGGAAGGGTAAGACAGAATTCCTGCTCCATCTTCACAGACAGCAGATTTGTTGCGTGCACCTTTTGCAAAATGCGTCTGTTCAGCCGCACACAACCAATCGCAAGTCCTGACATCTTGACCCTGCATGTGCAACATGCATAGCACTCATGTTGTGAGTAAGCAATGAAATTGTACAAAGCTCAGCCCACCAGCATCAGCATCTGGTCAGCTGGACTGGCGCTTGTCACCAAATAGCTTGCATGCATGTGCAGACCGCACACAATCCATGTTGTGCAGGTGCTAATTACCCTGACATGCTTACCTATATGTAACGGTAACATTGACTCATTTGAGTTGGCGCTTGTTACAGAAAAAGCTTACCTGCATGCAGGGAGTACCGAGATGCTCGCAAGATTCCCTTGAACGTGGAGCACCGGATGATGCTGGGTATGGCGCCGGACTACGACCACCTCATGGTCATCCAGAAGGTGGAGGTCTTTGAGCATGCTTTAGACTCCACCTCAGGTCAGTGGCAGAGCCTCCTGCCGATCTCCTTGACCAGTTTGGATGTGTGATGCTCATTTTGCGGCACCTGACTGCTGCTGCTGTTGCAGGCGAGGACCTGCATAAGATGCTATGGCTGAAGAGCCGCAACAGCGAAGTGTGGCTGGAGCGAAGAACGGGGTACACTCGCAGCACAGCTGTGATGAGCATGGTGGGGTACCT
>JAABUP010007131.1_pt1 | contig 15258 bp, 23 predicted proteins | sample 5559201 | NCBI WGS metagenome assembly JAABUP01 (sample SAMN10711887, study PRJNA513373) | rock metagenome | isolation source: Antarctica rocks | place: Antarctica
TGCCTGTTTCGCACTGTAAATCCGACCTCAACAATGCCTGGGGACTAGGATCAGGCGTATCTACATTGTGAAGATATCTTGGTTCTTTCAGGTCTGTGGTACTGCTGGCTGTGTAACAAGAAGAAGAAGAAGAAGAAGAAGATTACACCACTGCATCTGTTGTTTTTCTCAATTGCACAATCCCAGTTGCACAATCCCAGCAAACAAATGTGTCAAGATTCTCAAGGCCTACATGTAGTCTGGCAACCCTAGCACAGCCGCCACTCTCAGCGCTCTGGGCTGGCTGTCACTTTCACACATCACCAGGCTGACCACACATTCTCCAATCTAAACTGTCTGTGACAACTCTATCATGACTACTTTCCCCAGATTTTTGTCTCATCAAGATGTCATCAACTGCAGAGCTGTCGGGACGCTGTCAGAAGCCTGCAGCACAGCATGAACCAGCCTGGTTGTCATCCATGCAACAGTGCATGCAGCATTCACTCACTCAGGGATGTGACGTTTCCTCACTGCAGAGCTACCGTGATGCATTGGATTCAGAGGACTACGGTACGGCTGCCAGGCTGAGGGATGAGGGGGCCACAGGGCTCCCTGGCTGGTGGGTAGCTGACAACAACAATGACCCCAAGGGTCACCTTCTGCGCATCTCCACTGGCTTTGGTCGGTATGTGGGCTATGCTTACACCCCCCAGGATCTGGCTCAAGCTGAGGTGGGTGCATGCAAAATGCCTCCTGTGTAAGATAGCGGAGTGCTGCATGTGCATGTGCTGTGCCGTGGTATCTTGCGTCAGGCTGTGCTCAACTGCACTCCCTTCATACTTCAAGCTGCGTTTGCTGCTGCGCTGAGCATGAGTCAAACCCAGCAGGCATAATTGGTGGCAGCATGGTGTCTTGTAGAATTGCTGTTGGTATCAATGCGCCTCGACTCAAGCTCAATCGCTTGAATGGTGCAGCACCAAAGCATACAGCTTGTCTTGGTCATCAGGACACTCAGTCGCAAACTCTGATGGCTCGTGAGTCAGAATCTGTCTGTGTGGAGTGCATGAGTATGTCTGCTAAAGAGAATCCAATAATCCTCCAGCAGCAGACATTCAGAACAAAAGAAACACAATAAGCTCACATAAATCCAATGTTTTGCTTCTTTTGGCAGGGTCTGCCCTTGGATGAAGCAGCATCAATGCTGCATCAGTTCGAGGAGGTGCAGCAGTGTCCCATTGACGAGGTTGGTACCCCGGTGCTGGAGCTGTTCCTGAAGAAGGACGCTGACGGAGAGCTGCAGCAGCAAGGCACTGTCCTGTCCATCCCTCCTGAAATGCTGTCCCAGGCGCAAGCCAAAATGGGTGAGTGTAACAGATCCTTAATGGCCTGGCAGGACCTGCCTGGCACCTTTGTAAGAGTGCAGCTGTAAACCCACATGCAGGGAGTGTGATTTCGCAGGGGTGCACGTCTGCATTGCATCTGTGTTCAACGCAATGTTGCCACAGAACGCTGTATGCGTGGCAGGCCTTGGCCTTCCTGCATGCTGAGCGTCGTGCTTCAGTGCCATTGACTGGACTTCTGACAAAGGTGCTGTTTTGTTCCTTCATCAAGCTTCATTGACCATGCACATGCACACATGACATGATACAACTCTACTCGTCTGCCCGCCTCGTTGGCAGGCACTCCATCTTGTTGCTGGTGGAGTAGATTGCGTATGTTGGCAAGGTGCATGCACAGAAAGCTGTTTTGAGTCTCCTCCATGCTCCAACAAAGCGCAAGTGATACTGGGTCATACTGGAGCTGATCAGATTTTTTATGGCGTTTGCAGTCCAGATAACAGACCTTTCATCGGACAAGTTGTGGGTGGACGAAGGCGGCACTGAGAACGGTCCCGTCATCAGTATCTCAGTCACAGTGCCCGTGCAATTCTCCAAATCCAGCTCAGCGCAAACCAGCCGGCCGCCGACTGCTCAAGGCTTGTGGTCCGGCAAATCCTCCAGCAGCAGCCCTGCTTTAGATGGTCCAATTTTGGGCCCTTTTGACGGGTCAGATCTGGCGGATTCTGGCCCGGGTGAAGTCATCGACCTAGAACGGCATCCTGCAACCATTGTGCAGACTGGTAGGGACCAGCTGGAGGTCACTGTGCACCCTCAATCCCTCACACAGACTGTCAACCAGGAGTGGGGCACTGAAGATGCTGATGACTCAGACTCTGATGAGGATGACAGCAGTGATGATGACAGTGACAACCCATTCAAGACGCTGCAGTCTGTGTCCAGCACCACTGATGAGGATACAGACACAGACACAGAACAGACACTAGTGTATAGTAAGCTGTACCCTGGCCGTATCATCAGCGCCTCAGATCTGTCTAATGAGCAAGCACGTGTTAAAGCTCTACTCAGGCAAAATTTGTCAGACAGTGGGCAAGCAGTCTCACTCAGTGGCACGCGCATTGAGCATGAGGACGGCACGATTGAGTTCCGAGTAGACGATGTCCAGCTGGCGAGCACTAGTGGCTCAGATGGGGAACCTAGCAGCAGAGAAGAAGATGGGCAGGAGGTTCCCAGCTGGGAGACTGTTGTCAACAACGTGCTGCAAGTGGTGCAACAGCTCAAGCACTTTGCGCCAAAGCCTGGGGAAAGCAAAGAAGATCAGGCCAAGCATGCAGATCTGATGAAGAAGCTGAATGAGGTATGCATCATGTACACGGTCATGCCGCTTATTGTACAGCTGCTGGTGCGTTGGGTCTGCCTGCGACTTTTGATGCTGCTGAATACTATTGTGCTGCCATGCCTGCTTGTGCCTGCTGTGCTGTGCTGTGCTGTGCTGTGCTGTGCTGTGCTGTGCTGTGCTGTGCTGGATTATGCTATGTTCTATTTTGTGTGACACTGTACACAGAGTCCTTACATGGCTTGCTTTGTATGTGATGTGCCCGGCTATCAGGTAGCATCTTGGGTTATGCTATAACCTCATGATCCTGCATACGGTATCTGCAGCTGGTACCACTAACACAAATCAAAACCCTACATGAGCTGCTGAAGTGCTCTCACATGGCTGAGTGCTTCAGCGTGCAGTACCAGTTTGTGAGTATGGCAAGATGAGTGTGATGTGGCTGCAAGCTTGAATGTCCACTATGGCAATTGCTCAGGCGGAGAAAGCTCTCGCTGTTAAGCCGCAGCCCAGTGCCAACCCCACTTCCAAGGCCGAAACCAAGAGCACACAGCCACAAGCAGAGCTGGTGGATGCCCTTCGAAGGGCACATGCCAATGGGCAGCTTGGAGGGGTGGTTCCTGTTGATGCTGATGGGAACACTGTTCAGGAGTACATGCACCAGCTGGCTGGCAGTGTGCTGAACCAGGCCATGCCAGAGCTGATGCAGCAGATGGGCGCAGCGGACAGGAATCCCATCATGCAGGCTGCCTCAGGTTTGTTCCCAGTGTTTTGCTTGATCTTTATCAGTTTTCTTTTTTTTTGCTACTTTGGTTTTCTGCCTTGGCTTGCCCCCCTGGTTGTGTCTTACCCTTCCAAGAGCGATGTGAAGAAGAGCAAAGGACTCTGTGCTGTATAGAACATGCAAACATTGCCTCTGTTGAGAGCTTGTGATGCAGAAGTCCTTTGAGTGCCCTGTCATGCGCAAGGCTACTGCTTGCATGCTTTTTGGAGTTATGCTGTTTGACGCATAAGACACAACACCAAATGGAGTGACTCAAGCTGCCTGCTTAGTGTGATGGATGCCTCTTCATAAAAGTCAAGTTGCTTCAGGCGCGCATCACAACCCACTTTTTGAAATCGCATGTACACTGGAACATGTTCCATGTATACTCAAGCTGATGCCATCAATCTGAAAGTGACTGCTTGTGCTCAGGAGAGGGAGAGGGTTCTTTGAAGACAATGAAGTACAGGAGGCTCAATACAGACTATGTCAGCACAGATCCCTTCACAGGCCTGTACCTGGCAGCCTTTGGCAGCCATGGCCCTGAGGTCCTCCAGCTACAGCGGGAGCCAGATGCTGTTGATGTGCGCTCAACCCCCTGCTTGTTCATTTCCTGCATTGCATTCATGTTTGCCTGTATTGCAATCAACTATGCTTGTGGTTGGTTCTGCCAGCCTTGCAATCAGTTTTGGTTGCAGTAATTTGGTTGCTGTGATAAACATATGTCTACTTGCATGTCAAGCAGCTGACATGAGCCTCATGCTAGCCCAATAGTGTACATAATAATGTTGCATAATGTGTCACAGAGCACAATGACATGTAACAGCTAGCTGCTCGATGTACATACAAGTAACGCCTCATTGATGCATATTGCGATTGCCAATCAATCATTCTTGTCAAGAGTCCACAGTCAATCTGTAGACTTTATTTTTGTTAGAACTTTGTTTGTAAGATTTTGAAAGCATGGTAATGACAAGGATAAGTTTTCCTGTCACAGGATGGCGTTGAATGGGTGACAGGCACCAAGCTGACGGGGGACAGCAATGTTTCAGCTGGTGAGGTCAGCTTCAAGGCAAAGATAGGCAGGGGCAGCAGGCTGGGCACCCCAGACATGTACCCCCCTGAGATGGGGGTCATTGCCCGCTACAGGGGCTCAGGCTGTGTTGCGCAGAATGGCTTTCAGCAGCCATCGTAAGCATCCTGGTCTCTGGCTTGTCAAGTTTGCGCGAGTTGCAACTAACGGCATGCAAGAACAAATTTATGAATGAAGGTTTACATATGCTGCAGCCCTTTACAGAATTCCTTTGCTGCTGTCATGTAACAATCCGGCCAAACACCTGGTCAGGTGTATGGCGTAATGTACATGCCTGTCACTGTCAAATATGTTACTGACAAGCATCAGCTAATGCAAAGCATCAAGCACAGCATATCTTCATGGGAACCTGTTCACAGTGGAATTGCGATGTAACGTGTTGGAGGTGGTGGCTGTAACCTTGCTGCTGTTTGTGCAGATGGGTGGATGGTGAGCTGCTGCACTTCAGTGGGGATGGAGCCACCACAAGAGGTGCAGAGCTGGGTTTTGTCTGGACTGGGAACCAGAACCACTTTCTGGTAATCCTCAAGAGAATCGACCTCTCAGAAGAAGATGATGAATAAACAGCCAATTCACTGGTCCTGTCAGGATGTGTGGCAGCAAGTCATCGCCTGCGTAGCTGGCGGCAGCGGCAGAGAGATCATGCATGAAAAGTAGCAAGGCTGAGCACAGCCAGATGCATCAAGCAAAAGAAGATGGTTGCTTTTTGCAGATGATGTAGCCCTTCCATGTACATTAAGTTCTCTTTTCGCAGCTTTTGACCTTAAGAATTTCACCTCGCAATATGTGAAATCTACTTAGTGCTGGCAGAGTTGTAGACAGGATTCAGTCGCCATGATTGATTTGAAGTTGATATCATATGAGCGTGAAGGACAGCTCAGGGCACTGCATGAGGCGACAAGGGTTGAATCCGAATTAGAACCTTTCTCTTTATCTAACAAGCCAAAAATAAAAAGTAGTCTTGCATATGACGTCGTACTCGGATGCGACGTCGGGGAATCGAACCCCGCCCAATTGCTTGGAAGGCAATTATGCTAACCACTACACCAACGCCGCCGTTCAGCGGAAATCAGGATGCAAGTTGATGTCAAGTGATCCAAATTCACAATATTGATCACCTATCTCCCCTTCAAGAATTTGTTTGTCCGCAGACACAAAAACTCAGCTGTACATCAGGATTTGCTCACCTTTCCAAGTCAGAACTTAGCAGCAAGCAAGTCAACTGTGCAAAAGCACATATGGGGTGCATGTCAAGAAACACAGGAGCATACCACTCGCAATTGCAAGCTTCATCAATACTAGATCATTTGTGGACTGCCTGTCCACATGCATGCTATGACATGCTCTGAGACATTCAGGCAGGACATCATTCGCTATTCCCCCATGAACTTGGTCACAGAATGCGTTCCTGTGTCATAGTGCACAAGCCACGCTCAGCTCCTTTGCACAGGAAGGCATGAGCCAGCCTGATCTGTGCCAACGTCTGCTGGCTTGGCTGCGCCTCTGTGTGGCTTGTTGAATTAGAGCTGCGGAGCTGAGGCACTAGAGGTGCTGCGACTGTTGATTCGATGTGCTGCTGCCACAGATACAGCTGAAGCTGATGCTGCAGCCTGCAGGACCACACTGCACCTTCAGACTGCATGCAAAGCAATGAATCGCGACATGGTGATGACATATGATGGTTTGCTCAGAGGAACACTGCAAGCAACATAATCAGAGACACCATTGATTGCAATCAGACTGAGTAGTGCTGTGCATAGTAAGAAGCTCACTAATCCGCATGATTCCAGGATCCATGTATGGTAGAAAACATGCTATTTGTGCAAATGGGTTTTAGGCTGACCCTGGGGCACAAGCCATGGCGCAAACAGTGCCTAATCTGTATGTCACGTCTGAACGCTGCCTGTCAGCTGTGCTCTGATTCCTATGTGATGAATGTGCCACTTTTCCTATCAGCGCACCAGATAGCACCTGACTTGAATCACTGGTGCATTAAGCCTTTCTGTTTCGATCCAGTCAGCTAACCCACCTGGATGCAACAGTACCGGTTGCAGATTGTGCAACCCCTGCGGTTAGATTTCAATGCGCGCTGTACGCCTGTAGGTAGCAGACCTACCTGGACAGAGTTTGCAGCTGTGATAGACTTGTGTATGAAATGGTGGCTGCCTCGCCTGTGTCTTCTCCTCTGCCACCCGGCAAAAGAATGCCACTGGGGTCATGGTCTGCAGCTGTCTGGGCTGAGCTGCTTGCAGATGGTAGCAGGGAGGCCGGAAGCCCACTCCAGCAAGCTTCAGGCAGCCACGCCTCTGCAGGTTTGCTGGCAGCATAGCCTGCACCCATTCAAATGCCTTGTGTTGTTGGCCGCTTTGACATGTTGACATCATAATCAGTGTGGATGCAAGCCTTCTCTTGGCTCTGCGTCGTGCACATCCAAGGCTGCAGCCTTGCTGTCTGACAACAGCAACGTGTGCCGTTCAGCATGATGGCAGCAGCCACGCAACCTCATGCTGATCAGCTACAGGACAGATGCTGCGCCTTGCAGTCAACACAGCCATGCCATGTCAATGGCATGGCTATTATGGTCTGAACCAGACACTTGCATGAACTGCAAGGACGGCAACAAAAGAGTGACCCTTTTCAGCAGAAATTGCTCATGGACAAAGATCATTGCACAATGCAAGCAGCAGCTACAGCATGTTGCTGTTTACGCGTTATGAGACAGAATTGCACAACAAGCTGCTGCTTCTTTCTTACACTGCTTCATATCCTCACCTTCACACTGGTCACCAGCAGCAGGCTCGTTTACAACATCAAGGGCATTGGAATCTGGAGGCAGTACAAAGCGTAAGGCCCTGTTACGCCAGCGGGTGACAGCGTCAGGGTCAGCAGCAGGCGTCTCAAACAGCATGTGGTACTCCTGCTGGACCTGCGCAGCAGCCATGCACTGTACTTGAAGTGTCCAAGCTGCGACATTAGCATCATCACTGCTGGTATGCATGCATCTTTCATCAAAAATGACGCCTGCTTGTTTGAGTGCTTACATTGGATTCCATCATTGTTGCAACAATACAAAGCTTACTCCAAATGTAGCCATAGTTGAGATCATTGTGAAGGCCAGCAGAGCGCATGCCCAGAACTGAGAGGTAGAGGGTAAGAGCAAAGAGCAGATGGGCAACGAACAAAAGCTGAAGGGCAACCACACAGAGCTGAAGGGCAACCAAAACCGTCTGAAGGGCAGACCTCGTTCCAAAGCTGCAGTGTATCCTGGTCTGCATCTGCAAAGCTGCTAGCCAGGGTTCCCTCTCTGCCAGGCTGGTGAGCATCTAGCCTAGGTGTGAGGCGGTGCATGAGCAGCAGCTGAGCCTGTACCAGTGCGCTGTGCCTCAGCCAGCTGCATCAGCCAACCAAGGTCAGACTAGGCAAGCAGCTTCCAAGGGGCAGTGCACAGCAGCAACCACACACACACACACACACACGCACGCGCACACACACACACACACGCGCGCGCGCACGCACGCACACACCATTTCCCCAAAAGCAGAGCTGGGATTCCCAGCAGCAACACACAGCTCACAAAATACAGAGCTCAGAAATGCAGAGCTCAGAAAATCAGAGCCAGGTCAGCGTTAACACCGTCCTGCATGAGTCATCTGGCATGGGCGAACACAGCCAGGTCAGCAAAAAACCTGTATGGTGGCATCATCTGACAGTTCCACATGTCTGCAAGTGCCTTCTGCACATCTTCCCATCATGCAGCTTGTCTGTAGCAGAACCCAAAGAGTCCATGACAGACACATGCCTGCCAATCTCCAGCTGGCTTGTGCTGCACTTGTGTCCATCATGATTGATTTGTTCCATTGTTCATTCATTCATTCATCAGCGCATTTGTTTAGTTGTTTGTTGTTTGTTCATAAATTCTTTCATTCGTGTATTCATTAATCCATACGTTTGTGCATTCTTTCATTCATCCATGCGTGCGTTCACTCACTTACTAATTCACTTACTCGCTCATTCACAAAATCACTCACTCATGCATTCACTCATTCACCTGTTCGATAAACACATGTCTTACCCTACAATCATGTGCGTACAGTCATAATGAGGTCATACAGCTGTGCATCCTGCTAGCAAGCAGCTCAGCAGAGCCATCATCCAAATCCACAAGGATTGTAAGCCTCACCAGCATGACAGACAGACAGCATTACAGACAGACATGCTTTGTACTAATGCTCAACCACAACAGTATGGGTTGTTTCTTGACTCTGCAACTGGATGCTTCATTACCTTTGTGCTTCAGGGTTGGCCCAGCTCTGTTTGGCCTGTCCCTGACGTGTGTCTGCAGCAGTAACAGCATCCTGGAAGGCCTTCCCCGCATCTGCAATGGCTGCCAAGGATTCCCTATAGGTGTCTGTCAGATTGATGAAAGGACCACAGGAGCTTGATGCTGCTCCAGTCGCACTGGCTGCTGACTGGGCCTGTCGCTGTGAAGAAGGTCGCCTGCAAGCACAGCACGTTGTGGCGCCTGTTAATGGGCAGCGCTGGCCATGCCTGCTCAGAAGCTAGTTGGCATGCTCGGTACTGTGCGATGCATGTTGGCACCCATGATGAATGTGTCAGCTGGTGCGAAGTTGGTGTTTTAAGGCCACAGTGCTTGATGATGAATGTGTCAGCTGATGTAAAGTTGGTGTTTTTAGGCCTCAGTGCTCAATGATGAATGTGTCAACTGCTGTGAAATTGGGGTCTTGAGGCCACAGTGCTGTCTGGGATTTTGAGCAAATGGCACAAGCAGTGAAGATAGTCTCTGAATTCATGGAGGCTGCAGTTAGCCCAGATGGTGCAATTTAATTCTTGAAACCACAATGTTGATGGAACGAAGTTGGGAAGTCTGTGCCATGTGTCGCTCTGATGACATTGGGAAATCAGCTGCAGCACAAGCTCAAAGCTGGACAGTGGTCACAGCATGCTTGTGCATGGTTTTGTCGTGGCTTATCATCAAAGACACAGGGAAGCGTTAGGCAAGCAATGTGGTCCTCTCTTTTCCCTGCATGCTACCTCAAGCAATGAATGTACCTGAAGGCATTCAGAGCTTTTCTGAAGTAAGCTGGCAGCTGCAGGGGGATGGTCTCTGCCCATTGTGACTCCATGCTGTGCGACTGTGCTGATCCTGCTGGTGCGCTCTGCGACGCTGAGCTGCCAGACACCAGCTTGTGCTGCTGTTGCACCTGCATTTGTGCTGCAGCTGCTGTCTCTCTGTCTGACATAGAGCTCAACGCCGGCTGCTGCTGGGGAGGCTTGTGGTGCTTTGAAAGTGCAGTATCATCCCTCTGGGGCTTTGCTGACGCGGGATCCCCCCTGCTGCTCCTGCCAGACATGTTGCTGCTAAGCTTGGCATGCGGCTGCAGTCTGTTGGTGCGGTCATGCATGAAGCGAGAGGCACATTTTTGTGCAGCAGCGCCTGTGCCTGTTGGTTTTCTTGGCGTGGTCTTCCCCACATGAGACATAGATCGGGAAATTAAGGCAGTTGATGCTTGTGACTTGTCCTGGCCTCGGATGGCCCTTGCTTGAGCCAGAACAGCCTGCAGCTTGTTATGCTGTTCAGATTGGGCTGAGGCTGGACCACTTAGATCTGCAGCACTAGCAGCGACAGGTGATTCTTCTGCCTCTGCGCTGTGGACAGGGTAACCTGCACGTTGAGAACATGCTAGCTGTGCAACATTGCAAGCTGCCTCATCATGCAGAGGCCCAATCAGGCATGTGCAGGCTGAAATGCTCACTTGCAGTCGGCATCTGCCCAGTTTGTGAAGAGGCTGGCACGCTGGGTGCATCACATTGATCAGCAAACACGTCATTTCGTTGGGACAGGGCTGCCTGCAGGTCTTGTACTATTCGCATATTGCTCTGCACTGCATACTCTGTGCGTGCCACTTCTTCACAGGTTGATATATACGTCTGCAAAGCGCACATACATATCAAGCTTGTCTGATTTGGGCATTTCAGACGTCATTGGACACGGACTGTACGAAATGTGATTTGCACCTGTCCCAGAAAGTCTATCAGCTTTTGCAAGGTGACTTGCAACCGCTGAATGTCTGTGGCAGCTTCCATGGTTGTGGTTGGAACAGGGGCCCACAAATACACAGATGAATGCTTTGAGACAGGTCAATTCGGTGCAGCGCGAGGACGCAGCTGCTATCGCCTTGATCACTAGCTCTTGTTCAGGGATCAAATGGCCGCGAATGTCCCTATGCGCGCAAGTACTGGTGCAACAAGTAGGCCTGCATCTCAAACGGATTATCTAGGCTCTCACGGGGCATCGATCGCTTCCTGAGTGACGGTTGCAGTCAAGTCCTAAAGGCTTCCCAAGTCTCGCACATTCTCACAAGCGGAATCTGGTGATTCCAAGCATCCCCAGAGCAAAACAATTTTCCAGGACGAGGGGGGTGACGAGGCTTTCTTGAACGGAAAAAGCTATTCTTTGCAAGCGCAACGTTGCCCGGAAGTCTGGTCCTCATCAGCTCTGCATGAACACAGGAACAAGGCTTAAAGCTTCATCTTGACCTGTGAAACAAGCTGGTCCAGTACCCTCGTAACCTCGCTTGACCGTCCTAGACTTCGAGAGGTATGCGTGCAATGGTGCCAGCAGGATAATGCTTGACCAGCAAAGCCACATGTTTATTCGAGCTCGCACTTCTGCCAGAGACTTTGGTGTCTATTTCTGTCCATAGCCGCTCCAAAAAATTGCGTGCCCATGTCAAGGCTACCTGCTGAAAACGCTGTACAAATCATTGCTTCTTGCGATGATGACAAGCGTGTCGTACCTTTGTAGCTTGCTTCACGTAGACAAGAAAGTGCAAGCGCAGGATGTTGAGGCTGGGAATATGGTCCGGTCCGTCCACCACCTCCGCTCTTTCTAAGATCACCGGTCCTAGTGGCAAGGTATGCGGCCTGCGATCACATCACAGTGACCTCTTCCCTTTCTTTGCACATGACAAGGTGTCACCCCATTTTTCTCTGCAGAAGTCAGAGAAAGAATCTGTGGGAGTGCTGGAGTCTAACACAAGTAGCAGTGACCAAAGGTGGCTCCTTTGACAAACCATGCAAACAATCACCTTCTGCTCTTCTTGTGCTTACCATCTTTATACGTTGCAGCAGCAGTAGCCTGACAGGCTCAACCTTTGAGCCAGCTGGTGATATTGCGGATGAGGAGAGTGAAGTGATCACAGCAGACTCAGACCTGCAGGATAGCATGCAGGATGATGAGTGGGAAGACTTGGCTGATGCAAAGGCAAGTTCTACAACAGCCTGCGTGCTCAAACAGGTGTTAGCAGCAAGATGTGTCATGTGCCATCTGTGTACTGATTAGCTTTGGCTAACTTTGCTTCAACAGCCAAATCTGACTGTGGTTTCACTGTGCAGATGACACCAAACTCCAGCATCCACATTCTGGCCAAGTCTGATGAGAACGTCCCTGCAAACTCAATTCAAACAGGGGTTCACAATGACTGGGTAGACCTAAAGGAGAAGCCTGCAGAGGAAGCCATCAACCCCACAAAGGAGAGACTGACTACCGCACAAGCCAACAAAGTACAGCATGAGGTTGCAGCACTGAAGATGGCTCAAGGCCTTTTAAAAGGTAAACTGGATTGCGACTACTGGCCTCAAGGCTTGTGCACAGAAAGCTGGGGTGATATGACAGCACATAGCAACACTTGGAAGCAACGCATGCCCACATAGCCGGTGCATGCACAGGCTTCAGCTGCTGTCCAACATTGCTTCTTGTTGTATATTTGTCAGGCATCTACTACCAATCTGGCTTCATCCAGATGTCATGTGTACAGCCATGGAGCAGCCATGCATGCCAAAACAGGTATACCAGTCAATTTGTACTGGGCATGTCTGCATCAAATAGAGTAGCCCTACTTCACTGTTGCTACAGGAGAGCTGGATGCAACAAAGGCCAATGCTGCCAGCCTGGTGGCACAGCTGCAAGTGGAGACTGCTGACAAGCAACAGCTCAGCACCAAGCTGGCAGACTCAGAGACCATCAAGAACGAGTTAGAAGCCAAGGTGCTTGTGTTTCCACCATGGCCCCAATGTGCACAAGTGCATCCCTCCCTCGTGGCATTGAGGAGTAAGGCTGCTTCCCTGTGCTGCAGATTGCTGCTCTGATGAAGGACAAGGCAGCTCTAGAGGTCAAGGTCAGCCAGGCTGTTGTGGCCCCACTGGAGACTTACAAGCAAATTGACACTTTGCCAAAGTATGGCTGCAAGGCGTGCGGGTAAGCAGCACTGTCAACTGAAGTGAATGCAATGGGCTTCTGGACGCACACATTACTTCAGCTCTCATAATGCCAGGCCTGGTGAAACCCAGAACAAGCAGGTGACCCTCAGGGCTGTATCAGGCCTCTCAAGCATTCTGCATATCCTGTTGATCATACTGCTCATGTGTGTCTGGCACACTCCATTCAATGTATGTGCTGCATGCTTCGATCCTTTCTCGTTCATCAGCAAGCGGCTGTGCATGAGCAAGTGATGTGCTTTCCTGTAAGACGACCGAGAATGCTTTTTTTGTCATGTACAGAGTTGTTGGTGGTCGCAGGCTTGACATTGCATCCGCCAAGGCTGTTGTCTGGAGCGACTGTAAGATGGGCAGGAACAACGAGTCAGGCATGCTGTTTGCAGCCACTTTCAATGTTGAACGGTGAGTGGTCTGGTGCCTGCCAAAGCCTTGCAAGCAACTCTCTGTATCTAATCACTGTTTAGCATATCTTAGCATGTTGTTGTGGGTGATGACGCAACGCATTGATCTGCTCATGTCTTGCGCATTGCCTGTGTTGATGCGCATATTCTGCAACAACTATGTGCATCATGACGGCGTGTGCGCTGCTTGTTGGCCCGTCAGCAGCAAGACATACAGGATGCTGTGCCCACTCATACCTCCATGACCATACCTCCGCTTTGGTGTCTGCTCTCTGGTCTGTCATTGTACCAGTTTGCAAAAAGACCTTGCAAAATAATGCTTCGAGATTTTGCATACGAGTGTCTTTATGTGGTGCAGGATTGGCAAGGTGACAGTGACCCATCTGGCCACTGGTGACTACGAGGTACAGGATGTGAGGTGCCGCAAGTGCAGTACCAGCCTGGGCTGGACGTACCTCAAGGCATTCAATGAGGTACATTAATGTCTCTGTGTTCGGTTGGTTGGTGGTCGCAGTAGAGCACTAGTCTGTACGTGGCTAAGCATGTGAGGCAATGCTACAGCATCCTGACTGTCATCATGGCAATGCGCTGGTATGTTTCTATTGTCGTGTGCTGCCCCCAGCTGTACATAGAGCTGTTATTTCCTTTTCCTGTGCAATCATGCTAGGTGCTGTGAGCCCGTGCAGCTATCAAGGCATATGTTGTCACCTGCAGCATGTTGGATAGAGGCCTTAAGGTCATGGTGACTGCGTTCATGCTGACCAGTTGTGGTGACTGCCTGCAGAAGAACAAGTTCAAGGAGGGGAGCACCATCCTGTACAAAAGGCTGCTGGCCAACACCTCAAAATGAGATGATCGTTGTCCACGTGTATTTGACGAATATGCAGGGCTGAAAGCAAAGCAAATGCTTGCATTGCGACGCGCCACTGAGATTGATGACTTGCACAAGCTGACCAATTGGATTTCAGATTGTATACTATGTCAGCTGAAACAATGCCTGCTGCAGAGGCTTGTCAAGTGCAGTAAACTTCCTGTTCAGCCTCAACTTCCTAGTTGATTGTAGACTACCCTTTACATTTACAGTCCTTTGCTTTCTGTATATGGCTTGGCTGAGCTTTCACATGTACGTTTCAATTCAACAAGTTGGCCAGCATTAGCCCTTCATCAGCATTTTGGCTTTAGACACATCATGTGCTGTTACATGTGGGCCACAAGTGTTAATGCTGGCAGGATCTATAATACCTCTGGGGATTTTCCATGTTTTGTTGCACAATGCCTTGATTGCTGCTGAGGTTGCTAGGGTATGCTATGTATATTTTGTACCAATAGGTTGGGTGCTTCAGCTGCACAGTATCAATGAGCTCATGTGTAACATATCAATTCTCTAGCTCTTGCAGATGATCATCCTCGACACCATGACCTATACATGTGATAACTTTGGCCGTTCTGGATGCTGGCGTTTGCAGCACAGCTGGCCTGTGTGTCTTTTTGACCATCAACGCATAAGACCTCCCATTGGGTTCCCTATGGCAGGCCAAATAGGGAATGTCGTTAATCTATATGCACAGCTCAGCATATTGTACGAGCGAGCACGTGTCCTTCGGTGTTCATTCCTGCGTTCGTTCTTGATTGCAGGTTATGTATGACCATTGCAAAGCTGGTTTGGGGCCATCTCTTGGTTGCAGTCAAGCACTGCTGCAGCTGTACCCATTAATCGGGGTCAGACTGTACCAGTTTTCTACAGGTATAGCCACTGAAGGTGCCTAGATGGTTTACAGGCAGCAACTCCTGAGAACCACTTGTCTTCAAAAAAATGCGGCTGCTGTTTTTGCTGTAATGTTGCAGCTGAAAGTTTTGCATGCTGTGCCAGGCACTCAAGCCCCAGAAGCAGCTTCTCCACAGCAGTCTACCAACAACCCACAGTCACAGTCACAGTCACAGTCACAGTCACAGTCACAGTCACAGTCACAGTCACAGTCACAGTCACAGTCACAGTCACAGTCACAGTCACAGTCACAGTCACAGTCACAGTCACAGTCACAGTCACA
>JAABUP010007132.1_pt1 | contig 15257 bp, 11 predicted proteins | sample 5559201 | NCBI WGS metagenome assembly JAABUP01 (sample SAMN10711887, study PRJNA513373) | rock metagenome | isolation source: Antarctica rocks | place: Antarctica
ACTGTCCGGCCGGTGCCACTGTCCGGCCGGTGCCACTGTCCGGCCAGGCTGCTGATCGTGACCGCGTAGGTCAGCTTGAACACGGCGAGGGCCAGCCGCCCCGCCGGCGTCGTGTCCGCGTAGAGCGCCGTCCGCGCGCCCCGTAGCCGCTCGTACCAGGTCTCCATGGCCCGGCTGTGCGCGGTCCACACGTGCGCCTCGCTGATCGCCACGGCCTGGCCGCGTTCCAGCGCCCACGCCACCGTCGGCGTGCAGGCCCACCGCTCCTCCGCGCCGGCGATCCGGGCTAACCAGTACCCCGGCAGCTTCTTGTCGAAGGGCATTTTGCCGGCCGGGTCACGCCGCCCCTCAATGCCGGACAGGCCCAGTTCCACCACGCCGGCCGCGCTCAACCACTGCGCGTTCTTGTCGTAACTGTGCAAGTACGCCTTCGCGCGCTCGGCCGGCGAGAGCGTGCGCAGCCAACTTAGTTCGGCTACCGTGTCGGCTTGCCCCGCCGGCGCCGGCAGCCGCTCGGGGTACGCCCGCTTGCTGTCGGCCCCCCGCTTGCCCAGCTCCTGCAGCAGATCCGCTCCCGTGCGGCCCGGCGAGCGGTAGTACGGCGTGCCCACGGCCTGCGCGTAGGCCCCGAGTGCCCCCAGCAGCGTCGCGCCGTCGGTGTCGAGGCCCCACACCCCGTGCTCATCGTAGAGCGGAAATACGATGGACACGCCCGAGCCGGCCTCGCCCTTCCTCCGCAGGTCGAGCCAGGGCGTGAGCGCGGTCGGGAAGGCGTGCAGCTCGGCCAGGCCGTCGCTGACGAAGGCGTGGCGCAGTTCGCGGAACGGACCCGCCACGGCGAGATCCCGTCAGAGGGGACAGGGCATGGGCATGGGTGGCGCCAGACCGCAGTCAGGGAGGTCCCCGTCGGGCACGCCCATAGAGGGTAACGCCGGTCTCGCGCCAAGGCTTGCGCCGATGAGATGCCAGCGTCTCCACACCAGGTGCGCGGCCGGAGAAAGGCGAGGGGGACGGGCGTGGAGCGCGCGGCGCCGGCGGTCCATCAGCCCAGACCACCGGGCCGGCCCGGCTCGTCCCCCGCTCCTCTCCCATTAACGCACGACGCCCATGAATGCACGATGACGCCCGCTGGTTCCCACGATGACGCCCACCGTTTCCATCGAGCGGCAGAGTGCGAGCGAACGCGCTTATCCGCGATCACGCCCCGATTGACGCCTATGCGGCGCACTCACGCACTCGGGCGCCGCCGGCGACATGGCCACTTCTACGCATGGCACCGTAGCGGTCGCGTCCCGTCCCCTGCCCTGACCGATGTGCGCTATGTGCGGGCGACACATAAACTCTACTTGTCGCTACACAGAGAGCACAAGCTGAGACAGAACGCGACTGTCGCGACGCAGGGCGCGGCACTCGATCGCCGTTGTCCGGCCTCATAATCCGCCCCCACGCACGGACGCGTCTCGTGCTTATGTATGGAGGTGTGCGGCGGCGCTCCCCTGTCCCGCGCGTCCCGCGGCGGTCCGGACCCAGCGCGCCAGCTCCGCGGCGGGGACCGGCCGGCTGATGTGGTAGCCCTGCGCCACGTCGCAGCCCAGTGTCGCCAACTGCCCCCAGGTCGCCTCGTCCTCGACCCCCTCGGCCACGACCCCCAGCCCCAGGTTGTGCCCCAGGTCGATGATCGACCGCGCGATCGCCGCGTCGTCGCCGTTGCGGGGCATCTCCCGCACGAAACTCTTGTCGATCTTGATCTCGTCCACGGGCAACCGTTTGAGGTACGACAGCGACGAGTAGCCCGTGCCGAAGTCGTCGATCGCGAGCCGCATGCCCATCTCGTGCAGCCGTGTCAGGATCGCCAGCGCCCCCGCCGGGTCGGCCATGACCGCGCTCTCGGTGATCTCGATCTCCAGCCACCGCGGCTCCACGCCCGCCGCACGCAACGCCCCGACGATCGTGTCCACCACGGCCGAATCGTGCAGCAGCCGCGCCGAGAGGTTGACCGCCACGCGCACGAAGAGACCCTGGTCGTGCCAGGAGCGGACCTGCCGCAGCGCCGTCTGGAGCACCCAGTGCGTCAGGGGCTTGATCAGCCCGGTGTGCTCGGCCAGGGGGATGAACTGATCCGGGGGGATCAGGCCGTGCGCGGGGTGCTGCCAGCGCACCAGCGTCTCTACCCCCGTGAGCCGGCCCATCGCCAGGTCCACCTTGGGCTGGTAGTGCAGGAGCAGGTGATCGGCGGCGATGGCCTGACGCAACTCGTCGATGAGGGCCAGCCGGCGCGGACTGTGCTGGTCCTGGCCGGGCGTGTAGACGGCGTGCGGGTCGCCGGCGGCCTTGGCCACGTACATGGCGACATCGGCGAGGCGCAGCAGCGTGGTGGCGTCGTCGCCGTGGTCCGGGCCGAGCGCGACGCCGATGCTGGAGCCGACCTCGAAGGGGTGGCCCTCCAGGACGACGGGCCGCTCCAGGGCCGCCGTGATCCGCAGGGCGGCGACGATCGCCCCGTCCACGTCCGCGCCCGGCAGGAGCACGGCGAACTCGTCGCCGCCCAGGCGCGCAACCGTGTCCACCTCCCGCAGCCCGGTGCGCAGCCGCGCGCCGACCTCTCGGAGGAGCAGGTCGCCGTAGTGGTGGCCGAAGGTGTCGTTAATGTCCTTTTCTACGCGCACCCAGCGCGCGCAGAGTTGTCGTTCCTGCGGGTGCTGATCGTGGCGCAGCGGCTGGTGGCGGCGCTGCGCTACGGGCTGCGGGGGGAGGAGCACGCGGGGCTGGTGGCGGACCCGCGGGTGGTAGGGCTGGAGGAGAGCTTGATCGCGACGCTGCGGGTGCTGGGGGCCTCCTCGCACCTGACGGTGCGGCCACCGGAGGACGTGGCGGCGGCGGCGGCGGGGCTACGGGGGGAGCACACGGCGTTGGTCGCGGCCTTGGTGGCGGCAGGGCTGCGGGGGGCAAGCCTAGCGGGACGCGGGGAGTGGGAGGCGTATGTGCGTTACCGCCTGGTCACCGACCCGTACATCGCGGCGTACGCGGCCAACAGCGGCTACCCGGCGGAGGAGTTGTGGGGGGTGCACCCGCCGCTGCGGGGGACGACCGCGCCGCTCCCGCTGACGGAGGCGGACGCGGACGAGCGGGACACCGACGCCGGCGCGTAGGGCGTCGCCGGCGCACCGGCCCGTGTGCGCTGAAAGAAAGGACGTACAGCGATGGCACGAAAGGATGTACTCTCGCCGGCAATCGGCGTGCTCGACGTGGACGGCCTGCACCTGCCCGCGCGGCCCCTCGTGCCCATCCGGGGGAAGATCCGGCACGTCGGCGACCTGTATAACGGCGCGCGGCGGCACGGCCTGGCCCAGTTGTGGGTGACGGCCGCGTGGGCGCGGGCGACGGACCTGCTGGAGCCGGCCACCCTCATCAAGGCGGCGAGCGGCACGCCGAAGCACCTGCGCCACCCGTTCGTCGGCGACGCGCTCGACGAGCTGCACGCCTTCCCCGAGGGCCTGGCGCCGTGGGTCTCGCTCGACAAGCGGGGCGAGGCGGGGGCGGGGCTGGCCGTGGCGTTCCCCGGCTACGACGAGAACGCGACGTGGGGGGAGGGGACGGACGCCGGGACGCTGCTGGCGGCGCTCGGCGCGTACGCCGTAGCGGTGGGCGCGCCCTACGTGCGCAGCCCGGGCAAGACGGGGACGGACCTGCTGCTGGCTGTGGGGCGGCGGGGGCGGGGGGGCCGCGCGAGGCGGTGACGGACTGGCCGGCGCCGGCGCGGGAAACGACGACGGTGCGCGACACGGTGTGGATGCGCATGCTGGCCCCGGCCGAGCGGGAGCGCGCCTACCTCCACTCGTACGACAAGAACGCGGCGTGGCTGGGGGCGTGCGCCAACGTGGAGGTGGGCCTGGGCGACCTGGAGGAGCGCACGGCTACCGGCGCTCCGGGCGCGGGGGGCGGCGTGCCCTTCGACCCGACGCTGCCGGGCTACTGGCGGGCGCGCGTCGCGGGCGCGCCCGAGGCGTGGTCCTGCACACCGACGCTGGTGCGGGCCGTGGAGCGGGGCCAGTCCGTCGCGATCAGCCACGCCCACGTCTGGACGCGCCACGCGCGCGCCCTGGCGACGTGGTACGCGCGGTTGCGGGACGCGCGGGCGGCGCTCTACGCGGACACGACGCCGGCGGGGCGGCTGGCCCTCGCCGTGTTCAAGCTGACCTACGCGGTCACGATCAGCAGCCTGGCCGGCCAGTGGCACCGGCCGGAGAGTCCGCTCTACCGGCCGGACTGGCGGCACGCGATCCTGGCGCAGGGGGCGGCCAACCTCTCGCGGGCGCTCGGGCGCATGGACGCGGCCGGCTGCACGCCCGTCGCGGTCAACATCGACTGCGTGTACCTCGTGTCCGACGAGCCCGATGCCGTACGAGCGTGCCCGCCGACGATCACGCTGGGGACGGGGCTGGGGCACTTCAAGGTCCACGACGCCGGCGTGCCCCTGGCCCCGTTGCTGCCCGCGTTTGGGCTGCGCACGGAGGGGAACGAGGGGCGTCTGCCCGCGACGCTGGCGATGGGCGTGGGCATGAAGCGCCTGCTCTCCCTCATCCGCGAGACCACGGGTGCCGAGGAGGCCGAGGAGGCCGAGGAGGCCGAGGGCCAGGAGCCGCAGGAGTCGGGGGAGGAGGGCTGAGGTGCCGGCGCTGGCGGACCTGCTCACGGAGCGGCTGGGCGCCCTGGTGGCGGCCGAGGTGGCGCTGACGCCGGCGGCGGTGCGCTCCGTCGTGGAAACCCTGGGCGGGGGCAGTGGCCGCCACGAGATCGCCGCGGGGAACCGGCTGCTCGCCGCGCAGGTGGGCGTCACCGTGCGCACGGTGCAACGCTGGCAGGTGGAGCCGGGAGCGGGCGAGGCGCGCGACGTGACGCGGACGCGCGCGGCGGGCGTGACGGCGGCGGTGCAGGGGATCGCCAACGCGCAGGGGCGGGCGGCCAACGTCCAGCGCCTGCACGACGAGGGCTTGACTGTGGACTACGCGGAGGGGCCGGTGCGTGTGTCCTCCGACCGGGTGGCGCGGGTGCGGCGGATCAGCCAGACGGCCGAGGGGGCGGCGATCCACCTAGACGGGGAGGCGATGGGGGCGGTGCTCGACGCCTGGGGCGATGGGGCGACGGCGGAGGGGCGGGCGGAGGCGGCGGACCTGTTCGGGAGCGTGGTGCTCGACCAGTACGGGATCGCGGCGAGCGCGGAGTTCACCGACATGCGCGCCCTCGACCTCAGCTACTGACACCGGTGCTGGGCGTCCAGCACGCGGGCGACATGGTGGGGGTGGTCAACGCGTGCGGACGTGTAGTTTGATACTGACTGAGCGGCGCCCACAAAGGGGTGGACCATCATGGTTCACCCCTTCGCGGATGTGCGACGCTGGGAACGCACTGGAGAGGGTGAGGATGGACGACCAAGAGCAGGACAAGGCGCGGGCGCTCGTGCCCGTCGACGAGCGTCGGGTGGCTCTGATGGAGGGGGATGAGGTGCGGGCGGTACGGGCGGAGGACGGAACCATCTATCTCCCGCTGCGGCCCATGTGCGAGAGCTTGGGGCTCTCCTATCGGCCGCAGCGCCGGCGCATCCAGCGCGACCCGTCGCTGGAAGAGGGGGTGCGGGAGATCCGTCTAGAGACCGGGGGCGGCCGTCAGGCGACGCCCTGCCTGCGCTTGAGCGTCGTCCCCTACGGGCTCTCGACGGTCGAGGTGTCGCGCGTCCGACCCGATCTACAGGACAAGCTCCTTGTCTATAAACGGTGGGTCATCGACAAAGTGTTCGACGCCTTCCAGCGCGAAACGGGGATCGGGCAGGCGCCCGCGTCCGCAACGACGGCGCCGAGCGGGGGCGACGATACGATGCTCTCGCTCGTCCACATCCGCGACATGGGGCCGGCCATCGCGGCGTTTGCCGAGCAGCAAATTGCCTTCCAGGAGGAGCAGCGCGCCCAGGATCGGCGTATCGGCGCGTTGGAGGAGGGGCACGGGCAGTTTGCCGCGCGCCTCGACCGGGCTGCCGACGTGGTCGGCGGCCTCGTGCGCTCAGCCGCTCGACGCCGGGCTTGCGGATCAGCGTGCAGGGGATCGTTACGGCGCAGCAGCGGGCAGCGAACGCGCGGGCCTTCCGGGAGCGGGTGCCGGAGCACGGGCTGGACGTGGGCACGTGCCGGGTGATGGTGAAGGTCTATAACGAGGAGCGCGCGCGGCCGCGCAACATCGGGCCGCAGCACATCGACGGGGACGCGCTGACCGAAGCTCTGGACGTGCTGGAAGGGGGCGACAGGGCGGGGGCGGCCGCGGCGTTCGGGCGCGCGTGGTTGGATGCGTATGGCATGGATGATGTGGACGCCACCATCACCGCTGTCGTGGGGGCAGTCAGCGCGCGCTTATGGTGCAATCGGGATAGGGATGCGGAGGCCGTACAGGATCAGCAAGGCCGCGGAGATCACTGCTGTCGAGAGCCTAACGATGACCTCGTAGCGCGGAAATAGACACTCCTGCCGCCGTGGCTTTGGTAGACTGCGATGATGTGAGGCGACGGGATGAGGGCATGTCGTGACCAGGACGCGACGGGATGAGGGCATGTCGTGACCAGGACGCGACGGCTTGGCGAGGGGAGTGTGCGCCACGCCGGTATGCGTCGCCACTCACGCCGACGGCCAGTGTTTCCGATAATGGAGGATCGCGCGGCCGTCCACGACTTGGCGGCCCACACGATCGGGCGCCACCTCGTGCAAGGTGTCCGCGTCGTCGGTCGCCACAAGCGTGTCCCGCGGTCGAATCGCCTGCCACACGCGCGCGATGTCGGTCACCTCTCCCTTGCCGGGCACGTAGATGTACCGCCGATCGACCCGCAGGCGCCGACCCACGCGCTCGACCGCGCCGAACGCGTTCTGCGCGGCCCGATCCTCCAGGTAGGGGTCGATCACCTCGAAGAGACGCGGGACGCGCTCCGGGAGGTCGGCCGCCCCACGGTAGAGGAAGACGACCGGGCGGCCGGCGGCCGTGACCGCCGCTGCCTGCGCCAGCGCGGTCGCTGCGTCGCCGTGCCGGGGCAGCACGACGAGCACTGCCTCGGGTGGGATCGTGCGCGCCTCCGACGGGAACGCTGCTGGGCGGCCGCGCCGGTCCAGCAGCGCGTAGTTGACGCCCGCCACCAGCAGTCCCAGGAGGGTCACCGCACCGCCGAACTCGGTGGCCAGTGGCTTGGCCACGAGATTGGTGCTCCACGCCAGGACGACCAACGCCGTGGTCAGGACCCCCACGCCAAAGGTCACCCGGCCCACACGCGTCACCCGTGTTTCCTCTGAGGCGTGTTCAGCCGACACCGCGCCGCGCCGCGCCCCGGTGTCGTCGGCCCTGGCACCCGTCGGAGCGCGGCGTCGCTCGCGCCAGCGCACGATGTCGAGGGAGAGGCAGGTCAGACTGAAGGCGCCGAGCAGCCCGAACGCGTACAGGTCGCCGAGCACCGTGACGATGTCGGCGCTCCCCGACGCGCCCAGCAGGATCAACAGCGGAATGCCCACCGCGAGCCCGATGGCCCAGTGCGGCGTCCCACGCAGCCGGTTCCGCCGCTCCAGAATCTGGGGGAAGAAGCGCATGCGGGAGAGCGCCAGGAACACGTGGTACGTCCCGATGAGCGCCGTGTTACTGGCGAAGATGAGCAGCGCGGCCCCACTCACCGCCACCTCGACCTCGAGCGCGCGGCCAAGGGCGACCCCGCCCAGCTTCGAGATAAATTGATTGGGGTCGTCTTTGCTTGCGTCGAGCAGGGTCGTCGCGAATAGGGTCAGCAGCGGGCTCGTCAGCACGATGGTCGCCACGACGAGGCCCATCGCCACCCGCGCTACCCGGTGGCGCGGCTCGGCCATGACCGGCGAGAGTTGCGAGATACTCTCCAGCCCCGAGAAAGCCAGGAACGCCCCGGCAAAGCCGGTCAGCACGGTCAGGCCCCCGAGGTGGGGGCCGGAGAAGGCGCGCGGGACGGCGGCCAGCGCCGCCGCGACCCCCACACGCGCGACGACGGCCCCCACCACCACGACCTGGCTGACGAAGGCCACGGCGGCGAAGAGGGCGCTGGCTTTGGCGCTCTCGCTGATCCCGACCCAGTTCAGGAGGCCGAGGATAGCGAGGGCCAGCAGGGTCACGGGCAGGACGAGCGGCGTGAGCGACGGGATCACAACGCTGAGGTAGATCACCCCCGAGAGGGCGCTGAGCGCCGCCGTGAGGAAATAGTCGACCAGGATGAACATGCCGCCGAGCAGCCCGACGAAGGGGTGGATAGCGCGCGTGCCGACCGTCACCACGCCACCGCCCTGGGGGTACCGTGCGGCCACCTCGGCGTATTTGAGCGTGAGCAGGACGAAAACGACCATCGTCAGCGTGACGAAGAGGGCAGCGTGCTGGCGCACGCTCGGCGTCCCGTACAGGATACCCGGCACATAGTAGACCGACGTGCCGATGTCCGCGAAGACGACAGCCCAGCACAGGAACGGCCCGAGCGCCTGCTGGCGCGCCGCCGGCGTCTCGCCAGCGGAACTGGGACGGTCGCCGGTCGTCGGCGCGGACTCCCGCGTCGTCATGCCGTCCCACCCCTTCCCGTATCCTGGCGCAGGTGGTAGGGTACGCTGGTCACAACGGTGCCCGGGCGGGCGCGCAACGCTACCCTGAGGCGAAGCGCCGTCTGGTTGTGCAGCACGGTGTCCCACCAGTGCGCGGGCACGAACTCGGGGAGCACCACGGTGAGCGTGTCGGTGGGACTCTGGCGGTCAACCGCGTCGATGTAGGAGAGTAGCGGCGGCACGATGGAACGGTAGGGCGAGTCGATCACCACCAATGGCACATGGTCGCCCCACGCCACCCACTTCGCGCGCATCCGTTCCTGGCCCTCCGCGTCGTCCGAGACATGCACGGCGATGACACGCTCACTGATCGAGCGCGCGTAGGCCAGCGTCTGCAGGGCCGGGCGGTTGAGGTCGGCCACGGGGACGAGCACGGTGTGCTCGATCCGCGCGGGCGTGAGCGGCGTCTCGGCCTCGAGTTGCCGCTTGGTCCGCGCGTAGTGGCGGTGAATGCGCCAAAACGTTGTCATCAACAGAGGCACGAGCACGACGACGAGCCAGGCGCCGTGCGTGAACTTGGTGGCCGCCGTGATGAGTAGGACCACCCCGGTCACGACCGCGCCGACGCCGTTGAGCAGGATGTTGCGACGCCATTTGGGCTCGTACCCCTCGACCCCGGGCCTGCGCCGGGTCCACCAGCGCTTGACCATGCTGGCCTGTGAGAGCGTGAACGAGTTGAAGACGCCGATGACGTAGAGGTTGATCAGGTCGTTGACGTTGCCGCCCGTGAACAGGATGAGCGCGGCGGCCAGGACGCTGACCAGGATGATGCCGTTGGAGTAGCTCAGGCGGTCGCCACGCTGGGCGAACTGGTGCGGCACGAAGCCGTCGCGGGCCATGAAGAACAGCAGCCGGGGAAAGTCCGAGTAGGCCGTGTTGGCGGCCAGGGCCAGGATCAGCGCGGTTGCGATCTCCAGGTACCAGAAGATGGGGCTGCCGCCAAAGATGTGGCCGGCCAGCTGCGTGAGCAGGGTCGGGGGGGCGTCGCCCGGCGTGGGGACAAGGCCGAAGGCATGCACCAACAGGGTAACGCCGACGAACATGCCAACGGCCAGGCCCACCATGACGGTGAGCGTGGTCCGTGCGTTCTTCCACTCCACAGGCTTGAAGGCGGGGACACCGTCGGAGATGGCCTCCACGCCGGTCAGGGCCGTGCAGCCCGAGGCGAAGGCGCGCAGCACGAGGAAGACGCTCAAGCCTTCCACCGTGTGGACAGCCGAGGCGCCCGCATACTGGGGGTGGTAGGGGACGACGTGCGCGCCGGTCGAGAAGAAGCGGTACGCGCCCACCACGATCATGGCGTACATGCCGACGAGGAACAGGTAGGTGGGCAGCGCGAAGATCGAGCCGGACTCGCGGATGCCGCGCAGGTTGCCCAGTAGGAGCACCGCGACGACTGCGAGGCTTACCGGCACCGTGTACGGGAGGAGAGCAGGCGCCAGCCCTTGCAGCGCTGCGACACCGGCGGTGATGCTTACCGCGACGGTGAGCACGTAGTCGATCATCAGCGAGGAGCCGGCGGCGAGGCCGGCGAGGTCGCCCAGGTTGTCGCGCGACACGATGTAGGAGCCGCCGCCTTTCGGGTACGCTTTGATGGTCTGGCGATACGAGAGGCCGACAATGGCCAGCAGCAGGGCGATGGCGACCATGATGCCTAACGAGTTCTCCAGCGCTCCGACCCCAGCCAGGATCAGCACCGTGGTCATCTGCCCCGTGGCGTAGGCGACCGAGGAGAGCGGGTCAGAGGAGAGGACGGCGAGGGCTTTGACCTTGGTCAGGCGCTCATGGATGGCCTGCTCATTGGAGAGCGGGTCGCCGATGAGGAAACCGCGCGCCTGGTCGAACGCACTGCCCACGCTCCCCCGCGCGCGCGGCACGTCCTCGGTGGCCTGGATCATGCCTGCACCGACGTGGCGGAAGTGCGCCCGCCCGCGTCGCCCGATGCGCACGTACGGCCCACCGTGGTGGTCTCCGGACTTAACTTCGCGCGTGGTCAACTCGGGCGAGATGTCGCCCAATGTGGCTGGCCGCGCCCCCGTCGACCAATTCTGCCCCAGCCGGTATAGCGCCTCCAGCTCGGCGTCGCCCGCAGGCGTCGCGTCTGTCCCCACCGCTGTGTCGTGTGTGTCCATAATCTCCATCACGCTGTGTCGTCTCACATGTACTCGCGCGTCGTGCGTCTGTGCCGGGCGGCCGCCTGACAGGCGGCCGCCTGTGCCATGCCGCCCGCGCACCAAGCGGCGCGGGGTGGCGTGGGGCGGCGTCTCACCCCCGCCCCACGCCGCCAACGGGCGACCGTTGGTCCGGATGAGGCGGTACGTGAGGGGCGCCTAGGACTCCAGCGCGCCCGGTGCGGAGGACCCGGACATTGTCGGGCATGCGCGCCGAGGGCGGCACGGGCGCACGGCGCGCGTGCAGGAACCGCGATACGGGAACGTCAGGCGCGATGGGTGGCACGTAGCCGACCAGCACCTCGCAGGGGGCGTGCGCCAGGACATACCGCAGGGTGGGCGTGAAGAGCACGCGCCGGACGAGGCGGCGGCGGTCCGGCAGTCCCATCATCAGCAGGTCGGCCCCCTCCGCGGCCACCACCAGACCGGTCGCCACATGGCGCGCCTCAATAAGGACGGTCGTCACGGCGAGGGGCACGCGCGCGGCCGCGTCGGCGGCCACGTTGTAGGCGCGCGCGAAGATCGCGTCCGCGCGCTCCCGCGCCGCGGGCAAATCCGCATCGATGGGCACTTGTGGGGGGATACGGAGGACGTAGACCACCTCCACCTCGCTGTCCCATAACCTGGCCGTGTCGCACGCCATGGTCAGCATGCGCGTGCCCGCATAGCCGCCGTCGAAAGGCACCACGATGCGGCCCATCCGTCGTCCCCTCCTCACCAATATCGAGTCGTCCCTCGAAGCATAGAGGTCACATATAAGGACGGTGTAAGGATTTGTGCCTACGGTATACGGAAAATATAAGGACTCGTCGCGGCGACGAGAGGTCGCTCCCCCGCAGCACTACGCAGGGCACTGGACGACAGGAGGTCCAGATGGTAGGAGCGCGCCGTCGTCGGGGCGCCAGCGTACATGCTGTCATCATGTGCAGCGCAGACAAGCAGGTGCGGATGGCGCCGCCCGATACCGGTCGAGAAGACCGAGACGGGAGGACGGGCGCGACGCTCGTGGTGGCGATAACTCATCATCTCAAAGCTGCGCGGCCGGCCTAGGCTGACCATCGCCGGGCGGGCGTACAGTAAGGGGTGGTGGATGCGGACCCCACTCCCTCGACGCGCCGGTTGCAGCGCGCGTTCATCGCGTTCGTCGTGCGCGCGACGGCCAGTCTCCTGCTCATCGGCCGCGTGCAGCCCGCGCTCTACGCCCACGACCTCGCCGGCGTCCCGGGGCCAGTTGTCTCCGTGCTCGTCCTCGCCCTGCTCGCCTGCAAGGCGATCCTCATCGTCGGCGTCCTCCGCCGCTGGCGCTGGCTCTTTTGGGTCCTCCTCGTCGCGTTCGGCCTGTTGGCTCTGCGCGTCCCGCTGCTGGCGCTGCACCTGGCCGGCCTGCTCCCGCATCCCGACTCGCCCTCCCGTTCGTCGGCGGCCCCGTTGCCCAGGGGTACGAGAGTATCTGCTACACCCATGATGCTTATGATGGCTCAGTTCGTCCGGGCCGGCCAAGGCCGTCTGGCGCGCCTGCTCGGCCGACGTAGGCCTGGGGCGACACGCCATGCGCGGCCCGCGCACAACCCCAGTTCCCCCACGCGGGGGCGCGCGATTGTGCGGTAGTGAGGGCGTCGCAGGGCGCGTAGACCTGTACAGCGACGCAGGTGTGGCAAAGCGCCTCCGTCGGTGTCACCGTCGCCTCGCGCGCGCAGCACCGCCCCACACCCTCTCACCGCGCCTCCGTCGCCCTTACATGTCCTCGCTGAGCGCGGGCTCAAGGCGCGCCAAATCGCGCTCGACCTTGTCGGTGAGCTCGCGCTCGGTCGCATACGAGAGCAGCCCACGGGCGCGGGCGGCGCGCACCGCCTCACGCTCGACCTGGAGCAGGCGGCGCAGCGCCTCCTGTGCTGGCTACTTCGCGCATCCGTGCAACGAAATAGGTGTAGCTATACGGATGCGCGAAGTAGCCAGCACAGGCTCATAATGCGGCGTAGCGGGCACCAGCCCTGAGCCCTCTACGCTCAAGGCGCGGGGCACGGCCGAGGCGTCGCCGGCGTCAGGGGATGGCGACAGGGAGCTGCCACGAGCCGGGACCGACCAGGCCGGCCGGGCGCGTATCGGAGGTGAAGGACTGGATCGTGAGCGTCAGTCGCGCCCCGTGCGGCTGGGGTGGGTAGGCCCACACCGCGCGACACATGAGCTGGACATCCGGCATACCCCCGCTGGCGCACCCGCCCGACAGCTGCATCGCGAGCGGCACCGCGCGGCCGCGCGCATCGCGCAGCGTCACGCGGCCCAGACTGACGGGCGAGGTGAGGTCGTCGGGCAACTCGTAGCCGAGGACAAGGCCGGTATCGCGCGCCGCGGCGACGCGGAGCTCGAGACCCGCCCGTCGCACGAGCGGGCCGGTATAGGCGGGGATGCGCCGGAGCGCGGCCAGGGTGAGCGGCACGCGCACCGTTTCCCCGGTCGCCGCCCCTAATCCCAACCGATCGAATCGGAGCACCGCCGCGCGGGCGGACGGGGGCAGCGGCCCGAGCACGAGCACACCGTGCGTCACGACGGGTGGGCGCCACGGGAACCACGACGGCACGGGGAAGGGCGGCGATGGCAGCGGCGATGGCGGCGACGAGAAGCTCAGGCTCCAATTGGAGATAGGCATCGCGCGGGCGCCATCAGACAGACTGGGGGAGAACGAGGACCAGAAAGGGCCGCCGGGGCGCAGCGACGCGGATGTGTGGAACTGGACGTAGGTAGTCGCGCCGTCGCTCACCACGCGATCAACGGCGATGGGCGTGGTCGGCTGGCCGGGGTCGGGTACACCGGAGAGACCACGCGCGATGAGTAGTTGCTCATTCGGGATGTTAGGGTCGAGCGGGATGCCGGCGGCCGCGGGCTGTACCGCGAGGGCGATGCCGGCCGCCGCGGCGACGAGGAGGAGCAGGAGGGCTGCGCCGCGCAGGGCTGCGCCGCGCAGGGGTGTGTGCAGGCGAGGGGGGCGTCGAGGCGTCATGGCTAGACGATACGCGGTCCGTGTCCATGCGGCAACAGGGGGCTGATGAGGGACGCGTGTCCCGCCGCGCGCGGCCCGTGTGTGGGGGTGGTCGCGCGCGGGCGGGGAGGATGATGCACGGGAGAGAGCAGGCATAAGGGGTGGGCACGCCGGCGTCCCCACAACGGCGCGTCCACCCCCTACTACCTCGTAGGATAGCGGCGGCGGGACCGCGCGCGCCTGATGCAAAACTCACCTTCTATTAGGCAACGAGCGACGGTGGCGCGTGCGGGGCTGACGTGGGCGTGTGAGCGCATCGGGGCGCGAGCGGAGCGGGCCTCGGGCTCGCCGGCGGCGGCTAGGCGGGCAGGAGAGGTGCGTGGCATGGCGGTAGTGGGGCCGAGCTGCGGTGCGTGAGCGGCCGATGGGTCGCGCGATCTGTCAGCACGACGCAGGGGGAGGCCGTGTGCGGGGCGAGTGGTGTGACAAGATGTCAACGCCAGTGAGATTTGACCCAGCAATCGCCAATTTAGCTTGACCCTCATTTGACCAGATGGCAAAGGCCTCGATCCGCATCTACCAGAGATGAGGGCGCACGGCAGGAACGAACTACTTGAAAAAGATGGGTCAAGCTAAATTGGCGCAAATGGGTCAATTCTACGGCTCTTGGGCGCTTTTGATGATGCTGTCCGAGAGGGACGTCTGCACCAGAGGGGTGAAAACCAAAAGGCTTGTCTCCACCACTGACGATAGTCTCCCGTTAGACAGCCGCAACGATCGAGCGGCCGTGCACTATTCCGACCATGGCAGTCAGCGACGACGCCCTGCAACAAAACGAGGGGTCGCGCGCTGCGAGACCTGAACCGCTTCCATTTCTGTTGTTCATGTGCCCTGTCGCTACGACATCAGCCACCCACCAGGCGCATAAATTCTCGTCGTTGCTACCGCATATCGACCTGACAACGGCATCATCAAAAGAGCCCGTGAACCAATTCTACGTCGCCGTGTACAAAGAGAAGGGAAGGGAGATGACCGTGCGCACGCATTGTCCCGGCCCGGCCATCCGGGGCGGGGGTGGTGGCTCCGGCCAAGCCTCCTCGTGGCGCCCGGAGCGGGCTGCTTACCGCTGCTTCGTCCGACCTGACGGAGTTCACAGGGCTCCGCCGCACGAGGACGCGCACCATCGGCGTCACCACCCGCCGTACGGTGCGGACGGGCACAGGCCGCAGGCGTACTGTCAGGCTCGCATCACCCGGATGTCGCGTGCAGGGCACCGAGAGCGCCCCCCTTGCACGGTCATGGGCATGGTACCCCTGCCGCCTGCATGTGTCAACCGCAGGTGCTCCAGAGGGGTGCGCCACGAAATAGTGGACTGAGGCAGGCAGCCGGCAAAGGCAGGGACGCGGTACCCTCACCACAGGCACGGGCGCAGGAACGCCCACGGTGTGCCGGGGAGGGTACCGCTGGACAGAGACG
>JAABUP010007133.1_pt1 | contig 15253 bp, 14 predicted proteins | sample 5559201 | NCBI WGS metagenome assembly JAABUP01 (sample SAMN10711887, study PRJNA513373) | rock metagenome | isolation source: Antarctica rocks | place: Antarctica
CCCCACCCCCTACCCCCTGCCCCTTACCCCCCCTCCACCCCCTCGGCGCCGCACTGATGTGTGCTTCAGGTGTCTGAGGCAATGTCAGCTCTACATGTATCATATGATGAGCTGGTCGATGGCTCATCACCTGTGTCTCACAGTACATATAGCTTGGAGATTTCAAGTTAGTCTTGATAGGCCTATTGTACAAGGTACACCCTGATGGTTGCCAGCACAGAATATAGCTCAGAGATTCTCCCTGCTGAAACCTAAAAATCTTCTTAGCATGTATGCTTGATTGCCAGCATGCCTGACAGGAGTGTAGCATGCTGCCCATGCAAGATGCGGGCATCCAAAACATCTCCACAATGTAGAAACGCATTTTTACTGTCCCCAGACGTTTCTGAGTGTAGATTTCCAGTGTGGGGATGACGTCTCTGAATAAAAATAAACGTTTCAGGATCAAAAAAAGCTTAATGGTCTCTGCAAAGCCCTGCATGTCTGCACCTGATCCCAGTTCACTTTGTTATCACTTTCTGTTGCCTTGCAGATCAAACAGCAGTTGGCTGACATCACAGACGACTACACATGGCTTCAGTCAACACCCTTGATAAGGGATCTAGACATCACCCTACAAGACTTGATTTGGGCCTCTGATATTGTCACCAGTCGCTCCTTCGTCTTTCCCAAGCAAGAAGGTAAACCTCACCTGCTGTGCAAATGTGTGTCATGTTGCGTTTCAGCAGCTTGCATCATCAGATCTGTGGACCATGTAATGGCATGTCTGTATTGTTATATGTTTTGTGGGGCGGAAGAGCTATTAATTACACATACATGCAATGAAAGAAACCACAAGCGTCAAATGGAGGGACATTTGCAGCCGAAGCTGCAAGCTACCGTCACAACTTGGAAAGAGGCAATGTCTTGCTTAAAGTCTTGCTCTGTACAACAGCGCATACGCTGAAACATCAACTGATCTGAAATGTCTTGTGCACTCAATAGGGAGTCAACAGGCCATACTGGAAAATCAACATACAGCAAACAGTAAATAAGTATTCAGGGTTCATGTGTGTTTTGAAAGTATGTTATGGTGCTGAGGCACATACAGAACGCAATTGCATTGTGAGAACAGTTTTTGTTGTGAAGGTGTAGTCTGTTGTGACCACCAACAACTTCAGTGCTGCTGATACTGCCAAGTTGCCAAGCGCCCAGTTGTGTTGATTTGTCAGCCCTGTGTGTAGATGCTGCTGTTTGCTTCAGCAGTCTCTTGCACTGTAGAAAATGTCTTTGCATTCCCATGCAGCACATCAATGGTTCACTGCTGCTTGTTTGATCTCTACTGCTTGCTGGAATCAAATGAGGTGACAGCAGTACTGCGGCTGCTCAGCCTGAGACAGGAAATGCAGCAGGAGTGCATATGTTAAGCCTGCCTGCAAGATATAGTTGTTATAGCAATCGCCATCGCCACACCGCATCCTGCTCCCACATTGTCACTATTTCATAATAATAATAACAATAATAAATGATTTACAGGCGTTCCAGCTAATTGTTCTGGCCAGGTACCTACTAGGTGTGCCTAAACCCTAGTCCTGTGAGCCAACATGCACTAACATGAGACACTAGAATTGCACCCCCTCAGTGTACCATGATGTACATGAATGATCTGAACCAAATGGTTGCTATGCCATCAGAGCTGATGCTTGTGCAAGCTTCTCTTGACCCTTGACAAAGCAAATTTGCCATATTGATGATGGCATGAATGACTAACAGCCCTTTTTAGTGCATCTGTAGCCTGGTGGAATCCGCTGGCAGTGGGCACAGCTGTGGTCCTTGCTGGCTTGGCCTTCAAAGCTCCCTTCATCAACAGGTGGCAGTACAGCTCTCAGGTCAGCTGCTGCTGCAAAGCATGAGAAGAGTCCAGTCAGCTGAGCTGATTCAGCTGATTGGCTGCATGTCTCACCTTTCAAGTGGCATTCAAGGATGCTTGACTGCTGTGCAACCTTATTTGGCAAGCCAGGACCAACTGGCAAAGTCAGGATGTGTGTGCCCTTCTGCTGTACATGATCATGACAACTTGAGCATCTGTTGTTCTGATTGACACCCACTGGCTAGCCATTCTGCCAATCAGTCAATGGCCATGCATGGTGTACAGAAGGCTCCCTGGGCTCCGGGTATAATACTTGGCCTCTCATTAAATTGACGTCGAACTATTTCTCTTCTTTTCTTTTCTATTGAACGCCCAGCTCTGCGTACAGCCTCCAAGCTTGAATTGACTGACTACCCCCTGCCTGTGGATGCATGCACTTGGTACTGCAATCCCAGCCTGCTCACAAATTGATACTGCAATCCCTGCCTGCTCACAAATTGATACTGCAATCCCAGCCTGCTCACAAATTGATACTGCAATCCCTGCCTGCTCACAAATTGATACTGCAATCCCTGCCTGCACACAGATTGATATTGCAATCCCTGCCTGCACACAAATTGATAGTGCAATCCCTGCCTGCTCACAAATTGATATTGCAGTCCCTGCCTGCACACAGATTGACTGTGATGAGTAATGCTTTTGCACTGTACTTGGTCCCAAAAGGACCTACCATGCTGATGCACGCCTGACTATTGCCTGCATGCTGCTTGTACTCACGCTGGTGTCTGACGGCTGCCAAAACATCTCATAACCTCATACAAACCTCGTACAGGGTACAAACCTCATAACCTATCAATACAAACCTCATACAAACGGCATATAGAGAGCTGCTCAGGACTGTATATACCTGACCCACGGCAAGCCTCAAAACCTTGCAAAAATGAGCAAATTCATGGCATCGGGAAGTGAGAATTAGTATCAGGCAGTTGATGATGCCCTGCAGGTGTCTGCAGGCTGCCGGTATGCCTTCACAGCATGCATGGCGGCTGCCTTCTTCCAGAACAAGTACAGCACAGAGGGCAGCCACCAAGTAGCACTGCTGCCGGTCATAGACCTGCTCAACCACAACTCCACCAATCAGGTCAGGCTGCATCCTTTTGTCAGTTATACTATGGTGCTAGCAGGCCAACAAGCAGCCCACATGCTGTCTGTTGCACATACCCATTGCAGGACATGTGTATCAATACAGACAGCAGGCAACACATCAATGCTACCAGCTTGTCGAAAGAGACGAGACCGTAAACAAGAATTTGTGTTTTACAGCTTGCAAACATTTGCATGAACAGCAAAGGCGTGTAGCTCCGGGCTGCTGCCTTAGGAGGCTCCCGTTATGATCGCTGAAAAGCATAAACTATTTTTTCCTTTCAGCAAAGGCCTGCGCTCTGATAATTTTGAGTACTGGGCAGCCCGGTATAATACTTGGCTTCTCATTAAATCGACGCCCAAAGGCGTACTTTTTTCCTTTTTTTTTCTTAGTTGGAGACGACACGCCACTGCAAAACAGCCTCGCCCACTTTGCTGCTTCCCAGTGCAGCTCCTGCAAAGCTTGTGCAAGCTGGAGTGCATCAGCATGGTGTGACTCAGCCTTAATAACAAACGGGATCTGCATCATGTGGTAGTAGATGAAATCATGTTCAAGCTTCTGGTGCAGGGGGAGCTTCGGGCCAGTCGTTTCAGCAGCAGCTTGCAGGCAGTCTCGGGTCCTTATGGCTTTGTTGCTGGTCAAGAGGTGATGCCCTGTTCTGCATTACCTGGCTCTGCTGTGCACTGCCCTGCACCATCCTGCCCTGTCCTGCCCTCCCCTGCCCTGCCCTGCCCTGCCCTGCCCTGAGCCCTGCCTTGCCCTGCTTCCCCTGCTTCCCCTGCCCTGAGCCCTGCCTTGCCCTGCTTCCCCTGCTTCCCCTGCCCTGCCCTGCCTGCACCAAATTGCCCTGCTTTGCCCTGCCCTCTGCTGCCTTCTGTCAAGATTTGACGGCATGCCCACCATTTTGAAAGCAGGTTTTGTGAAGAGCACCAAACTACTCTTGAGGCGGCCAGCACTCTGCCACCAGTCTAGCCAACACAAAGCTGCTTGTGCATGGAATATGTTTCTTGTGGACTCCCGGGCAGCCTGGTATGATATTTGGCTTCTCATTAAATTGACACTGAAAGGCGTAGTCTTTTCTTTTCTTTTCTTCTTTGGACTCCTACAACTAGGCACCAACAGCACACTACCAAGATGCATCTATTCCGATCTTGTCCCAGGGTGTAGTCCATAAGTCCTGCAGAGGCATACCTAAACAGGATGACATATACTTGCCACTGCATGCCATGAGGGCTCCTCCTGTCATGTGCTTCCTGCTTGCATGCGCTGTGTCGTGCATACACATCCCCTTAGCATGCATCTTTGGATTGGCTGTGTGCCATGCATAATTTGACACCCCAAGCAATGACGCTGTACATCACTCTTTGTTGCCGTCTTGACTTGATCGGCAACGGGCTACACCAAATGCACTGTATAGCATCCAGGTGACAGACACAAACTGCACGCTGACAGTCTGCTCAGCATTACTCCGTGATGACTCCATACGTCGTATTTTTCCGTAATACTACTTCTAAAACCATGTATTGGGTAACACTGGTCTGCTGTACTTGAGCATGAATGCTTTGCTGTGGCTGGCACGCTGGTCTGACAGGACTGCTGCTGTTACACGCAGGTCCCTTTGGGCTATGGCTCATGGTCATAGCTCTCCTTAAGAGGCTCCTGTTACGATCGCTGAAAAGCATAAACTTTTCTTTTTTTTCTTACATGCAGGTGACGCATTCGTATGGCGACAAGTCAAACGAAATGCTCCTTCAGTTCTACGGCTTTGTTGAGATGAACAATGCAAATGACATGTACATGGCTGACATGTATGAATGGACCAAGCAGCGGCACAATGTGAGTGAGGAGCGATGGCACTTTCTAGAGTCAGACCCCCTTGTTATGCAAGAGCTGCATCAGGCAAGCCCCTTACCACCTACACTTGTGTATACTTGGTAAAAATGGTGCAAACCTGATGTCAAGGTAAACATCGCTGCAAACGTTGGTTCTCTTGCTCAATGCATGGCTTTGCAGGATGCAGATTCAGTCATACATGTGATTGAACTGATGACTGATGATTCAGCAGGTTGCATGCTGTCGTGTCTGACTCTTGGTTGGTAATCAGTCATGCATAATGTGTACCAAGCCACCTGCGTTTGGAATAAATGCAACAACTGTTGTATGATTGGATGACTGTACCACCTTGCACTCAGCCTGCAACCATGAATGTACACTTTGCAAATTTTGTATGTGTTGCTGCAGGCTGAGCTGAAGAAGAGTGGGTGGTCGGATGCAGTTTTGGAAAGCTTAAGGTATCTCTTTGCATCTGAGCAGGAGGTTGAGCAGGGGTCAGCGCTGGACCCCCTGCAGTGGTTCCAAGCCCTGTTTAAGTACAGGGAGATCCCAAATGTCATGACAGCCTGGAAGCAAGAGCTTTCAGAGCAGACTGAGCAGCAGGTATTTCAGGTGAGTCACCCTACATGCTTTGTTTGGGTTTAGAATTTAATTTTTCAGCCAGGTGAGTCACGCTACATGCTTTGTTTTCAAGTGAGGACCCAAGGCTTACTGCAGTGCAAGTCAGGGCGCAATTCTTGCGGTAATTTAGTATCTTACCCATTCTGATGCAATGCAAGCACAGCCAAAAAGATCTACAAGATCAACATTGGATACAACTGCCTCTGTTATGTTGCACATGATTTCAAGCACTTCCTTTTGTTTTGCTTGAGCCTGATGGAGCACTGCTGAGCATGCAATCAAGGCTGTGTGCATGTGAGTCTTCAGCAGAGCACTTCCAGATGTACTTGCATGCCACATCTGTATCAATACTCTCATGCAAGCTAATTCTATGCAGGCTGCAGTGGTGCATTCAGACTGATCATATATGCGCAAGAATGCAGCACTGCATGCCCTTGCTATCTTTGTGCCAGTATTCGTGGATCTGTTGCAGGTGCTGCATGGCTTCTGCAGCCATGTCATAGCATCAAAGCCAACAACTCTTGAAGCTGACAAGAAGCAACTGGAACAGATTGGTGCAGGCACTGCAGGCAATGATAAGCTGCAACTGGCTGTACAGTACCGTATCACAAAGAAAGAGTTGCTGCAGGCCTGTGTCTGGCAGTATGATCCTGCGCAGATGGCCCCATGATTGGTAAAATAGCACCAATCTCAGTTCAGGCAAATGAACCTTTTTTGTTTGTTTTTTAATCTCTAAATCAAACTGGCAGGTGCTGAGTATTCTTGACACAAGTCCTCATGTATGAGTGTGTGCAACTGAGAAGTAAGCAGGGTTTTGCTTGATTGGAGCTGATGGTGAGACAGAAGTGATGACATGCGTGTCCTACAACCGCTATGTTGAATGACACGTTCTGCGTATTTTGCTGTGCCTAATATGCATGCTTAGTCTCACTAGTGATTGTGACCATCAAACGTGCAGCGATCTAGAAGTCAGTCAGGTTTGAACACATTGTGTTGTCTGTATTTCGCTGCTGCCAATGACGACAGCTTAAGAAGCATATGCCGCATATGCCGCAGTGACTGCCCTGTCGACAGGCAAGCCTGCTCTGGTGCAGTACGCATTATCAGAAGGCCGTGTAAGCTATTCAGGTAGAAAAGGTGCGACAGCTGATGACAAGAACAATGCTGCACGGCCCGTGCAGGACGGGAAAGCTATGTGGCAGTATATGGCAGTCGGTAGTCTTGCCCACTCGACAGCCACCGCCAGTTGCGTCGGCAAGCTCAAGCTCCAACTCTACAACAAAGGCAGGGTCATCTGCAAACGCTATGATGCCCGTAGGGTGGAGGTGAGACGACGTCACGCTCAACTGCGTCAAGCAGTGGCCTCGGCATAGGCGCTAACGGAACTTTCTTTGGCAGCTTCGTTACTGTTCTTCTTGGAGGGGCTGCGATGTACATGTCGACCGACTGGCGTGGATCATCTCCGCTCATCCACACTGAAACCTTGGAAGCAGATCTAAGATTCAGCAAAGATCCAAATCAGTGACAACAGAATCTAGCGTGCACGGGAGTCGCCTTTGTGTACCAGGCTGCTAACGCATCAGCGTCTCAAAGCCGAAGCTGCTGTACATCTGCCTTGTCGAGTCCTGAAAACTGCATGCCACTGGCCATAACTTGGGCCAAGTTATGTCAAACTGCTTTTCTGCCATGCGGGCTCGCTGAAAATGCAACGTTTCTTGTGGCAACACAAAGCCTCGTGTGTTATGACTAGCCAAATGGTCATGCACGGAGTGTCCGTTCGATTCACATCGCCTGGCTGCACAAATGTTGAGAGCCACCACTGTTGCCCTGCAGGCTGATTCTCAGTGTGTTAGTGCAAAATCCCACGTGGACAAGTAGCATTGGATGCCCCTTAACTTATTGTACCCTGCTACACTCAGCCTGACCTACTGATCTCATGAGATGCCACTAAGGGCGACAAACGTATGCTCTGCATAGCAACTTGAAGCTATCTTTCGATTTTTTAATGCGTTTGACAAGTGTAGAGACTGCAACCCCGCTTTGACAGATACCGACAAGCCAAACACTAACAATATTGAAGTCAACTGCATGTGTCTGCGATTCAAGACATAACAAAATGTGTCTTTGAAAGCTCTTTGCTGCACATACTTGAAGTGAGGTCTTGAACAAACAGTGAGAGGTTTAACGCATCAAAACACTAGCATCTCTGGAATCGTCAAAGTTAATAGTCAACAATTGTTGTGACCCCAGCCAATACGGCCAGCAATTGATATTCCAACAAAACTACAAAATTTAAAAAAAGCTTGAATCGTCAAAAACAACAATGGATTGCAACGAAAATTGCCAAAAGCAGAGACGCTTGTGCTGTACAAGCAACATCACTGTGCAACAATGTGCACCAGCATGTAAGCATCGGCTTTTGCCAGATCTGGCCAGCATTGCATCGAAACAATGTGTTTGCAAGCAGCAACAGCGGCATCAGCAGGCATGCCAACAATGCTGATGTTTGCAACAAGAAGTAAAGGCCTTAGCTAAGCATACTTCATGCGTACTTCATGCAAACTTCATGTTGCAATTGGGCTGTTGCAAAATAACAAGAGGAACTGTACTGCAAAGACTTAAGGCAAAAGCAGCGGCGAGTAAAATGGCACCATGAACAGCAGAAGGAAGCAGCAGCAGCAAGCTGCGACTACAGTAACAGCAGCTCAAGTATCAACAGCCATCAGTAGATGTATGTTGGAAAAGTGATCAAGAGTTGTATCGCAACAGCAAATTAAATTGCTGTGAACTGCATGTGTATGTGCAGGCAGTCTGTAGCTGCAGTCCTTCTTCACCTGAATTGGAATGCTGCATCTGCACTTGTCTTTGCACAGAAAAAATTGGATCCTGCATCTGCTCTCTGGCTGCTCTCTTTGCACAAACAAATTTGATGTTGCTTGCTTGCTTGCTTGCTGCAGCAGTTGTTGATATGTGAAGAATGATGTAGCTGATGGCAGCATCATACTTTGAAGGCAACACTTTGCATTGTGTCCATAGCAGCTAGACTGGGCACCTGCAACAGTCAATCAACAAAGTTCTTGAGTGCCATGATATGCAGGTTTGAAAGGCATGTGCAGTTCCACTGCTCCTCAAAGGGTAAGAAAACAAGCGAGCGTTTTGCATGCACTTCAGTCTGCAGATCATGGTCATTTTGTGTAATGTTGCACAGATTACATACATACCCCAGCTGTGGGATCTGCAGCACCTCTCACCTGCCAGACCAGCAACTTTGCTATGGGTTGTTGGGTGGCTCGTCAGCAGATGCTATCCAGTCAGGGAATCCGCAATCAGCATTGAGGATGTCAGACATGCTGGGCAATGCTGAACCTGGCTGCAGCATGTGGCCTGTACCAGTGTGCTGGCTGGTGAAGAATGGGTGGATGCTGGGAAGGCTGTCACAGAGCTGTTGGCTGAGAGCGGATTTTGGTCCAATGGCATGACCCAAAGGTGAACTCACAGTGCTGGGCTGCCCACCAATGTGGGTTGGGAATTGAGATGGAGTGGATGCAGGAATGGGCGCATCATTACAGTAGTACTGTGATGATCCGCTGATTGAATCAGGAAGCTGATTTGGCGGCTGTATCAGCCCTATGACAGCTTGCACAATCTTCATCAGCACAGGACTACAACCGTGACTTGGTATGTTTTGTGGTGCCCTGATGTGGTGAGCACATTCAGTGTATAGTCAACAGCCAGCTTGTAAAGCCTAGCCATTTACACCAAGGCATCATGACTGCAAGGCTCTACACCACAGCAGCGTGTAAGCGCAAAGTGTAGGAGCTGACCTTGCAGATTGTTGCGCATGGTGTTGACTTGGCTGTGCAGATTGGCAGAGGCAGGTGTTGGTTGCAGGGCAGGCATGTCCAGTGGTGATGCCAGGCCAAACAAGGTGGCAAAGTCTGGGCTCTGGACTTCATGTTCTGCATATATAGCACATCAAACTGCTCTTTTCAATCCCGAAACGTCTATTTTAATCCAGACACGTCATCCCTACACTGGAAAACTAAATAGACAGACGTCTGGGGACAGTAAAAACACGCGTTTCTACATTGTGGAGATGTTTTTGCACCAGAGGTGCTGCAAACTGGCAGACAGCAGCTGCACTGCAATGCTGGCACTCACAACTGTGCCAGTGTTGTGTCACCAACAGTGAAAAAACTGTGAAGACACATGTTGTGTCATACGCTTACAGCACTGAGACACAGACGCTGTACAAGCGCACAGCAGCGCAAAAGCAGCGAATGAAAAGCAGCGCAAAAGCAGCTGAGATGCGAATTGAGCCTTGTTCATGCATGCATGTCATTATGGAGAGACTCACTAAAAAGCATCAGGAGGGGAAAGAGGGCAAGAGGATGAAAAAACATACCACATCTGTTTGGCGTTCGAAGATGGGATGATGCGTGAGATTGGTCATAGCACTGTGGAGAAGCATCTGCATGTACAGCTGATGCTTGTAGTGGTCCACTGCTGCTAGCAGACCTGGCAGCTCTGGGAAAGGAGCCATGTGGTGTGTCAGCAACCCCAGTCTGCACAATGTGTTCAATCTGATCAATATGCAATGATACAAAGCAAGCAGTTGCAGCTGGCAAGCGCATTATGCAAATGCATCAAGTCAGTTCAGCAAGCTGTACGACATTTTAATCAGATAAGTACCTTTCCACAATGTTCAATGTGTGCAAAATAGAGTTGCAAGTACTCTCAAGCCTACATGTCAGCATTGTGTCATCAGAATGAAATGCAGCAAATGGGGGATTATCTGTTGAGCACAAGGCAGGATCCTGAGCATGGGAGAGCACCTGTGAGGGTGCACCAAGAGCAAAGTCTGTCTGATGGTTGGTATACATAGTGTCCTCCCATGGTCGCATAGACCTTTTGTGAGTGTGCGTTTTGCTGCTTGCAGTGTCTGGCGGGCTTGATGTCGTTGAGCAAGGCGCCAGATGTTGATTCTTGTTGGCAGGAATAGTGTCAAAGGGACTGCCTGAGCGTGCTGAAGCGTCTGACAATGGAGGCACTAGCTTACCCGGGATAATGAAGGTGCCAGCGCAGTTTCTGTGAGTGGCCAGGGCCTGAGCAGGAGCCTGCAAGGCAACAAACGCACGTTGTGGACAACTGCTGGCTGGAGGCCCAATTGTAGCTTGTGTTGTTAGCTGTATTGCAGACCGTGTTGCAGACTGTCAATTCGGACTTCCCTATAGAGGTTGTCACTTCTCAACATTTGGTCGTTCACAATGCTGATGAGATGATTGTTGCATAGGCGCTTGAAAATTCACAAATAGAGTGCAGCCACAGCTTCACCTCAGGCAGCAGCTGTGGTGCCAGGATGCTGAGTGGGACTGGAACAATGCTCCAGCCAACGTGGCCAGGTGAGTGCCATTGAACAGTAGCCTGCTGCTGCATAGCCTGCAGCTGCTCTGTCTCTTGCTGTGAGCATTGTCCCAAAGGGTCAAGTCTTGACCCTTTGGGACAATGCTCAAGCCAGAGACATTCCTGCTTGTCCGAACTTGATCTGCAATGCACTTGCAGCAGTTGTTGCATGTATAGGGAATATTAGGCAACAGTGGCTCGACATGCGAGCCGGCCTCTCAAGCAGGCCGAACAGATCACGCAATGATCGCATAGCCCCGTGGAACCTTAAGCCAAGCTTGCGCGAAATAGCTGAAGCTTTGCATGCGTGCGAGGGACACAACTGCCGTGTGTGATGTCCGTGCGCAAAATAGGCCGTGCGATGGATTTGTTTCGCGCGTGCACGACAATCATCAACCGGAATGCAAAGAAGAAGCACAATTTGCCAGGAGCCCAGCCATGTGGATGTACACAAGAGCAGCAAAGCATGTCATGACTACCTAGCACTGTGCTCAGGTCCACCTTGCCCTGCCTGCATCTGAACAACAGTGCCAGTCCAGCACCATTTGTGAACATTCTTGGATGGTTGTCTTCTGCCACAGCAGTCTTGGCATGTGCTGTCGCAGTCTGCCAGCCTTTGGGGACTCGCAAGACCTTCAGTGCTCTCTGAACAGCTTTGGTCCTGTCCAGGTCGTGGCCGCACCAGTGTATGAGGGCTTGGAAGTCTTGCACTGCACCCACATACTCTGTTTTCCTCCAGAACAACACTTGGTCTTGGTGCAGTCAAATGAAATGCAACCTTGGTTGCAACTCTGCATATGAGTAGGCAGTTTGCAAGCTTTGCATGATGGCTACTGCTTTCATTGTCTGTGGAGACCAAAGCTTTGAGTGGAAGCTATAAGCAGATGATACACACATAGCCAAATGCAGCACATGGAGCGTTTCTGACAGGCATGAATACAAGTATGCCTCAAAAACATCATGTGTGCACAGCAGCAACAGATACGTGATGCACGCATCCATGGGGCTTTACACTGCACATGACGCTCAGCTTGCATAATGCAGCACACAAACCACACAGTAGCCCTGATTTGCTCTGAGATGCATCACATCAGGTGATGTCACAAATGTAATCCGGGACTGACCTGTAGTGATGCTGTTGCAATGTGAACAGAAGTCCTGCAAAACACCAGAGTCCCTAGTGTCTGATGAAGCTGCTGCAGCTGCTGTCAAGTCTTTCAGTCTTGCCACTGTGTCTTTGCCAATAGCCTGGAGCTTGCTCACTGCATCTGTCATCAGTGGGATGTCTGGCTTTTTTACAGATGACCTGATAGTTGTGACCTGATCCACACAAGAAACTTTGGCTTATGCAGCAGCATCCGTAGCAGCAACAGCAGCACAGCCACACATGCATTGCTGAAGCATGACCTGCAACATTGCAGTCACACAGACATGAAGCATGGTAGCGTTCAAGCTCAACAACCTATGCTTGCTTGCCTGCAACAGCCAAAGCTGTACAACAAGTGGACTGCTGCAGAATGCAGCATCATCATGAGTAAGGAGCTCTTGACTGCCGCCTTAAGAGGGTCCAGTTGTGTAGATTTTGCTTTTCTTTCACGAGTGAGGTCATACCGCAAACTCATCTGACAGCAGGGGAGGTATAGCCTTGATGCGCTGCCCATGTTCATCCATAGCTCTGAAAACAAGCTGCACTGGTGGCTTCTGTCCACCTAGCAACCCTTCTGTGCTCTCTGCAATCACGCCATTTTGTTTTTTTATTAATGTGATTTTGTTTTTCTTGCAACTTGAGCCTTCTGGGCAGCGCAAGGCCAATGCATTGACACTGGTACAGACGATTTGGTCAGCGTACTGTTTCCAAACAGCAACCAAGCAGCGTTGACCCACTGTATAGTATGTCACAGGCTGTACATGTGCTGTACATGTGATGCAACACACGCCAGCATGCCAACAACTCGGGCACATATAATCAACGACATAACCTTCCTATCTGCTGGCCATGCTCACCTGTGATTGACAGACTTGGCAGATCAACTTCTGCGCTAATCATGGGGATGGCTAACAGACCATCATCTGTGCGAGTGACTTCAGTGCTGACTAAAAGATGAGACCCCTGGCCAGTCAGTGTTAAACGTCACATCATGTGACTCACATGCAAAACATAATGGGTAAACGCTCACAATTCGTGTGGGTGTACATATGTTGTGCATATGCTGTGCTACTGAACACATAATCCAAAGTTATCAACGTGAGCTGTACTTGCATTTGCATTTGCATTTGCCTTACAAAGCTGCCACCCCAACAACAGTTGCATAGAGATAGTGTTAAGAGGCAGGACTTGCAGCTGCATGAGCACATCCTGTGCTGATGCAACTTATGCTTATCATCACATAAGTACCTGCTTGTTGGTGGGAAGAACACACTGGTCAATGCAGCTCTCATCTTCATTGAGCCCTGCTGCAGCACTGACAGCTGCTTCATATGCTCTGGCACTGACCACACAAACCTGCAGCATCCAAGATCAGACACTGGTGTTCTAGCTGGGCCATCCCAGCCTTGCAAGTACAACATATGCCTGTGTCGTACTGTTACAGTCCTGCAGAAGACAGCAACAAAGAGCAACAAAAGGAAAGACGCGGCAATGCCCTTGGCGGTTGGCTGTCAGACCAAGGAACATACGGAACATCACAACTGGTGAAGATGCAGCCAAACATGGTGACACACCTGAAGGTACATCTCAGGGTAAGCATCTTGCCATGCTGAGGCATTCCTCCCATCCTCCTGAATTGCTTGAATGTGCAATCCCATGCCACAGCCGCTTTTGAGGGATTCAAAGACCATGTACTTTGAGTCCATTTGGCGGGTGCACTCCTTGTTTGGGTTGCACTGGCACAGCTTACAATGGGGATCATGACACCCAGAGTTCCTGCATATTTCATTGCAAGCGGTCAGATTGGCTCTTATTGAGGATGACGAAGCGCTAGTGGTGGTGTTGTCAGGTGGTTCATATATACATAGCGAACACAAGAACTCTACTCTGGTAGGCAGTCATGACAGAGGCCTTCAATGTTCAGCTGAAAATGTAGATGCTGTGGCTCTAACAATGACCCAAACATAGCTCAAGGCCATAGTGATGGTGTATGGTGCCAGGATGTGAGTAATTGTTACAGTATCTAGGTCTCTACTTAAGGCCTTGACTCTACTGCGCTGGCCTTAGCAAACCTACGATTGGCCACATCAGGGACATCCTGAGACATGGCACAGCGGAGTTCTGACACTAGCAGGATACGAAAGGCATGCCTGCAAACGTGACCCAGTTTCAGCCTTAATCCGTTGCTCCAGCCATATGTCTTTCCAGTTGAAGCTTCCAATGCCAGAACCAGAGCTGACCCAAGTTGCTGGGACTCAACACCGACCGCGGCTGCAACTTGAGGGACTAAACGCATGGGTTCTTCTCTGGAGATGTTACTCTGCAGTTATGGAACTGAGGGTTCACAGAAGCGGCTCTTGCGCGCACGCGGGAGTCCTTACTCGCACTTGACAACTCGTACATGTACCGTCGCCTTTCGAGACCCAATGGCCCAAAAGAGACTGATCAAATGCCGGTCGTTGTCAACACCAGGAACAACGCGTACACGCGTCCAACACAAGTCAAGGCAGAAGTCCAACGATGAAGTCAAACGCTGTCGGACCTTCGATTGACTTGATTGGCTCAACAAGCCATCTGTGCGCCCTTGAACGCTGACCATACTTGCCGCTTCCCAGAACTGCCTCCCGGTTGAGCTTCACGCAAGACAGCAGGAGTTTCTGCAAGACAGCCAGGTTGGTTTGCGTCTGCCTGCACGTGCTGTCAGCGAGCACCTGCGCGCAGCCAGTCGTTTGCGTGCGAAGGGCCTCACTTGGTCCTCAAATGACGAATGCGTGTAAACCCCAAACGATGAGGCTCTTACCGCAAGACAGCGTATCTCTGCCGGGGTGTCTATTGTTACAAGAGTGTCACACTGGCGGGCTGACCCTTGCATGCATGCGTATATGTGGTCGCTGCGTAAACCCAGACGGACTACCAAGCTCAAGCAACCAAGCCTTAAGGTGTGGACTAATGATTCTCACGGGTCACTTGAGAGAAGGCGCTGGTGTCGGCTGGCCAAGGCCTGGTATGATCGAAGCATGGGCTGACTCCGAAGTGGAGATTCATGTCACGTGATGGTGCTGCATGCCCGTACTCTAGCTGAGCAAGGATCATTGCAGTGATCAAGGAAGCTATTTAGTAACCGATTCTCTGGGACCCGTGACCCCCAGACCTGCAGATGACTCCATAGAAAATCCTGGCCACTATGCTGGCCTTTTTGGTCATGTCACAGCCTTGGTGTACCCTGATAGAGTATATCTAGACCCCAGTGCTGAGG
>JAABUP010007134.1_pt1 | contig 15249 bp, 17 predicted proteins | sample 5559201 | NCBI WGS metagenome assembly JAABUP01 (sample SAMN10711887, study PRJNA513373) | rock metagenome | isolation source: Antarctica rocks | place: Antarctica
GAAGGCGAAGGAGGTGCATTAGCTGCCTCGAACTGCTTCCGAACTCGCGCCACCCGGCCCTCAGCGGACCTGGGAGCCTTGCTGGCGCGGTCAGGACTGCCCGCGCTGTCCGCGTCGCTCATTGCGCCGTCGCGCATATAAACTGGACCGAGCAGCTTGTTTTAGTGCAAAACGAGCCATTGCAAATTGAGAAATCGGGTCATTGCTCATAGGGTGCACATTGCAGCCAACAGGGCCGTTGATGCATGCATGGCTTTCGCCAACAACAATTTGCTGCTCTTGTACTGAGCATGTTATTATGACGATGTCCGATCGAGCACAGACACTGGTACCATTGAGATCTCAGATGATCTGGTCATCTCAAGCAGTTGCTTTCTCTGAGCTTTTCCAGACGACAAGCTAAGCGTACACTTGCTCTATGTCTCTGTGTGCAAGGCAGGCAATGTTTGGAGTTGCTGCTTTTGCTGAAGGCAGCTCGTGTCCCTGATTTTTCAGGTATGACGAATCATAACACTGTGGACATCTGCTTGTGCCTAATGACTCGTGACCAGCAGCACTCAGCTCCGATCTAGCATCCGGACACAGCTGACATTGTACACAGACTCAGCACAGACAGGCTCGGCCGTGAGTCCACGCTCTGCGCGTCAAGGCTTGCGAACAGAAAGGCAGGCAATGTTTAGTCATGGTGCTTAGTCATACCGACTTTTGTTGACCTAAGAGTCCCAGGCAAAAACTATGCCACATTGTGCCCACCGGAGCTCTGTGGGATCATGCTTCGAGATGCAGATGGCGCAGAATGGTCGGATCATGTAGGCTCCCTTCTGTATCAGATTGCTGCTGCCAGCGAAAGTCGTGGTGACTATGCTACGACCAAAAGTATCCGCGTTGTGTGCAAAGCCTGGTTGTTAGCAGCAAACGGCGCTCGAGCAATTTGGCACCCACAGTATGGTTGCACATCCGAGAAAGTCAGTAAGCTGGCCCGTAGCTTCCCAAACTTGGTTGGTGTAGATCTGTCTTCGTGCCTTCCTCGGTCTCCAGTCGATCTGGAACCTTTGCTCCGCGTCGCGAGCCTCCGAGCATTTCACGCCGGCAACTATGCAATCTGCATTCCCTCCACTTCAAGCGAGGCCCTTGAGCAGCTGACTACCCTGGTGCAACTTGACTTCTGTCCCTTAGGCCATATCACGTCGCTGAAGCTCAGTCAACTACAGCAGCTTACAACGTTGTCTGTTCGGGGTCCAGAAGTCTACACATCTCCAGGCGGGCCGGACTGCTACGAAAATGAGTGTGTTGCGCAGCATATCATACAGCAAGCATCTGGCTTAGCTCAGCTTCAGTCTCTATGTCTATCCCGCTTAGCCATGAGTGAGGCTGCTTGGGAAGCACTAAGGACACTGAGCCATATACGGAGATTGTCTTTGATGGAAGTCATACACACAACATACGTGCAACAGGCAAGCAAGAAACCAGAAGAGCATGTCAATGCCAGGGCATCTGAGGTCGCTTTTGCTGCCGTGTGCCAGCTCATTCAGCTGACTGATCTTGACCTGCAAGAGTCGCTTGTGTACTTGAGGTCTATCAAGGAGATTAGCAGTTTATCACTGTTGACCAAATTGAATCTTCATGGGGTCCAGAGTGTCACATCTTTAGATGGTCTTGAACAGGTTTCAGGGCTAGAGTGGTTCAACATGTCAGATCTGATCTGTGTTTCCACGCTTGCTCCCTTGCAGCAGCTAACAAGGTTGCGAGAGCTCCATTTTCCTAGATGCATCAATGTGCAGACGTGGGGAGTTCAAGCTATATCATTGCTAAGAAAGCTAGAAGTGATAGACATGCATTGCTGTGCATTTAGCAGCACATGGATTACTCTGCTGACAGGTTTGACTTCTTTGCGCAATCTCAACATGTCTGTAGGTAATTGGCGTGACCAAGACATTGTTCAGCTTACACACTGCTCTAGCCTGTCTGTGTTGAAGTTGCGAGATTGTCCAAGTACCACATCGTCAATGCATAGAATTTTGAAGGAACGTCTGCCTTTGCTGAAAACAATTGAAGCAGAATGCAGCACATCAGGAGACCAGTATGCAGGTTTTCTAGGATGGCCCTATTAAGCTTTGTTGTCAGGGCCTTCAGCTCAATGGATTTGCTTGACTTCATGTTATTCTGAAGTGCTGTAGTGCAACACCCAGGCACATGCTGCATGTCATAGGGTACCAAGAGTCATTGGATACGGCATGTGTCACAAGGGGCTGGGGATACACTGTACAACAGGCCAGTGCAACGTATGCCAGTAGGCATGTCGGATTGCTTGCTGCATGCCAGCATCATGACTCAGTCTGCGTGCGCTTTGCTTTGGTCACGTCATCCCAAGCAAGTAAGCTGTGAAGTGCAGTTGAGCAAAGGTACTTGTGCGTCACTGCAACTGCCTGCACTGTGCACAGTAATCACAGGTGATATGTTGGCACATGAGAATGCTGTCAAGACTCCATGCTGTTTATGGGCATCAAGCGTTTTGATGATGACCAGACTAGCAGACTGTTCTGTGTAGCGGCTGTGATGGTGTCATGACACTGTTGTACCAGGAGCAGTGTTTTGTGAGACTACACCAAAAGCAGCAACGTACAAAACCAAAATATGTCTCAACCCGGCTGTATAATCTTATCCGCGCCATTGCTAAGTTGAAAAGTTTGGACTGCAAAGCAGACCTCTAAGCAGTCAACATAGTTCTAACTTGCATCATCATCGATTGAAATGTGTGACGCCAGAATGCAGCCAGACGAGACAAAATAAACTGGAGCACAGCGCAGGACTGTACTAGCATGAATGAGGATTTGCACCCAAGATATTAAGAGTGTTGAAACAGCTTCTGACACCTCTCCAGATATATACCTGTCTATAGAAATCTGCCTATGACAAAAGCTAAAACAACGGCTAAAATGAGGTGGACCAAGCTAACCCCGCCTTGCATGATCTGACCACCTGATTTGGCTGGGCCCGACTGATAAGACTGCAGCCTTCTAGCATATTCACTTTTCTCCTTCTCAGCTCTTGCAAGCTGCTGTTGAAGCCTATTACGCTCATCAGAACCAAGTGGCCCACTGCCTCCAAACCCTCCTGGCCTGGCATTGCTGTCTTTGAATACGTCCTTGACTGGAGAAGCTTCCTCCTCAGTTCCCTCAGGAACAGGTGATGGTGGTTTTGGGGGACCAACAAGGTTTACACGCAGACGAGCCTGCCTGACATCTCGGTTGATGGTAGTGTCAAAGATGTCCGCTGTTACTTCCTGAACATGAGGTGGCATCGTTGCCCATTGCACCAAGAACTTGTCCTTGCAATCTGCCATATTGGCTGGATATTCCCTCTGAGCTTGCATGATGACTTGTACATCTCGCGTGGTCTCTGGTTCAACAACTCCCGAGCTGGGCCTGACACAATACTTCTTGGGATTCGTGGTCTTGACTTTGAAGGCTATTCTGTCGCCGGTGGGATTGTGCAAGGAAAGCGTGACAGGAATGATCTTTCTTAGCTCGAAACGGAAAGTCAACTCTGTGGGATCAATTTGCAAACCTACGCCTGACATTGCGACTTGTCACGAGCTACAAAAAAAACAAGGAGCGCAGCTGTCAGTCTCTGACCAGGTGCAAACGATCAGGATATTGGGTCACACAGCATACAGAGATTCGCAGCAGTTTGTGAGGTGGCTACTACGATGTAAGCCGAAAGATGTATATCCAAGTCACAACAGACTTTGTACAAAGCGCCAACTTCTTTTGCTTGACTCCTTGCGAAAGGCTTTCTGATAAACTTGCTCGAAATATTGCGCCTTTCAGAATCCTTTGTTGCGACTTGCAACTGACAGCTGTGGAGCACCTTTGACCGGTTCCTGCTCAGAAGCGAACCGGTGCATCAGCAGCGGCCTTTTGATGGCCTGTGGCATCACTTGCGGCAATCCGCCAGTCGTCTCCTGCACCGGGACGACAGCAGGCACTGCATCGTTCACATACACACCTTGACACGCTTCACGGCGCAGTGAACGAGGCGCATTGCGGCCGCGCTGTTGCGCGGTTTATGCATGCCACTATCCACCAGTTGCAGCTGCACATACCAAAACTCAACTTGCAGCACATCAGCCTGGCCACCTGCTGCTGATTCACAGCATCTGCTGCAGCAGGCCAATCAGCAAGATCAGCAGTGGCACTGCAGTCAGCCATCTATAGAGCAGATTATGAAGCTGCATCAATGACAGCAGAAGATGTGCCAAGCACGCCCGCAGCTGCTGGCTGGGGTACTGACCTTGCCAGTCACAGGCCGCTGACTCCACAACAGGGAACTACACCCGGCATCACTCCTATCAGCAAGGCTATTGCATTGCTGCAGCACAGAAGCAGCACGACCCCCAATGCGTCCCAGGGCCGCACACAGCGCACTGCCGAGCTGTCGGCTCGCAAGGCTGAACTGGCAACACTGCTGAATCAGGTGACCAACTGCTGTAACCCCTCAGCATGCACTTGTATCGCCCGAAGCTCCACCACTCTGATGCAATGTACACAGCATGCGGCAAATCAAGCATGCATTGATGATGGCAGATGGCATTTGTGTGTCCATGGCTGGGCATGCTATGGACAGCTGCTCATGGCCATAGCATGCCCAGCATAGCGATGCAGTTGTCAAACCATGTCATGCCCACAATTGATGCCTAGACAAGTCTGCTGCTGCATGCATGTAACAGAAAGCAACAGTGCCATATGTGGCACCATTTGGCTCAACACGTAATTGCTGTGGCTGCTAATCCTTGCATGACCACACGCTGGCTGCCAATTGCTGTCTCCACAAAGCTCCAAATCAACGAAAACATCAACCTAGCAGGAGCACAACAATGAACATTAAATGTCTTTTCCTGCTCAAGCACGTAAAAAGGGCTATGACCAAAGTGTAGGTGAAGACAATGGAGAGTGATTTGTATATCCCAAAGGGAGGCAGCACCACCCCAAGGTCAGATCCACCAGCTGTCATAAAGCCCAAAATCAGCCCAGCTCAGACAGCTGCTGCTGCAGCCAGGGCAGTCTCAGAGGCTGCTGGAGACAGCTCTGCTGCTGCCCTGCCAAATTCACTGAACCCCTTGGGCTCAGCAATACACCAGAACTTGGCAGACAGGCTGAAAGCTGCCAAGGTGCCTGGGCATGCTGGCAACCACAATACTCCTCCAGGTAAGGTTCTGCCCTTGAGCCTGTTGTGATTCTCTTGATGCCTCATGTGCGTCAATAAATCCGCACAGAGTCATCAGGGTCGGGCCCTTCTGGAAATGCTTCCTCAAGCTGTCACTTGCAAGTCTCTGCTCTGGGGCAGCAGAACTGTACAGGATATGTGTAACCCCAGCACATGGGCGCAGCAAGCCGTCTGCTTCGCATGCAGTCACATTTGGCATGTTACAGTGTCAACCAGATGAGCAACTGATCTGGTCAACACCTCAGGCTACATTGTTGCATACCCACACAGGCGAGTTTGCAGCATGTTATGTCAGACCATTCTTTGCAGACAAAGACAACCAAATATGCCGCAGCTAGACACCAGTTGAATTGACTTAACAAGGGCAGGGACAAATGCTGCCTGAATCAAGCTCAATCAGAATCAAGCAAGTTACCCTGGCCACGCCAGAACAGGGTAACTTAGAGAGTCAGGCAAAATTCCAAATAACATGTGATCCCCCAAACTGGCAAGACTAAAACCACAGAGCACGTAGGCTGCATTGGACTGCGCTATGATTCAAGTGTCCAAGCTTGCAGGCGCCGCCTTGTGCTGCTCTGTTGGCTGAGCACGCAGGTGACCATCGGGGGCCTGTTGTGTAATTCTTGTTGCTCCTGCAGGTGCAAGTGCAGCAGACAGTGTGGCTCTGAAGCGCAAGCGTAGCATGCAGGACTCTGTGCAGCACCTACGACGCCTGGCCTCTGAGAAGAGCGCTCAGCTGGGGCAACTCACCACCAGCAATCTGAGCGCCATTCACACAGGAGGGGGTCAAGCAGGGGTCCCCCAAATACTAGCCAGCCGGCTAAGGTACCATGCAAAATCTATAGTCAACTTGCGTTCTGAAAGGTTGTTTGTAATTTGAGCTTGGAAGCACGTGTTGCGTACCTATACTAAGGAAGCAAAATGCAAAGATGAACAGTCTGCACAGAAAGAAAAGACATCTGGTTGTCAGGAGCATATGGCAAACTCAGAAATGCCACAGCTGCATAGAACAAGGGAGGGCCTAGCCCCATCATCGCCGCCACGCTTCAGGAGATCAAGCAGGCTCATGCAGCTTGCAGCATCTGCACAGATTCATCGAGAGTCAGTGAGAGTCAGCCTTCTTGGCTGTCTTTGCAGGCATGCTGCAACAATGGACAGCTCTTCTCCTGATTCCCTTTCATCGCACAGCCCTCTGGACACACCTGCTGATGATGTGCGTCAGCGGCTCCTGTTTGACTGCCATGAGAGCAGATTTGGGGAAACTGCAGAGCCTGATCCGCTGTCTTTTGGATCACCACAGCCAGCTGAGCATGCTCAGCATGCCCAGCAGGCAGAGCAGCATGATCTTGTGGCCATGAGCAGCAGCTTTCAGGTGCGCACTGGCTTTGCCATGCAAGCAACTGCTGCTTACATCAGGCTCATGCTTAGCAAAAGATTGCGCGGTGGTCCTTGCTGCACAGCTTTTGCTCTTGTGTGCAATTTGCTCTGCTCAATCACTGCCTCTGCTAACCTCTGCACCGTCTGGTGGTTCAAGCTGAAGTCTGAACATGCAGGCTTTCAGCTTGCAGAGCAGTTTGTCAAGTCCCAGGCTGCTTCACCAATCTAGTGCCCCTTCCTCTGGCTTGGCCACACCACAGGCCCTGGAGCGTAACCACAGCACTGGCTTGCAGCTGCAGCGCTCTGGTGCAGACAGTGATCAGGTATGCAACCAAGCTGCATACACATGTGCATTGGCTACAACAGCAATCATGGAAAATTGGCTCTTCCCAACAAGTGAATGTCAAGACATATGCGTCTGAATCTTCATGCTGAGACTACTGCAGAGCTTGAAGCATGCTCGCTGTGATTGATCCAGGCCAGAAGAACCTAAAGATGCCAGGACTGGCTGTGCTGTGCTCACATAAGGGACAACACACAGACCATTCAGTCAGAACTGTACTGCAGCAGGTTGACAAATGTGGTGCGACCATGGTGCAGGGAGAAGACAGAGACAGTTTGGGCGCCTCACCAATGCGTCAAGCTTTGGACAGGTTGGCACAGCGTGCATGGAGCAACCGCAAGGGCGCGCCTGACCCTAACCCAGTCTTCAACAGGACCATCAGCGGCCTAACCCCCAACCCCAACCCCGGCCCCGCCCAAGCCCTGCAAGACCCCCCATCCCCCGCTGCCATCCCTGCTACCACCAGACATGCTGCCCTAGCTTCCGGCATCAGCTACAGGAACAACAGCTTGAGTCACAGCAGGCATGCTGACTCCAGTGCTAACGCCGCTGGCTACACCAACCGAGATGGCCTGAGCAGTGAATCTGCCCAAGGGTACAGCAATAGGAATGGCAGAGTGAGTGCTGGCCATGCAGTTGGCAGCAGGAACTCAGCCACTAGCAGGGACACCAGGATGCCTCTGAGGAGCTTTGTGAGTGATGCTTCTGCGCTGCTTGGTAAGACCAGATTGCCCTTGGCCGGTACCAGCCAGGCCAGCACTGCTTTGGTTGTGAGGTCAGAAGATATGGCTCTCATACCCAGCAGCAGCAATGCGGGCAGTGCAAGGGGGGAAATCCAAGACGTGTCTAGGGCAGAACACCAGCTGGAACAGAAGGTCAGGGAAGCTGGTTGATGTGTTTTTGAGCACTGTTGATCATGCCACGCTCTTTGTTTGAAGCCTCTGAAATTCTTGTCTGCAAGTGGAAGGCAAAGACAGCTGTTCATTGGCTGCTAGGCGCTGACTGCCGTGCAATGCCATGGCTTGAGCATGTCTCGCTTCGTGGTGCTTAAGCAATGCAACATGCACGCAATGCTGATGATCCGCCGGCACACAGCGCTTGCTTCAGCAGAAGAAAAGTTAGATATCTCTTCCTTTGGGACAAGCATGCCATTCAACCGTCATGCTCAGGTTGACAGCACACAGTTATGTACTGCAAAATAACACTGGCATTGCAGGTATGGGAAATGCAAACAGCCTTAGAGGCCAAGAAGGCTGTGTGCGACCGCCTGGAGAGGCAGCTGCAGCTGTCTGCCAACCAGATGCAGCGGCAACGAAATGTGGAGGCACGGTACACTGAGGCTCAGCACAGGCTGCGCTCTGCTGAGACCACCATTCAGGGCCTCCAGGCCAATGTGCAGGTGAGCTGAGTCATAAACCTGCCTCACCAGTTGTGCCACAAATTGCCACCATAAACTTGCCAATACTAGTCCTGAGCAGTCACAGATAAGCATCTGCATCATGAGAAAGTGCCATAGCCAAGTGTCACCTGCATGAGCCGTGTACTTTGTTATAAAGCTTAATGCTCTCTCCACATCATGCAAGCGCACAATACTGCAGGCATGCTGCTGCATGTCTGAAATTCTGACATGATCGGCCGAGTGTCATGCAGGCGCGTGATGACTCCATAGCTGGCTTCCAGATGCTGCAGCAGCAGGGGCCCTCTCCTGGTCAGAAGGAGCGCCTTGCACAGTTGGCAAGGCAGCTGGAGGACACGCAGGCTCAGCTGCTTGCCGCACAGGTATCTTGCACTCAGGTGACCAGTGTGCTGCCGCATCTGTGCATGGGAATCGTGCATTGAATCGTGTTTCTCCAGACCCATGTGTTCATGCAAGGCAGAGTGCAGCTTGGCACCTCCTTGTGATTGCGGGCAGGATGCTCTGCAGCCTCTCCACTGCTGATAGATTGTCGAGGTGGCTGCTTTCTGTGGCTCAGACATGAAGCAACCTCCTATGGTTTAGGCTAGCAGATCTGCCGAACTGTCCATTGTGCTGCTGCAGAATGGGGGTCTTTGACCCTCATGAAGTGCATTGTGATGTATTGCTAGACCTTGCCTTGAATAGCCCCCGTGTCATGTTGTAGACGTCATATTGACATACAGGCTATCCAACATAAAGCCTAACAAAGCTGAAGCCAGATGCTACATCATCCAAGCGCATGTGTAAGTGAGGATCGGCTTGGGCCGCTGAATCAGCGTTTGCTTGCTGCAGGCAGAAGCGCAAGAGAGAGGCGCTGAGTCAAGCAGGCTGCAGGCTGCTCTCCAGAACCAGCAAGCCCATAATGACCAGCTGCAGAATGCACTGCAAGCCACAGAGGCTGAGTTGCAAGAGGCCACTGCCCTGACCGATGCTGAGCACCTGCAAGTCAGGCTGCTTCAGGAGGCTGCAGGCTCTAGGGAAGCTGCCGTGCAGCTGCTGACGCAGCAGCTGCAGGACACTGAGGAGAAGCTGCAGCGCCAGGGGCAACAGCTGCAGGTGTGCCTGTTGTCCACTTGAAACAGCTGTGAGCTTTTTCTTGTCATCAGTCAGCCTGCCTCCAAGCCAAAGACCAGCTCATGTTCAGATCTTGGCTGGTCTCTTGTAGTCATGGCATAATGCACAAATCAAGCTGCAGAAGGCTGTGCATGAAGCAGCAGCTGGTCAGTCGTGTCAAGTGGCGCATGGCAAGGGCAGCAGTCACAGTGAAGTTTGCCTTATCAGCACCTGGTAGACTACAAGTTTGCTGGTGAATTGTCTCCAGACAACATGTCACATTGTGGCTGATAAAGCAGACATAAGCAACTGACAATGGAGTGAGCAGGAAAGGACTCAGCAATTTCTTTGTTTGCTTGCTTGATCAAACGCCTAGCAGTTGTTAGCAAGCACTGAGTTTGCCTTGGCTGCTTTGGGTCGAGCTGCAGCTATATAAACCAGGAACAGCAAGAGTTGCCTTTGATTCACAAGAAATGAATTTTGAGCATTCAACTTTATGACTTGAGCTGAGTTTGGTCGCAGGGACAGCAGCAAGAGGCGGATGAGTTGAGGAGGCTGCATCTACGGCTTGAGAGAGCCAATGAGCATGTCAACCAGCTTCAGTCCCGGCTGGCCAGCCAGCAGGACTGCAGCTCTCCCTCCAAGTGTGCAGACCAGCTGGCTGAAGCAAAGCATGCTCAGCAAGCTCAGCAACTTGAAATCGGCTCTCTACGGCAGCAGCTGGATGCCTGGCAGGCTGACGCCAGCTCAAGCAACAGCGATGCGGAGATTGCTGAAGCACAGCGTGCACAGCACGCAGCGCAGCTTGAAATCAAAGCTCTGCGTCAGCAGCTTGAAACCTTTCAGGCTGGTAGCAGCGGCGGCAAAGATGATGAGCTTGAAGCTCCGAAAGCTGAAGTCGCTTCTTTGCGCACTGCTCTAGCTCAGACAAGTGAGCCGTCTGATTGTGCAACTCAGGCTTCAAGAGACCATCAGCAGGTAGTGGGATCTAGCACAGATCAAGAGCAGCATCAGTCTACGACACCAGTGGACAGCCTGTCAAGCCAAAGCTGCAGTCTTGACTCTGCTCCAGCAGACTGGCAACGACTGGCAGTGCAGGAGGAGCAAGTCTTTTGTCACCAGCTAGGCAGGTTGCAGCAAGAGCACAAGCAGCTTCAGGCCACCGTCAGTGACCAGTACGCACTGATCAGTCAGCAGTCTGACAGGCTTGAACAGCAGAGCAGCAGGCTGACACAGGCAGCATCTGACCTGACTGAGAAGGCTGCTGCCCTGCAGCACTGCTCTGACCAGGTGGCCCTGCTGCAGTCCAAGCTGACAGACAGCAAGTCTGTGACGAGCCTGCAGGCTGATCAACTGGCTGTTCTGCAAGCGGAGGTCGACCAGCTGCGGAACTCGCTGGCCACAGCTGAGAGGTCACTTGCCACAGCTGAGAGCTCAGCACCTGGGAGCTCTGGTGAACAAGTGCAGGAGTTGCAGCAAGAAGTTGCTGATCTGAAGTCTGAACTTCAGGTGATTGAGCGCTGTTTTGCTTGCAGTGTCTTGTGTGCAGTGTCTCATTGCTTGATCTGATGTTTGAGATTGTGGGAGGTGCCTTTACAGTCTGTCATCTGCCTCCAACACACTTTAACCATTCCTGGCATCTAATCTGGTTGGATTAATGTGAAGCTGCTTCCCTGCAAAGTTTGCTTGCCCTGCTTATCTGAAAATTGTTGCAAAACATGTTGTTGTGACCATCTCAGCTTTGCCATTTTGGCTGCAGCAACACAGCAACTTTGCATTGGGCACAAGGGCCATTGAACGCACCATTGCTTCCATTGCAGAGCCAAAGTGATGAAGTATTTCAAGCAGACTGCACAACGCAGCAATCACATACAGCTAGGCAACTTGTCATTTGCTGGGAATCTTCTTCTTGACGTCTCACCCTTCTGTTGTTGTTGCTGCAGCAACACAGTGACAAGGCAGCCAAGGCAGAGGCCAGGGTGCAGGAGCAGCATAGCGCCGCTAGGGAGGCATTCCATCAGGCCAGTGCCCATGCTAGGTCTGCACAGCAGGCTGAGGCACGCTGCAAGATGTTGGAGCAGACTGTACAAATGGCACAGCGCAAGGCTGAGAGCACTGCACATGTACAGCAGGTGAGGATTCAGTGTCCCTCTGATCTGTGGTCAGTCTGATGTGCTGGTAGCATCATTTGACACTGGATGATTCAATGCAGTTTTGTGGGTTTGCAATTTGCGTTCATGGTGTTGCATGTATTGCACCATCAAAGTTGTACAAGGTGGTGTTTATGTATGCAGGAGGTGCTGGATTTGCAGCTGGCTGTGCAGATGAGGGATGACCATCTGGCAGAGTGCCAACGCCAGTCTGAGCTTGATCAACAGCAGATTGATGACCTAGAACGACAGCTTCTCATGCAGGTGCTGACAAGTAGCGTACTGTGAAGACCTATGTCCTGCCTGCCATGCCTGCATGGTCAGCCTGCCCAGGCTCAAATGGCATTCGTCTGTATTGTTACCCAGCAAGATCTGAAAGGCACCTGCTGCTGTGCTTCCAACTTATGCTGCCATTGACACCGACGTCAATGTTTCTTGCATGTTTGCTGTCCTCATGGTTGCTTTATGCCGTCATGTAGGCTGCCGATGAAGAGGAGTTGGTGCACCTAGAGAATCTGCTGACTCAGTCTCAAGCTGCTGAGGCAGAGGCTATAAGGCAAGCAGCAGAAGCCACCCAAAGGCTGTCAGCAGCCTCTGCCCAGCATGTTACTCAACTGGAGTCTGACTTGCAGCAGGTATGCTTTTTCAGACGCATTGATGATGCAGCGTCTGCATACATGTTTGGAGTGCATTCCCAAGGCTGGAAGCAATGCAGGAAACTAATCTGCAGGGTGTAATGAAGGATGACTGCATTCATGGTGCCTTGCTTGGTGAAGATAGACCATGACATAGAAGACACATGTTTCCGAAAGCAGCTTTAAGCCATACATATTGTTGCAGGCCAAACTGCAGTTGCAGCGGCTGCAAGAGCAGATGAAGGTCTTGACAGAGGAGCGAGACACAATGGCAAATGCATTGGAGGCTAAGGAAAGTCAGCTGCTGGGCCTTCAGGCACAAGTCGACTTGTTGAGGAACCATAACAGCGAAACTGAAGCATGGCTCACTAGCATGTGATGTAGTCAAATGTGACAGTTGCAGGTGCTGGCAAATCAGTCAATCACCAGAGTTGCAGCTGGTGCCCAACATCACTGTGAAACATTTGTTCTGAAGGCGTCTGCATTGATTTGTCTGGTCAGAAATTAAATCCTAGCATTCATTGGCAAGCTGGCTCCTCAACATGTGAGCTGGGCTTGCAGTCAAACACTTGCATTCACATAATTGCCGTGACAAAAGCATTGTCATCTGCTCAACACAGGCAGCACAAGCAGCTTTTCATTCCCAACTCCAGACCCCACACTGTGAGACATTCTTTACTGCGTTTCTGTCAACAACATCCATCAACCAGATATGAAGGAGGAGAACATCTTGGTTGCCATTGCCCTTGCAAATGGGATGTAGCTCATGCAGTACCTGCATGTAATGCAGGTAGAAAGGTGTTGTCACCAACAAATGTGTTAAAGCTCTTGCAGCAGAACTTGCAGGTACCATGCTTACCATATCAAGGCGCCCATTTGCACTAGCAGAGCCAGTATGGTTCCAGGAAAGCTGTGTAACTGCAGGCCAGCTTCCAAGTTAGCTTGCAAGAGTCTGGTGACAAGAAATTAGCTTGTTAATGACTGTCTGACCAGGGTGTTGTACCAGGCAGTTGAGCACCTGCTCACCCACTTTGCATGAAGACTATGCAGCATGTCCACAGCAACATATAGAGGCCCTCTGCACATGCATCACATGGCAATGCACAGTGACAGAATGTCACAAACGTGCAGGATTGTAACAACATTTTGTGCTGTGTCTGTGATACAGTGGGCAACTGCAGTACACAACCTTACAAGTATGCTTACCTTGATTGCCATCCAAAGTGTGATGAACATGGCCCCAAAATACAGACAGGTAGCAATGATTCGACCCTTCTCAAACATCTTTTTGAATTGTGCCAAAGGTCCCATCAGGAACATGGTACTGCATGACAACGGACCCCATTAATGCCTGCCAAAGCTGAGACTGTTGATTGCTAAAGCACGCGTCAGAACCTCACCTGCCAATGAACAACAGGTTTGCAAGTGTATACAGGATTGCAAACTTTACAGGCATCAAGAAGAATACACTGGACTGCATGGCAGGAACAGGACTTCAGTCCCATTGGCATCAAAGCACGCTGCTGCTGGTCTGTCTGCTATTTGATGCCGCAGCTGTGTCAGCAAACGGCTTACCAGAAAGCCAAACAACAGGCCAAGACCTAAACATATTGCGAACCCATACACCCTCTGCATATGAAAGTAGAGCATGTCAGTTGCTCAAAATAGTATTTCTGCATGTGCATGAGCCCGAACAAATATTACCTGAGTTTTGGACAGCGTAGTGGCTTCATCCAGTTGATGAAGCAGTTGACTTGGTAAGCTTTCCGGCTCCGCGACCGGTTCAGGGCCAATGCCTAACCCAGTCTTCAGCCTCTCCCACTGAGCTGCCATGCGCGCTGTAGCCTAGGGGCAATTCACCGAAGTTTGCGTCACTGAACACCCATATGCATGCTTGATCAGTATGCAAAATGCTGTGTGAGTGTGAGATCTTCTAGAAAGCGAATACTTCAGTCAAAATGGGGAATTTGAGCCGTCTGGGACGGAGAGATGGCACTCAAACTGCCAACCTTTGCTCAAGCAAAATTGCCAACAGCATTGCCGTTCAAAATGTCTCTGTCTCCGTACCGGTATGACTGCATTGTACGCTCGCCGGAATGAAACAACAAACAGGACAGGCTCAAAAGCCATCAAGGCAAGGGCATTGTTGTGTGAATGACACTTCACTGAGTGTAGAGCAACTCGGCAGGGTCTGTGCTGCAGCTGGACTAGGCGTTTAGTGTTTGCTTATCGACCAAGCATAGCCACTGATCAACCCATTCTCAGAAGTGAGCTACCACAAAGCCTGCCAGGAATGCAACTCACGGTTCTCACTCTGAACTGCTGGGGCCTCTGGTTGGTTGCAAAACGGCGATCTCAGCGTATGAGGTAGGTCTTGTTGCACGTTCCGTTTGATCTGTTGCGAAGGCTGTATGGCAAACAATATAGTGTGGTCACCTCAGCACAGTGATGGCTGTCTACATTTCAACGCTTTCCATCCATGTAGGTGGCTGGCACAGTTCCTCAGAAGCTGTCAGGCGGTCAGTGTGTGAGATGCAGATCCAAAGTACCTTGACCCTCCCTTAGGTTTACCTATACACTGACAAATGCTTGCCTTTCAGGATGTTGTAATGCTGCAAGAGGTCTTCCTACATGCAGACGCATCTCTTCTCGTAAACTCAGCCAAAGCTGGCAGGCTGAAACATGCTCATTTCTTCAACAGTGGAATGTTGCATGGGGAGTTGCTGCTGCTGTCAACTTATCCTATATATGAGGTAAGCACTCATTTTAAGCACATACAGCAACACATATCGACCTCTTGCTGTAACAGATGTCCACAATGTGATCACCATCAGCTGTAGTGACTGGTTTGCAGGCACACTTTCATGGATATGCTGTTGCAGGAGATCCATCTGTGCCCATGCATGGTGACTTTTATGCTGGCAAGGGTATTGGTCATGCAGTCCTCCAGACCTCTGCAGGTCTCTTGAGCGTATTCAATACTCACACCTGCGCCAACTACTCCCATAA
>JAABUP010007135.1_pt1 | contig 15247 bp, 14 predicted proteins | sample 5559201 | NCBI WGS metagenome assembly JAABUP01 (sample SAMN10711887, study PRJNA513373) | rock metagenome | isolation source: Antarctica rocks | place: Antarctica
ACTGACTTTCTTCAGCAAACGCTTGAGGGCCATGGCAGCGCAGTCACGTCTGTAACATTCTCACACGACTCGAAGCTGCTGACGTCGACCTCATTTGACAACACAGTCAGGATCTGAAACGTCGGCATCGGCTCCCTTCAGCAAACGCTTGAGGGTCATAGCAACAGAGTCATGTCTGTAACATTCTCACACGACTCGAAGCTGCTGACGTCGATCTCATATGACAACACAGTCAGAATCTGAGACGTCAGCATCAGCTTCTGCCATCAGATAGTCACAGTTAACACTGTAATCACGAGATTATCATTCGATAGTACAGACTCAAACCTTCTTACGAACGTCGATAGTTTCAAGGTATACAGAACTGAGCTCTCTACTACATCTGAACATTCTCAAGAGAAAGGCAGTGATGATGATCGCCAAAGATTGGGCATTAGTGAACCGTGAGTCACATGGAACAAACAGAACTTGCTCTGATTATCACTCAGTTACCGAACGGAAATGTTTGATATTTCGTCATCAGAGTCGATAGTCGCTGGTGGCTGTAGATCTGGAAAGGTTTTTATTATCGGATTCTCACCAGTCATCTTATACAACTCTTTAGAACAGCTATAATTCGGAATTGTAAAGCAACTACGTTACAGAGAATTATCTGTTATACCTTTTTTTTTAGACTGAGCCAGAAGAGCGGTGTAGGGAAGCCTATGCCTTTATATCGTTGTTGTCCTAAGATCATCATTTCTAATCACTTCTTCGTGCGAAAACGAGCTTGAGGAGCAGAACGCACCATCATATGCGCCATGTCAAAGTCAGACAAACACCGATATCGCTTCAGGCCCTTCGACTACTCGATCGAATGTTGCCGGATTCGATACTGCGAGCTCAACAGAAGCACAGAGATTACATGGTGCTTCTGAACAATGTGAAGTCCCGAAGAGCACTGATGGAGATCCTTCTGCACCAACGATAGCAAGAAATGCTCCGGAAAGAACAGACTTTCCTGGTGCGCTCAAACCTATCAAAATCAAGGCGCAAGGCCATGTTGCAGACTCTGCACTCGACACATCATGAATGCCTGTCACCGCGCCGATTGAAGCTGGTGATATAGCTGACTACTTGGGGGGCGTGTCCAAAAGCGACTCCAAGCAACAATTTGGTAAGAGATCGTATAGAAAAAGCTATCGTACCCAATCAGGGCAATATATTTCACAAGAAAAGGAGGTCCTAAGACTACGTCGGAGTGACGATAATAGAGGAACCATGGAGAAGAAAAGCCGGAGACGGAGCGAGAAGAAGGATAGAAACCGTAGGAAACGGAGAACAATACGCCATGATCGAAGACGGAAATCCCCGAGGCCAAGGCTCTTAAGAATTCTAGACCATATACTCGTTGCGTTCTATGGCTTACGTCGGCATTAAGCCATTCCTCGTCATAGGTGTTAGAATCTCTCAGAGACTGGCCTCCCAACGCCTGGTCTTTTACACAGAAATGGGAACGCACTATATAGGCCACCCATGGCTTAGGAAGAACAGGCGTACTCCACTTATCCCATATAGCAAGACTAGCATAGAGTTCCAACTTCAGACTATATTATGATTCTGGGATTTGACCATATCATCGTGTTATCAGTTTTCTGGCCTTCGTCATCATGGAGTACAACATTCCAAGGGCACGGGCGTGAACCGTATGTATAGAACACGGGCCGGTTCATTATTTGAAGATCGTCCTCCAAATATGTGTTTGCAGGCCCCGAAAAGAGTGAGAGGTTACGCTTCAGCCAATTGAAAGAGGTTACCAGTTTTCTCAAATGGTCAGGAAACAGTCACTATATATCATTTCTGATCCGACACCAACAATCAAGCTAACGAACATTAGGACGTTGGTCAGTAGTGAGCTGCATGCGACATCATTTTCTTCAAGATTTAGGCCAGGCGCGGGAAGAGGGTGTTCTCTGGGGGGAGGAGGGATAGTGGTAGGGAGGGGGAAATAAAGGATAGGATACCATTTCCTTCAATTTTCAGGTCATGTGCGGATGAGGAGATGTTTGGTTGTTAGGCGGGTTGTTCGCTGTGGGGAGGAGAATGGGTGCGTGAGGGAGTTGACGGTGTCATAGTCTGGGATGAGTTGGTGGGTGGTCGATGCAGTTACTGTCGACGGTATGGGGGAAATTCAGTTGATGTGCTCTTCAATGTGACAATCAATTCACCTGTTTGTGTTGAGTCTACAGAGTATTATAGTGAACGTTTCACTTCATGTCTCTTGTAGAACACTTCGTAGGCTTCTTTCGAACTCCGTCGGACTCGGAGATCGATGTATCATGTATGTAGTGGTTTTAGTTAATCCAAGCGGCCCGACATCTACATAGCGGTAATTGATTTATCCAAGAATCATATTGTCTAGGAGCTAGAGTACAGATTAGAAGACAAGAGGACCATGTTCCAAATGCGATATAAATCATACGAGGTACGGATTCTAGTCGTGCCAAACTCCTCTGGTTTTAGTTATCCAGTATGTAGCTTCTCTGAAATTTAGACATGGAAGATGAATTTAAGAAGCTGTGTAGAGTTCTGGATGAGCCAGAATAGATTGGAGTATAATATATCTTCCGCCTCTGAGGCCTCGTGGAGGCAGACGGACCCATCGTAGCATATTGAATAGCACCAATCATTCTAGTGGATAGCTTTTTTGTTCTCTGATGCCTAAAGCATATGTGTCTGGTTGGAGAAGACTTTCTGACATCCCTGGGATGCGGGAGCTTGCGATACACTATTTTCAGTTGGGGTGCTTACGACGATACGTCAACCTCTCGGTTATCAGGCATTACTTAATCTATATAGTGTGTTCTCTGTTTATCGAAGCTGATATGTGAAGCAAAGTAGTGGTGAATATCTGTTGGAGTTGCCATAGCCCACGTCTTGGGTAAATCCAGAGCAGACTGACCTTCGAATCCTTCTTACACGACACGTAATGTGACGTTCGCGATACATAGGACTACTCTTCGTTTTTCAGAGTATATATACATTATCGGAGAGCTTCAGAGGTTGTTCTATGGTTTTTGGAGCGAAGTTGCTAGATTCAGGGGTTGAGGTACACGGAGGGGAAGAGGACATTTTCGGATGGGTCCCTGGGCTTGACAGCGACGCATCGGAGCTTCCCTGCACTCTAGAGTATATACCATCGGCAAGAGGATTCTTTTAGACGAGTCGTTGTTGCTGGTGAAGATGCGAGGGTTGGAAGCGCTGGAAGACTGGCTTGACCTTAAAGTATGGATCTGCCACCTCAAAACATCGGTAACGAGAAGCAAAACCATGTGCTCTAGGGATCGGGGTATACATTGAGACGACGAGAAGAAGTATTGTTCCTCGTAGCGTCTAGAGTGTATTCCTTGGGCCTCAGCCTAGGCGATGTTGATGCTTGCGGATAGCACTCTAAGCGTGGTTGTTTTATCCTTGAATTAAGCGTAAATACTGCTCTCTGGAGCTCGGAGTACGGTTCTGCTTCTCTAGAAAGTGCTTTGTATGATATTATGACCAGAAAAGCCGCAAAGACTTTAATCGGGGAACGCTCAACGTTATCGAATATCACGCAATCATGCAAACATCTCCGACTCTGTACTTGTCTTTCGTAACTTTATTGTGTCTCGGGGTATAGTTATTGAAGTAGGGAGCACTCTGGAGTCGTCTCTGAATGTTTTGGTAATCAGAGGTCGAAAATCCTTCTTAAAATCCTTCGTGTGAGCCTCCAGCTTCGAATATTGATCTTTTGCTACTGCAGAAGTGATGAAATATGTTCTCTGCAGTACGGGGCATCTCCTCTGAGGCAGAGAGAATGTCATAATGTCTTTCACGCATTCAGATGTACATGGAGTCGGAAAAACGGGCGAATCCTTCCGAATAATTTCTCACATTCGGATATTGATGTTTTGTCATGAGACATCAGACGAAGTGTGTTCTCTGAGCCATAGAGCATCTTCCATAGAGCAGAGGATTTCCTCGACTTGTCTTCCGGGTTCTGTATACATAGCGTCGGCAAAAGGGGCATCTCCTATGCTCATTTCCTGAAATCAAAGCTTCTATTTTCTGACTTTATGTATCGAAGCGTCATTCTGCATGAACAACAGTTCTGACTCTCATGTGTCAGCTAAATTGTGATTCAAAATCTGAAGGTGAAAGATTGCTGAAAAATCGTGCTTTTTTGATTTTCAGTCTCGATCGAGCAGGTATAAATCCGATCTTTCAGAATCTCAAAAAGCACCTTAAATCATTATGAAAAAGAGCTTCTTTCCATTGAGCATTTCTGTTACTTTGTTCCTATCCCATTTCTGATCAGGAGTTTCAAAGACCCATTCCCGTGCTTTACCTGTTCCTCGAGCCACGGATGCCTCATCCGACCAAATGACTTGGCCCCATTGATCCACGGTTCAAACCTTATGCTTTTCAGCCCATTGTAACCGAAGCAGAGCAACTTTAGGTGTTAATTTCGGTCGCTGAAGGGCTAGCCAGTGAGAAATTCCATGGGCTCGCAGTGTTGCGTTGAGAGTTCTCGAGTCCAAATCGATCCCGGTGTCCTTTTTCAGCTTTCTCCAGGTGGTTTTGGGCTCGGATCGTGACTGACGCAACAGGTAATAGTATCCTAGCTGCTCGAGGGGTAATTGATAAAGGCCTTCCTTATCTGGGTTTATTGACTTCGACGAGTGCAGTGTAAAGCCTTCCTAAAACTCCATTTATGGTGGTGGGGGGACCGTTCAAATTTCGACTGATTTGGGTGGGTGTAGCTTCTAGCTCAGCTTGCCCCGTAATTTTCCCTTTAGTTAGCAAATCGAGCTCCTTTCTGAGGGTCTTATTACCAGAAACTGTAGTTAACGAAGCCCTTCTGAGCATGGCGAATGTGGTTGAAGAAGGTACGCGACTTTTCGTGTTTTCGCGAAAGTGACCGTGACTTTTTGCCGAGTACTTGCCTCAGTACCTCAGACGTGTCACGTGTGGATGGGACTTTTCGGGTAAGCGGCGGCGGCTAAGCCCCTTTGGGTTAGCTATCTTGCTTACATAAGGTAGGTACCTAAGGTACTTGTACCTTGCCTTATCTTTGTCACGGAGCCTGCGTAGTAAGCCCTAACCCGAAGGGGATTAGCTTCAGCAGGTCTGAGATAATGAGGCAACCGAGCACTGTAGAAAATCGCTTTCAAGCCCCTTCTTGAGTTCTCGCAAGTCGCAACAGCTGTGGAAGGTTTTCGAATAGCTTTGTGACAACGCATAGACCAGCGATACAAAACTTGATGGCAGCTACTGTATCTTGCAGCCCTTGAGCGCCACCTAATTGATAATCACGTGTATTTATCCGCCGCTCCCCAAGCATCCGAGGTAAACAAACATTTCGGTACTCATACAATCTTACTTTCTATCATCCGCTACAATATGGCCCTACAGTCACCAGATTACAAGCGGCTTTTTTTAGAAGAGCAACGCAGACGCCAAGAAGCAGAGCGTGCCCAGGAAGAAGCAAAGCGCGCCCAGGAAGAAGCAGAGCGTGCCCAGGAAGAAGCAGAGCGCGCCCAGGAAGAAGCAGAGCGCGCCCAGGAAGAAGAGCAACATCGCAGAGAAAATGCTGAAGAGAAAACTCGCAAAACAACATTACCCGAGTTCCTTGACGCCTGCCATGTCCATCTCCACTCAGGTCTCACCGTTCAAACTGCGACGTTGTCGACTCGAGGCGACCCTGCTAATGCGAATTATAAGCATCGTCCTGAAAGAATCCGTGCATGGGAGGAATTCCCTGTGCAGCAGGAGGCCATCTGGAACTGCCTCATGAGATCAAACTTCATACTGCAACGGCATTTTACTTCGTCACATACCCTAGAAGAGTCTGGGGAGGCTATTCGTCAGAGAATGATGAGTTCTGAGCTAGACTTGAATCACTTTGAGCGCTCTACTGTTGAGGACCACATATCGTCAATCATCAAACAACTCTATTGTAGTCCAACGCTTCGGAGGAAGTTTCGACTCAAGGGAACCATAAAGTTTGAAAACCATGCGAATACCCTCACCCCAGAACGTCAGATGGAGGGGGACATGCAACAGATGAGTCTGTCTGGAAACCCGCGACGGCGATCACCCCGTCTGCTATCCCAGGCTAATCGGACGGAGACACCAGAATCGACTGAACCGACCGAGTCGGCGGCGACGGCAGCAGCAGTGTCAAGATGCGCCCGTCCCCGCGCAGATCAGTTCTGCGTGTACAACACTTCTACCGACACTCAGAATACGGAACATCGAGTCGCTGCCTTCATTATCGAGTATAAGGCTCCTCACAAGTTATCCCTTGGTTATATCTACGAGGGTCTCAACAACATGGAGCTCAAGGAAGTGGTTCGCCGCACAGAGACCGACAGCCCGCAGGACCACTATCGTCGCCTGATCGCTGCGGTCATTACTCAAGCCTTCTCTTATATGGTCCAGGCTGGACTAGAGTATGGTTACATTTGCACAGGCGAAGCATTCATTTTCCTACGCGTGCCCGATGACCCAAGAACCGTCTATTACTTCCTATCCGTCCCCCAGGGCGACGTGGGGGGGACGACTGGATGGGCTTCAGATTCAGATGGGGAGAATCGACTGCATCTGACCGCTGTCGGACAGGTGCTAGCGTTCACACTTCAGGCGCTGAAGACGCCGCCCCGAGATCAGAACTGGCGGACCAATGCGGCGGCTCAATTGGAAAAGTGGCAGGTGGTCTATGACGATCTACTGGATACAATTCCTACAGACAATGTACCTTCATCGGAGTACCGGCCACCCAAACCGGATGAGAATGAATTTCTTCGCATGTCACCTATCCGGCTCCGACCGAGAGTGGCTTCAAGCAGCTCTCCTGACTGTCACCCGCCGCAAGGTCAGAGTCAATCTAGCGACGACGAGTTTGATCCAAAGACTCCAAGCCGAGCATCTCAGCCCACATCACTGCCCCCATCACAGCCTCTATCCCAAGCTCTGAGCCCGGCTGGCAGAGTATCATCTGATCGTGATTCCTACCATGAAGGTAGAGGTGGGCAGTATTGCACTCAAAAATGTCTTCAGGGCTTGGTTGAAGGAGGCTTGCTAGACAAGATGTGTCCAAACGTGCGATATCACGGGGAGAGTCATCATCGGATTGACCAACCCACCTTCATCATCCTCATGCGCCAGCAGCTCTCTAAAGACCTAGATACTAACTGTCAGCCGGTAGGCATTCACGGATCACGCGGGGCTCTGTTCAAGGTCAGGCTGGGATCATATGGATACACCCTAGCTGCCAAATGCACCGTCATTGACTTTGTTGGTCACCTGAAGCGGGAGGCCGCCATCTATGAGCGCCTGCGCCCGATCCAAGGGATTCACGTACCGGTATATCTCGGAAACATGGATCTTGACCGTCCATATTCTTATGACGGTATTGCGGAGATTGTCCATATGATGTTCCTTAGTTTCGGGGGAACACTCATCCATCGACACATTAAAGCTACCGACGAGCCATACCTGAACCAACGAGTTGAACGCTCGATTCGGGCCATCCATCAGCTAGGGGTTTTGCACCGAGATGTGATGCCTCGGAACATGCTTTGGAATGCAGAGGTTGGCCAGGTGATGATGATTGACTTCGAACGGGCAGAGATTCTGAAATCGCGGGCTGCGCTTGGGGTTATCTCACCAAATCGGAAGAGAAAACGCGTAACTCAGGAGTGTTTAAACAAGCAGCTGGATGACGGTTGTGATGCGTTTGTGCGGGAGATGAATCGGGCAATAATTGAACTCCGTGGGCTATGAGGTTTATAACCCTTTGGCTGCTGTTTGCCTTCGGTCAATTTTTAAGGTTAGAATAACCCTAGAACTAACCAGATGTGGTAAGGCTCGGTCAAAAAGGTTATTTTTTGTAAATAGAAACAATGTCAACAAAGCCCCCTATTGTTCTTATAATGCCTTCCTGCGACGTAGTACCTGATTCGACTGATTTAGGAACTGATCATTCTAATATGCGTCCTATAACTGTTATAGACGATCGATTTGAGCCTATTCAGATACCTCCAAACGTCGGTTGGGTCAATATACCTACGCATATGTACAACTTAGATCAGGAAAAACACAAAGCCTCGTACGAGTTCTTGATTGAAATTAGCATCATCAATGCCTACCAACTCTCTTTGCATTCAGATGTTTTCAAAGAAGGCTAAATACACTGTTTCATAGCGAGTTCAGAACGGCTCAGTGACTACAGGTCTTATTCAGGCCTCCCTCTCAAAGGCAGTTTCTAAAGCGAAAAAAGAACGTCAATTTAGGGTCTGCAATTTGAACGTTTCAATAATACGTTTCGATGATCATCAAATCTGCAGAAGAAAGAGCCCTGGGGACTGCCGTGGGTGCAAGGAGATAGGCTTAAACAGCCAGGCCTCGAAAACGACAAGTTCTCGGTGAGAATACACCAAATTTCGGTGGTAGCGAGCGAAGAAAGCGTTCTACCTTCGACTGTGATATCTGTGATATCCCCCCTATGTATAAACGGTTCTTGTTTGGGCTGCATATCACAATAGCAAGCATCTGAATAGCATCAATAAAATCAGTTCAGGGTGATATTCTATGGTTCCTATTGAGCGGACCTACATAGCATCAGCAATGCCTCCTGATCAAAGACGTTGCAGCGCATGAATCATCGCGCCTGGTTATTGCCGATCTTATCTGAGCCCGCCGCAAGAATTCTCTTACTTCTACCCTTCAGGCTAGCGCTTTCTTCTACTTGTATGGGGCGCAGCAACCATGTTTGGTCAAAATCCAGCACGTGATTTTACGTCGAGATCCATCCCCCACTAAGTTCCTAGGTCCTTCCCTTACTTCCTAGGTTCATCCCTCACTCCCTAGGTCCATCATTCAGTTAAGGCCTGTCCCTTGGTCGTGGTCTGGCCCCTTTTCAAGGCCTATCCCTCACCTCGTAGGTTCATCCCTCAATCAAGGCCTGTCCCTCAGCCATAGTAGGTCAATCCCTCAGGTCGTAGGCGGGGTTACAGTTGGTGGGGGGTTGGAAAAGTTGCATATGCTAACCATGAGTTCAAAATTATTCCAATCCCGACTCAGCTTTCTGCATATGCTAATCATGAGCTCAAAATTATTTCAATCTCGACTCAGCTTTCTGCATATGCAAGAATTGATATTATTTAGCTAAAGTAGCTAGAAGACAAACAGCAAGAGCGAAGCATCGAGAAAACAGCACAATCACAGATCACGCATAGTTCTATATCATGAATAGCAAGACGAGCGAAGATTATTCTACATATGCTTAGCATATGCATCAAACATGCGAATCATGAATTTAATCTGTGACATGTTCATTCACAAGCTATTGCTCATGTTATCTTCATCAGATCTTTTTTCTGCATTTTCTTCTTCATTCTTATCATTCTGCTCGTGATTTGCACTATTACTTTTCTCATCATCTTCACCATTTGCGTTGAAAGAATCTTGAGCGAGCTGAGTTTCTTCTCAGTATATGCGTGACATATGCGAAGTGCAACACTCAATCATTTAGTCAATTCATTATCTCATTCGCTTGATTTTGAGCGTCGATGCTTTCGTCGTTCATCGATGTTTCTTTGTGCTTGATTGATGCTGCGCATATGCACAAGACGAGGCTTTGATAATCAGATGTGAATTTATTTGTGATCTCATTTTTAAAGTTCAACCCGACGCCAAGAATCTTTTCCAACCCCCGGCTCAACTTTTCCAACCCTCTATCAGCTGCACCCCGGTTTTGGGCTTATGCTAGCTTGGTGAGCTTGTAGCTGATTTTAGCTAGGTTTGCACTTTTGCCGATAAATACTGTAGAAAAAGAGTTGTTTTGAATCAGAAAAGATAAATGGTCTTTCAATGTATTTTTTTGAAAAAAGTCTTCTTAGAATGAAGTTGATGTCAAGGACTCAAGATTTTAATCAAATAGAATTAAGGTTAAATTGAATAATATAACATAAAAGATCTTTATTTCAAAGTAACACAACGAGCAATAAAATTCACTTTCAAAGTAATAATGTCACATGACCATGACTTCATGAGCCAGAAATGAAAGTGTGGCCGGTTAGTTCTCATCTCTTTTAGCATGCGTCACATACCAAAGCCGCACTGAAAACGGCGGACGGTCTGGCTTTCGGTCATTCTTCTCCCTTTTAGCAGAAAAGAATACTTGTGTTGTTCATCGACAACATCGGAGATCCCATGCCATGATTGCCACGTGGTCAGTATGAACATGAAGGTGCTCTCTTTGCTTGGATAGCCGTATTGCTCTGGTCGATCACATGGTTTACTCTTTGGCAGCTTGGCATTTTCGTCGCTGTCGTCACGTATAGTTCTGATCCTATTCGCTTTGGCGGTGGTCATAACATGGCTGGGGGGGACAGTTTTGCATTGCCCGCCACCTCGCTGCCCGAGAAAGCTGTGGCGACAGGCTCTAGCTGCTTAGAAATCTTCGCACAAGAACACCGCTTGCCACTTCTTGAAGACCGTTAATAGTACACAGAAGTTGGGGGTCGACGTCTGATCAGCTTCGTCGAAGTATAGAATGGTTGAATCGAAGACTTTCGATATGACCTCGCTATCAGCATTGTTACTGCTACAAAAAGCAGCGTCGCTTTTTCGTATGATACGTCGTTTCATACTATCCTGAACTTTCTCGAAAGTCTCTCTTGTCTCTCTGTCAAATCTACCATCTTTGCAATGAAATTGTTCATGTGCATTGTATAGTTGTAGAAGACATCGAAGTCATCAATGACTTTCTCTAAGTGAATCTGAGCTAGTTCTGAACCTGTGTATTTCTTCTTCTCTTCGACGTACAGAACATTGGCGATTTCACGATCATATTGTTTGACATCTGCGATACGAAAACCAAGAGTCATTTCGACAGATAGTAGAGATCTCGTTGCCGAGTCGCTGCATAGTTTTCCAGACATCTTTCCACGCCTTTTCTTTCGCTCTGAAGTTGTCGAAAAGCTTCTGATCACTGATCATCTCTGTGACCAAGTTCATGTACTTATTGAAGTACTGATACTCGAGATCTTTCTTTCAGGCGTCCGAGGTATTCGGCGGTTTCATCGCGCGTGGTAGGTTAGCATCTTGGCTGGGCCAGTCCATATAGTCCTCGTCCTTGAGAATGCTCATTCTCTGTGTAGAACGGGTCTCGAGTCGCAGGAACTTCATATGCTTGAGCTCGGGTGGCAAGTATTTCCAGAAAGCCGAAGCAACAGTATTCACGGCTACGTTGCTTGTACCGAAGAACCCGATCTTATGACCGACTTTCATCAAGCCATACGCCTGAAGTACCTGGATATAAGTTGCCCTGTTTCAGGTGGCCCAATACAAACGCTGAGCAAATCACGCACTCTCCTTGGCGCGTCTAATACGGCGAGTTGCTGCTTGTTGTCGATTGTCGTTGCCCATTTCTGGTAGTCCTTCTCGTATTGAGCACGGTGTTCTTTTGTGGGTGGAACGCCCAAGGTAACGTCCGCCAAAGTGAACTCTCTGCTTGCTGGGTTCGAAATGAGAGCTTGGCGTGTGGGGTCAAGCCTTGAATTCTTGTCACCTACGTTTGAGAACTCTTTGATGGCTATGAGTTCCCTGGAAGCAGCTTCACTGTCGTAGATGACCTCGATGTGAGCGAGTTTGAGTTGCCCGTCTTTAAGCTTCAACAAGTCGCGATATGTTACCCGGTCATCTGCATTTTCTGACTTGGTAATGAAAACGCAGAAATCTGTGCCGGTGGCTGTGAGTTCAGCTGGATCGCGCGGAATGACCTCTCCAAACCACCAGTCGAATTTCTCGGAAGGGGCGTGCGCTCTCCTAGGACCTGAATTATCCTAGTCTAATCGAACACGGCTATCATCCGAAGGTGATGCTCCTTTGATGCCATCCTTGGTGGGTGTCTGTCGAACATAGGCCATCGCATAGGTCCGAAACTGCTTCTGATCGTTGGTTAGATTGTCCTTACTAACCGTGTATATCCCTCGATTATGTAATGTCAACGAGGGGAAACTCTTGAGAAACACGCGATGAGGTCGAAGCTGCAGATGGATCATCTTGCCTTTCTGGAATTGCGACTCTCGGATTACCGTCAGCGCGCCGTAGATGGCAAAACTCTGCGAGTGTTTCCCAAGGTTTATCTTCTTCTGCAAGACGTGGTAATTACCTCGGGCAAATCCGGATTTGTCGAATTTTGCCTGTAACGTTTGTTTCTTTGGCCAGTGGACAGTACATCCCGTCCTTGGAACGTTAGGATCGGCTCAGTGTCGTCCACAAACCAAGACGAGTCTGCACTTGTTTTGTCCATGTGTTGTAATATGGCGATAAGCCGCTGCTCAAATGTACGAAATGCCAACATTGCTGACTTCGAGATCAAGGCTTGCCGAAGTGGATCGGGCTTTAACTCTGAGAACTTTCTCCTCCGAAAATTTCTGGATTTTTCTTAGGTTCTCCAAAGGCATTTCGGTCGTGTAGATATTGAGATATGTATGGTCCTGGTATGAAACCAGCAGAATGTCGATTTGATCCAAATATGTAGGCCGAGGAAGGGATGATCTCGTATATACCAGGGAATACTTAAGACGGGTTAGCGACTTGCGTCAAAGGAACTAATGCCCTTGGGCTCGTGCTGTCTTCGCTTCGGCTCCTTTCTGTTATCGAGTCTTCTATAGCTAAACTCCTCCTTATCAGTGGCAGCTGCCGCGGTGTCCAGATGGATAACTCGTCAAATCCCACACTGGGTCTTGTAGGATTCAGTGGTAGTAGTGACCAAAGTCCGAGTCCTCCATCTTGCTGTGTCGGTGCCGCTGGTTTCTCGAAGGGGCGCTCAGCGTCTTCCACCGCCGCTTTTTCCCCGTGCTCAACACCGGCTCCGACATCCTCATTCATGCCTCCATCTGCACTGTCCAACGTACCTCCGTCTCGTTCATCTCCTTCCCAAGACCTCATCTTCGTAAAGATTGACATCCCCCAAGCGACGGAAGACTCGACGAACCCGTCGTGCACGGCGCTTCATCCACAGCTTTCCTGTAGGCGGAGAACGACGCGGAAGGCCGTCGCGACCTATTCGGCCAGGGAGAACAGCGACAGCGAGGACAGGGTCACGGAAGCGGCTCGCATGCACGTGCTCGATCATCGCTCCCAACGCCTATATGCTCCTTTTCTTAAGCTCTGAGCTGCGGTGATTTCGTGAAAACATCTTTCCCGCCAGCACATACATCTCATCGACAGCCTTCTTTAGTGCCTACTCATTCTTCTTTCGCTCTTTTATAGCCTCCTTCTCCTCCTTCAACTTATCTCTTCTTCACAATTCCCCGGCCTTCTTCACATAAACTACCTCATCCATCATCACCCTCTCATTGATCATAGCCCTCACCCTTCGAGTGTCCACGATTTTCCTTCCCAAACTTCTCCCACGACGTCCCGACCCCATCACAGTCGCTCTCTATCCCCCACACCTCGTCGAGAATGTGCAGACTATGGGAAAGGTTCCGAATGTCGCTTGAGGGCGTTAGGCGTAGAATGTGCTACGTGACCTTATCCGCGTTGACTGCATCCTTAGCTACTTTCCCCTCCGCCTTATTCTTTCCCTTTTCAGCCCTTTGAGCACCTTTCTTTGCTTTTTGGCGGTCCTTTGGCTGTCTCGATGACGACGCGTCACCAAGATTCTGGTTCGCGGCAGGCCTGCTTCGGCTGTGCTGCTGCTACTGCTGCAGTCGATTGACGAAAGCGAGACTGCCTGCTGTGGTCGCCTTCTCTTGGTCGAGCTTGGCTTGCTCCCCCCGGTTTTTTCGCTCCGGTGGCGACAGTTGGGCGACGTGGGCTGCCTCGTTTGCCATATTCGAGATCACACTGGGTTTTAGCTGGTTGGGATCTCCGAACATGAACAGCCCTTCCGAGACCGGTAGTATATCAAAGGTCTACACATGGCCGCTATGGGCGCTTGGCCAGTCTCATCCATGTAGATTACAGCTGGGTTGAACGCACGAACAAGTGGCTTACAGCCAGCATTGTTCAGAACAAAGGAAGATTCATTGATGACGCGATCTGACAATGCGTTCCGAGCATTCTTGTAGACTTCTCTTGCCTCTTTGCTGAGACGCCCGCTATTCTTGCGAAACTCCTGATTGAATTTGCGATATTCCGAGGATTCGTCTCGCTCGTCAACGCTCTTGATCAGGCCCTCGCTTAGAACTCTGGACCGCTCATTAGGTTCTGTATATCGTCAGAGCTTCTCGGCGTATTCCGCTATAGCTTTTTGGTGTAGTCTGGAACAGAGCTGCCAGAGCCGCTAACTGAGCCCGTATGCCTTGCAGTAGTTGCCTACCTGTCTATGGACACGTTCAGACAAGAGTCTGAGAGCTTCCTTGACGTTCTCTGCAGTTTCCAAGAACCCTTTGAAGCTATCTTGATGCTCACCGTACTCGGCATTGATCTTCTCGATTGCATGCTTGAATGCTGGATTTTCTGTGACCAAGTTCCTTGTTCCTTAGAGGGCCGGTGGGCTTGAAGGTCGTCGTCGTCATGATTCTCGTGCATTAGGCTTGTGTCTGTCTCCGCAGAGCTTGTCAGAGGAGGAAGGCGGCGATGATCTTCGGAACATCAAGGTACGTAGTTGAGAATCTCTTTGGGCGCCTGGTACCGAAAGAAAAGCTTGATACAATATACTAATATGTAAAAGGAAAGAGCTATCCCATGTGTGTATATATGCAAGACATATCAATAGACAATGACCAAAGAAGGAGCTGTATAGATGTTATGGAATACAAACTTCTGATATGTAAGAAAGGAGAAAAATCTGGGTGGAAAGTCGCCGTTCTTATAGACGAGGATGACCTTCGACCCCGGATGAATTTCCCAACAAATATTCAATATCCGTGAACGCGGGTGGGAAAGCGCAGGTGAACACGAGGGGAAGAGCGCCGATACGGAGGATGAATGTGGAAATTGGGTGCAAAGCGGTGGTATGAATGTAGAACGAACAAATGGGGATGGGAAAGAGCGCAGATAAGAAGGATGAATGGTATAAATAGAGGCGCAGAGGGTGTATGAATGCGGAAAGAACATATCCAGACAGAGTGAATATAATATAGGCAAGGGGAGGTGAGAAGTGCCGTCGGGCGGCAAGAAGAGAACCAAGTTCATCCTAAGGTTACTCAACCAGACCTACCCACTACACAATATCCAGATCATCATCATCCGGCCTACCCACCCCAAAACA
>JAABUP010007136.1_pt1 | contig 15246 bp, 19 predicted proteins | sample 5559201 | NCBI WGS metagenome assembly JAABUP01 (sample SAMN10711887, study PRJNA513373) | rock metagenome | isolation source: Antarctica rocks | place: Antarctica
AGGTTGCTTGTCTTTGGAGCTGACAAGCTTGCTGAAAGAGAAGCCCTCACGCGTGGCCTGCTCAACATCGTCTGCCTCTGTCACAGCCTTTGGATCGGGTGCCGACTCAATACAATTAAAGAATGTAGCTCAGCACTGTATTGCTTGATGCGTTCCTCGCTGTTGTGCACACGGTGAGTGCCACATACAGCAAGAGCGCAAGTCGACGGCAAAGTGGTGCACACAATTTCAAACTTTCACGGTTAGTAGGTGTGTTACGGCGTCAATCTACGCGGGGTACCCCCCGTCATTGGCCAGGATACGGCGTCGAAAAAAACGGGGGGAACCCCATCACAAGCTTGAGATTACTTGCAGTTGGCCATCAGACTTGTTGCAGCGCAAGTTACGTCAGGTTTTGGTACTCCTTGGAAATCTGTCTCGGGCTAATCTTTTGCTCACATTGCATATTGCTCTGCATTCCAAACTCAACACCAGTTTTGACCGTACCAGTAGCAAGTCTGCTTAGCTGTATGGGTTCCCTTATAGTCACTGAGAGGCACGTTTGGGTGCAGCACCTGAGCTAGTGTGAGCTTGTAATGTGCAGTCTGATTTGCTACGTATCAATTTAGTTTGCAAACTTGCAATTGGCTTGGTGCGCTGATTGCGGCGTAGGACTGCTTACAGGCAGGTACTGTAAGTATCTGACTCTTAGGCAAGACTTTATGTAGTATGAACAAACATATGATGATGTGTGTCAACATATGATGATGGGTGGAACTATCACCACATTGGATTGTGCAATTGCATCCAACTGAATCTCAAATCGGTCCTCAATGAAACAGCACATGTGCGACTATCCAACTGTGAAAGCACATCATTCACTGACATACAGACGGCAGTTTCCAAGTGCAAAGAGCTGCAGCCAGTGCTGGCAGGTTTGCCCTCGCTGCAGTCAATGTTTAGTACGGCTGGCTATTTGTGACAGGAGATGTTGCTGTCTTCTAGCTTGATGCTAGCGCTGATGTCAAATTCCCACCAGCATGACAGCTACTTGACAAGCCGAACTTCTGCCTGCTTGGTGATGTTTGCAAGCTTCACCTTTGAGGTATCTTAGTGGACCACTGGCCAGTGCAGTCCTTTCCGCCACTGCCTGGTTGGCTGCTGTTGTGGCCTGCCTTTGAAGCCTGCCGCAGTGCTGTCTCTGCAGGATGCAGGGCAGCCATCATGCAGGGGATGTATATAGACTAGGGGATGTATATAGACTAGGTAGTGCTGCAGCTACATTGACAGCAGAGCTTGAAGCAGCTTACGCCTTCATGCGGAATGGAGCAGAGCCTTCTAGGTCCTTGCTCTCATGCCTTGTATCTCTGAAGGTAAAATTTGGTTCAGCTATGTTCCATAAGCTTGCTGTTGTGTAGCCACACAAAAATTGCATGCTTGTGGACCACATGCAATGCAGTGTTGTAGTATTGCTGTGCATGTTGCAATTTTGTTGACCTATGACATTTGACTGCAAGGAGGAGAGGCAAGCCCTATGGCTGTTGCACGTTCAGCCTAGCTTTCAATTGATCATATTATACATCTACATAGAGCATCATACCTGATTCGGAAGAGTGGCTTGCTGCCGCAGCTGCTCATCCGCCTCTGCATGCAATCTGGCGACGCTTGCAGCCTTGCCTTGTGCAGTGTTTAGCTTCTTGGAGAGCTGGCTCAACTGATCCTGCGACTCACAGGAAGACTACCAGGACTCGGCTACTTTAGCCTGCATGCAACGGCAGCATGGAGTCTATTGAATTCAAGTTCGAACAAGTGTACTGCCTTTGACAAGCAGCCTTGCTGACATGATAATCTGGCAAGCTTGACAGCCTGTTAACGCATTGCTAGTCACTAATTCTATGAGGTTGCACACCTGAGGCCAATAGACTGCATTGGAACAAGTCAGTGACATCACCTGCACAGATTGCTGTTGTTGCTCAAGCTGCTGAACGACGTCATGCTGCTGATCCAGAAAGCAGAGCTTCTGGGCAGTGACAGTGTGAACATCACAGTACATCCAGATATGCAAATGCACATATGTCAACAGCAAATTTAATGATGTTAGCAGTGACCGAAGTCTTGATTGGAGCAGTGAGAAGAAGATGTACAAGACTAGATGCTGCATCTGAACTGCAATGACAGACCAGAAGTGTCCAGCATCCATAGTAGCCAAAAACAGATGCAACATCTGTCTAGACAGACCAGATGCAGGCCACTGTAGATGTAATTTCTGTCCTGCATGCAGTGCTGCAGAAGGCACAGATGCAACATCTGTCCCTCAGTAGTTGTGACATTGTGCTATTCCAGCTCCTAGTTGTACAGATGTGCCCATAGTTTTTTTTTGGGGTCTGTGGCTCTAGTGCATCCTCAGGTAAGAGGGTAGCTGAGGGCTCACATAGCCCAAGTCAGCAAGTGTGCCATGAATAATTCACACTCGCCACTGAAGACCAGTGCAGTTTGCCTCAAACCTCAGTTTCTACATGACAAATCAACAATACTGGAGCGGACAAGCTTACTAGCAAAACTGCCTAGAGGAGAGGCTGGAAAGTTGTGTGCAAGTAATCAAACAGAGCAGATGTGAAAACCAGCAAACATAACAGTATTACGTATTGCAATGATTGACAGTAGCAACATTTGGCAGCAACAACAATCCATGCGTTGAGTTGAGGTGCCAGCCAAACAATCTTGGATGAAGTCAATTGCACCGACAAGTTACTTTTGTTCACAGCACAGGGCACATCCAGGGTGAACAAGCAAATGGGTCAAAGTTTGCACCTGGACACCACTCCATTGAAGCTTGAAAGTAGCACTATGCAACCTGGACAACTGTAATACTTCAATACTTTTCATGGTCATGGCGACATCACAACCCGCTTGCGATCTGGCTGCTGCTGCAAGGTGAGCTGAACTCGGCTTACAAGTTGACCCACAGCTGTGGGTAGCTCACTGTCCTCAAGCTTGCATCATCATGCTGGTCCAGCGGCGCAGATCTAATGCAAGCAAGCTGCAGGCCACCTGGCCTACTGGCTGTTGTATAGGATCCCCTGAGTGTGTATCGTGAATCTGAACTGCACTTTGCTTGAAGGCTTGTACTTCATATAACAGCTCCGTAAGTTGTGGCTACATGTGCCTAATTTCCCACAAATCGTCACACTCAACAGTCTTGATAACAAGGTTGTCAAGGGAGCTGCCAGTGCTTGTAGCCTCCATGGCTTTTAGTGACCGCTTCTTCTCTGCAGAGACAGGCAAAAGCCTGCTTCTCAACTCAGCTGTCACGCCCATTGCACAAATTAGGCAGAGTCATACTTGGAGGTTGCTATTGAAATTCTATGAGGCGTACCTTGGCTGCCTTGGCAGCTGCAGAATATTCTCCACCAAAAAGATGCTGAATGCCAGCAAGAGTGTCAGCCGAGAACTACAGCCTAAGCCAGACCTGCAGAAGAAGGCAGCCATCATCATGCATTGAAGCTTGACCGCGGGCAACCTCTATCGCAGCAGACCGGCACCAGTCCTACCTGTCTCTAACATGCAATTGGTAGTGGTGATGCCTGCTGTAGCAGCCTGTCTTTCCAGTCGGAGCTCATTCATTCCCATTCGGAGCTCATCCATTTCCCTAACTAGGTTTGCCGTGACTACAAGCCACACAACAGTTGTCTTTGAGAGAGTCAATGGAGACACAAAGTAGTTAAAACCAATTGCAAAGGGAAAATTGCACACAAAGAAAGGAACACTGGAGGGTGCAGATCACATGCAACAAGCATCAGGCAGGCAAAAGCGACGTTCAGGGGTGGCTTACCCTTTTTGACACCACTATCCTTGGCAGCATCATCTGCACAACACATCACGCTTTGCAATGACGCTGCTACCAGACCCACGATATTTGGCTCTGCAGCTGCTCGCAGACGCCAAAAAGCGACAGCTATGCAGAACAGCATCGAAATTTGCTCAGAACCCAGACACATCTCGGCTGGGCTTGCTCTGCCTGTGAACTGGTTTCAGGTCACATACTAATCAGATTTTACTACAGTGTAATGTTCACACCTTGTGGCAAATTCTGAGACTCCTCAACAATAATGCAGCGTCTGACATCTAAGGCGTTTGGAGGCTGTCTCAAAATGGCAGCATCCAGCCTCTTGAAATAGCTCGTGGCCTCCTCCTGACGACTGTACCCAACATGTGGATCCTCAAGCTTAAGTAAGATAGCGTCAAGGTCAGCTGGAGTTGCGCCAGCTGCTACAAGGGCTTCTTCGATGGTTCCCATGGTCCGGAGGGACCTGCGTGTTGCACAGCTTGCTGTCGGTGCTATGGTCGTGCCGGAGGCGACTAAGACTGCATTCTCATAACACGCCTCACAAACCTGTGCTAAAAATGCAAAATGCCACGCCAAGACTGCCTGCCAATACCTCCTGAACTGTTCCCTACAGTGCTTGTAGGAATCCCATCCCACATGCTGGTGCATGTCACATTTGAAAAGCTTCCTGGATCAAAAACTTTACAACAAGCCTGCCCAAGTTTCGTTTACCACCAAGTGGCCGTGACCATGCAAATGCACTGACATGTAAGGTAAATGCGCTGTCTTGTTCCTTGCATTTTGCACATGCTGCTCATGATTTATCTCATTTCTGTTTATCACCTGCTTTACACACCTGCAAAACCAGCCTGAACTCCGTAAACTTCAGGCTGGTTGGCGGAACATCACAGCACACAACACGAAGACTGATCAGATTCATAAACAGCTGTAGAAAAAGTGATGCAATGTAACGGGGGCAAGGTAAAAGGTCGTGCTAGCATGTCTGGGTGCATTTTATCCACCATGTCACATGCAAGCCCAGCCCCTGGCTAAGGATTTGCAGGACAAGACCAAAACTGCACAGTACAACACAGTACACACTACCATGATATTACTGTACAACATCAGCTGCAAGAGTGTTCGCACAAATTGCTGCAGCAGTATCCCTGCCCCGCCCTTGCCCCGCATATTGTGAATAGAATATTGTGAGCAGGCATTCTTCCATTGCAGTGGCAGCCTAGGTTCAAAGGACTAGCATTCGTTTTTCAGGCATCAATTGTTGCTGTCACCATGTGCCCATAGGTAACTTCCAAAAATTAGCATTTGTTTTTCAGGCATCAATTGTTGCTGTCACCATGTGACCATAGATTCCTTGTTGCCTGCACATGTGCAGACATATGTCAACTACAAAGATCCATACGCTAGTGTACCTCTATGTCTGCTGAGTGACAGACATGCAGACAGAGTGCATTTGAAACAACAACATCTGAAGAGGCGTGTGGCAGCATAACTGTCTAAAAGCAAAGTGCCACTGCAGCCTCAAAGTGAAGATGAGTGCCTGCACCTTCTTGGTCATAGGTTGCTAGCTTGATGAGGCTACGTGGTCTGGTGCATATGAAGTATGAAAACTGACTGCTGTCTGTAGGTCTTGCCCCGCGCTCAGTGATGGCTCTTGTCTGTGGGCCGCCCTTGTCATCGCAGCGACAGTATCAGCGTACGCTCGTTTGACACCCATAAGGTGAGCTGTCATCTCGCGAATGTTCTGCTTTTCCTGTGCGTCTTTTCTGAAGTGCTGCACGAGCAGCACGCCACATCCTGCCAGTACGCTAGCGCCAAGCACTCCTGGAGCGGACATGGTTGCTTACGTATTGAACAACGACGTAGAGCTTTGCCTTCGCTTGCTTCTCTGACGAGATGCATATGAGGCATCCCGTGGTGCTTAGCTGCCATGCTTGCGTCAGCTTTTATGAAACGTCGACATATATGGGCAGCGTCAGCTTGATGCAGCTGCTACTTCAGCTTCACCACGGACCGCGTGCAGCATGACGTACAGCTGACCAATTGGGATGCGATCGCAAATGTGCATCCCCGATGCAAATCATCGAGGCTGTGGGCAATCTAGTAAGGCTGTCGCCTTTGCACGTCCATACTTCTGCGAAAGAGCAATTGCGGTGCAACCTGGCCCTTGCCTACAGTCAGATATTGCGACACACCTGCGACCAAGGGACACCTCCTGTGCCAACACCTCACCGCAGGACCGGCATCTGTGACCTTGACTTGCCTGTCCGCGATACACATCCGTCCACATACAGCAAGGCAAGTCAAAGGCATAGCCTCCATGGCTCGCATGTCATTACTGAGCTCTGCTTGTGTGCTGGCATATGACAGCCTTGCAACTTGCACTGCTTTGGCTAGTGAGCGACAATTGCAGACTGCGCAAGTGGCAATGCTGATCCTGTGATGTAATATAACATAGCGATATGACTATAAAAGCGTGTATGGAAGTTGCTGGACAGCAACCAGCAGCTGTCCATCTTGCAGGTCTAGCAACATACTGAGGAAGTCACTGAGAAGCTCAGCCAAGTGCTGGCCACAGAAGCATGATTACAAATCACAGACTGAGCATCCTCCACAGGCCAAAGAGGCCTTCAGCCGCACAGAAAAATGTGGAGCATGCAGATCAGGAGTTCCAGAAGGAGCAGGTGCATTTTAATTTATATGTTAAAACCACATCTTAGTGACTTTGCGTTGCTGCCAAGCAATGCTACTGTATCTCAAACTCGTATGTTGTGTTAGTCTAATGGCATTGTCCTTGTGAGCATCAGGCAACAGGGCACTGCTTGCTTATCTGGTGCACATTCAAATATATGACAAATAAGTCCATATGGTTGCATACTCAGACTCTTGCACCCTGTATCAGTCACACAGACACACAGACACACATATACATACAGAGCAGCATGTGTTTGCTGAGGAAAAGTTTGCATACAGCTGTACTACAACTTTGATGCTCCCGTCACACAACACCTGACATACTGTTATACCTCATAGGAGTACTGGGCTGGCAAGGCGCAGAAGCATGCTGAGTACTCAGAGCAGATGCGCAGGAACCTGTACACCATGCCCGAAGATATGGCCCGGAACAGGTAGTCAACGCTCACCTGTTTGTTGATGTGTGCAATGCACAAGCCTCAACCAACTGTGCAAGTCACAAAAGGCCTTCTGCCACATATGTTGACCTGCTGCCACCATGTCCGGAGATATGGCCCACAATAGGTCGTCACTGCTCACCTATTGTTGATGTGCAATGCACAAGCCTCAACTAACTGTGCAAATCACAAAAGGCCCCCTGCTGCCACCATGCCTGAAGATATGGCCTGCAACAGGTAGTCAATGCTCACATGTTTGTTGATGTGTGCAATGCACAAGCCTCAACCAAAAAGCTGCACAAGTCACAAAAGGCCTTCTGGCACATGTGCTGATTTGCTGCCACCATGCATGCACGTATGACAGTGACAGACGACTGGATGTCAATAGACTGTGAGCATCAGAAAGCACCATATCTTGCCCACAGCTGCGCTTGTTCAGAATGACAGCCTGTGAGTGCAGCGCAAGCCTTGACCATCATCAACATAATCATCATCATTTGTGCTGAATTTTGGTATGTTTGGCTGCATATAGGCCACAGCACCTGTGAGCTCTGCGCTGTGCTCAGGCTGCATTTGTGACTACAACCTAAAGCAGCAGGGCCACTTTCTCTTTGAGTGCCTTGACATGGGAAATGCAGAAGCTTTGGTGTCAAAGGCTGCAGTTGGTGCAACCAGTCTGTGCAGAGATGTTGTCATTTTTTTGGTCACTGCCGATGTCACTACAGGGAGGAGGCACAGGCTGTGCAAGAGGAGCAGCAGTACCACAAGCTGCATCAGAGGCGTTTTTAGTTTTACTATTATTATTGTTATTGTTATTATTACTACAGGGAAGAGGCGCAAGCTGTGCAAGAGGAGCAGCAGTACCACAAGCTGCATCAGAGGCGTTTTTATTTTTACTATTATTATTGTTATTGTTATTATTACTACAGGGAGGAGGCGCAAGCTGTGCAAGAGGAGCAGCAGTACCACAAGCTGCATCAGAAGCAGGTGCAAGCCCAGCAGGACTCAGCGTGGATGCACAGCGTGCCCGAGTGGCATGATGCTGAGCTGGTGGGCCAGAACAAGCCCTGGACTGTGCCCTCACAGCTGCTGACTGCTGAAGAAGAGGTAGGACCAATCTCGGTGCTTGGTATAGGACCGGTTTTGGTGCTTGGTACACCGGCAGATGATGTCTCACACTAGGGAGCACAAAGAGTCAGAGTGGCACAAGTGTTTAAGCCAGGGTCTGGATTTAGGGTTTCAAGGGTCTAAATTGCAGTCCAACTAGAGCCTGGGATGCTGCCCTTGCGGCTGCTGGCAGCTGAAGAAGATGTACAGATGTCAGGGCACATTGATAGCATGATGCACTGACCAGTACAGGATATCATGACATGAGTGCACAGCATTGACGATGGCCATCTTGCTAGGTGAGGCCAGGACTGTGCCCTGACAGCTTACGACAGGTCAAAGCTCCGGGCTGCCGTCTTAGGAGGCTCCTGTTATGATCGCTGAAAAGCGTAAACTTTTCTTTTCTTTTCTTTTCTAGGACAGGTCCAGAAACGCTCAAAATCCAGCCAGCACCAGGACGTGTATGACCAATGCAAAAGACATGCCCTGTGGCATAGCTTCATGGTGCACAATGCCAGCAACTTGTGGGAAAGAGCCAAGCTCTTGGCTGGACCTGTGCAAGCTGCTTGCATCTCAAGGAGTTGCTACACTGCTGCTGCACACGCCTGTCATTGGCTGATGCCAATGCACAGCTGCTTGAAAATAGCATCAAGCTGACTGTATGACAGAACAAGCTTTGGAAAGCTGAGGACCAACAAACACAAGGGCAGGCTTTCTCTTGCTGTATTGGCTGCATGAGCAGCAGTTTGACTGCATGATGGCACATTATGTTGTACAGCATCAAATCAAGCTTTGGGCGGCAGGAAAGCCATGGAAATTGCTTTTGCAGCCCTGCTGAAGAAGTAAAGCATGCGTTTTGTCAAGTCAGATCAAACCCTGGTGCCATTTACATAGATCTGCAACAAGGGGCAAGAGCCAAGGGCCCCGGCATACTAGCCCTCCTCATGCTATAAGCAGCACAACACATGCTTGCCAAACCACTCAGCTTACACGGCTAATCAGGTCACATCCACACACTGCCCAGTGCAAGCTGACATCTGAAGTCTCTTGGGACTTGTCTTGAGCACCTGCAGACTTGCGCTCACAATGCCCCTTTCTGTGGCTGGCACCGAAAGGCATCAAAGGCCTTGAAGTTGCCTTTGGCTTGCAGGCAGCTGCCAGGAGGGCCCATCAGCGACTGGCAGCAGAGGAGAACCAGCAGCTGATGATGGCCAAGGCACAGCGCAACTATGAGGAGGAGCAGTATGACAAGGATGTCACCCGGCATGACCAGCAGACAGAGGTCAGCCTCAGACAGCAGAAGAAAGCTGCCATTGGCATCCATTGCATTATGCATTTGTTTGTGCATGCATTCATCCATTCATGCAATACATTCATCTGCCTGTTACTGAGTTTGTTCCTTTTGCTTGTTTGTTCATGCAATCTTTGCCATGGGTGAGATATGTACAGTCCTGAGTAGCGCCGTGTGACTTTGAAATTCAGAATTTTGCACTACAAGTCACTAACTTGTGCAGGAAGACTGGTTTCAGGTTGGAGCTGCATGTCCACCAGGTCCCAAAACATGTCAAAATGATGGGGTTGAGCAAAAACATGTTACAATTGTGTGATGGTGCAGGAGAACTGGTTCAACTATGGAGCTGCAACCGAGAAATGGATTCCTCCAGAGAGGCGGGTGCACCCCATCAGTGGTTACAGGGAGATGGAGGGCAAGAGGGACGTCCCATTCCACTGGAACCCTGCTCAAAACCCTGTCAGGGTATGCTAGCAGTATGTCTTCTTTTAGGGTTTGACTTGACACTAGACGTGTTTGACTTGACCCTAGACAATCAGTGAGTACAGGGAGATAGAGGGCAAGAGGGACGTCCCATTCCTCTGAGCCCTGCTCAACACCCTGTCAGGATATGCTAGCAGTATGTCTTCTTTTAGGGTTTGACTTGACACTAGACGTGTTTGACTTGACCCTAGACAATCAGTGAGTACAGGGAGATAGAGGGCAAGAGGGACGTCCCATTCCTCTGAACCCTGCTCAACACCCTGTCAGGATATGCTAGCACTGTGTCTTATTTTAGGGTTTGACTTGACCCTAGGCAATCTTAGGGTTTACAGGGAGATAGAGGGCAAGAGGGAGGTCCCATTCCACTAGAACCCTGCTCAAAACCCTGCCAGGGTATGCTAGCACTGTGTCTTGATTAGGGTTTGACTTGACCCTAGGCCATCAGTGAGTACAGGGAGTTGAGGGCAAGAGGGATGTCCCATTCCACTGGAACCCTGCTCAAAACCCTGTCAGGGTATGCTAGCACTGTGTCTTGCTTTAGGGTTTGACTTGACCCTAGACAATCAGTCAGTACAGGGAGATGGAGGGCAAGAGGGATGTCCCATTCCACTGAAACCCTGCTCAAAACCCTGTCAGGGTACGCTAGCATTGTGCCTTGTTTAAGGCTTAGGGTTTGACTTGACCCTAAAACAGTAATGAGTGCTGGGAGATGGATGGCAAGATGGATGGCAAGAAGGACGTTGCCTTCCATTTGGAACTTGCTCAAAAGTTCCCTGTTAGGGTATGCTAGCATTGGACTATGTTCAGGTTCTGAAGTTTAGCGCTTTGACCTAAAACCTCACAGTATTTCCCACTGGAGCCTAGTCAGGGTATGCTGGCATTGTGCACAACAATCGTACACGGCAGCTTGGTCAGTGTTGAAAAACTTGCTGGGTGGTATTGTGTATTGCTCAAGGTCTGTATGTGTGTGTGTGTGCAGCCAATCACAGAATACAGGGCGTATGAGTCCGGGCGTGAGTCCCCGACCCAGTGGGATGCAGAGCCCCTGCAACCCCACAGACGCCCCCGCTCCCCCAGCCCCAACCCCATCACTCAGGTCAGAACACTCGCATTTTGCAGGTTGCAGTTGCATTTTTCAATTAAACAAAGTATAAAATAAAAAAAGTAAGGAAAAAAAAGTGAGACCCAGCATTGCTGATAGCTTCTTGTGTGATAGGCAAAGTTGCTGATAGTCTAGCTGCAGCATATTGGTCATGGCTAATGTCAAGAGGCAGGACCAACAGTGCCCACACACAGTCGCCTGAGTTCATCAAGTGCTTGAGGCCTTTCACAAATTGTGTAGTCTTTGCTGCTCGCGAACATAAGGTGTGACCATTCAATGCGAGACAATGGCAATTGCTGCAGGGTCCAATTGTGTACGCAGCACCAGCAGTCAGCTGCAAGCCACCGCCTGCCAAGGAATACCCCTGGACCTGGCACACTTAGGAAGACGACTGCTCATATGTGTAACAGCAAAGCATGCGTATATAGTGGCACCATGCTGCACTGCAGAAAGGTGCACAACATGCCTATTAGCTTTACACTGATAGCATCAGTGTGGGACTGCAGTGTGGCGATCAATGATGTCAGCATGTGTAGACACAGAAAGCAACACATAATTAACCTGAGACAGATGTAACCGATCACAGCTATTATACAGCTGCTTGTTGATGCAAAGCCAGCAATATGCGTACACAAGCCTACTGCACTGTTGCCAGCTTCACACAAGGGAAAATGGCTGCAGACCACAGTTGCAAACACATGATGAAGTTGTTGAAGCAAAGATCAAGCTGGATCTACAGGTCAAAGCTACTCAGTTGCAATGACCTTGTCTTGCGTGCTGTGCCTGCTCTGTGCTGAAACCCTTTTTGACAGGCTTCTAGAAGCCTACCTGCCCCTTGGCTTGGACAGCATGCTCCTCAGCCCATTGCCAAGATGCGATTCTCTGCTCTGGTATCATTGCAAACTGTTACAGCTCAGCAGCTACAGTACTTACTACAATGCCTCTGTAATTTCCCACATCAAATTTGTCACCAGATTTGTAGACAGCTGTCTAACACACAGACAGACGTTCAGGGAAGTGGCTGGCAAGCGTGCAACTGAGCCACAGCAGGCACTGCACGTGATCACCTCCATCTTTGAACATATCTGCAGGATGCCATCTATGCCAGGACTTTTGCCGTGTTTCAGGCCAACCCCCAGATTCGGGTCAATTTACCAAAGGCTTTGTAGGTGCGTGTGTCTCCATTGCGACCATGGTGCGTGCCAGCTTCAGCATCCGAAACCAGATGGTTGAGACTAGAGAGCAACGTGTTTCTTGTCAATGTTCTATGCAAGCGGTTGAAGATGAGCAACATTCCTTTTTGACCCTTTTCACACCATCATTACAGGTCAGCACTTTTCGTTATTTGGCCCAAACTACCAACAGCGGGACATAGGCTCTGTTTCGAAGAGAACTCCAACCAGGTTGGTTTTGCACACCACACACACCTGTGGTCTCAAGCCAGGATGACTGATGAGTCACAAGTGGCTCCACACACACTAGATTGTAAGGTATAAAACGAAATGAATTGTAGTGAAAAGGTACAGCCGTTGCTGTCATGGGGATTGCAGAGCCCATATGCGCATCCCAGACGTTACAGTGTTTGCAAGCAGCACATGCGTATGCTGCAACACACTCTGCATAACCACCAGCAGCCCTGCTTGCCAGCCAGCCATGCACTCTGCCAGCCAGGAGCGGTGCTTGCTGCAGCTCAGATATACTCACACACAACAACACTTGTGTTTGCAAGCAGCAGCACATACAGATGCTGCAGCAAATCAAATTAAAAGTACATCCCAAGCACATCCTGCAAGAGCAAGTGGTCTGACTCGTGCCAATTGTAATTTGCACCAAAGCTGCATGTGCAATCTGTACTAGAGCATGCAAACCTGGCTGGAGAATGTCAGTATCTATATATTTGAATACAATCTTTCCCTGCCCATGGGCCAAATGCAAGGAGGCTCTATCCAACTCAGAGATGGCTTTCAGGCTCGAGGTCCAAGAGGTCCAAAAGAGACTCTCTCTCCCACTTCAGCTGGTGTGGGTCACCCAAGCAACTGTGTTCAAAGTCCAATAACCAAACTGCCATGTTATCAGGCGCAACCACAAAGTTGTGCAACTGCACATCTCCATGTAGGACCCCATGCTGATGAACTGCTGCAAGGCTTTGCACCACCTGCTCTGCAAGTTGCGGGCGTGATCTGAGAACCTCAATGCTCAAGGGGCCACCGCCTGCTTCTGTAGCAATGAAGGCCGCTAAACCACGGTGGTATGTGCCTTCAGCGAGAAGCCTAGGTATGTGCACTCCCTGCAGCAGCACAGACATGCTTACCGACGTGCATTATGCAACTAGCATCATGCTGTGGTGGGTGCACATCTATAGTGACCTCGTTGACACTCATCACAGAAGCTGACACCTGTATGCCAGCCAAAGCTATGTACAGATGAAGTATGGTGAGCTTGCCGTGTAGACTTCTGCTGTGTGGCACAGTGGAGGTTACATTTACTGGATCCTGATGTTCAGACACAAAGTACTGCTTGAGCAATATGTCTGTATGACTGCATCAATCCAGCAACCTTCTGGCATGGGACTGTGGAACCTGTTTTTCTCAACCACCGCGGCTAAAGTTCAGGGGTTTAGGGTGTACACCCTAAAAGATGTGTACATTGCTGTAAATGCCTGTTGAGTTGAGCACTTCAATGCACAGCATCAACACACTGCAAGTTGACAACATGAACAAAACTCCAATTCAGCTTAGTATGTTGCCTCATTATTAGGTAAGCTGAGTGACATGTTCAGCTCACATTCAAAGTTGAGGTAGTGAGACAGGCTGAAAAACATGATGTTTGAAATGGTCACAAACTCCAGAATCTCATTATAAATGCACTCAGATGGTAGCAGTGACCATATATGTTAACAGTTGCTGTCAATCTCAAGTTTCAAAGCTGCACCCCCCCAGCACTGACTGTGGAAAGTTTGTTGTTCCTGCATGTCCATGTAAAAAGCTGCAGCGTCCTGATGACATACACGTCGGCAGCGGCACAATACATTGGCAGGATTGGGAAAGCCTTCAATGATAATGATGATAAAATAATAATAATAATAATAATAATGATGATGATGATGATAATGATGACGCTTTCCAGCTCATGATGAGCTAGGTACGTGCGGGAAGCCTTCGATGTGTTGTTCAAAAGCTTGCGAATAGCAATCAATCAGCCCAGGTAAATGTGTAACTGGTCAACAACCTTGTACCACTTAGCAATCGACTTAAGGGTAGTGCAATCTGCACAACTTGTAACTCCAACACCTTCCAAAGAGCAAATTATTGTGTACCCAGCGCAGTTTGGTAGAAAGCTCAGGGGCATGTTGCAATTTCAGACTTACCTGAAGAGAAATCAGCTGGTCATAAGCACACAATTGTGTGTAAAGGCTTGACAGCGGGCAAAGGGAATTGCCCAAATTCCACACCTTGAAAACAGCTGCTTCATCCTGCCACTTGCCCCTCCGCACCTACATGGAACAATAGTATCATGAATGAACAAGCATGCTTTGCCATCACACTGAGGTACATGCAACGCATGTCAAGACTATCCAGACGTACTTGGTCTGAGCATCATGCCTTCAGCATTTCAATTTGTTGCAGTCGTGGCGTATCTGGTCATTCATGACATTGGAAGACGCATCAAATTTGTCTTATGCATCTCAAGTAAACACAAACAGCAGGCTAAGATGCTTGAGGCCAAGCTTCACAACTGTGTAACAGAATTGAGACAACAACACAATAGAGAAAGTACAGCTCGGTTGACACGGATACAGTTACTGTCCAAACTTTGAATTTGTGTAACTAATCAACAGGACCACGTGCACTTGCAGCGCTGTCAGCTATCTCTGCATGTAGAGTAACATTGGACATGAGATTGCTTCACAGGTATTTATACTTTGAGACACCTTGCAGCAATACCCTTTGATGACAACTCCATGTGATTGCACTACATGGAACAACACACTCAAATTGACTTTGTCAGGTGTGAGTCTTCCATGGTTGTGTGCATGTGTGACACAACACAAGTGTGAACAAGAAACCATGTCGGTGTAGGAAGCGCAGTCCTTGGCTTTGACGTAAGTGGTGTAAGCAGCAACAAGAGGAATACATACAAAGCACATGCAATGTGAGCTGACATTAGTGTGCATCCAATGCAAGACAAGCACCACACAATTGCCCAATACAAAGATGGAGATGAAAGCCTCACCACATAGTCTTTGCCAATGCGTATGGCATTGGAATCCAGGCTTGGCCGTGTAAAAAGTGGCAACTGTGTCAAGAAC
>JAABUP010007137.1_pt1 | contig 15243 bp, 15 predicted proteins | sample 5559201 | NCBI WGS metagenome assembly JAABUP01 (sample SAMN10711887, study PRJNA513373) | rock metagenome | isolation source: Antarctica rocks | place: Antarctica
CCGCCGGGTCGATCTGCTGGTACCGCGGTGGCACGACCGACTCCTTCGGCCCCGACCTTCGACCGGTGACGAACGGCCTGGCGCTGCTGCCCTACGACAACGGCGTCCACTACGACACCGAGCTGCGGCGCCGTCCTCTGGTGCACCAGCTCGTCGCGGCGGGAACGCTCGGTGAGACCCACTGCACCGACGACGGCGTCGGCATCGTCTACCACGGCACGGAGCTGGTCGAGGCGGTGACCGAACAGGACGGCAAGCGGGCCTATGTCGTCCGGCTCGACGGCGACGACGTCGTCGAGGAGCCGCTGGTGACCCGGCGCCTCTGACGTCGCCCGGGCAGCCACTCCACCCGGGCCAGGGCGAGGGGCAGGACGATGACCGCGGCCGCGGCATACCCGACGGCCGAGATGGGCGGCACCCGGGTACCGACGTAGGCGGCGTAGCCGGCGGCCGCGACGGCGAGCCGCTCGAGCCGGTGGGCCGGGACGGCGCGTGCGACGAGCGACGAGCGACGAGCGAACCAGGGGCAGTCCGGCGTCGCCGTCAGGAGGAGGACGCCTGGCGTCGACGGTCGGGGGCCGGCGCTGGTTCATCGACGGCGCGCTGCCGCCGCGCCGGGTCAGCCGGCGTGGCGCAAGGCGACGAAGGCACGGCCGTCGACCCGCCAGTCCTCGACCGCGACGAACCCGGCACGGCTGGCCAGCTGGAGGAGTCGGCGGGTCCCGATGACGGCCCACGGCACGGGCGTCGAGGAGCGCCCGTGCAGCTGGAGGGTGATCGAGGTGCACGCATCAGCCGCGTCGTCAGCGCTGGCCTCGACCAGTGCGACGGCCCCTGGTCGCACGAGCTCTCGGCATCGCTCGAGCAGGGTAAGCGGGTCGCCCCCGATGCCGATGTTGCCATCGGCGAGGAGCACCGTGCCCCAGCGCCCCTCCCCCGGCAGCCGCTCATGGACGTCGCGGAGCAGGGCCGAGGCCCCCCGTCGCGATGTGTGGGTGACAGCGCCCGGGGAGATGTCGACTCCGAGCGCCGGGACGCCGCGCGCGGCGAGGGCCTCGACAAACCGGCCCGGCCCACAACCGACGTCCAGCACCGGCCCCTCACACCGCGACAGGAGCAGCTCGTCTGCTCCGCTCATCGCGAGCCACGACGTGACGTCGAGAGACCAGGACCGGGTCCGGCCCGGCGCTGCGCCGGCGCGGACCCGCACATCAGCACCCGCGATGGCCGCGTCGAACAAGGCCGTCGGTGAACAGGGCGTCGCGAGCAGCTGGCGGTGGAGTCGACCGAAGCGGGTGGCCGGCGCCAGCCGCGCAACCTCCTGCGCGTCCTCCGGGTCGTCGACGTCCCGCATCTCCGGCAGGAGACGCACCCGCAGGCCGAGGGAACGCAGCCGCGCCAGCTGGTCGGCCCCGGTCCGCTCGGTGGACATCGGGACCCCCCGGATCGCCCCCGGGTGGTACCTCCTGAAACCGATCGCCCAGTAGCCTCCGTCCTTCGACATCCCGAGCACCGCGTCCACCCCCGACCAGTCCACGTCGAGGTCACCTGCCAGCAGCTGGGGCGTGTCCATCCCGACGAGCAGCGTCGGCCGGTCCCCCGCACCTCCGAGGACGTCTGCGAAGACGTGCTCCAGCCGCTCGTCGAGGCTCAGGCCACGCTGGTCACGGACCGTGGCCCCCGGCGGCAGCCACGGTGGCCGCGGGCCGTCCCAGGCAATGACCGTATGCCGGGCACCCGCCTCCGCGACCGCGTCCAGCGTGTCGCGGATCGCCGCGGCCGCCAGGGCGGCTGCCTCCTGCCCGGTGAAAGCCGGCGTCAGCCGGGTCTTGACCCGGCCCGGAACGGGGGCCTTGGCCAGCACGATCACCGTGTCGGCGATCACGTGGCCAGCACCTTGCTCATGTCACGGACCGCACGCACTACCCCGAGGACGGTGCCGGTGACCTTCGAGCGCCCCGCACGCGGCCGGTAGGGGACGTCGACCTGGGCGACGGTCCAGCCCGCCTCGGCCGCCCGGACCACCGTCTCGAGGGGATACCCGGAACGTCGGTCGTCAATGGGCAGCTCCAGGAGACCAGCCCTCGAGGCGAGCCGCATCGGACCGATATCCTTGAGGCGCAGCCCTGTTCGCGCGTTGAGCCGGTGAGTCACCACTCGGTTGGCCAGCCGGAGGTGCCAGGGCCAGGCGCCTCGACCGACCGGGACGCGCCGGCCGACGACCAGGTCGGCGCAGCCCTGATGCGCGGCCAGAAGGAGGGCGAGGTCGGCCGGGTCGAGGCTCCCGTCGGCGTCCATGACGGCCACGAGCGGAGCGGTCGCCGCGAGCACTCCCGCGTGGCAGGCCGCCCCGTAGCCTCTCGGTTGCGCCACGACGACGGTCGCCCCGAGGCGACGGGCGATCTGCGCCGACCCGTCGGTCGAACCGTTGTCGACGACCAGTGGGTGGGCCCACGCCGGCATCCGGCCGATCACCCAGGGCAGCGCCTGCGCCTCGTCGAGGCAGGGCAGCACGACGTCGACACTCATGGTCCGACCGTAGGGCAGGGTGACGTGCCGGACCGCAGGCGACGATGACGAAACTCTTACGGGCCGACCCTTTGGGGGCCGTCGGTCACGGCGGGACGATCCAGCCCCTAGGCTCGCAGCCATGGTGGCCACCGTCCTCGTCGTCGAGGACGACACGACCGTGTCAAGCGTCCTGTCTGCCTACCTGCGCAAGGCGGGGTTCGACCCCGTCGTGGCCGCCGATGGCCCGAGCGCCCTCCTGGAGTGGACCCAGCGCCGCCCCGACGTGGTCATCCTGGACATCATGCTGCCGGGGATGTCCGGGCTCGACGTGCTGCGGCGCCGCCGCGCCGCCGACGACGACGCGGCCGTGATCGTCCTCAGCGCCCGCGGCGACGTGGACGACCGTCTGCTCGGCCTCGACCTCGGCGCCGACGACTACATGGTCAAGCCCTTCAGTCCGCGAGAGGTGGTCGGCCGGGTGCAGGCCCTGCTGCGGCGGGGCGAGCGGCTCGGCAGCCCGTCGATGCTGCCTCGCCGGCTCGTGTCGGGCCCGGTCATCATCGACCGCAGCGGCCGGGTCGCGCTGCTCGACGGTGACGCGCTGGCCCTCACCCCCCGCGAGTTCGACCTGCTGTCCTACCTGATGACCCATGCGGGCGAGGCGATGACCAAGGAACAGCTGATGCGGCGAGTGTGGGGATGGGACTTCGGAGACACCTCGACGGTCACGGTCCACGTGCGCCGCCTCCGGGAGAAGATCGAGTCCGATCCCTCGGACCCGCAGCTCGTCGTCACCGTCAGGGGTGGGGGCTACCGCTTCGCCCGGGAGGTCTCAGCCGATGGATGACATGGCCCTGATCGTCCTCGTCACCGCTCTGAGCTGCCTCGGGACCGCGCTCCTCGGGGCCCTGGTCCTGCAGGTCGTGCGGTCCCGGTCGCTCTTCTGGTCGATCGTCGTCGCGGCGCTCGTGCCGCTGCTCGCGGTCACGGCCTCCGTCGTCCTCAGCGTCCGCCTGATGTTCATCTCGAGCCACGACTCGACCGTCGTCTCCGTCGCACTGGGGTGCGCGACGGTCATCGGCATCCTCCTGTCCCTCGTCCTCGGACGACGCGTCACGACCGGCTCGAAGCAGCTGACCTTGGCCCTGCGGGACCTTGCGGGCCCAAGCCGGCCCGGTGGTCCGGGGGAGGTCAGAGCCGCCTCGACCCGGTCTGCGGCGCCGGCCGAGATCACCGGGGTCGCGCGGGAGCTGGACGTCACCAGGGAGCGGCTCGACTCGGCGCGCCAGCGGGCCCGCGCGCTCGAGGACAGCCGGCGCGAGCTCGTCGCCTTCATGTCCCACGACCTGCGCACTCCGCTGGCCGGGCTGCGAGCCCTCGCCGAGGGCCTGGAGGACGGCGTCATCCGGGACCATCCCGGCGCCCTGCGCCAGATGCGTCAGACGGTCGAGCGGATGAACGGTCTGGTGGACGACCTCTTCGAGCTGTCGCGCCTGCACGCGGGCCCGACCGCCGACCCGCAGCCTCGGGCTATGGTCAGCCTCGTCGAGCTGGCTCACGACATCCTCGGGGAGCTCAACGCCCATGCCGAGCAGCGCGGCGTGACGCTGCGGCTGGAGACCGCCAACGATGACGACCGACTGGCCGTGCGCGGCAACAGCGAGGAGCTCGCTCGGGCGCTGACCAACCTTGTCGGCAACGCGATCCGGCACACCCAGGTCGGGGGGACCGTTGTCCTGGCGGCAGATCGAGCCGGCGACGGACGGATCAACGTCGCGGTTACCGATCGGTGCGGTGGCATCCCCGAGGCTGACCTCGACCGGCTCTTCGACGTCGGGTGGCGCGCTGCCCCCGAACGCGGCACCGCCGATGCCGGCGCAGGCCTGGGCCTGGCCATCGCCAAGGGCGTCATCGAGGCGCACGCAGGGTCGATCGGGGTCGCCAACGTCCAGGGTGGGTGCCGCTTCGACGTCGTCCTCCCGCCGCAACAGGCGGCCGCGAACCACAGCTGAGGTGCCCTCGACCGGCTGGACGCCTGCCGGGCCTGGTGGTTCGTCCTGCCGCGGACGACCTCAGTCGAACCGGAGGTCACGGACCCCGTCCTCGAGCCGCATCTCGGCTCGCCAGCCCAGCTCGGCCGCGATGCGCTCGCTGGAGGCGGTGATGTGCCGGACGTCGCCCAGCCGGAACTCCCCGGTCACGACGGGATCGGGCCCCTGGCGCACCCGGGCCAGGGCCCGAGCCATGTCGCCGACGGTGCTGACGACTCCGGAGCCGACGTTGTATGCGCGGTGCCCGGTCGAGGCCACATCGACGGCCGCCCCGAAGGCAGCTCCGATGTCGTCGACGTGCACGAAGTCCCGACGCTGACCTCCGTCCTCGAACACCCGCGGTGCCTCCCCGCGGTCGAGCGACGAGGAGAAGATGGCCGCCACCCCCGCATAGGGGGTGTTCCGCGGCATGCCGGGGCCGTAGACGTTGTGCAGCCGCAGCGAGACAGCTGCTGCACCGGTCTCCCGCGCCCAGACCGAGGCGAGATGCTCCTGCGCCACCTTGGACACGGCATACGTGTTGCGGGGGTCGAGCGGCGCTCCCTCCTCGACGAGACCGGCCTCGAGCGGCTGGCCACACCTGGGGCACGGTGGCTCGAACTGCCCATCCTGCAACGCGACTCGCGCGCGCGGCGCCGGTGGCACGAGCCCGTGCGTGGAGCAGGTGTAGCGCCCCTCACCGTAGACGACCATCGAGCTCGCCTGGACGAAGCGAGGGACCCCGGCAGCGGCGCAGGCGCGCAGGACGACCGCCGTGCCGAGGTCGTTGCTCGAGACGTAGTCGTCCATGTCCGCGAGGTCCACGCCGAGGCCGACCTTCGCGGCGAGGTGGACGACGGCCTCGGCACCGTCGACCGCTCGGCTCACGGCCTCGAGTTCTCGCGCGTCGACCACGCAGAGCGGCACGCCCTCCGACGAGAGGCGAGCCCGGGCGGCGGCTCCCCCGTCCCGGTGGACGTCCTCGCGCAGCGAGTCGAGGACGGTCACCCGGTGACCGGCGCCTCGCAGGTGACGCACCACGCCCGCCCCAATGAACCCCGCCCCGCCGGTGACGACCACCGATGCGGCCGGGCTCACGGAGCGTCGCCGGGGGTGATCACCTGGACGGTGCGACCACTGGCGGCGCTGGTCCGGGCCGCGTCGAGGACGGCCAGGACGTGGACGGCGTCGCGCGGGTCGACCGGCATTGCCGCCTGACGGTCGTCTGTCCCCAGCGCCACCGCGACCTCCCGGTAGAAGTCCGCCTGGTCGCCCGGCTCGGCAGGAACGGCGGTCCGCTCGCTCCCGCGCACGAGCCAGCCGATGTGTTCATCGTCCGCAGGCAACCACTGCGTGAAGGCGGTCTCCTCGCCCAGCTGGGCGCCGATGAGGTATGCCGCCCGCCTGCCCAGCAGACGCACTCGCGGCCCCGGCGCGGCGGACACGGAGGTGGCCCCAAGGTGGGACACGACGCCGGAGCGGTGGCGACAGCTGAGGAACGCGGTGTCGTCCGCCGTGGTCGTGTGGGCGGCGATCTCACCGTGGACGGCCTCGACCGGACCGAACATGATCACCGCCTGGTCGACGAGGTGGGTGAACAGGTCGAGGAGGATCCCGCCGCCCTCGGTGGGGGAGGCGTTCTCCCGCCAACGGTTCTTGGAGACCGGACGCCATCGCTCCCAGCGCAGCTCGGCGCGCAGGACGTCGCCGAGGTCACCGGAGGCGAGCACCCGCTGAGTCGTGCGGAACTCGGGGTCGTAACGCCGGTTCTGGAAGACGGTGAGTGGTAGGTCGTCGTGGGCCGCCAGGTCGACGACCTCGAGCGCCGAGGAAGCGTTCACCGCCAGCGGCTTCTCGACGACGAGAGCATGGCCCGCGGTGACGACCTGTCGTGCCTGGTCGGCGTGGACGCCGCTCGGCGAGGCGAGCACGACCAGGTCGAGGTCGGGCACCTCCAGGAGCTGGGTGAGGTCGGGGACGACGAGTGCGCCCGGGTGCTCGTTGCCCACCTGGTCGGCACGTCCCGCGTTCCCGGTCGAGACCGCGACCAGGTCCAGGCCAGCAGCCACGATCAGGGGGGCATGGATGGTCCTGCCCGAGGAGCCGTATCCGACGAGGGCGACGCGAGTCATGGCGCCAACTTAGTGGTCGGGTTTGTCAGCTCGAGGTTGACGGCGGTGCTCGCGCCGACGAGGACGTCGGTGCCGACCGCGTCGAGCCTGGTGCGCAGCGCGCCCCGGGGGCCGGGGGGTCGTCGCGCCTCATGGACCTGATCGTCTCCCGTGGTGCGGCGGCCGTCGCACCACGGGCGCCGTACAGGGGCCACCCGGCATACCGAGTCGTGCGGCGTAGGCTGGCCCGCATGCGTTTCCTGCACCTCGGCTTCTCCCCGGACCTCGTCGACTACCAGCGGGCATGGGACCTCCAGCGGGAGCTGCACGCCAAGGTGGTCAGTGGCGAGGAGCCTGACACGACACTGTTGCTCGAGCACGCGGCGGTCTACACGGCGGGCAAGCGGACGGAGCCGCATGAGCGGCCGTCGGACGGGACGCCGGTCATCGACGTCGACCGCGGCGGCAGGATCACCTGGCATGGGCCGGGCCAGATCGTCGGCTACCCCATCGTCCGCCTTGCGGTACCCATCGACGTCGTGGCCCACGTGCGCCGGCTCGAGGAGATGATGATTCGCGTGTGCGCCGACCTGGGCGTGGTCGCAGGCCGGGTCGAGGGCCAGAGCGGCACCTGGGTCCTGGCCGACGAGCGGGGCCCGAACCGCAAGGTCGGCGCCATCGGCATCCGGGTCGGCAAGCAGGTGACGATGCACGGGTTCGCCCTCAACTGCGACCCGGACCTCGGCTGGGCCGACGTCATCATCCCTTGCGGGATCCCCGACGCCGGGGTGACCTCTCTCGCCCGGGAGCTCGGACGAAACGTGGCGGTGCAGGAGGTCCTGCCCTACGTGGAGAAGCACCTGGGTGACCTCCTGGGCGAGGTCGCGGTCGACCGCCCCCTCGCGGTGGAGTGAACCGGCCGAGACGTACGCTGGACCGAGCACCGCTGTCAACGAAGGAGCACCTGTGACCGTCGCACCCGAGGGGCGCCGCATGCTGCGCGTGGAAGCGCGCAACGCGGAGACGCCCATCGAGCGAAAGCCGTCCTGGATCCGCACCACCGCCAAGATGGGCCCGGAGTACACCGCACTGCACTCGATGGTGAAGAGCGAGGGCCTGCACACGGTCTGTCAGGAAGCTGCCTGCCCCAACATCTTCGAGTGCTGGGAGGACAGGGAGGCGACGTTCCTCATCGGCGGCGACACCTGCACCCGGCGCTGCGACTTCTGCGACATCGCGACCGGCCGGCCGCAGGCGCTCGACCTGGATGAGCCGCGGCGGGTCGCGGAGTCGGTGCGGCAGATGGGCCTGCGCTACTCCACGGTGACCGGTGTGGCCCGCGACGACCAGCCCGACGGTGCCGCCGGTCTCTATGCCGAGACGATCCGTCAGATCCACCTGCTCAACCCCAACACCGGCGTCGAGATCCTCCCCCCGGACTTCGGGGCCGTGCCGGAGCTCGTCGGGCAGGTCTTTGATGCCCGGCCCGAGGTCTTCGCCCACAACCTCGAGACGGTGCCGCGCATCTTCAAGCGGATCCGGCCGGCCTTCACCTACGACACGTCGCTGCGGGTGCTCAGCATGGCCCGCGAGGCCGGCCTGGTGACGAAGTCGAACCTCATCCTCGGGATGGGCGAGACCGACCCGGAGATCGAGTCCGCCATCGTCGACCTCCGGGACGCCGGCTGCGACATCCTGACGGTCACGCAGTACCTCCGGCCGTCGAAGCTGCACCACCCCATCGACCGCTGGGTCAAGCCGGAGGAGTTCGTCCACTGGTCCGACGTCGCCACCGACCTCGGGTTCAAGGGTGTCATGGCGGGGCCGCTCGTCCGCTCCTCCTACCGAGCCGGTCGCCTCTGGGCTACCGCGATGGCCAAGTGGGGCAGGCCCGTGCCCGGCCACCTCCAGCATCTCGCCGCGAAGGCCGACTCCCCCGCCCGACAGGAGGCAGCCGCGTTGGTCCAGCGCGCCGCCCTGCCCGTATCCTGACCCCCATGGCCAAGGACACCGCCCCCAAGGACGCGACCGAGAAGAAGCCGGGAAGGGTCGCCCAGGTCCGTCAGGTGTTCACCGCCGCCAAGGCCGTCGACCCGCAGATCGGCTGGTGGATGGCGCTGGCCTTCCTCGGTGTGCTGGCCGTCGTCGTCGTCATCGGGGTCCTGACCCACTTCCTCGTCTTCTCGATCATTCTCGGCCTCGGCATGGCAGTCCTCGCGGCCACCCTGGTCCTCAGCCGCCGTGCCGAGCGGGCTGCCTATCGTCAGATCGAGGGGCAGCCCGGCGCTGTCGGCGCGACGCTGTCGTCACTGCGGCGGGGCTGGTTCTTCGACAAGCAGCCGGTTGCCGCCGACGCCGCCCGGGCCGCTGACCTCGCCTCGGCCGCCATGATCTACCGCGCCGTAGGGCGCCCGGGCATCGTTCTCATCGGCGAGGGCCCGTCGGGTCGGGCCCAAAAGCTCCTCGCGGCCGAGCGCAAGCGGGTCGAGCGGGTCGCCCCCGGCGTGCCGATCGTCCTGCTGCGGGTCGGCACCGGTGACGGTGAGGTGGGCATCCGCAAGCTGGCGAACACCGTGCAGCGCCTCAAGCCGGTCCTGACCAAGGACGAGGTCTCCGTCGTCAACAAGCGGCTCAAGGCCCTCGGCGGCATCCGCCTGCCGGTCCCCAAGGGCGTCGACCCGACGAAGGCCCGGATGGACCGCCGCGCGACCCGCGGCCGCTGACCACCGCCGGGCGTCGTTCACGGCCTGACCGCCAACGGTCGAGCGCCGTACACTCGGCTGGTGCCCAGCCCCTCCACCCTCGCCGCCTTTGCGCTGAGCTCGCTCCTGCTCATCCTCCTGCCCGGCCCCGCCATGTTGTTCCTCGTGGCCCGGGGCATCGCGGGCGGTCGCCGCGTCGGTGCCCTTTCCGCGCTCGGGATCGAAGCCGCCACTGCGGTCTACGTGCTGGCGACCGCGCTCGGACTGACGGCGGTGCTCGCGGGGTCGACGCTGGCCTTCAGCATCGTGCGGTATGCCGGCGCGGCATACCTCGTCTTCCTCGGCCTTCGCACCATCCTCGATCGGCGTGACCCGGAGGCGCCCGCCGTGTCCTCCGTCGACCGCACGCTCTGGGGCAGCTGGCGGCAGGGCTTCCTCGTCGGCATCTCGAACCCCAAGGTGGCCCTGTTCTTCCTCGCGTTCTTTCCGCAGTTCATCCACCCGGACGCCGGCTCGGTGGCCACCCAGGTGCTCGTCCTCGGTGCCGTGATCGTCGCGATCGGCACGGTCCTCGATGTCAGCTACGGCGTGCTCGGCGGCCTGGCCCGGGCTCGGCTGTCCCGTCGCTCGAGCGCGGCCCGCCGTGGACGGGTTGCCGTCGGGCTGACCTACATCGGGCTCGGCGGGCTCACGGCGGCAACCGGTCAGCGCGCCGCGTAGGCAGCGTGCCGACGGTAGCGCCCAAGCCGTCGTTCAGGCCGGTGCGCCCTCGTTGGACGGCATCACGAGCTCGGCCTGGATGACTGCCGCGAACCGGGCCAGTCGCTCCGGCGTGTCGCGCAGGTAGAGGTCCGGCTCGATGGCCTCGAGCTCCATGAGGGTCGGTGCTCCCTCCCAGTCGACGAGGTCGACGCGGGCGTAGGTCAGCCGTCCCGGGGCGCTGTCGATCGCCCAGAGCGCGACGCGCAGCTCCGCGGAGTCGGGGGCATGCTCGAGCTCCGTCCCCCCGTAGAAGTACTGCACCCGGTAGTCCCCCTCGGCCGGCACCTTGCGGACCGCGTGGGAGAACGCGCCACCGAGGAAGACCAGCGAGCGTTCACCGTCGACGATCCCCGGCACGAACGGCTGGACGATGACGTCGCCCTTGGCGGAGAGGGCCTCTGCGTGCAGCCGCGCCACGTCACTGTCTCGCAGAGCCCGCAGCACCTCCCGGCCGCCACCGTCGACCGCCGGCTTGATGACAACCTCGTCCCACGGGCACTCCTCGAGCTGCAGGTCGACGTCGATCGACTCGCCCGGGATGAGCCGCGTCGGCACGGTGGGGATCCCCTTGGCGGCGAGCTCCACGAGGTAGCCCTTGTGGGAGTTCCACCGGATGACGTCGGCCGGGTTGACGATGCGGGTGACCAGCTGCACCCTCGCGGCCCACTCGTAGAACTCGACGACGCGGTCGAAGTAGTCCCACGGGGAGCGCACCACGACGAGCGCGTATGCCGCCCAGTCGAGCTCGTCGTCCCAGGAGACGACGTGCGGGCTCATCCCCGCGGCGCGCAGTGCCTCCGCGACGACCGGCACCTCCGGGTCGACGTAGCGCGGGTCCTTCGAGGTGACGACGGCGATGCTGGCTTGGCTCACCGGGCGAGTCTCTCAGGGCACCGCAGGCCGCTCGATGCGGTCACCCAGAAGCACCTCGACCACCAGCGCAACTTCAGGACAGGCGCACCAGGACGGTGCCGGCGCCCTTGTCGTGCAGCCCGCGCCCGTCCCGGTCCCAGATCAGCGCCGGCACCGCCAGGCAGAGCAGGAAAGTACGGATCAGCACCTGCGGGGGGGCGGCCCGCCCCCCGCTCATCGAGATCAGCCGCATTCCCAGCACCCGCTGACCGAACGTGGAGCCGATCGTCCCCACGAGGAGCACGTTCTCCAGCGCGAACAGCCCCAAGGGGACCCAGCTGCCCGGCCCCGCCTCCCCGAAGGGGACGCGGAAGAGGCCGAAGGCGAGGACCTGGCACATGGTCCAGTCGAGAAAGACCGCGGCCAGCCGACGGCCGAAGGAGGCGATCGAGCCCGGCCCGCTTCGCGGCATACCGAGGCGTCTTCCGGGGTGGTCCTCGTCGGTCTCCGGCCGCTGCGCCCCTGGTCCCTGGAGCCATGAGGCGACGTCCCGGCGATCCACCACCAAGCGCTCCTGACCTGCGGGTAGTTGGAGGGGGTTCTCGGAGGACGGAGTCCCCCGAGTGTTGTAACACCGGCGAAACATCCGGGTCACGGGCGGGAAACCCCCCACCTCTAGTCTCTCACCGGAGACGCGCATGAGCGACCGGCGGCACGGAGCCCACCGGTTGCCACACCAGAGGAGGTTGGATGTTCGCCAAACCCCAAGAGGTCCTCACGTTCATCGAGGAGGAGGAGGTCAAGTTCGTCGACGTCAGGTTCTGCGACCTGCCCGGCGTGATGCAGCACTTCAACGTGCCTGCGCAGACGCTCGACCTCGACTTCTTCACGAACGGCCAGATGTTCGACGGGTCCTCCATCCGCGGCTTCCAGGCCATTCACGAGTCGGACATGAAGCTCGTGCCGGACCCGACAACGGCCTACCTCGACCCCTTCCGCGTCGAGAAGACACTCATCATGAACTTCTCGATCGTCGACCCCTTCACCGACGAGCCGTACAGCAGGGACCCGCGCAACATCGCCGCGAAGGCGGAGGCGTACCTCAAGTCGACCGGCATCGCCGACACCGCCTACTTCGGGGCCGAGGCGGAGTTCTACGTCTTCGACGACGTGCGGTTCGAGACCAAGCAGAACGCGAGCTACTACTACATCGACTCGGTCGAGGCCGCGTGGAACACCGGGCGAGCGGAGGAGGGTGGCAACCGCGGGTACAAGACCCGCTACAAGGGTGGCTACTTCCCGGTGCCGCCGGTCGACCACTTCGCCGACGTGCGCGACAAGATCTGCCTCAACCTTGCCGACGTCGGCCTCCACGTGGAACGCTCGCACCACGAGGTCGGGACCGCCGGCCAGCAGGAGATCAACTACCGGTTCAACACGCTGCTGCAGTCCGGCGACGACATCATGAAGTTCAAGTACGTCGTCAAGAACACCGTCTGGGGCATCGGCAAGACGGCCACCTTCATGCCGAAGCCGATCTTCGGTGACAACGGCTCCGGCATGCACACCCACCAGTCGCTATGGAAGAACGGCGAGCCGCTGTTCTACGACGAGAGCGGCTACGGCGGTCTGTCGGACGTCGCCCGCTGGTACATCGGCGGCCTGCTCAGGCACGCCCCGTCGCTGCTGGCCTTCACCAACCCGACGGTGAACTCCTACCACCGGCTGGTCCCGGGCTACGAGGCCCCGGTCAACCTCGTCTACTCGGCGCGCAACCGCTCGGCCTGCGTCCGGATCCCGATCACCGGGACCTCGCCCAAGGCCAAGCGCATCGAGTTCCGCGTGCCCGACCCGTCGTGCAACCCCTATCTGGCGTTCGCCGCCCAGATGATGGCCGGCCTCGACGGCATCAAGAACCGGATCGAGCCCCCGGAGCCGGTGGACAAGGACCTCTACGAGCTGCCGCCGGAGGAGCACGAGGCCATCGCCCAGGTCCCCGGCTCGCTGCCCGAGGTCCTGGCCGCGCTCACCGACGACCACGAGTACCTCCTCGAGGGTGACGTGTTCACCCAGGACCTCATCGAGACGTGGATCGAGTGGAAGACCCACAACGAGGTCGACCCGATCCGCTTCCGACCGCACCCGCACGAGTTCGAGATGTACTTCGACATCTGATGCGCCGGACTCGGTGACCTGCGAGATCCCAAGGAAGTTCCGTCTGACCTGGTCAAAGGTCTCTCAACGCTTGCCGGCGTTGGGCGGCATTTCGCGTTGCGGTGTGCCATGGATGTGCCATGGCCCGCTGGACCGATTGTCTGCCCGTCCCTTCGCCCACAGGGCTGCCGCCGGACACCTCGCCGGCGACGGCCCCAGCTCCGTCCCCGGCGTCGACGACCACACCACCGCCGGCCACCACCGAACCGGGACGGCTACACGCTGACCTTCGGCCTGCACGATCCGCGGTTCCTTCGCCAGCCCCTGGAGGCAAGTCGCACCATCACAGTGGGCCCATGTCGAGTTGACACACCTACTCAACGACGCCGTCAACACCGCCTACGGGCTGTGCCACCGGTGAACCTGACCCTGAAGTGCCGCTAGCCTCACCTGACATGTCTCTTGAGGTTGCCGTTCCATGCGCTGTGCTTTCGGCGGTCTCCTACGGGGCGGCGACGGCGGTGCAGCATCGGGCCGCCCACACTGGATCCGGGAAGGCGGATGCCCGGGGTCTGCTCTGGCTGCTGAGCGATCCGCGATGGCTGGCGTCGGTGTTGGGCGACGGCATCGGACTGGCACTTCAGGCAGTGGCTCTGTCGACCGGACCGGTCGTGCTCGTCCAGCCCTTGTTGGTCCTGGCGGTGCCGGTCTCGCTGCCGGTCGGCTGGGCCCTGGGGGGCCGACGCCCCAGCCGGGGCGACTACCTCGCGTGCGCTGGCATCCTGCTTGCGCTGGGAACGTTCTTCGCCATCGTGGGGGATCCGGGCGGGGCGATCCCGTTGACGCCCAGCTCCGCCGGTCTGGTCACCCTGGTCGGAGCCGGTGCGGGGGCTGTGGCGTGTGCGTTCGTGCGCCCCGCGTCGCCGACGGTTCGCGCTGCGGTCTACGGCGCGGTGGCGGGGACGGCGTTCGGGATCGTCGGGGTCTTGCTGGACGCGACGTCAAGGACCGTCCAGCAGCTTGGGTGGCACGCCTTGCGCGCCCCGTCCGGGTGGGTACCTGCACTCAGCCTGGCCCTCGTCGGGACGCTCGCCGTCATCATCACTCAGGTCTCGTTCCAGGTCGGGCCTTTGGGAGCAAGCTTTCCCGCGAACGAGGTCGCTGCCCCCGTGGTGGCGGTCGTTCTGGGCGCGACGGTGCTTCATGAGAGAGTGCCGGCATCTGCAGCGACGTTGACGGCATACGCGGCTTGCCTCCTCAGCGTCCTGGCCGCAACGATCTGGCTAGCCCGCGCCTGGTCGGGCCTCGAGAGCCGCCCGGGCAGTTAGCGCGAGCCACATCACCGTTCCCCCCCCGCTCACGGCGGGGAGCCCCCCCGAGCGGCGGTGAACCCCGGCGCGGTGGCACCGAGCCAGGTCAGGGCCTGGGGCACGACGTCAGCCCAGACGCTCATCCGGTGCCCCGCGTTGAGGTCCACGCGCGACTCGATCGACAACGGAGGGTGGGCGGCCTTGAGAAGCGCCGCGCTGCCCGTGTAGGACAGTGAGTCCCGCTTGCTGGTCTGCAGCCACAGCGCCACCGCGGGTGGGGCGGACTTGGCCAGGGCGACCAAGTCGTACCGGTTGCCGGCGGCGTCGCCAGCAGGAAACGGCACGTACGACTTGCCGAACTCGGGGGAGGTGTAGCCGCCCAGGACGATCCCCACCCCGAAGACGTCAGGATGCAGCATCACCGCCATGGCGGCGCACCACCCGCCGGACGAGAATCCGATTGCCGCCCACGAGGCCCGGTCCCTGCCGACGCGCAGGACGGAGGCCATCTGGTCCGGGACATCGGTTGCCAGCCAGGTCTCGACCTGCGGCGCTCCCTTGCCACCGTTGACGCACTCGGTGTCCGTTCCGGGAGGGAACTCGATCTGCGGAGCCACGACAATGGCGTCACTCATGACGTGCTGCCCTGACATGGCGTCGATAGAGGGAACCAGGTTGACGCCAGGATCCACACCTCGGGACTGCCGGGAAACCCGTGGAACGCCTCGATCACCGGATAGGTCCTGGCCGCGTTGGCCGGATCCTGGTAGCCGGCCGGGAGGCTGACCACCACCCGCCCCGACAGGCCACT
>JAABUP010007139.1_pt1 | contig 15240 bp, 23 predicted proteins | sample 5559201 | NCBI WGS metagenome assembly JAABUP01 (sample SAMN10711887, study PRJNA513373) | rock metagenome | isolation source: Antarctica rocks | place: Antarctica
CCCTTGCAAGGGCAAGGGCCAGGAAGACACGGACATTAGCAGGGCAAGAGATGAACGGGAGGGGCAGGGAAGGAGCAGGAGCAGGGCAAGAGATGAACGGGAGGGGCAGGGAAGGAGCAGGAGCAGGGCAAGGGGCAGGAGCAGGGCAAGGGGCAGGGGCAGGGGAAGGGGCAGGGGCAGGGGCGGGGCATTGAGTGCTAAAAGATCATTCTGAAGCTGTTGCTCACCTAGCATTGGACTCTGTGATGTTGACGTAATCAGCTCCAGAGGACACACACAGTGTGACCAAAGGATCTACCAGCAGGCTGTTGCCAATGGCATTTGGAGTGTCTGTGTACAGTTCGTCTGCAGCGACAGCACCCCATGTGGCTGATGACAGAATAGATGCACGCACCTACATGAACATTACTGTCGTCACATGCTGTTTTACATCCCTGCAACTCTCAGAACTGGACAAACAAAGTCAAACTGTACCTACATGCACAGTCTTGACACTCACGTCTGTCTGTAGTGTGTGCATGCAATGCTGAGGAGCTTGGTTGTGTGATGCTGTGACAAGCATCAGGTGTGTCTCATTGGGCAGCTAGGCAGTGAGTACAGATGTACTGCAGGCCTGACAGGCAGCTGACAGGCGCAGCAGAGCTGAAGCTAGACTGAAGCTACACTGAAGCTAGACTGAAGCCAGACTGAAGCTGTATAAGCTGCCAGGGAAGCTGACTATTGCACAAGTGAAGCTAAGCATTGTGGAAGCTGCCAAGTGAACATGTTTCATTTAGGGTTAAGGTTCTGTGAACTTGTGCTGACAGGAGGAGTTTGAGTTATCTTGTATGCATCAAAACGCAGACCAGGGCAGACAACGGGATAACCCTAAAGGCAGAGTAGTGGGCAGGTGGAAGGGCAGATGGTGTACCTGATAGGCAGCAGCTGAAGGGTAAGCTTCCAGGTACAGGGCTGCTATGCCTGCAAGGTGTGGTGCTGCCATTGAGGTCCCACTCAGCACCCTGCACACAACACTCCATGCTATATGACAGTAGCTGGTAATTAGCTGCCATAACTAAACATATAGTGATTGCCAAAACAGGACTGCGTGCAGGGAACTATTCAGGCTGACCATAAGGTGAATGAATGAATGAACTGTACTGACTGTGTCAGCCTTCCAGGCATGGCTTTCTTGCACTGTGTACGCGAAATTTGTTCCCAGTGTCTTAATTGCGTTCTGCAAAAGCCTCTTTTGCATGAGAGGCACAATTGAGTTGTTTTCCTTGATGTTCGGTTTTTTTCCATAGAGTATGAGGACAACCCAGTAGGAGGAGGGCAGGGCAGGGCTGGGCAGGGCTGGGCCGGGCAGGGCAGGGCAGGGCAGGGCAGGGCAATGGCAGGACAAAGGCAAAGCAGGCACAATGGTCAAGACATTTGCAGCCAACATTGCGCATTTCGTTGTTCATGTCATTGTTTGTGTCATATTTCATGTCATTGTTTATGTTATAGTTCATGTCATTGTGTATGAATGCACAGGCAGGGCAGGGCAGGCCAGGGCAAGGGCCAAGGGCAGGGCAAGACAGGGCAGGGCAGGCAAGGGCAAGGCCAGAGCAGGGCAGGGGCAAAGGCTAAGGGCAGAGCAGGGCAAGGGCAAGGGGCAAGGGCAGGGCAAACACAGGAGTACTCACGAAGTGCCAGTGTCGCTGCCATAGTAGGCCGACAAGACTTGATAGCCAGGCCCCAGGACGTCCACACACACCCCGCCGTCAGAGAAACTGGGCATTTCATCCTCCTTGTTGATGGCTGCCACTGTAATGACTGCTGCATCCCTAGCAGGGCTCAGCAGACACGCATCTGCAGATAGACAACAAGCATATTTTCAGGACAAACCTCCTCAACTGAAAACTACAGGATTAGGTTTAACCTTACGACAGGCTGCACTTTAATCACTACTGCTCACATAAAAGACTTCAGCAGACAGGCATCTGCACACAAAAGCATCATACATGCCCATCCGGAATCCTTCGGCAAGTCTGCAGGAGCTGCAAAGCAGAGTCAGGGTTGCTTTGACTCAGCTGTGTAGGCTGTGATCTTGATGGCATCCCAGAAAGGCCTTGACAGACACATACACATCTGCAGACCTATACACAACAAAAGCTCAGAAAGATGTCATGACAGGGCATAAGTAAGGGCTTGAGTTGTATTGTAGGCCGAATTCTATTCCCCAAAACATAAGCGTTGCTCGCGCCCTGCTGCTGCCGTCCCTGGCTGGGCTTACTCAGGAGACATGCATTTGCCTTCAGAAGGCTTGATTCGTGTACTGACCTGCTGATGACTGCAGCCACTGCTGCATTTTGCACGCACTCATTTTATGGTAAATGTCAAATCTAAATGTCCAATTCAAATTTTGCCAATTCAAACCACTTTGTTGGCAATGTCAGTAGCATCAAACCTCAAGACACGATGCCCTGAGTTTTGTACACCAGTCTGGGTCCCACTAGTTTGCATGAAAGACTGGATCTCAGATACAAGTTCCCAAGGATACACGGATTTACACAGCTTGGTAAAGTGCCTACATTACCACTGGTTTGGGTCCTATACCTTCATCATCATTGCCAGCAGCGACCACCACAGTGGCTCCAGCAGTGACCAGGGCTTCACAGGCTTGATCCAGCAGCAGGGTGGCGTTTGCAAGGTCAGTAGCGCCAAAACTCAAGACACAATGCACTAAGTTTTGTGCACTGGTTTGGATCCCATACCTTCATCATCATTGCCAGCAGCGACCACCACAGTTGCTCCTGCAGTGACTAGGGCTTCACAGGCTTGGTCCAGCAGGAGTGTGGCATCACCACCAATGGACATCAGCACCACTGCTGGCAGCTCCAGGTTCTCCAGAATCCACTCCAGGCCAGTCACAATGTCTGACATTGCGCCCTCGCCATCACAGTCCATCACTCTCACTGCAGTTGCATGCAAAATGTTGTGTTGGTGTCTCTTGACGCTGTATGTACGCACATACGAGAAGACAGACATAATGGCATGTCTGCCATTGCACCCTCACCATCGCAGTCCATCACTCTCACTGCACATGCATGGCATGGTTCACATTTGTGTCTCTTGACGCTATGAGTAACACACGTATATGAAGACAGATGCAATTTTGGATTGTGATTCTGTCTTGCCATCACAGTCCACCGCTCTCACTGCAGACGCACACACTACATCTGTGTCTCTTTACACTGTGAGGACACACGTACAGAATGACAGACATCATTGTGTGTATGTGATTCTGTCTTGCCATCACAGTCCACTGCAGATGCACAGCACAGGTTCGGTCTGCAAATCTTGACCTAGTGCAAGTACGCACACACATGAGGACAGACGCAGAAGCAATTGAGTAATTGTATCCTGCCGCCATGATTTGTCACTCTCACTGCAAATGCACCGCACAGGTGAGATTTGCATCTCTTGTTCTTGTGAGTCCACGCCGGCTGCTGACTCATTGCAAAGACTATCAATCACAATTCATAACTGGTGGACAAATGCAGCTGCATTTCAAGACTTTCCTAACTTGCTGGCTGAGGAATGCCAGAACAGAGATCTGAACCAAATGCAGATCAGAGCAAGAGCAAGAAAGGCTGGTGACAGTCACCTGAGTGTATGGTGGCATCCTTGGCAATGCCAAAATGGAGACCAGCCATGGTGCCTGTGATGTGGGTGCCGTGACCGTTACAGTCATTGTACTCAGTGGTATCGTAGCTGTATGCTGTGCCAACTCTGCTGCTACCAGAGGAGTCGTAAAACTCCTCATGGTATGGGTTGATGCCCTGCACTCCCATTCACTTGCTCGGACATGCAGGCTGAATTGCTGTTGATGCATGCACTACAATTTCAAGTTCATGCATGTCACCTGTATGCCAATGCAAAGCATAAAAACAATGGGCAGCGTCCAAGGCACACAACGGGCAATGCCAAAGGCACACTCGACGAATGTCAAAGGCACACCTAACGATCTCAATATGCATTGTCAGATGCACATTCAAAGAGCACAAAGAGCGTCTAGAAACCCTGCTGCACAGCATGCCATGCATGAAGTAGAGTTGCATGATTTCGTAGCAAATATGTTGCTTGCAAAGCCAGCCTGACTTTGCAAACATGCAATTCAAACATCACAAAGCGTGCGCACAAGAACGACTGACTATGCCAACCATATGACAGGCTGCAGAGCTTCTTCACTATACTTACTATGTCCACTGTGTAGACATGCACCCCTGTGCCCACATACGAGTAATGGTGTACTTACTGTGTCCACATACGAGTAATGGTACACTTACTGTGTCCACATACGAGTAATGGTATACTTACTGTGTCAACTGTGTAGACATGCACCCCTGTGCCCACATACGAGTAATGGTACAGGTAGTCCCGTGTAAGAGTCTTCTGATCAATGCGATCCAGCCCCCATAGACCGGCACTCTCAGCCTCACCAACAGACTTCACAGTGAGAGATTCTACTGATACCTGCATCACAGACACAACAATGCAGCGTAGGCCAGGGTGTGTGCTGATTCTACTGACACCTGCATCACAGATACAGCAATGCAGCGTAGGGTAGGGTGTGTGCTGATCCTACTGACACCTGCATCATAGATACAACACTGCAGCAGTGTAGGTCAGGGTGTGTACTAAGCCTAGTGCAAGCTGTTTGCGGCAGTGCTTCTGGAACCGTGACTGCACTGTTACTGTACTATACACTGCACCATATACTGTACCATGCATTGCAGCCCTGGACTCTCAGCCCTGGACCAGTACTGCAGAGTTGCTGCAACATCACTGTGCTGTATATTGCACTGTACACTGAACTCTATGAGTACAGGCATTGGAGGAATTTTGAAATTAACCCTTTCAAATTTAAAGGATGTTCGACAAATCAATATTGGGTTGCGGTCGTAAAATCAGGCAAAATTTTATAAGAAACTTTTTTTGTTTCAAATATTATTTAAAACAAAAAATGCGATTTGTATGCAACAAAAAACTAAAAAAACTATCGAATTAGGGTGATGCACATGTGGTCTACCATGCGACGTTTTGCACTGCAAGCGTTAGCTGATGCTGTAACAGACCGATACTTGCTGCACAGAATGTACTGCCAGGAACTGCCTGCAACTCTCGACTCTGAATTGCTGCTCATAGTACGATCTTTGGGTGTGTTGAGTTTTGCTGGTGACTGCATAGCGTTCACTGACAAGAGTTACATAGCAGCCTGCATGTGAATGTTGATGCACTGATGCAGACTCAATTCTTGCAGCAGTCAGCCTGAAACATGCCATAAGACTGCAGCTGCTAGGGTGGGGTGGGGGGGCGGTATGAAGATAAAGGATAGACATGAAGAAGATATTCCACCCAAAGGAATGGTGCGGCACTATTCAGAGGTTTACGAAGGCATTCTGGTTACGGGATGTCTGACAAATACCGTTTGGAGCTGGATCGCTTCATCCTCCCGAGCGTACTGCACCATGCCTCCAACAGCCGTCAAGAAGACTTGCAGCTGATCCTGAGTGGTCTGCAACAGCATCAACACCATCCAGTCAAGTCAATTTGTGGCGTCATGCAAATGCAGTTGTGTGTCAACCCAGTCCGGTTATGACGATGCGGATGTGTTGGCACAACGCAGTCATGCAAATGCCAATGTAGATGCACAATCTGGTCATGCAATGAAAGTGTGAAGTGAAGCAGAACCTGGAGCTCACAGCAACAATAATGCTTCTTTCCATCAATGCTCTACAATGTTGATGAGTCTGACATGCATCATACAAAAAGGACAACCCTGAGTTTTGCAACAAAAGGCCTATCAAGGTCTATCACTGAAACAAAGTACGCTGCGCTTGCACACAAGACACTTTTCGTGGCAGCAACTGCAGCAGTCATGACATGACCATATGCATGTTGCAGAGCACAACCAACATGCCGACTGCAACTGCAGGCAATTCTTTTTTTTGCATGTCATCTTGATCAGGCTAGTGTGACAGCAGCATAGCAGAAGTGCCGATGACAAGATCAATCAGCATTGCACCAGTGCAGCACGACAGATTCATTGCAACAGACGCAGCAGCAGCCGCAGAACAGCAGTGCTGCTGAGGTGTCCAATAGGCATAAGGGTGTCATGCGCGAAGTCACTGCAAACAATGCAGCAGCATGACAGCGCTCACCGTGGTGGAGAAGCCATTGAAGGTCTTGGTGAAGATCTGGGTGCAGGTGAAACCATAGTTGGCATCTGCACTGCTGCACAGCTGCTCAATTTTGGTTGTTGGTACTGCATCTTGGAAGACAATCATGTAGGTGATTGCTGTTGACTTGGTTTGCGCAGCTGCCTGTGACTGTATAGTCAGTGTGCTGCTGCTGTTGTCTGCAGCTGAGCTGGCATTGGATGAAGACCTGCAAGACAGTTGCTGCAACACTCACGGCTGTCTTCTTACTCAGCCAAGGGATCATGATGCCACCATGGGTGATATGAAGGGTAGTTGCTCCCCTCCTCATGGCATATTGCATCATGAATGCAATCTGGTCCTTGCAGATACATTGCATCTGCAATGACCAGGTGCACATACTGCGTTGTGTCATGTCACAGGCACCATGCAGTTGCTGTTTTGTGATGTTGCAATTGCTCTGAGTGGGTTCGCTTGTGGTCGTCATGTAAACTGCAGCAGAAAGGTGTGACGCAATCTGTTTCAAGACGTAATGCTCACTTGACAATTGGAGCAACTCCCTTGCCGTTCCAAACCATGCCGCTTCCTTCGTCTGAAAGAGTGGGAAGTTGGGGTGACCGCAAGCCGCCGATGATGCCAGCATCTGCGCTGTTTGAGCTGGATCCTTCATCAGGTTGGTATGACTGTTGGCTGCTGCTTGCTCGAATATCATCTGCAAGGCTGCTTGTCCCAAAAAGGATGTCGCTCTGGCTGATGTCACTGATCAGCTTCCTTGCATAGGTGATGAGCTTGCGTGCAAAGTTGGGGTTTTGGTTGGCTGTTGCAAGTGCTGTCTCACTGCAGCCAGAAGCCGTGCTGCATGGTGCTGCATTGACAGCAGGACCTCTGTGAATGCTGCGTACAGCTGTCTGAGCTAGGTCTTGTGAACCTTTCTGTCCATTGTCCCTGTAGCACACATCGTGGGCTGTGTAGCAAGTACGCCAGCATGTATGCTGGGTGTCAAAGCCAGGTTGGGTCTTGGGGCGCGTTGCGTACCTAGCAAGCGCCACCGCGCCATTCGGTTGCAACACAACGATGCAGGCTATCATGCAAACCCATAGAAGATGCATCTGCGCCTCCCGAGCGTAGACGCGTACCTAGTCGTACAGATTAGCAGGCGTGCTGCTGGCTGTGCAATACGATAGCGGTACCAAATGAACTTTTGGCAGGCTACAGCTGTAGCTTTTTACGAATGCAAACAAAGAACAGGAAGGGCAGGCCTCCTTCTTGCCACATGCAGCTGCTAATCCGTCTGGAAGACTCAGCACAGTCTAGTTTGCAAAAACATGCAATGACAACGTCTCTCGCATAAGAGCCCCCTAGGGTGGTAAAGGGGTGTTGCTGGATGCCCCGCTGCCGGGACTTGTGGAATAGCACGCTGGCTCCCAAGGAAAGGGTTGCTAGCTATCGATGGTGAGCGTTACAGTTTATTATGTGATTACGCCGTAATATCACCTGCAACTCAGGGAATGCCAAAAAGTTTGCGACGGAAGCGTCCTGAGCAGCCCAGAAAGCATTGCATGTCCACTTTCCTCGCACACACAAGTGCTGCTCCCCCGCGAGCGAGTGTAACAGCCGAGGTTGGATATAGGGCGAGCTTGAGCCTGTGGCCTGAACGCCTGTGTCAGCTGAAGCACAGCTGCATAGTTGTGCGGTCAAATCGCAGACGGCCTTGCAAGTTGACTGCAAGAAAACTCACAGCGTCAGCCGCTACCGCTCTCTTGTTGGACAGCACAGACAGCACTTCCGTTTTGCCATCGCGCGCATCCCCGGCTTTGCCTCTGTGCTTGTTGCTTGGTCTTGCAGCAGCTTGGGTCGTGAGTGTCAGGTGCTGAAAGCTGACATTCACCCTGTGACTGCAACTGTTTCTTTTTTGCTTGGCTGAGTAGTATATGCCAGACTGTGTGATGTCGCTGCAGCAGGTGCAGTTTGGCCACACAATGCAGCGCCCTTTTGCTGCTGGAAGCTGTATATGCAGGTATGTACATTCCGAGAAAGTACATCGCTTCAACTTTGTGCAATACCGAATTTTTAAAAGTACTCTGCTTGAAGCTCAGCTTTTGCATGCAGTCTGAATGTCCAAAGATCAAGGTTATCTACTGCTGACCGCAGGTCTACATTTGCAACCCCTGCTGCCTCTCTTCCACAGCAAAGGCAGTCCAGACGTTGCCTTTATGCAGTCCTACACAAAGGCCTTGTATTTTGTGAGTGAGTGTTTGCTGCTGTTGTGGCTCTTCACAAATTCTGTGATCAGGTACACACAGACTACTGACCTTTCAATGCTTGAAATCATTCTCGTGATTGTCAATTTGATTGTGTGCATGTCCCTCCACACTTCCAACAAGTTGAGCACACTTGTTTGCCAGGCTTCTGTGTTTTAGGCAGTCAGCCTGCATGATTTGGCTGTTGTAATGTAATGCTGCTGGTATGCCACACAGAGCAGAGTCTACAGTGTCCTATGCAGTTGTTTAACATGTTGCTGCAGAGCCAGCGTTCCCTCAACTGTTGTGGCATTGCATGGAGCGGTGCACATCCTGTTTGTGGGCTTGGCCGGATGTGCACCAGCCTGGTGTATGCAGCAGCAGGTGCAAAGGATTAAGGTGAAGCTCCACTCAGGCTATGCTGCATGACCCCTTTTGCATGCCTGGTGCATTGACTCACATGCAACAGCTGTCACGCCAAACATGACTATGACCTGAGCTGACTCAAGATTGCAATTATTGCATGTCCTGAGTCATATCTATGCTTGCATGATAGATCACCTTCAGCTTGACGTTGTCACTTTTGCGATAGACATGTAAACTTTCAGCTGGAGTTTTCATGGTGATGATTGCTTGCTCACTGTCAGGTGCAACCAAAACTGTCAGTGACTTCTGCTGTTGCCACAACTGCTCAAGTCTGGTGAGCTGTACAGCAAGTACTGCATCTGAGGCATCCGCTTTGCTGCAGAATGGCTGGAATGTAAAGGAGCTTGTGGGCATCTGGCATGTAATGGTCAACATGGTGAACTTTGCAGATCTGCTGCTGCACCTGTCATATATCACAGTACTGTGGCAAGGTCTAAAAAGCACCGCTGCTGCTGCTGCCATACACCCTCTTTGGCATCAGCCGACTGCAGTTGCTTCTGTGGGTGTGGGTGTGGCGTTCATGATGGCTCGATGGCTGCCGCGACATGGGCACAGTCAATATCATGGTCAGCAAGAGTAGCATGCAAGGTCTGCAGACCAAGTGTATAGTGCCACCTGGCATGGAGACTGCTTGCCATGCGGCTTTGCTGACATAGTAGTCATCTTTGAGATGAACAGTGTTGACTGTTTAACTGGGCCAATGTTTCTACCTGGCCCTTACGAGGTATGACAAGTGTCATTTCCACAAGCATTTGTTACAGTGTATGCTAACAGACACGTGTCGCAGTCTTGGCATACACTGTCAGCCCTGCCACCTCCGGTCCCGTGTGGTGTAGACCAGGCAGTGTGGATTGACTTCTGGAACAGCTCAGCAAAGATCTCACAATTCTGGCAATTTTCTGGTCACAGGACAAATGTCTGCTTGTCTAGCTACCTGATGGGCAACATCGTAGAATGGACCCTGTGCATGTGCTACATGCTCATGGCCAACACCCTGCTTCCAGCTTGATTGTTGCAGATTTGGTAATATTATGTCGTACAGGATGCTTTAATGTTTTCCCGCAACTTTGGTTTGAGTGAAAAGGAGGTTACCAGATCAATTTGTCTGGCTGCAGTTGCCTCCAGTGTGGATCATATGTTTTTTGCTTTGCCATGCGCAAGACTCCAGACTGAAGCCATTGCAATTATACATTTGGTCATGGCATTTGCAGACATCAAGCTGCTAAGCATCAAGCCTTGTCGATCAACCATTCATGAACCAAATGGCTGCCAGAGTGCAGTCAATGAGAGCAGCTGCATGTCAGGGTCGACGTGCTCAGGTGACTTAGGGTTTACAGTATTTGCCCTTCGGTTTTGGCAGATGGCCAAGGGCGCAGGCAAATTTCCCGGACGTGGTTTATGCCGAATTTATCGTCCGGAATATGGGAAATTTCCCATGTGCCTGAAGCGGAACTCTCTCTCTATTGTCTCGCCATAATCTTGATCCCGTTATCAGCATCATCGCCCTAGCGTCATGCCCCGTGGCTTCGAATTACCGCACAGGCTTTTGGAAGATATTTTCAGGTTAGTTAGCTTTCAGGACAAACTTCGGTGCGAGCAGGTCTGTAGAGAGTGGAAGGACTTGATCCGCACTGAACTGGCTCCTAAGAGTATCACAATAGGGCTTGTCCACACTACACTGGCTCCCGAGAATATCACCATTGAGCTTATTCACTGGAGGGCGCTTAACCAAACAGCTGATTACCCCGAGTTCACCGTACCTGTCGGACAAAATGCTCCCGATCTTCCCTCTCCAGCTCACAACTTCCTGGCATGGCTGTTTCGCCGGACGGCTGGACTAGACGAGTTGGTCTTGCGCACTGTAGACTGTCAACTACCGTGCGTACAGGTGTTTGATTACTTAGTAACCGGACTATCGCTTCAAGCTGGTGCCAACTTTCACGGAACTTTAGGTACGCCAGGTTTGTGTTTGAATCAGTACGGAGTCACCATGCTCTGGACTCTGACCGACATTTCTTGTGTGCTTGTGCAAAAGGCAAAATTTTAAGTTTGCCTCGCTGTCAGTCATTGGCTCACACTCTGACTAGCTTGTCCACACATATCACCAACCCCCTTCAAGATCTACAGCATGTGTCGTGCCTAACCAGTATGACACGGCTACAATTGTCTATCGATTTTCCACAAGCTTCACAGCCTGGGGCATTGGACCAAATGACAGCACAGATCACACAGATCACTGGTCTCAAAGCGCTGCGGCTGTACAACTTTCCACACAGCTCTGCCAAGTCCATGAGTCTTGGACTATCCAACTTGCAGGAGCTGGAGTCAGCTGGATTTGGGCCAGTTCTTGATGTGCAACATTGTACACAGCTTACCTGCCTTGATGGTGAGGGGTCATTGAAGCAGGTTTACCTTCCTGCTGGGCAGTTGTGTTGTCTGGAGCAGCTGTCTTTGAACATCACTTCTGGATGTACACTTTTCAATTTGGGCGACGCCCTTAGGCTGTCATCTCTTGCTTTCATTAAGCAGTGTCCGATTGATGTGCAAAGGGTCAGTTCTTCAACTTTCACCAACAGCAGTTCTGCTGGGTCTTGGCCGCTTCTGCCTTCACTGCACAGTCTCAGGATAGGTGTTATGCGTTGCGCTCCTCCTGCTATTTGGGCAAAGTATGGGAGTTTTTGCGAGCTTGAGTTGGCATCATACCGCCATCCCATGTTACCAGCTTGGTTTGCAGATCTGACCTCACTTAAAAAGCTGACATTGGGTTCTACCAGCTTACAACAGTTCCCTTCATCAGTCCTGGAGCTGACTCAACTTCAAGAGCTATGTTTATGCTTGACAATTTTCCCAAAATACATTGTCCAGTTTGCTTCTTTTCTGCACTTGTCTAGCCTAATACTTCGTTTAGATTGCAGTGTGAAAGTCTCAGCTAATGATGCACACTTGCCGGCATTCCAAGATAGTGTTCGTAACTTGGAAGCAACACTTCTCAAGCGTTTGCCCAATGCTTCTGTTAGGATGGTGGCAGGTGGCAGGGGATGGACATTTGAGCAGAACTTGTGATCTAGATCATGTGGTTCACAAAAAAAACGTTTTGCTTTTGTGCAACCACTGCTGTATATACATGCATCATGTGATTATCAAAAGCTGTAAAGTATTTGGTGCCTGTCCGAAAACAAGAGCATCAAAGTTGGTTCTTCAGATAGCACTGTTGTAGTGTGAGAAGGGTACTGACGTGATGGCTGTGTTCACCCTACTGTTATCATGATCAACAAGCTCCACTCTGAGAGCCGATTGCAGTCTGCCAAACCAGATCATGATTATGTCAATGAATTGCTAGGCAAGGCAGCAGTCCATTCTGATGTAGCTGCTACAGTACCGGTAATGGTGAACGCTGCTGACTCTGACAGCCACATCCATATGGTGTGGCAGCAAAGTACCATCACAACTTTGTAGCAAATGTTACGGTGGCAGAACAGGCTAGATTTGATAACTTACAAGATAGTGGCTTGATGTGAGGCTTGCACACGCTAGCGCACACACACACACATGCGCACACACACACCAGCTGTGGGCATCTCTTGACACTGCTCAATGGCATGCACAATGATACTGCTGCTTGCTAGGGCGACATGAGCAGCACTCCAGCGGGCTTGACGTCCTCAACACTAAAATGACCTCTGTCATGTTCTGCCTTCCCAGCAGGTGCATTTTGACTGTCTGTTTTGTCATTGCAAATGTCACTGTTACTGACTGCATTGCCACCTTGAGCTGCGACACTGCTGGGCCTGCGCAACTCTTGCAGCAGGTCTGCCTTTGTTGCACAGCTCATATACCAACTCAAGGCGATCCTGCACAACATCAGTCACATTCTTCAGCTGGCTTGTAGTCAGCCAGTCATATTCCTCTGGAGATAGGCCTTTCCATTGCACCTAGTATGATCTGCTACCAGTCTTGGTGTCACAATGTGCAAGGCCCCTGACAATCTCACACTCTGTTTCACCGTCATCCAACAGCAATACAGAGTCATCAACACTCAACTGTGCATCATGCATTGCTGAACCAGCATTCTTCCTCATGCATTGCTGTGCATTGAGCAAGGCATGTTCATCACTGCTCACAGCAGCACTCCTCGTCCCAACAAGACTTGGCAGTAGGCAAAGATGTGACAATCGTTGCGTTCACAAGCGTCCTGACATGGTCTCTAAGGTTCAACAAGAAGAGTGTGTTACCTGCAGCTATATTCCTTGCATCATTCACAGCAGATTTACAGCAGGGCAGCTTCACATCCCAGTCATGCTCAGCAGGGTTAGTGGGATGCCGCAACAACTCCCTCAAAGTTCTGTTAGAGCGCGCAAATTGTTGGTCCTTCTGCGGGTGCGGTGCAGTGGACATGTGCTAGTCAGTTGATAAGCAGCTCATACACTTTAGCCAAGAACTTGTGGGTAACAGAGCTGTTTGTGTCAGACCAGGGACTTGGAATCCTGTGCAGCCTGAACACCTCTTTCACAAAGACCTGGGCAAACTCATCAGCACCCATGACCATGCACATGCTTAAGCACCCCACATCCTGCTCCCAGCCTTGACTTGCACATTGGGTAATTTGATGTTGCACAGGACACATGTCAACTTTTGGCCTGAGTGGGATGAGAGGTTACCAGAGCACAGTCCTTGGCTGCCTAGTGTGTACCTTTGCTCTGGGAGCTTGTAACGTAGCGTATGACACCCCATAGAATTGGTGATTGAGCTAGTTGCTATACACGCTGTTTCACATGGACACCACTCTATTTCGTCGATTGCAGGTAATCTCACTGAGTCAGACTTTTCAAGCTGTTTCATGGTCCAACTCTGTGTTAGACTAGGTTACTGACAACCCTGGCACATATATGCTGAGGCCTGGCTCCTCAAGAGACATCCTGTGCATCGGTAGTTGTCTGAAGGCCTGAGTGCCTGCCTGGGGCGGCAATTTATTTTCTCTCTGTCTGAGGGAAATTGCAGTGTCATGCCCCGTGCCTTTGAGTTGCGTGAGTTGCCGCTCGCAGTTGTAGATCATATTTTCAGGTCAGTCAGCTTTCTGGACAGAATCCGGTGCGAGCAGACGTGTAGAGACTGGAGAGACTTTATCCACAATGAAATGGCTCCTAAGACTGTCGAAATGAGGCTCTTGCACGTGAGGTCGTACCATGATCACCTCAGACCCTGGGTAGCTGATCAGACGGCTGACAGCTTCCTGTTCATGGTGCCTGTCGGACCTTCCTTTGCAGCTTACAGCTTCGTGGCCTGGTTCTCTCGCCGAAAGGCTGAGCTGAAAGAGTTGACCTTATTGCGCGCTGACTGCCAGCTGCCGTGCATACAGCGGTTTGATCACACAGTAGCTGAGCTATCGCTTCAAGCTGGTGCCACCTTCCATGGAGCATTAGGTACGTCAAGTTCGACTGAAAGCTATAGAATATGCTTTTTGTGGTGACGCGCAGTGCACTCTGCAACTTGTGCTCTTGTGCAGGAAGCAAACTTATGACTTTGCCTCGCTGTCAGTCAATGGCCAGCACTCTGACTAGCTTGTCAATATGCGTCACCAATCTGTACAATGATCTGCAGCATGTATCATGCCTCACCAATTTGACACGGCTAGAGTTGTCCACAGAGTATCTAGAAGCTTCACAGCCTGAGGCACTGGACCAGATGACAGCACAGATCACACAGATACATGGTCTCAAGGCACTGCACCTGCTTGATTTTCCACACAGCTTTACTAATTCTGTGAGCCATGAAATTCCTAACTTGCAAGAACTGGTATCAGATGGGTTTGGGCCAGTGCTTGATGTGCAACATTGCACACAGCTCACAAGCCTGACTGTTGGTGATGATGTTGATTTGAGTGGGCTAAGGCAGGTCCACCTTCCTGCTGGACAAGTTGCTGCCTGGAGCAGCTGTTTGTTGAAGTCTATTCAGAAGAAGGTGCTGGTTATACTCTTTCTCATCTGGGCAGTGCCCTCAGGCTGACCTCTCTTGTTGTTGTTGGATCGTATCCATGCAATTTGATTAATGTGCAAAACATTAGATCAGCATCTTCTGAGAGCAGTTCTGCTGGGCCTTGGCCTCCTCTGATGCCTTCATTGCGCAGGCTCAGCATAGGTGATATGCCTTGCACTCCTCCTGCTGTTTGGTCCAAGTATGGGAGTTTGTGTGAGCTTGAATTGAGTGCATACAGCCAGCCCAGATTGCCAGCTTGGTTTGCAGATCTGGCCTCACTTACAAAGCTGAGACGTGGCCGGCCGTCAGGACTGTCAGCCTTGACTTAGCAGCCAGCGACAGCAGCGACGATATTTTTCTTGGCAGCTTTCCACTACATCATGATCATTCCTACATGACTGTAATGATAGCCTCCG
>JAABUP010007141.1_pt1 | contig 15236 bp, 26 predicted proteins | sample 5559201 | NCBI WGS metagenome assembly JAABUP01 (sample SAMN10711887, study PRJNA513373) | rock metagenome | isolation source: Antarctica rocks | place: Antarctica
AACCTCCGACTTCAGCTCTACATGCGTTGTGCTTGCGCTCGTGGCCGGCCGTCAGGACTTTCAGCCTTGACCTAGCAGCCAGCGACAGCAACGACGACTGTTTTCCTCAGCAGCTTTCCACTACATCATCTCTACATGACTGTAATGATAGCCTCCGAGATGCATTCCAATGCATTTCACTGCATCGCGCAGCCTAACACAACCCTTGCTTGACTGCATACGTATACTGTATCTAACACTAACACAATACCCCTATGATCCAGGCACTTTACCAGGCTCTGCAGATCAGTGCATCCTTGGGAACGTGTATCTGAGATCCAATCTATCAAGGGAACCCACATTTGCCTGATCATTGCTCATTGCCACATATGATTCTTGTTCACATTGGTCAATGCTTGGCATCATGAGATGTGAAGGGTTCAGCTCCCCAAGGTAAGCTAAGAAATGCGCCTGCCATCATAAATTGGGACAGCATGCAAGTCCCATGGTGTGCAGTAGTTAGATTGCATGTCTGCAAAATCGCTGCAAGTCGTTGAAAGTGCTTCTTACACTGTGAGCACTGCAATGTGCTCATCAGCTGGACATGCACAGCTCCAACAGAACATGTTGTGGCCCTGACCCTTGGGACTACAAGTGAAACAGTACCCAGGCATCAGTTGAACTACTTCCTGGTGCAAGTTCAGGTGATGGGCTTACCTAAAAGGCAGGTGCTTGTGAGAAACAATTTGGCATGTTGTGCATGTATAAAATGCATTGTTGCTGTCTACAGCCATGCTGCCATGCAGAACAAGGTCCATGCAGAAAGGTACAAATTTGTGCCAAACTGCAAAGACAGCAGTGCAGTTCATTGAAAGCTGATTGGCTATGAACATATCCTAGAGGAATCAAACATATCAAAATCAATTGCAAGTGCAATGTGACACAGCCAGCAGAACAGTCATAATATCGCACACCCTCCTGACAATACGCAACAAAAACAAGACCACTCTTATGGCTTCTGTGGCGCCATAATCATGAACATGGTCCGGCCTTGCATAGACGGCTGGCTCTCTATCAAGGCGTCATCTTTCAGGTCTGCCATGAAACGCTGCACAGAAGACCAACACAATCAGCAAGGCACATATGACAACAGCTATGGTCCTGATCTCAAGGTCAGTATGTGGCTTACTTGCATGCTTATGAAGAGCAAGAGTAGTAACTTTACAAAGAAAGCCAAACTGCTCTAAACAGCAAAACACTTCAAAGCTCCCACACTACTTCTCTCAAAGCATTAGCCTTGTGTAGTGCACACGGAATGACAGGGCTTGTATGCAGGTTCTTACAGTGATACATGCTTACCTGAAACATCTTACTGCCCTCTTCCTGAAACTGCATTTCTCGGCCTCTGAACTGAAGGGAGAATTTCACCTTGTCCCCCTGTACCGTCAGGCTCACAGTTGTTGGAGCCAAATTGCAATGCTGAGCAATGATCATACTCACAGTCGGCAAAGGTTGTAAGCAAATTTGGCAAAGAAGCCTGCAACTCAGTCAGTATATGTGGGGGTAGGTGCCAGTTGCTGCCTGTCTAGCTGCAAGTTTATGCATGTGTACATTTGCTGTTCATGCACACCAGCACAGTCTGTGTCTGAGATGACAAGGCTTGCATTTGCAGCTTCTTGATGCAAAACTGCATGTCATTTGAGATGTGAGATGCTGCTTTTCATGAGCTTGCTGCTGCTTACCTTGGCTAGAAACTTCTGTGCTGCTCGTAGTCTGACTTCATAGTCATGCACATCAGTGCCTGGGCGCACCTTCAGCTCTTTCACATCTTGCCTGTGGTACCCAATATACATCTGTGTCTCAATACATGTCAACTGGCTGTACAGGCATCATTATTTCTGCATTTGCGCACTTGTGTATACAAAGGCAACAAGAGAATGGTGCAGCAGATGTGTTGCACGGTCTGGACATCTGCTTGAGAGTTGCAATGTGCAATGCTTACAAAAGTTTGGTCAAGCTAGCGATCAATGCTGACATGTGTGTCAACACAATGAAGGTGCAGTGTCTTGAATAGTGTCTCAAAGACTGTGCATGTGTATAGTGCAAATCAGCATGCCATCATTTCTATTTTGATATTCAGCAAGCCACTTAGCTCATGTGCCAGGCTGCTGCTGCCACATTGAAGAGTCCAGCGTACAATGACTGAGACACATGCTGTGCAGGACAGAGGAGACTTGGTGCCAACATGTCAAGCCTACCGCGCTTCACGCTGCTTCTTCTTGGACTCTTTATCCTGCTTTTCCAGTTCATACTTGTGTTTGCTGGCGTCCATAAGTCTGCACACGGGGGGGTCTGCATCTGGGGACACCAGCACTACATCCAAACCTTCGCTCTCTGCAGCGTCAATGGCCTCATCCAAAAACATCACTCCCAGCATGTCTTTATTCTCAGCTAGCAACCGAACTTGGTCAGACCTGCATTGTTCAGACAACTTTTGGCATGCAATGAGTGTGTAGGCGCATGTCCCTGACACATTGCAATCAGAACAGAAGGATGTTATGATAACCATCCAGTATGACTGCATTTTGTGTACAATGATGGCTTCATGACAACCATCGCTGTGGACCCAGTGTTCTTTACTGGAAATCCCTTTGATGCTGTGGCAGCCACTCCACTGTGAGCTTGTGCTATTCAATGTCAATGCATAGAGTAGTGAAACTTGAAGGTGAACACAGGGTAACCTGCCTGGGTCAAAGCTCATGATCTCAACATTAGTCACAGTGTTGCCAATGATGCTCATCATCAGTACAGTCACAACAGGTCTGGCGCCATGAGCACAAGATACAGTGAAACACTACTGTACACGAGTACATGCTTAGCAGGCTGGCTATGCAATGGTGCAAAGGAGAGCATTTAACATCATGCCCTGAATGGCTGTGGGCACTGCTCTGCACAGCCACTCAGGCTGTCTGCATTTTCAACATATGGGCGCATGCTATGATGAGTATATGCATTTGCAGCAACACATCAAAGCAGTGAGGAGAAGGCACATGAACTGAGCTCTTGGGTGCCCTAGCTTACTTCAACTGAAATGAGCATGAAGAAGATCAGACTCACTGAATCATTCTGTTTGCAATGACACGAGGCTCAGGTGCATTTCGCATCCCCCCTCGTCCTCTGTTTGAGCCATTGGAGTTCCCTCTATTGCCACCACCATACCCACCACGCATGGGCGGTCGTGATCCCTGATTGCCCCCACCACCCCTGCCTCCCCCCCTACCCCCACCTCCGCCCCTGCTGGGTGCACCCGGCCTGCTTGGTCTGCTGGGACCAGCTGCACCCCCACCATCCCCACCAAATCTGCTGGTGACTGTCTGCAGGGCAATGTCAGGCTGCCAAATGGACATGACAAGGTTGCACACTATGGGTCAAATAGCAGCTGTAGTAATTTGCATTGCGCTGGAGCGTAACAATTGGCTGGACCATCAAGTTGTTGAAACAAGGCAAGTCAATAGACGTCGCAAGCTGTACAACGTGGTGCCACAAGCACGAGCGCGACTTTACACTTTAGCGAACACATGCACAGCGAGAAAAGTATTGCGTAGATACCTGCAGATGAGATGACGCCGGCAGCGGTCTCTGAATGTGTGGTATATGACTGGGCTGAAAGGCTGGAAAGAAACTGGTTCCGAGGGGCGTATAGTGCTGGTGAACACACTGACGCCCCGAAACTCCTGGGCAGTTTTGCATATTGCACCCTCCGACCGGTTGGGACAGCAACTGCTTCACGTGCAGGTCACTTCTGCAAGATGTGCACAGTCGCCGGCGGTACACAACGTTGCGTGCTGGATGGTCTGCAGAGAAACGCGAACCACAGCCAGATCACCCCAAGGGCGCAAGCTGGCAGTGAACCTCTGCAAAACGCCCTGGGCACACTGTTTGACATGTTCCTCAAGGTCTGCAAGGGGAGCAATTGCAACCACAAACGCATGCAAACGGACGACACTGCAGCAGCCACTCATACGCAGCAGTCTCGACTGAGGTGCTGTTTCGGTCTAGCAGTGCTCATAAGACGCTCATCAAAAAGCACCATCTGAGAGAGAAATCAATGCAATGCAATGTTATCATCACAACCCACAAACAACAGCCTAGGTGCAGAAAAATTTGCAAGCTCAGCGACTGCACAAGTTTTGCAGCAGGGGAAAACAGTACAATTAACGAACGACCTAGGCTTTAGCTTGCAGGAGTGTCTAGTGCATTCCACTCATACGCTTCACAGCATTTTGACATGTATTTTGATCAAAAGCTCAGCAAGCATAATGTGTTGTGAGTTGGAACATGCAATAAGCTGTGGAGCCTCATACAAAGTTTCACTTGGAGATTTTCATGGCAGTAAGGAAGAGGCGCTCCAAGCCAGCAGCCTTGCAAGCAGACGCTAGCTCTGACATACCACCCTCATCAAGCTCAACAATCTGATGTCCTGAAAACTTCCTGGCTGAGTCAAGGCTCTGTCCTTGCTGCAGGGCTTCCTGCTCCTCCCCGCGTACAGCCATTGCCTGCATGTACAGCGCCATCAAAACCCACGGCTGACATGCACTTTCAGCCCATTTGCAAGCTTTGCAGCTAGGCATCTGTGCAGCATGAAGTAGGAGGACAAGGCAAGAGAGTTTAGCCACTCACTCATGCAAGAGTCTCCAAGGCACACTGTTAAGGTAACAGATGAGAAATTCATATGGCGAGGCACCACAGCAAGTAACATATTACTGGTGCAGCCTGATTGTCATCGAAATAACATTGATTCTATCAAATAAATGGTGATGTGCAACAGCGCAAGGCAGTCACAGCCAGCAGCAGCACCTTCCATCGTAATTGCCGCAACCGGTGCACAAACTCATTTGCATCCTCCTCAAGGCCTTCACAGATGATCACGCCTGCAACAACAAGATCGCCCACTTTCACGCTGACACTCTTCAGATGAGACAATGGCAAGAGCGTGATGAGATGGCTTTTGCAGCTCCTAGACTCTCTTTGCATAATAGTCATCTCATCAATGACTGTCCACAATGAGCCTTCAGGGATTATGCTGGCCCAAGGCTCAGAAACGAGTTTGAACAAGTGCTGCTTTCAGGTGGCTTCTTGCAGCATCTGGTCTCATGTCAGTCAGTAATGGCAGCACCCAGATCCTTGACAACAGCAGCAGCAGCAGCAGCAGCGCATCTGTCCATAGACAAGGTCACAATGCATAAACAGACGTGGCAGGAGTGCAGGCATTACTGGACGACAACAGTGGCAGGAGCAGCGGCAAGTAGAGCTTTGCCTGGATAGCCAGGCTTGCTATACCCAGCAAGCCTCAGCTCCTTCCCCCATTGCAGAATGTGCTTGCGCTTTGTCAGTGACTTGATGTGATGAAACCTGCACCAACCCTCTGCTGTCATTCAGAGAGTATGGCAAGATGTACATTACACTGTCAGGAAGCAGAACGATCAAGAGGTATGCTGCACGGCATAGCAGTGAATCTGCATATAGACCAACTGCACCCAAAGTGATGTGCTTTCTTTCAGCTCATGATATGGCAATGTGTGGCAGCTGGTCCATGGATGGAGCTGTAAAGCATGACAGACATCTGACTCCAGTTCATTGTGAGCTGAGGGTGTCATACAACACCAGCAAAAATGCAGATGCGACAGTTCTCAGCAGAGGCTGCGGGTCTTGCCCCATGCTGTTGTCATTCTCCTCTCTCAGTCATGGCTGAGACAAGCATGCTCAATTTGATGTGAGCATCACCAGATTGACCTGCGCCCTATCTGACTGGAGCGCACTTTTGCCTCAAGCTTTTCTTGACTGCCTCTGCTTCTCTCTACTGCATGCTGCTGAGCTTCATCTACCACCTTGGTTGCTTCTGCTTGCAGAGCATCAAGTATGAGCAACAAGCATTCACTGCCTTGATACTGGTCTACAGCCTGCTGGACAGCATGCGTGAGCTGTTCGTGTATATGCCTGCACGCAGATGCATCAGCCTTCAGATCCCAAAAATGCAACTGCAATAATGCGTCCCAGATGGCAGCACTGTTGTGATCTGATCTGGGGGAGGGGGGTCTAGATAACCCCCCTCCCCCATAAAAGGAATTAAGCCTGTTGCCAAAATTCCAAGAATATCTTGAACAGAAACACATTTGCCCAAGATGCGTCAGAGTATCCTGAGACACTAGAGCGCATGCTCACTGGGATGCGGAGAAGAGCTGGTGTAGGCTGTGCAGCCAGGGCGGCTGTGTGAGCTGTGAGAGCCAATCCAAAGCAAAAGAGATCTCAGGTACCTGCCTGCAGCGCATTGCACTTGTATCCTTGGTGGACAGTCAGGATAGTCATGTGGTAAGGTGAAGTGCAGTCCTATGGGAGCCCCATCTTTCTGCATGTCTATCAAGGTGACGGAGCCACTGAGCTGAGATTGATAAGTTTCGGCGCCTGGGTTTGCAATGCGCTGCTTGCTAGCAGCTAGCAGAGATTCTTCAGATGGGGTGAACCGAACTGCTCCTGGCTCAGGGAATGTTGCAGAGAGTGCCTGACAGTAAGACAACTGTAGTCAGCCCAAGTAAGCTTGACTCATAAGGCAAAGACACAGCTGAAGTACGCAATTAACGCATCTATTGTGATGAATGTCATGTTGATTCTGGCATACGTCGATTTCGTCCAGCTGACGTTGTAACAGCTGTGCCTCGCCCTTACGCTCCATGACACTCAATCCTGTGCTCTTCTGAGGGCCCACTGCAACATTTTCACCGGCTACTTTTGACGTGCAATTGACGTGCAACTGCTCTGTGAAGCCACAGCGCAACGTGTCTAAATGATATGAAGAGAGATTTGACGATGCATGACCCCAATGCATTGCCTTTCCCCCCCCCCGCATTGTCAATTGGTATAATCTAGGTCAAGCCTTTGTCGGCAAGGCTGAGTGCATCTCCAAAGCAAGTCCGCCTAGTCAAGAGACGTCAAGGCCGCAACTTCAGAATGCCACTGCTTCCCAATATCCAGTGGGCACAACGAAAAGACCGTGTGTACCTGACTATTGACCTCCAGAACGCAAAGAACCCAACGATCAAGCTAGACAACGGCTCAGACGGAAAGCACGGGCACGTGAGCTTCAAGGGCAAAGCACAATCGCACGCTACAGGAGCTGATGCACATGAATACGAGGCCGGGCTAGATTTGTTCGGAGCAATTGACTCCGAAGAAAGCAAGATCAGCATCTCAGATAGATCTGTGTTGCTGGTGATAGCTAAGCAGGAACCAAGTACGTATTTGCACACTGCGTCATAACACTATGAATGCGTTTTGTTTTCTCAGCCTAGGTGAGTGTTGCTGGTTGATTTAGTAGGCACTTCACAGAACTGGAATCAAAAGCAGCTGCCATACTACCATGTCTCACCTTGCAAACACAGCAACAACGATGGCATCTGCAGCTGGGGAGCATTGGCCGCGACTCCTGAAGGAAACAGGTAAAGTTGGGCGAAACATCAAGGTGGACTGGAACAAGTGGGTTGATGAAGACGAAGAGGAGGACAAGCCTGATGACCTTGACATGAGCCAGCTTCAGAACTTACAGCAGTTTGGTGGTGGCGGCATGCCAGGAATGGGCGGTATGGGTGGCATGCCTGGCATGGCTGACATGAATTTTGAGGACCTTGGAGGTGATGATGAGAACATAAATGGAGCAGCAGATAGCGATGATGATGACTTGCCACCCCTAGAGAAGGAATAGACAATACATCCAGAACATCTCGCCGTTTGACCCATATGGTGTTCCAAACTATCTACTTTCAGCTGGTTAACATTTCTTGCAATGCAGTGCATTTTTTGGACAAACGCAGTGATGAATGGCACCAATGAGCAATTTATCTGCATTACCCCTGTCTTCCCTTCAGTTGTTCTGTATAAAGGCATCATGTTGATGGCTTGGCCCACAGTGCATACGTTGTTTGTTGCAAATGCAAACGACTCTCCGACAAGTCTCGAATTCAGACACGCACGCTGTTTGCTTGTTTCACACAGGCGTCAGGCCCTGTGAACACACTTGATGTTTAGCTCGAGACCAATCAAAGCGTCACTGCAGCCTGTAGTGTCATTGCAGGCAGTGCGCAACTTGTCAGCAGGCAGAGAGCAACTTCCTGAAACAAGTCCAGATTGCTAGCATATTGCATGCTTCACAGACTGTTACATATCTCTTTCGAGGTACAATTGAGACTACATGAGACAGCTACTCATGTAGGCAGAAGGTCTTTTGATAAATTGGAAAACACAGGCACGCCATAAACACTGCACAACATATGCTGTAGACCATAGAGCATCAAGCAATTACAATCAGATTGGGCATCATAAAGCACCTATGACAGAGCGTCTAATCAAATTGGGCAGCCTCAGTGGAGCCAGTCAGAGCTGTAGTAGATGAAGCACCAGCAGAGACTGTGTTGGAGACAACATCAAAGTATCCAGTGCCCACCTGCAAAACAGAGACAATATTAGGAATCAACACCCCAGCTGAAGCCTATACATGCCCTTAGCAGTAAATGTTCAAATCAGTAACACAAACAACAGCTCCCTTCTCTGTGCCATACATCTTGAAGAAAATATACCTCTCTTTGGTGCTTGCTGCATGTGTAACCCTTTGCCTCACTCGCAAACTCCAGCTGCTGCAGCTCGGAGTATGCAGCCATGCCCCTCTTGGCATAGCCTGCTGACAACTCAAACATGGCATGGTTCAATGAATGGAATCCAGCCAGGGTGACAAACTGGAATTTGTAACCCATCTTGCCAATTTCCTGCTGGAACTTAGCAATGGTGGCATCATCCAAGTGTCGCTTCCAGTTGAAGGATGGTGAACAGTTGTATGCCAACAGCTTGCCTGCAGCATACAAACACACCAGTCTGCAGACATCCACTTTGGGGAGCAACTGTCATGTGAAGTATGCAAAACCAGCAGCCCGATCCCAGTACTGTTTCATTCTACATGACAGAGAGCCTAACCCATCTGCAATGCAGCAGTTCACCAGCAGTTGCTGTGCTGTCGCGCTCTGAAATCGAACACATGCACATGCTGTCAGCAATACAAATCACACAGCAATGTAGACAAAGCATACCTGGGTACTTGGCATGGATGGCATCTGCAAACTCTCTGGCTTCCTCCAGGGATGGGGTGGATGTCTCCATCCACAACATGTCAGCGTAAGGAGCGTATGCTAGACCGCGTGCAATGGATGCCTGCAACCACAGTGTTGCGACGAGCTTTATAACCATCACAAAGAGTCACATAATGCATGTTTTCTCAGTTGCAAAAGCCCATGGCAACATATGACACCCCTGCTGCAGCACATGACTGATGCTAGCAAGCAGTGCAAGTCCAGGATAGAAAACCGCACAATCATCAATTCAACACCATTTGCTCACCTTGACACCCTCCTTAACACGGTAAAAGCCTTCTGGGGTCCTCTCACCAGTGCAGAAGGCACGGTCGACCTCGTCCACATCGCTGGTCAGCAGAGCTGCACTGTGAGCGTCTGTCCTTGCAATCAAGACTGTGGGCACATCCAGCACATCAGCTGCCAGTCGTGCAGCTACCAGAGAGCGAATGAATTGGGATGTAGGCACCAAGACCTGCAAGCGGCACACTGCTGTTGACAACACTATGATGATCATCAGATGCACAGACATTGCTGTGTCTGCAGGGACTGACATTTGACATAGTTGACTGGACTTGACGAGTTGCGCGGTTTTCTTGGGTGGTTGTTATGTGCAAGTGAGTGCCCTGTTTGGCGCAAAACTTGACAGACAGCATTCAGCTTGACAGACACCATGCAAGCGTTCCAGAACAGCCAAAGCCAACCTGCATTTTGCACAGGGTAGACGACACACCTTGCCTCCCAAGTGACCACACTTCTTCTCAGAAGCAAGCTGATCTTCAAAGTGCACACCAGCTGCTCCAGCCTCAATCATGCCCTTCATCAGCTCGAAGCAGTTCAGAGGGCCACCAAACCCAGCCTCTGCGTCTGCAACAATGGGCACGTACCAGTCCCGCTTGGCACCCCCCTCTGCGTGCTCAATCTGGTCACCACGCTGCAGGGCGTTGTTGATGCGCTTGACATGTGCGGGCACACTGTTTGCTGGGTACAGAGATTGGTCGGGATACACCTACAATCAGCAGCAGTGTCAGCAGTAGCATCGATCCCACAACTCCCTACATGAGGGTTTTTGGTCAAACAAGGCAGGGAAGCTTTTGTCCTACAGCAGTGTGTGCTCAGCATACTGTGCTTTTGCACAAAGCACTGACTCACAGACGCTAGCAGAAGAAAACATATGATGATCATTGAGGCCCCACATTTGTTTAAGTGTACCTGAGCTGCAGCGTTTGCATCTGCAGCCACCTGCCACCCTGAGCAGTAAATGGCCTTCAGACCACCCTTGACCATCTGCATGGCTTGCATGCCAGTCAAAGCACCCAGGGAGTGCACGTATGGCTCATTGTGCATCAGCTCCCACAACTTGCGACTACCGTTCTGAGCAAGGGTATGCTCAATTTTCACTGAGCCCCTGTATGGCAGTAGAATTGTCAAGCACTTTCAAAGTTGACAAGTGTGATGCCACATGAGGCGGTTGGACAAACAAGTGCTAAAACGGCCTGATGAAAGCAGTCTCACCTCAGCTTCTCTACATCTGCTTGACTGTATGGTCTGAGCTGGCCATCAAATCTCCCAGCTGGAATATTGGTCAGCTTCACGTCGTTCACGATCTTGTCGCCAGCTTTCACCTGGCCTTGGGGAATGCTGTTTGCGACCATAATGCTAGTATGTGCGCCTGCAAATGAACAGAAGAAATTTCAAGGAGCACGCCAAGCTGAAGATCTCTGTCGACTGTGCGAAACCGCCGTACGCGGTGGCAGCGTGACACTGAGACATATGTTTTCACGAATTAAGCATCGAAACCCAAGTTGACTGTCCGCACCAACAAACACCGGCAAGCTGGTTGTTGCAGCGAGACGGCTAGGCAAATCAAGACAGATGACAAAAGCTAGTATGTCGCAACAGCGCGGCGTACCTGTACAAAACTCCTGAGAGGCCTCGGACAGAAATTTGCGATGCTCAGCGATGCTCAAACAACAAATGCAAGCTCTGCAGCGCTGCCGGGGGCTTTTGAGCGAATCACACCTGGACACCGTGACTCAGCATCTGCCTGCCAGCTTGGCGCGTAATGTGACGTGGCGGATGCTACAATTTAGCCGGCACAGAATGGAAGGGCAGATTTGTGAAAATACAGCGGAACCCCGGATCGGCAAGGGGCCTTTTGATCGGGACTGGAAGAGGACTTGCGTAATGTCCGATTGATTTTGCTGACCTGGACACATGCTAACTCGGACACCTTTACAATCGCACGCGTACCCTTGCACAGCGACGCTTGTACTCTTCGGATCGCTCTGTGTCGTGAAACACAGCGGAGCCACTGGCGATCAGGTGTGTGCTTATGTTCAGGACGGCCTGCTCCAGTGTGGTGCCGTCACACTAGTCCGGTCGCTCTGCAGTCCGAACTTTGCATCCCGCTGCAGCTGACAGGCGCAACTTGCATGAACCAATCGTTTGTCGCACAATCGTCTCAGGCCTTCTGCCCCGCACCACCCCGCATCAAGTCAGCTCTTCCTTGTGTGCTGCAGGTCCTGGACCCAACAAATTCAAACAGCAACATGCAAAAGCATGGGGTGCAAATTTTGGGGCAGATGAAGCCTGAGTACAGCTCAGTCTTGACCCCTGAGGCTGTTGCGTTTATTGGACATATTCAGCGCAAGTTTGGCTCAAGGGTTCTGGACCTGCTGCAGAAACGCAAAGAGCGTCAGGCAAAGTAAGATATGATGCACCTCAATGTATTGCACTACATGTTGTTAAATGGCTGAAAGAGGCATGTGGCTTGCAGATTTGATGCAGGCGAGAAGCCAGACTTCCTGCTTGAAACCAAGAATGTCCGGGAAGGCAGTTGGAAGGTAACAGCCATCAACTTGCTTGTGCACAGCACTATTATTGGCATAGCCTATGTAGTCATCAGCAAGACAATGTTCTGCCAGAAAGGACATTGTAAATGTATTGCAGATGTACACTGCTGATCTCACACGGAGCATACTGGATGTGCAGGTTGCCCCTTTGCCAAAGGATCTGCAGGACAGACGGGTGGAGATCACAGGACCAGTAGACCGCAAAATGGTCATCAATGCCATGAACTGTGGTGCATCTGTCTTCATGGCAGACTTTGAAGACTCAAACGCCCCAACCTGGTAAGACATAGCATAGCTGAAACAGTGCAAGGCTGAGCAGCCGACGTTGACTTCTTTTCTTGATTTGTATGTGATGTTTACAAGATGCATATGCTGCTCCATCTGTCACAGCTGCCCTTTGCAGGATGGATGCGTAGCATTCAGGATAGCATTCAACATAGGTCTAGTCTATGACTCAGTGGGTGATGCTGCCATAAGAGCGACTGAATTTCATTATGTGGTGACAGGACTAACCAGATGGATGGACATGTCAACCTGCGTGATGCTGCACGAGGCGAGTGCAGCTTCAAAGATCCCAAGTCCGGCAAGCAGTACAGCCTAAAACAGAAGGTAGCTTATCATGCTATGCACACATGCTTGATATTCAGATCCAGCATTCAGGGTTAGTATCAACACATGAACACAAGCCTCGTGATGCTTGTGAGCACGCCACTGCTTTGAAATCACAAAGCCGATGAATCAGGACAGATGCAGATATGATGCAATTGCTTCAACACACTTGATGACAGGCTGGATGTATTGCTGCGTACTGCACGCACTGGACCTGTGTCGACGTTTTGTAGCACTCGCCCATCAAGGTATCATGTACATGCTGCTTCAGACTGTCGTGTTTGGTATTGCAGCATGCTGTCTTGATGGTGAGGCCTAGAGGGTGGCACCTACCAGAGAAACACATCCTGGTAGATGGCAAGGCATCCAGCGGAGCTCTCATGGACTTTTCTATTTTCTTTTTCAGCAGTGCACAGGCCCTGGTGAAGTCAGGATCTGGTGAGCTTTCAGCACTCATGTTTGCTGACAGGTGATACATTTACGCAGCACATCTTTGTGCAGCACCATGATCATCGCCTTCACAGCAATCACTTGTCTGTCATGTAAAACCTGTCTGGCTTCTTAGCATGCAAGCAGTGAGAGAGGATGTGCATGACCATTCACAGGCACTGGTCCATTCAAAGGTGACAGTGCTGTGTGCTTCTGCTGGCATGGCAAGTGGTGATGTGCATGGGCATCACTAGTCCTGATGTTGCAGGTCCCTACTTCTACCTGCCGAAGATGCAGAGCCACAAGGAGGCTCGCCTTTGGAACGATGTCTTTGTGGAGGCTCAGGACCTGCTCAACATCCCGAGAGGCACAATCAAGGTGCCATATCCGCACGGACAAGCACCTGCCCTGTGACTGCTTTTGCTTCCTTGGCCCCTCCACAACAGCGCTCCACCGTTTCATGCAATACTATTGCATCTCAAGGTTGTTGTTGCTGATTGCGCCAGCAATGAACAGCAAAACAGTGTTGTACTTGCAAGTGGCTGCATTGTTCTGGCATGTGGCAAGGTAGGTAGTGACAGCAGTGGCAATTCTAGATAACACATTGGCCCCATTAGGTACCTGGCATTGGTTTGTGCTTGCAGTGCAAAAATCCTTCACATGCTGCGTTTGCAGGCAACTGTGCTGATTGAGACATTGCCAGCTGCCTTTGAGATGGATGAGATCTTGTTTGAGCTGAGGGAGCACAGCGCAGGCCTCAACTGTGGCCGCTGGGACTACATCTTTAGCTTCATCAAGACCCTGAGGGCAGACCCCAAGGCAGTCATGCCCGACAGGCATGCTTCCACCATATCCCACCCTGATACAGCTGTACCGGACGTTACTGCTGTGCTATCATATACTGCTGACTCACTCTTATCATCTGTGGAATCCCTGAGCGGTATTTATGTCTCTGCTGCTTGTCCTTTGACAGCAGGCGGCAACTTTTGATCTGTTCATCTGCTTTGGTGTGCAGCTTGGTGTACACTTGTGTGGCACAGCGTTGTGTCAGCTTGCAATCTAGACGTGTGGAACAGTTGCATCAAAAGCACTTGTTGTGACTGTGCAGGAGTACAGTGGGCATGACAGTTGGCTTTCTACAGTCATACAGTCTGCTAGTGATCCGCACCTGCCATAAGAGGGGTGTACATGCCATGGGAGGCATGGCTGCTCAGATCCCCATCAAGAACAACCCTGAGGCCAACAATGCTGCCATTGAGAAGGTGCATTCGCTCACACTGCCATTGCCCTTACAAAGTTGCTGCTAGTCACACCTGTGCCTTTAGCAGTGTGGGCAACATGGTGCTCAGCTGCAGAGTGTGTGCATTCTACAGTACCAACCCAACCCGGTAACACCCTGCTCTGTAATGTTGAAATCACGCCAGATATTTGCTGATTCTTGCCCTGACATACTGCACAATGCGGTGGCACCTTTCCTACAAAAAGAACAACCGTGTAATGCCACCCTGCTCTGTGCTGTGCATTGCTGCAATTTTTGCTACGCCAGACTCCTGTACCAGTACAAGTTTTGTTGCTGACCGGCTGCTGCTGTGCATGTTGCAGGTGAAGGCAGACAAGCTGAGGGAGGTGAAGAACGGGCATGATGGCACCTGGGTGGCGCACCCGGCCCTGGTCACTCTGGCCTTGGAGATCTTCAATGAGCACATGCCTCAGCCCAACCAGATTGACAAGAAGAGGGAGGACGTGAACGTCACTAGGGAGAACCTTCTGGAGGTCAGCTACTGTTCGTGAGACTGATATGCATGTTGTGCTTTGCGACCATTTTGTGCAGCATTGTGAACTTTGCCAGCCCGGTGGAATGTCAATTCCAATTTAAGCGCACGATCGTCTTTTTCCTTTTCCCATTTGCTTCTGCTGAGAACATGCCAGTCCTGTATCAACCTGCTGTGTAAGCCAGTGTTGGGCTTCTGTCCTCAGTACTTTGCTGCTCTGGTGCAGGTGCCCAAGGGCCAGAGAACAGACGCCTGCCTGCGTAACAACATCAGCGTGGGGGTGCAGTACCTAGAGGCCTGGCTGGGGGGCATGGGGTGTGTACCCCTGTACAACCTGATGGAGGATGCTGCCACTGCAGAGATTGGGCGCACCCAGGTGTGGCAGTGGATCCACCACAAGGCCACCCTTGACAACAAGGATG
>JAABUP010007142.1_pt1 | contig 15234 bp, 5 predicted proteins | sample 5559201 | NCBI WGS metagenome assembly JAABUP01 (sample SAMN10711887, study PRJNA513373) | rock metagenome | isolation source: Antarctica rocks | place: Antarctica
GATCTTGAGACAGATTTGTCAATAAAATTGATCTGAAGAAAGAAATCAATGCACAACTGTGGTATAAAAATATTATTGTTGTCAATGAGAACACTTACAGAAAGTTTGTGATCACTCATAAAGATCAAAATACAATAACAATAGAGTATGAGCAGAAAGAGATAGTTGAATTGAATAATTAATAGCTCTAAATATTCAAAATCTACTCTTTTCTGAATCAGGGCTTAACGCTGTGTTTGTGGTCAGTGACATGCTGTGTGAAATAATGAAAATGATGTTAATATAATGATAATCAAAAACTGTGTTCATTGAATCAAAAAGAATAAACACATTCATTGAACCTAAGGTGAAAATCATGTTCAATGAACATCAAGTGAAAAACATGATAGACTGACCCATACAGCAATAGCTAAGCAATAGCTGAGTCATGTGCATGAGTCTTCAATGTAAACAAAGGTGAACAGAGTAGTTTGAGAACATATAATGAAATGTGCAATTATGACACATAAAACAATGAAAGCAATTCAGCAAGTGTATGTCAAAAAGAGATATTAAAAGCATATACGGTTAATCTGAAAAAAGCCACTCTGAGCGCATTTTTTCATGAATGAGTTTTTCTGACCGCTTCAAGCAGCTTTAAGCTAGAACATAAGATTCTCAATTCTGAGCGCTCTGAGTGCAACTTTGTCACTCAAAGCTAGCTCTGAGTTGACCTCTCAACTTGCTGATGTTTTCAGTTTTAAAACAATCATATAGAAAGTGCATTGAAACACTGATGAGCTTTAATGTTAATCAGATTGATAAACAGAAGTTTCTATCTATTTATCAGAAAGCTTGCATCAAAGCACTACATTAAAATAACATATAAAGTGATTTTGCAGCTATGAGGCTCATGTCATACAAACCAGATTGCATTCTATAACTTTTACACACTTAATATCATACACCTTCATCACAACTACACTCACAAACTCAGTCTGTTTGAACTGCTGAAACATCTCACAATGTTGTTGAACTAAAGCATTAAACAAAGCTTATAAAGCAATATCTTCAGTGTTGTATGCAAAGTTCTCTGTCATCAATTGAATAAGTGCTTAATCAACTTGTAAAAGGTTGTCAAATGATAATGCACAATGCTGTTCTTCTTGCAAGTCAAAATGAGAAGCTTTTTGTCAAAAATCAATGTCAGAAATGAAAGTGAGCACAAAAATGATCATATATTGCAAGAGAAGATGTTTTAACTAATGATGAAGCTTAAAGTTTGATAGAAATGAGTGATAATAGTGATATGACAGCAGTTAAAGAGACAGCAAGCAGTGTACAGCAGTGCACTCTATCAAAATGTAGTGTATGTTTGTTGCTTATGCATAACACTCATACATGCTCAGAACACTGAGGCAATGTTTAATAGTTATTTCATTATAATAGAATTTGTGATGATTGAAATAATTACTTTCTTACTGTGATGAGGCATTGATGAGGTGGTCACTAACATATAGTGGCCACTAACCTATCAGCTACATTAATCAATCTAAACTTATGAAATGAAACTAGAAGTTGTGAATTATAGAATACTTTGTACAAAACATTCACCCCACCTCTGGTTTCTTCTTAAAGTACCCTCTTAATCTGTATGCACAATCAATCTTCATATCAATTTAACCTCACAACACATCTTATACTCACTTTTAAGCATGTCTGAATCACTGTTAGTTACACTAACCTTAAAACATCATCTTAATCATTCACTCAAATCTTAACTGTTCTACTTGTAATCATTCTCATTCTCTCTTTAACCTTCAGCAACCATCATCTTTTTCTTCTCATTTCATTTCATATAAAATATGACATATAGTGTAAACCAAACTCTCAATAATACCACTTCATACTTTTTACAGTATCAGGTCAGGTAAAGTAACACCTCAACCCCTCACATGCACTCATCGATAATATCATTCAAGTTCAAGTTCAAGTTCAAATTCAAGTTCAAGTGTGCTGTACTATACTATGTTACTATATTACTACTGAAAGCCTCAACCCATCATGATAGATGATAGGACTGAACGAGCACAATATGTCAAGTGTAGTTCCCCCCCCTTACCTAGACTGGAATCTGCATTGACTGTAACGCAAAGCACCAGATCGGATCAGCAAGAAAGGATACACTGAGTCTCACTTGTACTTCGTACCTTAGCCTTCATCCGACATTCAACATACTAAGGTAGTTAACATCCCTTCTTCAACACCAGCATTTCTTCTTTTAACACCCCTGAACCCTCAGTGCCTAAACACAAGAGTATGCTTAAGCACATCAATATACATATACATACACCTACAGAGCTTGTGATGGTTATATGAGTAAGGTAGCTAGACACGAGACGTTGTTCTTGTCGGTAAGATGATGGAATGGAGTGGAGTGCTGTTGTTAAGAAAGATATTATCGGGTTGATGTGGTGTTGTGGTGTTGTGTTGTTGTGGTGTTGTGGATGATGAAGTGTTCGCTGTGGGTGTGAGTCGATATGAAGATAGGACCGAGTGTGGATGTATATCCGTGAGGTGTGGTCGCGGCGAGCTGAAAACCGCTGAACGAATTGTGGGTGTATGTGATAGTGTCTACATAGTGACAAAGGGCTGAATCTGGATGGATGCAGTATTGCCGAGCAAAGACAGTGCGGGGTGTCAAATGTGAGCGTGCTGTCGCGGTCGATTGAAGGGTATACAATGATGGTCTGACAGAGGATGTAACTTAAGGCCTGAGTTACTGGTGCCAGCTAGAGAGATTGAAAGATGAGGAACATCTGAGATCAGAAGGAGTCTGAGATATGTATATTTGTCAATGTACATGCATCTATGCAAGAATGTGCGTCTTTGTGCGTTTGCGTATATCTGGGTGAAGGTGAATATACAGTAATTCGACGAGATGTTCAAAGTCAAGATTGTCTACAAAAAATAGACCAAGGGTATAAGCGGAGGTCCTCACGGGAGGCACCACATTAAATGCTCGTGCAGGTAACATGAAAAACAAACGCCATGTGCCCATGCAGGAGATCATATGCTCGGTATTCGTTATCCATCAACGTAGGTTGTGCGGAGGCAAAGCCACATCCAGTGCCAATCCCTGATATAGGAGATAATCGGAGGCTTTATCAGCCTAACGAACTGTCAACGGTTCTTGCGACGAAAATCGGCACATCGCTCAAATCGATACCGAAACCGCGACTGACATCTATACTCTTTCTACTCGCGCCAGTCAATAGGTTTCGAGTGCCTGCGCTGCCTCCGAGGCCATAACCTGGCTCGTACCCGTAGGCCAAGCCTCCATCGTAGCGTCCGGACATGCATTCGAAAGACGATTTCGCAGCAGCGACTCTGTCTCCAGGGGGTTTCAAGCTCTGACTTGGTATGGTTGAGGCTTGCTGATGAGGCGTTGGTCTGTGACCAGGCGCCTTTAGACCTTTAGTAGACGCCACTATTTTTTGATTGGCCGCAGTGGAGGTCTGACCAGGGGCCGCCGCCTTTCTTTCATCCGCTAATAAGATGACCTCCGCACTCTTGAATGTCTGACCATGAGCCAGTAGACCCTCGCCGGCGGACTTCCGGCGTTGCAGCCACGAGCGACGAGTGGATTCCCAGCTCTTGTCAAGCTCGCCCGCTCTCGGACGGCCGTCCTTTGGTGTACTCCCGTTCGACAACTCCGACAAGACCATATCCGGTGCTTGTGGTATAGTCAACGTGGTCGGACGTTCCGATTTCAACCTCGTGGTCCGAGCTTCATTCATTTCCACCTGCACCGTAGTTGGCAAAGCAGGCACAGGCGGCGCATCAACAATCATGCTCTTTGGCCTCAACATCTTCCCTGGAATGCCTCCTCTGTCATTGAAGCTACCATTCGACGGGGTCCTGGAACGTGAGAAACTTTGACTTCGTGTTTTGCTACGGATCCCAGCGAATCGAGCAGCTGCTTCTTCGTCCATGCCGACAGTGGCTTTCCCTCTAGACATGGCGTTGCTCATTCGCTGTGGATGCGTTAACGTGTGGTCGCTAAAGTTCCTAGATTCCACATCAAGAGCAGATCGTGCAATGTCATAAGGGCTTCCGCCGAGTGACTCGGTCATTGTACCAAAGTCCGCAATCGTGCTAAGAACATCGTCTTGACTGGATAGACGCTGACGACTGGAACGTCTCTCAGACTTTATCCAGTTGATGGAGCCGGACTGACAGTGCGGTAGAGGGTGAGGGTTGCTACGGCGTTTAGCGTATGCTGATTGCGATAGCTGGTTCCCGAGAGAGGTTGTCTCTTCAAGCGCGTTCGCTGGAGATGGGAACCTGACTGGGATGGGGATGGGGGACACGCTTGATGAATCGTCCCTTAAGGTCGTATGTTGCAAACTGGGAAAAGTGTGCTCGAGCATGGGGAATTGACGGAGCCTCTCGGCATGTTTGGCAGCCACGTCGGAAGGAACAGGAGGAATATGCGATTGGCTAAGTTCTCGGTACCCTTGTACGGTGATATACTGTACTGGCGAAGGCTGCGACAGCGGTCTTGTTTTCCTGAGCTTTCGCTGACTCGTAAGCATCTGTGTTGAAGCGCTCTGATGGGAGCTCAGAGTAGCAGTCGTTTCGGAAGAGGTTTGCGGTAACGGAATATCCTTGTGATCCGAATTTGTTACGGCGTCTGGTGCTCCCATTATTGAAGGTCGTGTTCCACGAGATTTTCGAGCAGGCGTAGAAACTGTGACTATTGGTGCCGTGGAAATTTCAGCTGAGGGCGGCGCCGGCATCTCCCTTAGTCGAGAGACGTATTGCCGTACAGGCACAACACTGGTAAGATCATCCAGCCTCGTTTCAATCGGGTTTCCTAGCGCGAGATTCTTTTTCAAGGACCGAAGAGAGGCATTGGAACTATAGCCGCTGTCGGCCTTGCTCAGAGGCTTCCCTGATTGACTGTTAGTAGAGGAAGTAATCTCAGCGTACTCTGTAGAGAATCTGGACGATGAAGTAGGTCGACCTTCTTCCTCGGACGTGGATATTGGCTGCCAATCCAGTATGCGAAGAGCATCCTCTCTGGAGCCACCTTGAACGTGTTTGCTCTCGGCGTCTTGTACAGTAAATTTCCATTCAATCATTGATGGATGGTCCTGGGCAGAAAGTCCAATGCCCTCGTCCTCGAGTAGATCTTCGTCGAACTCGTTAGCTTTCGAAGTCGCAGGTAGTTTAGGGCTATCTGGAACGGCGGATTCTGAATATGAAAAAGGACTGTCGGGTAGCTCGAAGATATACTCCTGCGCGATGTTTGAAGCTCTATCAGGAGATCTGTTTGACATTCCGAACAACGACAGGGGTCGCTGCTTCTTTGAGGAAGTCGAGGTCGCGGAATCCGTTGGTATCTCGTCATCTAATGACGCATCCGCTTGCAATTTCCCGCGCTTATTAGACAGGCTGCCGCTCGAAATTATTCCCGTGTCCACACTGATGGCGGATCCCACGACCTCACTGAGCTCACCAGCTCGTCCATTGCCTGGGAATGGGAGATCGATCACTGGTACAGACCGTTCACTGTGCCAGTGAAGATCCCTTAGTATAGACCTAACGTCTTCGTCCTTGCTTCCATGACCGTTAGAAGCCGTGAAGTAATCTTCTTCCTGCATTGATTCTAGAAAAGATTGGCAAGTATTGAGCTGAAAAGTGTGTTCGCTTGGATTGGGAGACGCGGTGCCATTCGTGACGTGCAACGTCCCGAGCTTGAGTCCTCCCAGGTGAGAGTAATCAAGGAATGTGGGCGTTACTGTCCGTGCTGTTGGCAAGCTCCGACACTCTTCTGCAAGGTCCAGTACTGCCAGGCGCGCAAGCGGAGAAGAATCAGAGAGGCAAGGATTGTAGTAATAATCGTGATCTACCTGTGATTGGATTCTCTCGGGCGGTGGGGGTTTGCGGAGGATGTCGTCTGGGACTCGCGTTGCTATGCCTGGCGTCATGAGTGAACGCCGACGTATAGGTGACAGAACGGAGTCGTTGGGCGCACTTTCGTCCACGGGAGACGATATATGGTTAAACGCAGCGAGCTCATCTGTTGATGCTTTGGCTTTGATCTCTTCTAACAAACGGGTAGACTCCTCAAGGTCTGGTACAGTCGACTCAGGCACAAGTGAAAGTCGTGATGCGCCTAGAGAATTGGCAAGGTACGTCGATGATCCTCGTGCGCTTGGGAATCGAGAGTTGGGCGATTGAGAGTTGAACGATCCGGATCTTGAGAGTCGGTCCCTGACACCACTGACAAGCTCTCCTATAGGACAACGTCGACCAGTATGGTCTTCAACAGCTTCATTGCGCGGAATTTCAATCGTGGAACCAAACAGGTGAGCCCGCAGTCTTGGTCTGGCGTCCTGTCGACTTCTGCTCTCTCCAGAATGAGAGGTAACAACAACTTCGGTTTCCACAATATCTAAAGTCTTCGTAGATGTCAATTGGGAACCTGGCTCCGCCTGCAGGTTGGCAAGCGCCAGCAAATTCGACGAAGGAGAATTTGTTCTTGGTTTCGAGAGTCTATGCTGCTCCCGCGGGGTTGGAGCTGATTGAGTATTGCCCATCTTGCCATGAGCTGTCGGGTGGTTACCCATTCGACTTGTGCTTCGTGCATCTATCGTAGCCGTTGAGTCATGCTGTCATCACTGTGATTTCAATTATGTCTTTGGCGCGTGCATCCGTTTGCGATGAGTGCAATAAAAGTCATGAAGAGATGGGTGTGAGCAAGCTTCTGCGGTAAGCGGGAGTGTGGAAGGAAAGCAAGGCTCTGGGATGTTCCAGGATCTTGTCAGAGTGATGAACAAGCAGGATGAGGACAAGACGCGCAATGGATGCACATGGCTGGTCGTGTTCCAGGTTTAGCAAATGAAGGCAGCACTACCTTCCAATCGGTGGATTTGGTCAGGATGCGTCAAGTCGTGGCTGAGTCCCTGGAATCAAGGCTGGGAACAACAAATAGCACCTTGATTGAAGCTCAATAAACAATAGTGCCGAGCTAAATGTCGATCGTTGTTGCTGGAACTGCGCACAGCCTCCTTTTGCGCCACACACAACGGTCGACCGTGGCGCACCAGGCATTCCATCATCGCCAATGGTAATAGCTCACTGAGTCCCCTCACCAGGATACGCATGGCATCTTCTCTTCCCTCGTCTGTGTAGTCGGGCGCCCACCGTGAAAGGGACTCTCTCTGCCGCATACACAGAGCTGACATCACTGTTTTTTCGATCAAATTATGCGGTAAAGGTGCTTCCATCTCCAATGAGATCAAGTAACTTGGAGGCTACACATGGTTGTTGACTGAGTCTAATCAAGTAGAAGGAGCAATTAGGTAGCTACATGATAGTATACGTAGATCCTTAGAGTTGCTCTCTATCCATGATTTCATGGGCCTCGTGACAGTGATCTCAAAGCCACCGTGTCAGCGGTGCGCTTTTTGCGTTTGAACAACAACCATGACAGTGCTGATGAAAATAATAATGGAGTCTCTGATTCAGGGTAATGGGATTAGAATTAACGTAGGGCCTACAAGCTACTCGCGCATATATGACCCGGAGGAACACAAGTCTATCCAGGCCTGACGCAGGCTCCAGATGGGTCAAGAACAAGTCACATCGGTCTCTTCCTAGGCTCATCTCCAACCTCCGAATTTCACTCAATTGCCTCAGCAAAACGCTCTAGTCATCACCATATTGAGGATGTCCGGACATATGTTGTGATTTGCTGACTTTCAAAACTTGAGGAATCTCAGAAGAGCTCCTTTCTATTTAACGCCAGCGCAATGTTTGTCGAGAGGACATCGAAATCGTAGGTGTGCACTTCCCTCCAATGAATCCAACAACAATTAAACCCCGCTGGTCCTGACTTCTCGACTTTATCGATCACAGTAGCCCGGAGTCTTGACGGACTGCCGACTAGCCCAGCTCACGATGGTCAAGGATGTTGTATAGGCCATTACAATAACGCCGAATATGCAAAGCGCAATGTCCGCCATTCTTCGCCACCTGGTTTGCGCTACTGCTTTAAGGTGGAGGAGCGGCTGCCAGCAAAGTCAGAGGGGTGTGTTCTGATATTTTCACTTCCAAAACTCACAGGATAAACGTAGACGAGCGGAACGCAAGCGAAGCTGCCCACTAATGCTACGAACTTGTCCAAATCCCCTGCACCACCCCAAGCGATTAGAGCGCACACCATAACCATAAAGAACCGGAAGATGTTCTTCTTCCACTTGATATAGGGGTTATACTTCCCGCTTCGCGTGAAGAGCTCGTTCTCAGTGATCCTAATAGCGGGAAACAGTTGTAATGGCGTGGATAGAAGGATCGCGAGAGAGTAGAGAAACTGCACAACGTTGACGAATTTATCGTCCTGCGGCAGGTTGAGGATGACGACGGTCTTAGTAGAGGAGCCGTAAGCGGCGTACGACAACGCGCCCATACTAACAAAGATAACAGTTATGATAATCATGACCCCTCCAAGGACCGGTGGGAACTTCTGAGGCTTCTTCATCGATTCCTGAATCGGGATAATAAGACCGACACCTTCGAACGTGAAGATTGCTGTGCCGATGAACAGAGTCCAATCGCGAGAGTTGAAATTGGCAATGTCAGAAACGCCGTGGTTGGAGACTATGGTGAGGATGTTGTAGTAGTAGAGGTATACCAAGCCAAGAAGTATAAGGAAATCAGCAATCAGTGCTGTTGCTGCGAGCTTGCTGATATCACGGATGAGCGAGAGCGGCAGGAATATGATCAACTGCATCAGGACCATGAATTTTATATCGATCCATGTCCGGCAATTGGAGACAGCGAGAATAAAGGCCTGAAGATTCTCTGAGGTGAAGACGATGTATGCCGATACGAAGCCGATCTGACTGAGTACAATGGATAAGAGGATGAGGGCGCGCAGAGGCTTGCCGTACAATATGCCACCAATGTCGCCGAAGGAACCGTCTACTTTCAAACGAGTTTTGACAAGAAGTATGAAACAATAATAGCTGAGCGACGCGACGGCCAGGAGAACAATATTACTGAAAAGCATGCCGCCATTGAGGTATGCCTTGGGAAGAAAAAGAACGCCCGTACCAACAAACGACTTCAGCAACAAAAGAGCAGCGCCAAAGCTACTGTTTTTGCCGCCGGCCCTACGTTGTTTGTGCTTACGCTTCCGACGGCCAGGTGTACCAGGAGTGAGTAGGGCGCTATCTTCGCCCGGTTCGCGGTCCTCTGAGTCATCGTCGTCATTAAACAAACCTCTTTCATCGTAGGGATCGGAAGAGAAGTATTCGTCGGGCCCCAGAACCTCGTCATCTTCTTCCAATTCTTCACCAGCAAAGTGACCGTATAAGGTGAGGAACTCGATGAAATTGTTCGTGAACAACTTCTGTTGCGCTTGGGCGGGTCTTGACGACCTAGGTTCGACCTGAGCACTGACAAACCCTTGCCGTGTTGGTGACGAGCCATCGGCGACTCTTCTTAGGTAATTTCGTCGAAAGCCACCAGGAACATTGATAGTGTGAATATCCAGCACTTCACTCTCTGGCTGCGGCCGTGACAAGTGGAAGCTTTTACTCCGTTGCCCCTTACCTCGGCCCTGCGACTGTGCTTCTGCCTCTTCAGTCCACCGGTAGACTTGGCGGGTTATATCACCTCCTTGTAGTTGTAAGCTTGAGAATTCGTCATCATCTACCCCTCCTGCTTCTTGGCCTGGCTTGATGCCCGGTCTGGACGCTTCCCCACGCACTCCGGAGGCCGGTCGACTTGGGTCACCACACTCGTCAGAGCCGTCCACATTCGCGGACGAAGCCAAAGGGGGTTGGACTAGATGCCTTCGGACAATCTCAGCATTCTCATTCGGCGCCGAGCCTGACCGTCCCTGAGCGCCGTGCGTGGAGCGTCCTTCAAACGATCCATAATCGTTCTGTACTCCATTCCCTTGTATGGCCGCTCCGGCCGCTGCTGGCGATAGAGGATGCAGTGGTGGCGTACCGAATCGTGGTGGACTTCTTCCAAATGAACTTTGTAACGCTGCTGCAAGAGCGGACTGCCCTGGCCCTGGCCAGGACGTCGATTCCTCAGCACCTGGCAGTGGTGTATGATTACCGCTGGTGAGCTGACTGGGTGTGGGCACCTGACGAACAGCTGGAGATGCGATAGCCCCACTCGAAGGCACTGGGGATGCTAGGCGGGCTATAGATGTGGCTCTTGAAGGTGAGTCTGCTGGGGATGCTCTGCCACGAGTGGCCTCTGAAGAGGCTGATGCGGCAACCGGCCGTGGTTTGGAAGGAGTTGAGCTTCCCGAGCACACCGACATGTTTCCAATCAGCCCTTGTACCTTCGATCTAAGACTACCTCAAATTCCCTCCCGGCGGGCTCCGGTCTCTTGAACGAAGGCTTGGAGTGCAGGAAGACCAAGAACGCATCAATGTAAACAGATGTAAGATGGGGACAAATGATGCGACTAGTGACTGCCAGATATCAAGCTCTATATCGCGCTCTTCGGATGTGTGTTCTTTGATCCTAGTTCTAGTGGACACTTCGTCGTCGGCAAGATATAAGCTCAATGTGTGGTATTGTCGTGGTCTTATCCTCACACAAGGGTCAAATCCCTTCGAGAGCTTATAATGCAAGCAACTGTAGAAAGCATTCCTTTCAGGTGGCAGAGGTATTTTCGATTACTATTAAGTCCATTTTTCTGAGTCTTATCATCGTTCTGGACTCCCCGGTTCAGAGTCAAGAGAAGAGTCCGAATCCATGTCAGGCTCGTGGGGGTTGTTGATGAGTGCGGAAACTTTGCGCAGGTGACGTGGGATCTTTGGCTCACCGTAGTGCCCGCACAACTGTGCAGGAACGTACCGTAGTTACTTTTTAGGAGGAGGGGTGCCCCATTACTCGTTCGATGAATTGTATTCACTCATTCCCTTCTTTCAAAGCCTGCTTCTCTCCTGCTGTGCATGAGATAACCAGTGCTGTCCCCCCTTGAAACCGCTAGGATTAAAGTTGTCAATTTACACACCTCTAAGCGTTTGATAGACTTCCAGTTCAGCACCTTACTTGACTATATAGCATATCCGGAGCAAGGCAGCATTGATACCCAAGGCTTTTGACAGGAGCGAAAACTATACACATGGCGTTCGGAATGTATCGATAATACTTCAGTCACCCAGCGCTAGCTGCTTGAAGTTTGGACACCTCCGGTATGATGGCGGATTCAGGGAAGCCAGCTCCCACGAGGAGAGCTCTTCAGCGTTCCAAGTCGAATTTTCTAACCCGCACGGCTACGGATACGGCAGCTCAGCTCGACCGGCGGTTCTCGATGATCCCGCCGGAGGAGGAGCAGCGACTTCCGGCGGCACCACAACAGTCAGGATCATCAGAGAATGCGTACGAACCTCTTACCAACGCTTCAAACCCGATCCCACGTCGCCATGAGTTGACCAGGAAGATCATCGGTACGCACGATGGAAGCAATGATGCCCCTATTCCGATACGGCGGTCATCCAGTGGCAGACGAAGATCTAGCCAAGGTCTGCTGGGAGACACTTCACTCACGGCACAAATGCACAAGCAAGCCAAAAGTCAGGCTCAAGACGAGTCTCCGCCTACGCCGAGGGTTGGGTCCATGCCACGGCCAGTTGGCGGCCACGGAAAGCTTGGGACATTCTCCGGCGTGTTCGTGCCTACAAGCTTGAATGTCTTGAGCATCCTAATGTTCCTGCGCTTTGGGTTCATACTGGGACAGAGCGGCGTACTAGGGATGATGGGTAAGGTCGTCAATCCTTGCGCCTTGATAATGCATTTATTGCACTGTACTGGCAAAAGTCAAACGCTTACTTGGGTTGTGGTCGTAGGAATGCTCATTGCTTCTTATATTATCAACCTCGTTACAACGCTCTCGATCTCTGCAATTGCGACGAATGGTACCGTTCGCGGCGGAGGTGCATACTACCTTATTTCCCGTTCGCTAGGTCCCGAGTTTGGTGGCTCCATAGGCATTGTTTTCTACCTTGGCTTCGTGTTCAATACAGGCTTGAATGCCGTGGGTTTGATTGATTGTCTGAAGCACAATTTCGGACAGTTATCGGGCGGTTGGGCTCAATGGCTTCCGGAAAGCTTCTGGTGGGAATATCTCTGGGCTACCATTGTGCTCGTGATCTGCACCGGCATCTGTTTGGCAGGAAGCGGAATATTCGCAAGATGTAGTAGTGGCCTGCTTGCGATATTACTTGTTGCGACGTTCAGTATACCATTTTCTGCCTTTGTCATGAGACCATTCGAGAGCCGGACCCTTGGTATTGAGTACACCGGCATCAGCTTTGAGACTTTCAAGGGCAATCTTCTACCTAGGCTTACAAAAGGCGCAGACGGAAGTCAATTGCCGCGGAGAGAGAACTTCCAAGATCTCTTTGGTATACTCTTTCCTGCTACTGGTGGCATATTTGCGTAAGTGCGGTTATCGTTGTTACTCTCGACTCCAAGCTCTCCCTGAGGCCTTCAGCTTGACTGATCTGTGAGTGCAGTGGCGCAAGCATGTCAGGAGACCTCAAGTATCCAAGCAAAGCAATACCTAAAGGAACATTAAGTGGACTTGCTTTAACCTTCTTCGCCTATACTGTAGTCATTCTAGCTATGGCTGCTACCATTACAAGAGCATCTTTCTACCGCAACGTCAATGTCATACAAGATGTAAGGGTCATGGTTGTCTTTCCTTATACGTTCGTGCACTAACGTCTGTTGGCGCGTTGCGTAGACCAATATCTCCGGCATTTTAGTCTTATTAGGAGAGTTTGCCACAAGCTTCTTCTCCTCATTGATGGGCGTTATCGGGTCCGCTAAGTTGCTCCAAGCTCTGGCACGAGATAATCTGCTCCCTGGATTCTCTATCTTCGGTCAAGGTACCAAGGTGAACGACGAACCTACGTACGCTATCATCATCACGCACATCGTAGCGCAGCTCACTATGCTCTGCGATATCAACCAGATCGCATCATTCGTTACAATGACCTATCTAATGACGTTTCTTGTCACTAACCTGGCCTGCTTTCTTCTCAAGATAAGCTCTGCGCCTAATTTTCGCCCTTCATTCCATTATTTCAACTGGTGCACTGCCGCATTCGGGACACTTATTAGCGGAGCAAGCATGTTCTTCGTTGACGGCCTACACGCCACTGGCTGTGTCGGCATTCTGATTGTTATCTTCCTCATCATCCATTATACTTCGCCGCCGAAGTCATGGGGCGACGTCAGTCAGAGTCTCATTTATCATCAAGTCCGCAAGTATCTTCTCCGGCTTCGACAGGAGCATGTGAAGTTCTGGCGCCCTCAAATTCTACTCTTCGTGAACGACCCTCGCCACCAGTATAAGCTCATACAGTTCTGCAACTCATTGAAGAAGGGAGCGCTTTTCGTTCTTGGCCACGTCATCGTTACGCCGGACTTCGGAACTGCCGTACCAGAGGCTCGACGCCAGCAGGCCGCCTGGACAAAGTATATTGACTTTTCCAAAGTTAAAGCGTTTGTCAATATCGCCATCTCTCCAGCGGTTGAATGGGGTGCTAGAGATATTGTGCTGGGTGCTGGACTTGGGGGGATGAGACCCAATATAGTGATCATGGGTTTCTATAACCTGAACGAATTTCGCCAGGCTCAGCCTCTCGTTGATGTACCTTCACCACAACACTCGAGAACTGTCAGTAAGGCCGCAGAGCCCCTCACGTCAAGGCCGAATATTACCAAGGCTAGAAGAAGAGACAGTAAGGCAGATAAAATGATGGGTTTGCTGCCGACGGATAATTGCAGAACAGAGGGCGCAGTCGGCGTGACAAGCTACGTCACCATGTTGGAGGACCTTCTACTTAAATTACAGATCAACGTCGCCATTGGCAGAGGATTCCGAGATCTTGAGTTCCCACATCCAAAGGAAGACAACTCTAAAAAGTACATCGATCTCTGGCCGATTCAGATGTCAGCAGAAATTGCTGCAGAAGATGGTGAAGAAAAGCAGAACCTGCTAACCACTAACTTTGACACTTACACGCTTATTCTACAACTCGGATGCATTCTGGATACGGTACCAGCGTGGAAGAAGGTCTACAAACTTCGCGTGGCTGTTTTCGTCGAATATGAGTCCGATGTGGAGGAAGAGCGTGGAAGAGTAAAAACACTGCTGGATAACTTACGGATTCAGGCGGAAGTACTTATCTTCTGGCTCGCTTCAGGTGATTTGAAGACGTACCAAGTCATTGTGAACGGAGCCAGGTCAGTTGCCGGACCGAATGCTGAGCAAGAAGTCAACGAGGTCCTTCAGGGAGAAGAGTGGTGGCGGGACGTCCAAAGGCTTCGTGGGAGACGTGGTAGTATGAGTGCGAGCGAAGAATTGGCGGATGCGCAGGGACTTCTTGATGTTACACCCGATTGGCCTAGCCCTTCGTTCCAACAGGGCCGGAAAGAGGAGAAGCTCGAAAGATTCGAAGGGCTAAGAAAGTACCTTCGGAGATCCAACAGGCGCCACAGTATAAGCGGGCTCAGTACCCTTGGTGTGAGCTTAGGGATGCGGACCCACAGACTACACGACGACCTGGTTCACAATCATGCGAGCCATGCCAGTGCCAGCGAAGACTCCAGTAGCAGTGATGAAAGCGATGCAAGCCTTTACGAAAGTTACTCCGATGACGAAACTTCTAGCCAGGGTAGGGCAAGCGCCGCTAGCCTGAACGACCTTGATGATTCCGAAGCAGACATTGGGGATCGTAGCCGCGGAACTCGATCACCGACGAAGGTTATGAGGAGGCGAAGTGTTGGAGACAATACGAGAGGCCGTCCACCATTTGACATCTTCAGCTTTAGGCAATCCGCGCACCAAAGGTCTAATTCCACGACTGCACCAGATATCCAAGTATCAGCAGCTGCTTCGGACACCGATTTAGTTGATACCACCGCTGAACCGGAGCGCCGCTCTTCATCCATCACCTCCCAAGTGCTTCAGGACTCTGACAAGACCGTAGCATCGGGTCCTCCTGCCAGACCACGACCTGTGCGCCACTCTTCTGCGGCGAAATTCACTTCCAACCCCACTCCAAGGACGGCTGTTGCTACGGAGGACGGCACAGGTCCATCAATCATGTTCACCGCCGCAGACTCACCTTCCAAAGACCCCCGTCAGTCCATCTACAATCGCAAGAACTCCGACCAATCGCGTCCTGACAACCCTCGGTC
>JAABUP010007143.1_pt1 | contig 15229 bp, 20 predicted proteins | sample 5559201 | NCBI WGS metagenome assembly JAABUP01 (sample SAMN10711887, study PRJNA513373) | rock metagenome | isolation source: Antarctica rocks | place: Antarctica
CCCGCGACGCGCTGTAGCCTGGAACATGTTGTCCCAAGCATCTCTGTTGACCGCAGGAGAGGGGCCTTGCTGGTGGCGTGTGTGAAAGAGGCTCTGCAGACCTAGCCGTTGTGTCAGAGCGCCGGGCCAGTGCGCGTCGAGCCTGAAACACCGTTCGCCTGGCTGCGGCATGCAAGGCCAGCAGGAACTGCTCTGCGGCAAGCGCGGCGCGCGTGCGTGCTTTGCTCGCACCACGACGCGCCCGCCGCAAGCTGGGCACGTCGCAGCGCCGCCCTCAAAGTGTGGGCCGGCGCTGTGACGGCCTGGGGCCGCGGCGCACGCAGCGTGGAGTTTGGCACAATCATGTGCTGGTACTACCTGGCGGACCGCACGCGCACGTTCCCGCGCGGCACCAAGGTGCGCCACGCTGCGCAGAGGCGGGATCTAGCGCGCCGCGCGGCGGGCGTGGCTGCCAGGGCCGGCAGTGCGGCGGTGGGCAGCACGCCTGCGGCAGCCAGGGCCGGCAGCGCGGCGGTGGGCAGCACGCCTGCGGCAGCCAGGGCCGGCAGAGCGGCTTTAGGCAGCACGCTGCTGCGGGCTGTTCTGCCAGACCGCTCGCATTTGACGTGTGCGTCACGCCCTGACGCTGCACGTGGACTTGTCCAAATACCGTATGCAACATCCAAAAGACCGTACGCAACATCCGCACCCTGACAAGGAGCACACGTGGACCTTGGCTTGAGAGTGCTGTGCCACAGGGGCCCGCGGAGGGCGCAGGTGTGCAGTCCGGACAAGTGCGGCGCCCTATCCAACCCTATATGCGTGCAGCCCTGGGTTTGACCTGACGCCGCGCGGCCCCGGCGCGGCCAGGCATACAGCCGGGACGTGCTCGCGGCCGTCTTCGGCGCGCTGACGGTCGTGGCGGCCTGGACGAGCACCAAGAAGAGCCGCGCGGTCGTGCTGCTCAACCGCCAGCAGACCGAGGAGTGGAAGGGCTGGATGCAGGCGCGCGGCCAGGTTTAGGGTTGCATCACCCCTCCCCCACCCAGACCCATCCACCGCGGCCGGCCGAGCTCCCTCCCGGTCTGTGCGCGCGCTCGTGTTCTTGCGGGGCCGCACGCGCCCCGTGCTCAGCTCAATGAACGGGAGCCACCCGGATGCATTGCGTGTGCTACGGCTGAGCGATGACTGCGTCTGGACCGAGGCTCCGTAACGTGCCCAGTCGGGATATCCAGGTTGAGGGCCGGTGTGGTTCCCCGTCCACCCCACAAAACCGGTTCCACCCTGTGCTCTGAGCACTGTCTGACAGCTGCAACATGGGCACTGTCCAACAGCCACAGGCGCGCGCAGAAAGACATTGTCCGACAGCCACAGGCGCGCGCAGAAAGACATTGTCCGACAGCCACAGGCGCTCGCTTCTGACGGAGCGGGCGGCGACGCAGGTCTTTGTTCCTGCTGTACCTTACCTGAAAACCCTGACTCCGCCCTGTACCCTGGAGAGTGTCTGACAACACTAGTTGCTCAGCGCGCACAAAGCGGGCGCGGCGCCGTAGGTCCTGTTCCTGCTGTACCACTACTTCAACGCGCGCGAGATCTACAACGCCATCCGCGTGTTCATCGCCGGCTATGTCTGGATGACCGGCTTCGGCAACTTCTCCTACTACTACAAGTCCAAGGACTTCTGCCTTGGCCGGTGCGCGCCGGCGGGGGTCGCTCACCCGCGGCCGCCTGCGCGGGGTCCCTGCCCCGCCCGACCCTGGCGCAGTCATGCCGGGTGCGGCGCTCCTCAAGCTACCCTGGCGCGATCACGCCAGGTGCAGCGGTCCTCAAGCGCAAGCGCGCCGCGGCTTGCTGATGGTGGCGCTGTTTGGGGCGGGGCCCGGGCTTGCAGCCTCTGCCTGGAGCGGGACAGGGAGGGGTTTTTTGTTGGCGGGCATCCGCGGCGCTGCGCGGGACGGCGCTTCCACGCAGGCGGCGACACGGGCGCGCGCGGCGCCGCGCGCAGGTTCATGGCGATGATGTGGCGGCTGAACTTCCTGGTGGCGGTCACGTGCGTGGCGCTGCAGAACAGCTACATGCTCTACTACATCTGCCCGATGCACACGCTGTTCACGATCATGGTGTACGCCGCGCTCGGCATCGGCGCGCGCTACAACCAGAGCCACACCGGCGTGTTCCTCAAGTGCGCCCGGGCCCCAATGCGCTTACCTTAAGGTAGGGTAGGGTAGGCACTGCGCGGGCCCGATGCGGGGCCGCCGCTCCCGCCTCCACCGCTCTCTAAAACATCTGCGCCAGACCGCCTGGCGCGATGGCGCGCGGCTGTGTGCGGCGGGCGGGCGGGCGGGCGCTGCTGCGCGCAGGTGTGGCCGCATGCTGAGGCACGCGTGTTACCAGAACCTACCTCTACCCTACGCTGACGCCGGGCGCGCGCCGCAGGATCGCCGCATGCTTCCTGGTGGTGTTCGTGTGCTGGGACCTGAAGCCGGTGTTCTACGCCATCTGGGGCCCGCTCACGTTCCTCATGGGCTACTCCGACCCGCGCAAGCCCACCAACGACCTGCTGCACGGCGCGCGGCCCACCCTAACCCTATAGCCCCGCCCCTGGCGACCCAGTGACTTGCGGCTGTCACCACCGACCTGCTCTGTATGTCTGCTTCACATCCAGCACCCTGCCCTCGATCCTCAGAGAGCAGTTGGCCAGCTGATCTGTGACCTTGCCCATGGCGCCCCCGCGTTGAAGTGGACCGCTCAGATGGCGTCGCTTAGCTCGTCCCACGCCAGCTGCAGCGCCGCATGCGGCAAGGTCTTGAGCATTATTAGTGTACCCGGGCAGCGGGCCCTGCCCCACAGTCAGCCCCGCAGCTGCACGCGCCTGCTTGGCGCCCCGGCCGCCAGCTCACGTGCCTGGCCGCATTCGCCTGGCAGCCCCGGCCAGACCGCCAGGCCGACGCATAAGCGGCCGCGCGCGCAGAGTGGTACTTCCGCTCGTCGCTGGACCGCTACGTGTGGATCCACGGCATGATCTGTGCATACATCCACCCGTGGTGCGAGGCGGCGCTGCACAAGGTGGACGCAATGTCGCTGCGCGCGCGCCTGGCCGCGCGGTCCGCCATCGCCGCCGGTGCGCCCGCGGGCGCCCTGACCTCGGGCGCCGCCGCCTGCGGCGCGCGCCGGCGGCCCCTGTTGCGCGCGCGGCGTGCCCTGCGCCTGTACACGGGCACGCCACGCACAGGTGCAGGGTAACAGCGCGCCAAGGGCGGGCATGGTTATCAGCAATATAGCGTGCGCCACAGGGTACCCTGGCCATGATTTTGTGGGCTAAGAGCCGCGAGCGGTGATGACGCTGGTTTGCACCTGGCGCCGCCGACGCGGCTCAGGGGGCCAGGACGTTGAGCGCGGTGTCTGCCGTGCGTACTCCTGTGGCTGTGACCCCGCGCCCGTCTGCGGTGCGCGCGCGCCTGGGCGCGCACGCATGGCGCCGGCACACCCGCCGTTGCCCGGCTCGCCGCCAGCGCGAGCGGCGCCGGGCGGAGGATCCAGTCCCCCATCGCATGCATACAGGATGTGTGTCAGCGTTTAGGCCCGAGCGGGCTGGGCGCGCGCAGTGATGCTGGCAGTGGTGGGCGTGTGGTACCAGACGGTGTACGTGCTGCCCAAGCTGGAGTACAACCAGCTGCACCCGTACACGTCCTGGATCCCCATCACCGCGTGGGCGGTGCTGCGCAACCTCACGCCCGGCGCGCCCCTCTCCCTCCCCGGGCTGCGCCCCGCGCAGAGCACCTGAGGCCCGGTCCCCGTCCCCCCTGCGCCTTCAGGTCCCCTGGTCAGTGCGCGGGCCGTGCTGCGCAGCAATCTATGGTCTCCACAACTTGCTGGCGAGGCGCCGTGTCAGTACAGGGCTAAGGTTCCCCGTATACCCTAGTCTATAACCTGTTGTGTTTTGCGCCAGGCCTGCGCGGGTACAGCCTGGGCCTGTTCGGCTGGCTGGGCTGCATCACGCTGGAGACGTACATCGGGCAGTTCCACACGTGGCTGCTGACCGATGTGCCCGACGGCCAGCCCAAGCTGCTGCTTAACTTCCTGCCGCCGGCCTACCCGCTGCTCAACTTCGGCCTCGCGACCGCCGGCGCGCCGCGCCGCGCCCCGCCGCGCGCTCCTGTCGCGCCCCCGTCGGCCTGCGCGTTGGCTGCACGTGCATGCGCTCGCCCGCTCAGGTATCAGAAAAAGCGTTCGCTGCGAAGCTGGAACTGGCGCCTAACAAGCACTCGCACACACTGCCGCAAGCCCGGCCTGCTGATCTGCACTGCTCGCTTTTTACACATAGATGTGCTTTACCAGCACGCGCTCTGCGACAGTATCAGCACGTGGGTTGTGACAGCAAACGCCCTGCAGCCTGCAGTGCGCTGACCGAACGGCTAGCGCTGATGGCCTGCCCGGCGCGCGTGCAGTGTACGTGTATGTCTCGTACCGGCTGTTCCAGCTGACCAACACGCTGCGGATAGCGGTCATCCCGGCCAAGGCGGGCGCTGAGCTGCTGCGCAACGTCGTCGTCATGGCCGCGTGCACTGGCGCGCTGGTCGCCGCCGGCGCGCTGCTGCTGCGCATCCGCCTGCTCGGCGCCTAGTGCTGGGGGTAGGGTAGGGTCAGGGTCTCCTGGCACCGATGGCGCACGGAACGGGGCCCGGTGCTGCCTACCAAAGTCTGCCAGCTGATCTCGTGCTTCTGACGGACGCGCCACCCCGCCCGCCGCGTGGCGTGCATGGCAGCGCGCAGTGGCGCACCTGCCTGCGGCTCGCCTGCGCAGCCGCGCTTGCCTTGGGAGGCATGTGCTGGAGAACCCTCTGCTACACAGTATGTGCCGGCGAGCCATTCGCTGCCGGCAGGCCTACCGCCGTGGCTGCCAGCCTCGGTGCACGCGCGGGTGTTTCATGAGCATGCGACCGCAACCCCCAGGCCAGCCGCAGCCGCGACAGTCATGTCTTGCGCGGCGCGCCAGCGCGCGCATCGCCGGTAGCTGCTCTTGCTTGTGCCCTGTGCAGGGATACTGTGGCAGTGGCGTCCGCACAGTATTTGCAGCGGAGTTTGCCATGGGCACCCGGGGGTCCCCTCAGTGCGGCACCGAGGTGCCTTTTGCCCGTCAAAGTTTGACGTGGGGCGACAGTCAGCTTATACCCGTGGCCGGGGTGTCTTTGAGCCCGCCGCAGCATGTCGATGCGACTGCGCCCACTTGGCGTGCAGCAATTGTTGACGTGAGTCGTTGTCACCTTTGTGGGTCGCAGCACTGGTCGGCTGCTGGAGCATATGTGCAGCGGGTGCGCGGCAGCTCGCGAACCTAGAAGGACAGCGCCCAGACATGCCTCTAGTAATAATGCAGCGTGCAGAGTCGGTGTTGTTGGCACATGTAACAACACGCTACCCAAGTGCCATCTCCCTGTGCCGATGCGCCAGCAACCTCCCACTCCACACTCGCTTTTGTTTTTACAGTGGTGTACAGTCACAGCCCTTACGACGCCCCGTCAGAAGTGTACAAGCAGGACGCCCGTCCACCATGCAGGGTCCGTGCACCTGACCATGCTGCTGGGGAGTGCAGTGCTGATGTGCTCATTGTCTAGGGCTCCACGCTGGTCTGCCACAGGCTGCAGAATAGATTTTCATGCAGACACGCGCTAACTGCGCAGGCAACAATTCCAGCAGGTTCACGGGTTTTGCAGGCGCCTCAGCTTGTGCAATCAACTGGACACAGCTCTGGGCTGCCTGCTGAAAGCAGCACAAGCCCTGCAGAACCCCCCGCCCGCCAGGCGCAGACGGCCAGCACGCGGTGCGGGAGCCTGCAGGGCAAGATTTGAGTCACGGAAGTGGGCCGGGGCCCGCCGGATCGTCGGCCCGCACGGGCGCGGGCACGGGCGGCGCGTCGGTGAAGGTGCCCACGCGCTGCAGCTCGCCGCGCGCGGCCGCCGTCGCGCCCACCGCGCCGAGCGTGCACGGCACCTGCGCGAGGCGGGCGCTTCAGCGCCGGGCGTGCAGCTGCCTTATGAGAACTAGAGCGCGTGCTGGGCACCAAGGCGTGCCTCTGCGCGCCCACGCTGGCTCAGCTGTTGCACACTGATGCAGCTTGCAACAGCGCGTGGTGGCGCCCGGCAGGCGGCGGGCTTGCCGCATGCTCCTGCAACTTGCATGGTATACCCCCAGCTATCATAGGGTAGGGTTAATTTTAAGACGCAGGGAGCGGGCTCGCCGCGCTCTAGCGCGCGCCGCGCGGCAGGGCCGGCGCGCGCCAGGTCCAGCAGCGCGGGCTGGCCCTCCAGCAGTTACGGGTTAGGGTAGAGTGGGGGGGGAGCAGGTTCTTCGCGCGCTCCATGCACGCCGTGCGGCGCGCGGGCGGCGGCGCACCAGGTACAGCAGCGCGGGCTGGCCCATGTGCGTGACGGCGTTGGCGGCGAATGCGAGGCCCAGACCCGCCACGTACGCCGCGAGCGTGGGCAGGAAGTAGGTGCGCTGCGTCAGCACGTCGTCCGACGCCGCAAACGCCGCGCCCGCGCGCGCCGCGCCCGCCCCCTCCTGCGCGGCGGCCGCGAGCCTGTGCACACCAGCTGACTGCGCTGCGACCGGACTGCGCTGTGACCGGTATAAGTCCCAGTCCCACATGCGGGTGAGCTCGCGCCCTGTGCAGTGCTGCCAATGGCTTGGACGTGTGGAGCCGTCCGCTTTGCAATGTCCGGAGAGGCCCAATCCCCTCAGCCTCCCCAACCCTGACGGCCATGCGTCCGTGCCCGGCTGAGCCCAGGCCCACGCGGCGCCGACCAAAGCACAGGAGCCTGTAACGGCTGCGACAAGCAAGCGGTTTGCGCCCATCCCTGCGGCCGGCCCTACCTCCACCACATGGGAGGTAGGGTCAGCCCAAGGGCGCCGCGCCTGCATGTGCCGGCGCGCGTCGACCACCGAGTCAACGATGCCATCGCTGACAATTGCGCCAAGCAAGTGCCCGACCCTGCTGCAAACCCTACCTGCACCGGCCGCGGCCGTGAGGGGCGCCGCGCCTGCATGCGCTGCCGCGCGTCGGCCTCCGAGTCGGCGACCCCGTCGTAGGCGGCGGCCGCTGCGTCCGCGCCGGCGCTCATGTACGCGTCGTCGGCCAGGCCCGGCCCGAGCGCGCCCACGGCGCGCTGCAGCGCGTCGGCCGCGGCGGCCGCGCGCGCGCGCATGTCGGTCGCGCGCGACGCGTCAAAGCGCAGCGCCAGGCACGCCAGCAGGCCGGGCACCACCACGTCGCCCAGGCCTGCGCCGCGCGCGCGCGCGCTCGGCGCCCCGCCCGCCCCGGCCTGGTCCAAGTTGAAGTATGCAGGCACGGGAGCTGCCGGCATGAGCGCACACATCACAGTCACGAGCACCAATACAACAGGAGGGCTGCCGCCCCTATATGCATGCCATGGCATGTTGAACTCTCGAGCGCGCCCGGCGGCTGCGCACTGAGCACTGTGCAGCGGGCGGACCCGGCGCCTGGGCGCCGCCAGCAAGGAACAAGCGCCGCGCCGCGGTCCCCGCCGCTGCTGCACCCCCGGGCGGGCGGGGGCGCGGGCCGGGGGCGGGCCCGCAGGCGGCACCGAGCAGCGAGAAGGGGAAGCCGGCGGCCTCGCCGACGCCGCCGGGCGCGCGCGGGAACAGCAAGCGCGTCGGGCCAACGAGCGCATCGCTGGTCGCGACCGCCAGCATCACGTTGTCGCCCAGCACGCGCGGCGAGCCGAACACCCAGAACACGTCGTACGCGAGCAGGCCCGCCAGCAGCGCGGCCGCCGCGCGGAACGAGCGCAGGCCCAGCAGCTGCGCGCGGCACAAGCACTCCGTCTGTCTTTAGGTTATGTATCTAAACCTAGCGTACCCTATCCCGAACAGTGCGCGGCGCGCGCAGATGATCGCCTACGTAGGCCAGCAGCTGCGCGTGACGCGCGCGCGCGCGGCGTCTGCACGCGCCGGGGCATGCACGCGCGCGCCGGCAGCCCGGGCCGCGCTTGTGCGGTCGCGAGCGGGTGCAGGACGCCCCGAGCAGACTGGGCGAACGATGGGCAGCCTGCTGCTTGCAGCGCACTACCTACATGCGCGGCCTTGTGTTCAGCCGGCAACTAGCCACTAGGCTCTATGATTGCACAAACGCGCTGGCAGCCCCGCCGCGGGGCGCTCGACAGGAGCCTTTGCGCGTGCGGGTTAGGCGTGCTCGTCCGGATCGATGGCGGGTGAGGATGATTTGGCCAGGCTGGCGGGGGGGGGTGAGGCCCTGGGCAGGCGGGCGCGCGCGCAGCAGGGGCCGGCTGGGCCGCAACGCATTCCAGCACAATCACTCCAGCTTCAGAATGACGACCACAAAAGAAAGGAATGTGTGTGCGACCTTCACTTGAAGCCCTGGAAACGCTCCGCGCCGCGCGCGCGCGCCTGCAGGATGTCGGTCGCGAGCAGGCAGGCGATCATGTTGTTGAGCCCGAAGATGGTGTGCCCGGACGCCAGGTCCGCGCTGGCGGCGCCCAGCCCGAACAGGCCGGCCGCGACGTCGGACGGCGCCAGGCGCGCGCGCGTGATCGGCACCCCGTCATCGCCCAGCAGCAGCCAGGGCGGCAGCCGCACGTCGATGCTCGCTTCGCCCAGGCCGCCCGCCTGCGCGCCTCCGACCCGGAGCAGTGAGGCGCCGCGGGCGCCGGGCCCGGGCGCGCGCCGGGGGCAGCCGGGGGCCGCGGGGGGCGCGCCGTGCGGCGCAGGGGCGTGGCGACGCCGCTGGCGACCGCGACGGCGCCCACCAGCCAGAAGTAGGCGTTGAACAGCGTCTGCAGGTTGAGCTCTGGCAGCCACTTCAGCACCAGGTAGGTGCCGAACAGCGCGGCCGAGGCCGCCACGGGCGCCAGCGCGCCCTGCCCGGAGCGCGCAGGGCTCACTCCTCTTTCTTTCCCCCGAAATCAGTCAGTCATGAGCGGAGCAGCATTCGCTGCCTGAGTGTGCTTCAGACTGCTGTCGCGACGCCAGCAGGCACGTGCGTCCTCATGCAGAGACGCACAGACTGCGCAAGGCGTGTGCCGCCTAGCAGTCGGGGCGTCGCAGGCTGCTGCGCTGCAAGGCTGGGGCGGGGAGCTGCGTAGGGCATGCACTGCGAATGCACACGCGCTCTCCAGCAGGGCCCATGGCAGGCAGCTTGCCTGCGGCTGGTCATACACAGACCAGCGGCAAGCAGCAGCACGCCCACATTCTCCCGCAGCACGCAACGCAGCAGCCGCAGCCCTTGCACAAATGCCAGCGCAGCGGAAATGAAACCCGTGGCTTTGCCGTGAAGAGGCGATGTCCTGTACCCCTAGACGACAATGACACCCTTCTACATGGTCATCAACAAGGAGGCCTGCCCCGGCGCGCCTGCCGCAGGCTGATCTGCTGGCGCGAGCGGCTGGAGAGGCCGCGGTGCGCGCCGATGTAGATCGTCAGCGTGGCCAGGCCGACAAAGTAGGGCAGGTCGGCCAGGCGCTGCGCCTGCGCGGCCGGCAGCTGCCCGAGCGCCAGCAGGCCGAAGAAGGCGCCGTACGCCCACTGCGCGTCCGCGCTCGCGTCCCAGCGCCAGGCCGCCGCCTCCGGCCTGCGCGCCCGTGAGCGCCCGGTCGGCGCCGCGAGCACACCACTTATCAACTGCGCGTCCGCGCTCGAGCAGACCACATGCCCACCATGCGTCCTCGCAACTGCGACACACCGCGGCGTCGCCGCCTCTGGTCTGCGCGCCGCAAGCACCCGTTCGGCGCCGCAAGCAGGCAGCACAGTCTATATCGCTGGGGACCGACTGTGGGTCCTCGCTTGCGCCTGGCGCCGCGCCGCAGCCTGCAGTCTACATTCACAGCGCCTGGGCAGCGCTATTGGGGCCAGCAGCGGAGCCCGCCGCTGCAAGGCTGTAAGGCCGTGCGGGGAGTCGCGCCGTGTCCTCGCCCGCGACTTCCCTGCCAGCACCGTGCCGCCGCCACGGCCTGCGTAAGGCCGTTTGCGCTGGAAGCAAAGTCACCCGCTCCTTGCTGGCCTAGCTCGACTGCACACTGCTACCACCCCTGGCCCGCGCCCAAGGCCTGCACCGTCTCAACGCCGCGGCCCAGACGCAGCAGGCGTAGAATGCATGATGTGGCATGATGTGTCCCATAGCGTCACTAACAAGGCTGGCCTCACACCAGGCTGCCTTCCTGCAGACATCCAAGGTTGACGCGGACACAGTTGTTGCTTGACGTTCAGCATCACCTAGGCGGGTGTTCGCGGGTCCCCCTTTCTCCCTGGACGTCCGCTGTGAGTGGTGCACGCTGGTCCCCTGCTGCAGCGCCGCCGCCCCGCCGCTCCTCCGGCAGGCCATCTCTGCCCGAACAGCGAGGTGCTCCTGCCCGCCGCCTGCATAAGACAGCGGAGCTTGTCAGGCGGGCCCTGCTCCTTCGATGTGCAAACATTTTGTCATTGCCTGAACAAGCTCACATACCTGGGCCGGAGCCGCCGCGCATCCGCATGCCATACCAAGGGCAACCTCTCGAGCTGGCGCCAGCGCTCAGCGTTATGGCAAGGCAGGCGGTGACAGCTGAAGCATAACGGCACGCTCTGAGCAAGCATGCTTGCAGCGTCCCAAACGCACAGCCGCGCCCTGTAAACACACAGATGCTGTTCCGGACGCTTTTCTAGCAGTTCTTCTTCTCAGCTTGTCAGCTCAAAACAGGCAGCAGTGCGCATGACCGAGCCAGCGCGCGCTCAGAGCCCGGCTCTGTACCCTCTTTTAACCCTCTGACTATCACAGAATTTGAAATCGGAGTGCCTTGTTCTTTCCCGCCTTTGGTGTGCAGGTAGCTGACTGGGCAGACAGTGCTGCTAGGTCGCGTGTCGAGACGCTCGTTGCACTTTGGCTGCGTCCTCTCCTCTCCTCGCACGAGATCCCGCGCGCGCCTTCCCGCGCTAAAGCACCCCTGGAACCTGCGCAGAGCAGCTGCAGGGAATTGCAATGGGCTGCAGCGGAAGCGTGCCGCTCGCTCTCTTCACGTTCTACCCACAGGATACAAAAAGTGCGCACCCGGCGCGCTCTCCTTCACATGTCTGGAAGCACTTGCCTGAACACACAGTGCGCGCAGGCCACAAGGCCAGGGCATACGACGCATTTGACGACGCCGGCGATATTAAGGCAGCATATGGCAATGCACAGAGCTGCTGGCCTGCTTGCGCACCATACAACGCCCACGATGACAAGGTGGGAAGAAAGGCACTGGCAAGGGGCTCTGCGCCACGCTGTGCTGCTCCTCGCAGTGCGCTGCTAGGCCTGCAGCCATGCCTTTGCGGCCAATTCTGTTGACTGCACTGTTCTCCCAACAAGTGGCAACACAAGAGCTGTACAGTCAGGGAGTCTCGCTTGTCGCCAATAGCAAGGCGCACGCTTGCTGCATTGGCGTGCAGCTGCGAACGCAGGACCGCGCTGAGGACAAGCGCGCGCTCCTGTGCGCGGTCGCCCCTTGCCAGCAGACGCTCAGCTCGACGCGGAGCACTCCAGCACAGGCGCGACACGCAGCGTCGGGAGCGGTGTGTGTGCGTGACTTGGGCTGCAAGACTGTGGCGACCCCTCATCTTGATCTGTGCACCTGCACGACTGTCCCCATTTCGCACGCTGCACAACCTGAGCCTGTTCCGCGACTCTAGAGCGTAGCTGTGGCTGCGCAGAGGCGCAGCAGCGCGGTTGCCTGCTCCGCCGCGACCGCGACGCGCACGGGCCGCGAGGGCGGGGTGCTGCAGCGCAAGGCCAACCAGGACGCGTGCCTGGCGCTGCCGGGGTTCCAGGGCGAGGCGCAGCAGGCCCTGTTCGGCGTCTTTGACGGCCACGGGCCCGCAGGTGAGCTTGCCCCTGGAGTCAGTGAGTCACGAGTGGAATCACGCCCTGGGCGTGTTTCCATGCATGTGCAACCTGGGGAGGCTCCCTGTCCGCCATCGAAAGGTAGCATTGTGGTGTCTGCCATAACGCCCGTTTCCAGAGCTGCCAGGTCGCTAAGTGTGTGCATATTCTGACGAGCCCTTTTGGAAAAAAAATTTTTGCCTAAGCGCTTGTGGCACTGCGGAGCTCGGCGCCGGCAAGTGCGGAGCGGCGTGGCGGCCGCAGGGGAGAAGGTGTCGGGCTATGTGCGGCAGCACCTGCCGACCGTGCTGGGCCAGCTGCTGGCGCTGGAGGCGGGCGACGAGGCCGAGGCGCTGCGCCGGGGTGCGCGCCCGGCCTGCCCACCATCGGCCCTCGCTGGGGTGTCGTAGGGCCCTGACTCTCATGGTCAGAGCCTCCGGTGACAGCTAGCGACCATGCCGGCAATGTGCATGAGACGCCCCGCCTCGCTTCCGCACAAACACGTGCAACTGGCACTTCGGCAACCTGGCATGTCGGCGTCCACCTAGTACAGAACCCGCATGCCTGCTCCACCTCGTCGCGCCTCTGCCCGCGCCCGGCGCAAGGCTGGCCCCGCGCCGCCCGCGCGCAGCGTTCCTGGAGGTGCACCGCCGCCTGGTCAGCAGCAAGGTCGACACCGAGCTCAGCGGCAGCACCGCCGTCGCCTGCCTGCTCCGCGGCCGCCGGCTGACCACGGCCTGGGCAGGCGTGCCGCGCTCGCCACGCCTGCTCTCCATGCCTGCTCTCAGTAACCTCTTCAGGTTATTTTAGATGCCAGCCATGCGTGGCTTGGCGACTGAAAGGTGGCTGCGGTCCGGTTCTGCTGCACACGGCTGTCAGGATGGGTGCCGCCGGGGTCATGCACAGTGTGCGGCCGCGAGCATGCGCCGACCATAGCGCGTACCACGCCGCACGGGCTGCGACGCGGCTGCCTGGAATGAAGGCGGGTGGGCTGGCGCTGAGCCCCATAGGCCGCTTCGGCCGGGCAGGCGACTCGCGCGCGGTGCTGGCGCGCGCGGACCCGGCCGACAGCGAGCGGCTGGTCGCGGTGCCGCTGACGCAGGACCACGACCCCTCGCTGGCCAATGAGCGGCGCCGCATCGTGGCGGCCGGGGGCCGCGTCGAACGGTGCGTCGCGCATCAAGTCTCGCATGCCTGGATGGGTAGCTGGCCGGCCCTCGCTCCCACGTCCATTGACAGGGATATGTCCTGCAATTTTCCTTCCTTTCATGCACCCGCATGTGCCTGCCTGAACGTGGTGCACGCGTGAGGGACTTGCATTTGCTAACATACAATGCGAGCCACCGCGAGCTGCGCGCGCAGCATGCGCGACGAGCGCGGGCTGCCGGTGGGGCCGTTCCGCGTGTGGCTGCCGGAGCGCGGCTTCCCCGGCCTGGCCATGAGCCGCGCGGTCGGCGACAGCCTGGCCTCCCTGTAAGCCCCTGCCCACTGCCGTTGCATGACTGGCTGTCGTATGTGCCCCTCCGTGCTCCCCTGCCCAGCCGCCTGGCACCCACTGAGCGGCGCCTTTGCTCCATGCGTCGCAGCATTAAACCCACGGCGATGACATGCATGTTGCTCCCAACATCCCTTGTGTCCCTGCCTACGTGCGTCGGCTGGGTCACCGCTCACAACCACCTGAGATCCGCCCCAAGGATCAGAAAAGTGCTAGTGCGCACAGGCGCTGACCGGGGCCCGCGCGGCCGGGCAGGGTGGGCGTGACGGCGGAGCCTGAGTGCACCGCGGTCGGCCTCACCCCGGCCGATCGCCTGCTGCTGCTCGCCAGCGACGGCCTCTGGGGCGTGCTGTCCTGCCAGGCGGCCGTGGACGTCGCCGCTGCGTGCGCCAGCGCCGAGCAGGCGGCGCAGCGGCTGGTCGCGCTGGCGCAGCAGCGCTGGCTGGCCGAGGAGAACGGCTGCGCCGACGACATCACCGTCGTGGTCGTCTTCCTGTCTGGCCTGTGACGCCGCGTCCGCTTGACCACCCAGGGCAGCGGCGGTGTCCAGCAAAACGAAGACCATGCGCCCGACTATATATACGTGTCGCTGCGCTGTCCAGCCTGTGCTGCTGTGACGTAAATTTAGCATGGGCAGCGGCAGCGGCTGGCAGACGCGAGGGGCAGCCTTCACAAATACATGGACATCGTGGTCACGCTGTCCGGCCTGTGTCGCTGTGACGCCTGGCAGCTGTGAGCAGCGGCGCCGGCTGGCCGAGGAGTCCGCTGCGCTGACGACATTCCCGTTACGACGGCCGGTGTTGTGTCCCTGGCGGTGCGTACCTTCGCCACGAGCCTGGCAGTCTGCCAAGACCACGGCAACGAAAACAGCTGCTGCGCAGCCTCTGCCAGGCAGTGAAAGTAACCACTTCAGGGCCCGCATTCTGGCAGGCCTGCTCGGATGGCACTCTGCTACTGCAAGCTAGCATGGCATCTTCTGCAATACACAGCGCTCTTGCACTTCCAATGCACGTGCCTGCACAGGAGTGCAGCACTAATAAGCTACTTGTTCGTGCCTCCGAAGGCGTTGTGATGACAACGCATGCCTGTCACCAGGGCCTGCTCATTCCTACCTAACCCTAGCTTCTGCTCAACTTGCTGCTTGAATATTCAAAATAGGACGGATTTATACGCGTAGCTGGTCCGTCCGTGGTGCTGTTCCAGCACTGCCGTGCTGTGGTGAAGAGCCGGTCAGGGGTGAGTGCCAGGGAAGTGAGCAGGAAAGGCTTGTTGCCGCTTGCGATAAGCTGCGCAACGACTCGTAGGTGGGCAGGATCAGGGCCAAGCAGGAGCCTGCAGCCTCCAAACGTGCGCAAGCAGCAGGGATCGAACACCCATATGCTGCAACATCTGCCCCTGCGCCTTGTTGATGGTCAGGGCAAAACAGAGCTGCATGGGGAAGTGGCAGCGGGCCACTCGGTCTGAGCGGTCGTTTACGGCCTGGCCAGGCAGGAGCTCCGCCGCGAACTCCGGCCAGCTGGGGCCGCGCGTGACTGTGACGAAGTAGTCTGGTCGCCCGAACTTGCGCACGGTGGCCAGCTTGTCCTGGCGCCAGCAGCACAGCGCATTGCCGAGTCGGGCACAGTGCGCAAGTTGCTGGCGCCAGGACAAGCTGGCCATCGTGCGCAAGTTCGGGCGACCAGACTACTTTGTGACAAGCACGTGCGATCCCAAGTGGCCGGAGATCACGGCGGAGCCTGGACAGGCCACGAATGACCGTCCGGACCTAGCGGACAACCGCAGACAGGCGCAGGGCAGCGTGCCCAGCGGCGGGCGCACCTGGAAGCTTTTGAACACGTAGCGCTGGCCGCCGGTGAAGGAGGCAGGCAGCACGACGCGCTGGACTATCCTGCCCT
>JAABUP010007145.1_pt1 | contig 15226 bp, 17 predicted proteins | sample 5559201 | NCBI WGS metagenome assembly JAABUP01 (sample SAMN10711887, study PRJNA513373) | rock metagenome | isolation source: Antarctica rocks | place: Antarctica
GACGTGGAGCTGATTCCCCGTATCCCAACAGTCGCAGGATGACGGAAGGACAATCCTTCATGCTTATCGTTTTCCAGGCCGGACGGTGTTGCATTCGGGGACCGTTGGTCCCGCAGCGCAGCTGCCATCTCGTCCTTTGTCCCGCATTCCCTGATATTCAGGTTTACCCCGTCTTTTGAGACTGCGGTATGGTAGGTGGGGACCGCGATTCTCTCTTCGCCGAAGCTCCCCTTGTTTCCGCGGGATATATGTGGCATGAAGATGCGCACACTTCCTGCCGAGCATGGTTGGTCTTCCCACTTAAGTCCCGATTTCTTTGAATCGGCCTTGTTGAACATTTCGGGGGTTATGCTGTGAGTGTAGCCGTCGGTTGCCAACCTTCCCTTTGTTACCTCCCTCCACCACTGCTACATTCGGTGGTGCATGCCTAGGATGACCGTGGGAGGAAAACACGGATTGCAGTTCCCACTTGCCATCATCCGCTGGCATTGCCGGCAGAATCCCCACCTCGTTGTCGTTGACGTCGCTTGATCCCCAGTTATTGACCGCATCGATGCTTACTATCCACACCTTGTGGTTTGCACGGTTATGATCTGGCTGATCTTGAGAACATACAGATTCCAATCTTGGATAAAAGCGTTCATACTTCTGGCGTGTGATTCTTGAGATAGAAATTTTGAGCTCTTTGTGCTTTGCTTCAGATACTCTGGGTCGAAAACCATCGATCGAGAAAACTAAAAAGTGCCTTCAACAAAATGTATTTAAAGCTTTTTACTAACTTATCAAATCTAAAAAAGTATTAAGGTCGACTTGGGGGTCTTGACAAGATTATTGTTGTTCGTTTTGGCTTGATGAAGTTTCGGTTGGGTTATTTCGAGGCCATGATTAGGTGAATCGCCTTTTTCCTTTGGGGAGGTGGTTTAATGGTGAAGTGTTAACCGGTATATGCTTTAAATATTTCATAGAAAACGTTGATTGTACGCATTCTGCAATCCCTTGGGATCGTGAAAGCATATTATCCGGTCAATTTTGATTACTGCCCAGTACTAGGTAGCCTGTTGGAGCAGATGGAGGATCTGCATGGGAAAGCGTATAACCAGGTCTCTTCGCTTTTAGTAATATCGACCTCTTTCATTCCTTCTCTCGAATATATCGCTTTCGACCCGGCGCTGCTGGGGCCTTCTGCCATGCCCTAAGAGCGACCTCAAAAGTCTTTGAGAAAATCTCGTGGTCTGTGGATATAAGTCGCAGTTGCTGGAGCTCGTGGGTTTTTCAATACGCCCAAGCCTTGTGTAATGCATCGCAGATACTGAGGATTGTGCGAAAGATAACCTCTATTTCATCAGGTCCCTGGTGAACTATCTCCGTCTTGTCGTTCCACCGCCGCCTTCTTCTTCTTCGCGTAAGCCTTCTCACGAGCGCCGTCTTTTCGAAACGCTTCGAGACTGCTGACATTCCGTGACTTAGGATCTCGGCCGTTTAAGCGGCCAACAAGCGAACAAGTCTGATGGCCGAACATGAAACTTCAGCTTTGTCTAATTCATCGTACACTCAGACGCAGCGCACATTCGGCATTACTGGGCAATTGTTCCCATTCAGCATGAATTAACAGACCATTCCGAATCGGACTTCCATACTCAGCGGAATCGACCGCTTGTGTAGCTTGTAGCTGCTCAAATATTCATTGAAGTTACCCATCAGATTCTTCCCGTTTATAAATGGTATGACTGGCTCTTTATAACCTGACATCATCTGGTTCTTATATATTTGCTTCTTTGGTAATCTTCGTTATAAAAAAGCGTACTTGCGACAGTCTTCGATCGCGTTTTCGACACGTATAATTCACCATCCGCTCATACCTGATCGTCGGCTCTGAACATATCACAGTATTTGCAGTCACCCAAATTGGTAATTCCTCAACGCCTCTATCTTCACTAGCCTCATCATCGCTAGGCGTGGGCTCGCTGCGGTCGCTCTCGCTGAACTCGTTCAAGCTCGGTATGTCCTCTGTCGCAAGAAATCCGCGGAAGTGAGGGGAATTGGTGTCAGCCGATCTTTCAAACATCGTAAAGCACTCTCCAAATCTTTCTTTGCCACTCGAACGTCGAGTGACTCTTGATGTTTCCTCTTCAGATGTGGTAACCGACAGCGATTTTTTAATCTGAAAGAGGTTGATGTAAAGAGAAGATGATAAGGGAGATCTTATCAAACCAACCTTGAGAAGGAAGACCACAAGCTGGCGAATAAGATGCCTTGAGCCCTTATTCCCTTGATTTCGTCGGAATGCTGCACGCGATGATCATCAGGATCATCATCGCTCTCTTGCCCTCCGTAGTGCGTCTTGAGTGACTGAAACCTTTCACATTTTACTCGACGAGCACGCGGGAGGGCACATTCCACGCTTATGCATGATCATCACAGCAGCTTGCTTTTTTCTTCCCTGCGGAGCTAGAATATTTTCGGTTTAGGATTGGCGACCTGGGTCCATCGTCTCCATGGAATTCGTAATTTCCCCAGACCGCTAGGTATCCCCTGTTCTATTTATCACCCTCGTTCCTAAGAGTAGGGTACGAATAATACCGTCTTTTCTACAAAAGACGTGTTTAAAACCTCCTAGCGGCTTTTTTGCTTCGTTTTATTGATCTTTAATTATGTAAGCTGAGTAAGTAGGGAGGTTCATCTTGCTGTTGACCGATGACCTCGCTGTCGCCAGTACTAACCTGCTTGCAGGTTCCTTCCTACCTACCTTCTACCTCCTATCTTCAGCAATGCCTCCGCAACGTGGCGATAGGTCTTTAAATCAGCTCGTCGCCGATAACTTTCAGAAGATAATCATACCTGGAAGAGCTGATACTGTTCAGTGTCGTCACTGTCATAAGATCATGATTCATGCAACTACACGTCAGCAGACTCATTTAAATCAGTGTGATCAGTACAAAAGAAGATCTATTACAAATTCGAAACGTCACTCGATTCAGATCATCTTGACTGCAAATATCAGATTTCTCGTCATCGATGTAGTTAGACGATTACATCAAACTGCAACAATGACAGTCTACATGATCAATCTATCATTCAGTCACTATAAAAATTCATACGTTCGAGCTCATGAGCAAGTCTTTCATACAAACTACATATCTCTCTTGCACACGACTATGACAGAAGTGCTGTTGAATGAAATCTATCAAACAGTGAAGAGCAAGATCGATTCTATGCTCACAGATCAGCATCTGAATTTCTTCAGCGATGAGTCTATCAATATACGAAAGAAAAGAGTTATCAATCTATGTGTGCACGTATCAAAGACTGTTACATCTGAAGAAGAAGAATTTCATCTAAAGACAGAAGTCGAAGTGACTGAAATCATGAATGCAAAGACACAAGCTGTCTGACTGTTCAATCTCATTGACGAGACGTTGCATCAGCAGTTTTGAAGAATAAATACATTTGTCATCGATACATGTTCTACTATGAAGACTTTGTGAAGCGAGCTTGAAGCTTTTGATCAGATGAAGCACATCTTCTTCGTTTCGTGTGATAGTCATGAATTGCAGCTGTTGCTTGATGATATTCTGAAGCTTTTCTGATTCGCAAAGATTCTTGAAGATGCTAAGTGAATTGTCAGATCTTTTCTCGCTGTCTTCAAAGAGTTGACAATTCTGTGAAAGTTTCAGATGAGAGTTAGTGTAAATTTGAATTTTTGATCTCAAGATACTTCGTGTTAAAGACCGGCATAGAGCGAGTCATATGAGTGTAATATAACTAATAGATAAATACTAAGAAAGAAAAGTATCTACAGAAAAGAACTCGCTGTTATATGTGTGTGCCCTAGCTCTGTGCTAGGCCCGAAGGGGTTGACGCCTTACACATATGAAGCAGAGTCTCGATGACAACATGGCTAGGTCAGGTTCCCGCTAGGCCCGATTAGGGTGAAACCAGGCGAAGGCTAGGCGAAGGATAGGCGAAGGCTAGAATCGTAACATTACCCTCCCCCCTTGACTATTCATGTCCGCATGAATGTTGTTCCTTAGTGCGCTTTCTACCAATCTTCCTATTGATCTTTCAGACCATCGAAATGCCTATTGTAGCCGGCTCACTATGTAGGAAATAGAGGAATAGGGTCACGGCCTTTTGTAGCAGGCTCACTATGAGGGGGGAAGGGCGGCCATTGAAGCAGGCTCACTAGTTGAAGGTGAACGAGTAGTAGGGTGACAACCTTTTGTAGCAGGCTCACTATGAGAGGGAAAGGACGGCCATTGAAGCAGGCTCACTAGCCGACTAGCTCATCGAAGAGGTCGGTTCGGATCGCGTCATTGAAGCAGGCTCACTAAGAGGTAGAGCGATGTGAATAGATAGATCATCGCATTGACGATGCCTTTGAAGCAGGCTCACTAGTCGACTTGCTCATCGAAGAGGTCGATTCTGACCGTGCCATTGAAGCAGGCTCACTTCTGGTTCAGGCCTACTACATAGTAGGGCTTGTTTCGTTCGTTGACCGACTCAATCAAGAGATCAATCGTTGTCTGCCTTTGTAGCAGGCTCACTTCGGGTGCCGTTCAAGCAGGCTAACTATCGAGTGACTGGCTCGATGACGAGGTCAATATCGAACGCGCCTTTGAAGCAGGCTCACTGTCGATCCGTCTCTACTACACGCATGTAGCAGAGCTTGTCCCGTTCATGCCTTTGTAGCAGACTCACTATCGAATGACTGACTCTGTCGACGAGGTCAATCGTTATCTGCCCTTGTAGCAGGCTCACTAGTTGACACAGAAACACGAGGTAGATCGATTCACTGATAGGTAGAGCGATGTGAGTAGGTAGATCATCGCATTGACGAAAGGTGTCATTGTAGCAGACTCACTAGAAGAGAATCGACTGACTCATTGAAGAGATCGGTTTGAATCGTGCCTTTTTCACGAGCTTTCGAGACGAAGAGGGAAAGAGATGATTTGAACAGCTTATTTTGACTCGTCTGCTTCATGAGCTTGAGTTGATTGTTCTTAGCTCATTTAAATATTCGAAGAATCTCTTGCGAATAAAAAGTGATACAAATTCGAAGAATCTCTTGCGAATTTCTGAACAAACGAAGTAGGTTGTTTCATATCATCTACACGTCGATAGTAGAATTGATGAGTATTTAATCTAATGTTAGAGGCCGGCATAGAGCGAGTCATATGAGTGTAATATAATTAATAGATAAATACTAAGAAAGAAAAGTATCTACAGAAAAAAACTCGCTGTTATATGTGTGTGTTCTAGCTCTGTGCTAGGCCCGAAGGGGTTGACGTCTTACACATATGAAGCAGAGTCTCGATGACAACATGGCTAGATCAGGTTCCCGCTAGGCCCGATTAGGGTGAAATCAGGCGAAGGCTAGGCGAAGAATAGACGAAGGCTAGAATCATAACACTTCGTGTTTCTCAATCTTGTTTTCATCATCTTTCTATTGAATTAAATCACATATTAATCATTTCTTCTACATAGATTTACGATCATAGACGTTCGCTTATTCTTAACGTTTCTACACGCTGAGAATCTATCATGAGACTCATGAACTCAGTACTAAAGAACGAGAAGACGATAATGAGATACATCAGACAGCTCAAATCGAGATTAGATGACAACAAAGACAGAAATATCACTAAAATTCTATCTCATCTCAAGAATCTGAACTTCTGAATCTTCTTGAAGCAAGCTCGTGATATCTTGAAGTCTCTACATTAAATTCAGTATCTTTCTGAAGCAGAGAATTATTCGCTGTCACGAGTTCTTCACAATTGAAACAAGATACGAGCTGATTTATACTTCAAAGCGAAAAAATATTCTCACATCGAGTGTTTAAAAGATATAGCAGATAATGTTTGAGAGCTTTAACTTCTTCAACAATCTACATCTTTGCATGTGATCATTGTTACGAGCGTGCCCAGCCTTCTACTGAGACGCGCGTTCTCGAAGCGGGCCTAGGCCCTATCGAGCCTAGCGCTCCCCTTCCTTCTGTACATATAGCCTTCGCACCTCGATAGACCTCGCTCTTTAGCTTTGAATTCTCGTTTACCTGGTTTACCCTTCGTTTACCTGTACCTCTATGACTTGCTCTAGGCATGGTTCTAACAATCATCGCTCTACTACTATCTCAAAGTCATGATATCAAAGTAGTAGATCTTACGATCAGTTCAACATTCAGTTCTATCATGCTGATCTTCTTCGATAAATATAGTTTCTGTCGCTCAGATGCAACTTCAGTCATGAAGCAATGACTTGCATTTTAAACTCAAACAGATGAATTTCGTTCTCAAGTCGAATGCTGAAGATAAATTTACTATTCGAAGCTTTTTTGATTCTGCTGCGAGTCATTTGTCTCTCAGCTAGCAAAGCTTTGTCTACGAGTCAACAAAATATCTGAAAATTTCGTGTTAGCTGAACGAGATTGATCGATCATGAATTTGATAAAGTCAAAGACTAGAAATCAGCTCAGTAACGTCAGTGTCGACAAGCTCATGTATATATACATTAACGAGCGAACGCTCAATCGATCTCGTGAGCTGAAGAAGAGACTTCGCTATATTCAGAGCGTTGAGATCAATGAGAAGAAGCTATGTGAAATGAAGTATAGACTATTGCAGGAGGAAATTGTCATGGCTAGGCTAAATTCTTCGAGCGAGAACATTCTCAACGAGTATTTGAATAGCGTCATTAACGATCAGATGCTTTTGAAGCTTTCTTTACATAGTGAAGAGATCGATCTGCAGGCCAATTAACCCTCTATAAGTTGCTACTATAAATATAAACCACTTCTGTGTTTAAAACATCCTTCAAGAAACGGGTTTAAAACACGTCTTGAGCTAGCCTAAAGAAGATAGTCAAAAAACATGTTTTAAACAGGTTCGCACCCTACCTAAGAGGGGGTGCAGCTCGCCGGGGGGTTGGAAAAGTTGAGCCGGGGTCGGAAAAATTTCTTGACGTCGGGTTGAACTTGAAAGATAGCATATGCCCCGCACATTCAAGATTTGATGTCGGGTTGGAAAAGCTTCGAAGTCTATGCGAAGCATATGTCAAGATCATCAAGCAAGACCACAAAATAATTCATATCTGATCACTAAGATCTCGACTGAGCATATGCGCAGCATCAACTGAGCATAAAGAAACATCGATGAACGATGAAAGCATCAACGCTGAAAATCAAGCGAATGAAATAACAGATTGACTAAATGATTTGAATGTGAGACAGTGAGAGTTGCAGTTCACATATGCTGCGCATATACTAAAAAGAAACTCAGCTCACTCAAGATTCATGCAATGCAAATTGCAAATGTTGAAAATGATGATGCAAATCACGAGCAGATTCGACGAAGATAACATGAGCGATAGCTTGTGAATGAACATGTCACAAGTTGAGTTCATGATTTACATGTTTTGTGAATATGCTAAGCATATGTAGAAGAATCTTCGCTCGTCTTGCTGCAAAGTCGATTCATGATATATGCATGATCTGTGATTGTGCTGTTTTCTCGATGCTTCGCTCAAGCTGTGCATATGCACGGCTTCAATACTTCGCTCTTGCTGTTTATCTTCTAGCTACTTTAACTATATAACACCAATTCTTGAGCTCATGATTAGCATATGTAGAAAGCTGAGTCGGGGTTGGAATAATTTTGAACTCATGATTGACATATGCAGAAAGTTGAGTCCGGGCCGGAATCAAAAAAAAAAAGTTCCGGCCCTGGCTCAACTTTTCCAACCCCCCACCAACTGTAAGCCCTTGATAAGAGCCACCACCGGTCTTCCGATCGGGACTCGTCCGTGTCTGATTGCTCGCCTTGCAAAATGGGCGTTGTGCGAGAGCTCCGGTTTTGATCCAAGAATTTTGGAATGCCACCCCGGGCTCAGGAAACTCGTCCAATTCCACTTCGTGATCATTATGTTTGTACCAGTCATTACAAAGAGAAGTGGGTAGTCTTGAAAATCATTCGTTGACATACGTTTGTAAACGTCGATGGGCTGAACGTCTCTTTGAGGTTATTTATTGTAGTTGGTGTGTAGGCGTCGGTAGGCGATCGTTGATTGGTTGGTGTGGTAGGTACTTCCATGTTTCGGCTTGGTCTTGGTCCGTTGTAGAGACATCCTCCTTGTTGACATTGGGTTCAGGATCCGAGTCAGATAACAGTTGAAGTGAGGGTATCCGACCAGGTTGCGCTTGAGTACTGCCGTTGGCGAGTCATAAAGCTTTTTTTCACGTTCACATGAGTGATCCCTAGCACCTCGATTTTGTACTCATCCGCGTCCGCAGCCCTCGTCCCAGGTCAATTTCAATTGCCGCACCTTGTCGCTCACCAAAGTCGTCACAAACGGGAACGACGTGTACACTCGGACTTTGTTGGCATATATGAGATAGGAATACATGAAGCTCTTCATTTTTGATTTTGAATCTTCACCACGACGCAGACGAATTTTTTTTTTAGCTAATGACGAATCCAAATTAACACTTCCGGATTCGCTTCCGGCATTGACACGATCTCCGAATATTCGTATCATTTCAGTACCGTCGCCATGATAGCCGTCATAGTCTTTCAATCTCCTGCCGTAGTCGTCTTTTTGAATGTTCTGATCTCGCAAGCTTCTAATTAGAACAGGTGACATAGTTGTGATCGCTTTTTCTTGATAATACTCGTCCTTGGTTACTTCGGAGTATTTCGCCCCAGCGCGAGAAATCTCTGCATCCAAAGCCTCGAGCATTACCGACAGCCGAGTCTTTTCGACCGGTCGGTATTAACTAGGAGCCGCGGTCGGGCGTTCTGAAGTAGCGATATATATATATAGTCATGACGAAACGACCCTGTCATACTGCTCCTTTCCACTATCTGTTGATTCTTCAACGTTAGTAGGTTGAGAGGGAAGTTGAGAAAAGAAGAAGATGCGTCTTGTTCACGGAGGAACGCGAGCAGGAAGGTCTGCTGAGTGGATAACGTAATATTTACACTGGATCGATCAATTTTCGACCCAGCCGCTACCTCGATAGCTGTTAAAGCAATAGGAGTAATAGGAACAGTAAGAGTAGGATATATCAACGTTGTTGTCTTGATTTCCTCCAGAATCGTTCTCATCTTTCTACCAATGCCAGGAATGTTCGAAGAGCTTTCGTAGATTGTTTCTTCCAAGCGATATAATACGATACACTTTAAAGACCACCCTTGTGGCGTGTTCCCTTCTCCGGTGAGTACCATCACTCATTGACCTTCTTCCCGAACATCATAAGTTCATAGCAGTCGTTTAACTTATAGATATATCCAATGACATCGATGTCGACCCTCAGCTTGGGTTGAATGTGATGAAAGAAGACGTCTAAGTTCCGCTTGGGCAAGGCGTTCATGCTCATATAATTATGCACCACTAGGGGAATATGAAGGACTTCCTTGAGCAGCCTCCCTTGCCACTGCCATAGTGCATTGCATTGGCAGTGATTGGTGTCTATATTCTGGTCCCTTCCTCTTTCAAGCTCTTCCTAGAGTCGCCCAGAGGAAGTTCTTAGATGGATGATGCTGTTACACATCCTGGAGCCATATTATGACTTGACTGCCTCCAGCGGTAGGCTGACGACCAACGACCACCTTCTTGACGACGGAGTTGCGAGGCTTCTGGATACCACCACGAGCAGCTGCGCCGGAAACGGTGCCTGTCGGCTTGCGAGTGGGAGTGAAGCGGGCGGCCTTAGACTTGGCCATACTCAAAAAAAAAGATTGGAGGAGGCAAGGGTACGTGTAGGGTCCGTTAAGGCGAAGAGATATGTGCGTATCACAATGGAATGGTAGGCCGTGCTCGTGGTCGAGGATAGAACCCCTCTTGGTTCGAGAGATTTGTCGTTATGCTGACAAGCTAGACGGATTGAGGGTGCGAGGGAAGAGAAAGGTTGAGCACGGTTCGCTGGTGACGGATGTAAATAGGTGGAACTAAACACGGTACTTCAGGGCAACGAATATAGCTTACTTGCTCAGTAATTTGCTCAACACGCAGCTTGAATTCCTCCGCCATGCTCGGTCAGATCAGACATTACTGTGGGGTTTGATGAGAAGGATAGTCTCAGAGATCAAGGAGTTATAACTAGGACAAAGTCCTAGGGCTCGGAAAGGGCTCATACTTCCCTGATGAGCCGGGAGTAATGTTACGAATCTCAGGCGGGACTCGAGCTCTCTAAAGTCTCTTAGCAAGTTTGTTTCCACCGGAAATTTAGCATTTATTCGCGGTCTTTACAACGCGGAATGAAAGAGACCATACTCAAGGCCTTTCTTGCACCCCTTTCCCTTCTCCTCATAGCGGTACCTTGAGACGTTGACGGGCACGTCAGATTCTTCTCCGGCGGCAAGGTCCTTAAGCTGCTTGCGCTTGGACGTTGAGTACTTCCAAGGTGCCATGATGAGCTTTTCGGTCATTTGCGTCATCTCCCCGGCCAGCATTACTTGCTTGATCATGTAGATCATCGACTTTCCGGTCAATGGAGTCGGTGCTATTCGGGTCAAGCTAGGTCGAGTCTTTCCCTCGTCTGGACCGATTTATTACAACACTCTCCTTGGTTAAATCAAGAATCGCTGCTTCCCTCAGATAGTCAGGATCAGGCTTAACCTGCTTGGTGATCCTTTTGGTGGAGTACTTCAAGTCTCTCTTTTCGGGTATGGGCCACGAACAGGCGCTGAAAACTTTTCGTTGCTCATCACCATTTCACCACCGTCAAGAAGGCCTTCACTCTATGACGGCTTGACATTTAGACGGAGTCCTTTGGGTGGTGATATTGCTTCGCCTCGTTTGCCGCTTTCGAATCGTCGTACTTTAGTTTAAGACGTAACGAATCGAGCCACGAGGCATTACGAGAGCCTGTTGAAGCGATGAGCGGAGACTTCGGGGAAGACAGGTAGTTCCTTTGAATCGTATCATATGTGGCAATGACGCCAGTATGATCAGGTCTCCTAGAGTCTGTATAACATTGAATTGACGGAGTCTGGATGGTCTTAAAAGTTACACTGCTCTAGGCCGGTAGCAGCGCAGACATGGCACTCTCGTCTAGGAAATCATGTTGGCAGATCGAGTCTGTGCTACTGTGCTTCGTGGTGAACACGACCTTGAAGCTGTCGTGGTCCGTTCTTCGAGATTACCGGTGCCAATCGTCTGACTTCCAGATATATATATAAAAGCGTAATGTTGTCGATCCATGGGCCTGGTTCATACAAGTTAGCGCAGTCTGAGATGATCGTTGAATCTTCTATACCTTTGTCTTCCCCATTGCATCTCGAAAAAGGAAGACTTTTGCGATGATCATCCCCACAACATCATACACCAGCGCCGCAACCATCTCAGAGTCCTGCGATATTCCCTGTTACTACTGGTGATTTAGAAGTGCCGCTAGTGTCTTAGTCATGTCCTCTCCCTCCTACTTCTCCTTTCCGCTGCTGGTTGAATGATGGCGAACAGGCTTTGGTACTGGGTCGAAGCGTTTGAAGGGGTGGGCTGATGAAAGATTAGTGACTTTGCTGATGGGAGATGAAATGAATATGTGCTAACCTTGGCTTGAGAAATTGGCAATGTTCTCTCCACTGTCTTCCACTGGGTTATTGGGTGCAAAAAGGCGTGTCCTGACACGGCATCTAAGGCACGACTTCCACCTTCTTCACCAACACGGGCGAAAATTGTGTATAGAGATATATATTATGACAGATTCAAGGTTATGACAGGCGTAACAAGGTGGGACCCATGTGCGGTATATATATTACGAAGAGGGATGTTGTTCGTGTTGATGAGGAAAGAAAGTTTTGGTGAGAAAGTCGCTGTTTATATAGTACAGGATGACCACGCCCTGGGGTGAATTACCATCCAATTCCGTTCGGAACGCATTCACGAGCAGTGACAGCAGATGCGATAAGAAATTGTGTTGAGATAATGGAGAAGAAGAGGTGAATTTGGGCGCAGAACGGTGAGGGGGAGCCATAATTCCATCTTGATTCTCGACGCATTCACGAGTATTAGATAAGAACCGGGGTTGAAGATGGCATTTCCAACCCCATTCGCAACACATTCACCAGTAGTACAGTCAGTGGAGGTTCAGAGTGCGTTAAAGGTGGAGGAAGTGGGAAGGAATGTAGAAGCAGGTAGGTGAGCTGAACGATCATGCCATCTTCATTCCCCATAGATTCACTGCTAGTGGACCCAAGTGAGATGAGAGGATGGGTGGATAATGATGGGGAAGGGGAAATGATTCCAGGACCAAAGAGGTGAGATGAACAACAGGGTAAGCTTTCCGAACAGACTTAAGACCGAAGAGACATCTTTATACAAGATTCGAAGGGGCCCTTTCCAGATCCTCCCGTTCTCTTCTTTGCCTTTGTGCGAGACCACTAGCCCGCTTCCCTTCCAGTCTCTCCTTGTCTTTCTGCATGCTCTGAATCAGCGCGCTCTTCATCCTAATCTTATGCCCATATTTCCAGAAGACCAAAGGAATCGGTATAATTGCTACCTGAATTAAGCCCAGTAAAGTCCCTGCCCAGTGTGGGTTTAATTTAGCATACATTGCTGGGCCCGCCAGCGGTAATGTCCCGCCAAGCAAAGACCGTATCACTGCGTTTCCAGCCAAGGCGCTGGCGGCGTAGATACCGTAACTCTGGGCCAGGTAATTCGATGAGTAGATGAAGACGGCAGTGTTCCCAGCCCCGAAGGGTATTCCAGCTAAGATAGGCCAGATCCAGTGAACTGGTGGGGTGCATGTCCATGCAAACCATAATTCTCCGATGGGTACCAAGAAGGCCGCGATGCATACCACGCTGACCATGGCTTCCGGGCGCACTTTTCCAGTCTCCGGATCCACCTCATGGGAATTGATCATACGACGGATCAGGGGCTCCGAGCAGATTATAACAAAGCATCCAACAGCCAAGCCAGTAAACGAAAGACCTGAAAGTCCAAGGGACCAGTGACGAATCCCAGTGAATACAATGGGGTAAGCCACGAAGCAAAGATAGAGAATGCCGTAGATGATTGCAATGTATACGTCCCAGAATATGCAAATCGGCTCAGTAACTAGCATGACAAAAGGGCGGCTCAGATTTGTCTTCATAAGTTGTGCAAACGATAACTTGTGATCATCGTAGCGCGACCAGTATCTTTCATCTCCCGTCTCCTTTCTACGAAGCCTGGCTTTTTTTTTTAACAATGTTGGCGCGTAGGTCTCTTTCAAAATACAAACGAATATCCATCCAACAGCGGCAATCATCATGACGATCCAATTGGTGAATCTCCAGCCAAGGTATTGCGTTGAAAAGCCTCCTATACTGATATTAGTCCCGTCTCAGTGGGTTAGGTGGCCATGCTCACCTATGATCGGACCAAAGGTAGGCCCGTTAAGGGGCCCAATGGACCAAATAGAAAATACCAGGGCTCGATATTCGTCGTCGACAATATCAGTGAGTGTTCCCGGTGCATTCGCAATCATAGCACTTGCAGCGACGGCGCCGAAAAACCGCACGACAACCACTTCGGTGAGAGAATTGCCGAGACCGCATGGAATGATCAGAAGCATAAACGCTAATACGCTGACCATATATACAGGTCGCCGGCCGTATGTTTCAGAAATGGGAGCAAGAATAACAGATCCAACGGCGAGGCCAATAAGATAGGTCGTCACTCCAAGGGTGACAACTGGTTCAGAAGATACGTTGAATTCTTGCATCATCTTAGGTATTCCTGAGGTATATGATGTAGAATATACAACAACAACCCAGGTGCTCCAAGATATAAAGCCTATAGTCATGCCCTTGTACCACATGGGCCAATTCCTTGGGTTCGTTGGATCACCTTCGCCATCCCAATCCACTTCGAAGTCGGGATTGTTAGTCCCTGTCGTCCCTACGGAGGTGGCTTTGCGCGACAAAGGTGGCTTCGTAGATGTTCGAGAGAGCTGGGGCGCCAGAGCCTTCTCTGGGTCTACAGAGCCAAGCACCGAAGCGATCACTGGGTTGGAATTCCTCGACGATGACAGTGACGATGGACGTTCCGGTTTAGGTGACTCCTTCTCAATATCGGAGGAAGACATATCGACAGAGCGTAACAAGATAGCACACAGAGATGTTCAAGACATACAACACCGGCCGCAAAGATTTCGTAGATATTCTATTCCCCCTACAGCAGCTTACAAAGGCACCATAACAGTCAGGGCTACACCATACACAACGTTCGTGGCAATCAAAGCAAGCTGAGTGCCTCGTAGCTTCACGATTACTAAGTATTGAAATATCTATCTTCGCGAAAGCAACCGACAGCAGTGAATAGACACAAATGAGAGGAATGTGGAATGCAACTCGAGGGTGAGCGACGCCGGATACTCGGAAAGAATCTTTGCATTGTCAGCGAGCCAACAACTGTCTTGATATGAGTGGACAAGCAGGAACAAAGGAGCGTGAGTATGATTGATATTGAATAATGACGTATAGTAAAGATGGCGGGGAAGAACCTTATGGTCGAGTGCGGTGTGCGGTGTGCGGTATGCGGTGTGTGGTGTGTGGTGACCATATGGTGCCGATCTTTCCGTTCACGGGCAACACAACCACGTGACGACCTGTACGGAATACTTGCCTCGGCTTTTGATAACACTACATCCGTAAACCCCGAAACACCCAAGCTAAGATCGATAATTATAAATCGCCATTGTCGTGGTGTGGATGAGCACTTTGTGTGAGTACGATGCTGACATCTGTGTCGAACAATAGGGATTCGGACTGCCGCCAATGCTAGACAGATCGTCACATGAGGGTACATCGGGTCTGTTGGCATTGCTCCAGGTAGCCCTCCTCATCGTCTTTTCCCAGAGCCAGGCCCTGCCTCCTCTTGACACCCTTGACTGTCATGGTCTGAGTGCCCACGCCATGCCACCATCGCAGTCGCTGCGTCATGCCACCGTCAACACTAATGGTCCACTTGCCACCACTGACGACAACCTCACTGTTATCGCGCGGGAAGTGAAACTCGGGGAGGAAAATCTCTGTCGGAACATCCTCCGTAGTAGCAGACTGAGCCTCGAGCGAGAGATTGAACGTCGCATTGCGTAAATCAAAGCCGTATGAAGTGACATCGCCCACTGTAGCAATGGGTGATGGTCGGACATAGGCCTCTGCCGCACGGAATCCGGGATTGCTGCCTATGCCCGATGGAGTGTTAGAGCGCTGAGGTGATATTGATGGAATCGATAAAGTAA
>JAABUP010007148.1_pt1 | contig 15222 bp, 19 predicted proteins | sample 5559201 | NCBI WGS metagenome assembly JAABUP01 (sample SAMN10711887, study PRJNA513373) | rock metagenome | isolation source: Antarctica rocks | place: Antarctica
CCAACAAGGGCCCTACGGCCAAATTTAGCGACGGCGTCTGGCATCATTTTGTCCATGGTTGGAAAGAGGGTGGTGAACGACCAGCCCATCACAGGTGTCGGCATGGAAGGGCTCATAGCTAGATCCGCCACAGCTAGAATCTAGATAGAGGCTCAATCAAGAAACCTTTTTGAATACCAGATCCCAGGTTTATCGTACATCACTGCTTAAGTACGCTAGTACATGTATCATCTCACCCAGAGCCAATTCTCGGACCGAGACCCCTTTGTCACATGACCTGGAACAGAGAGGAGGATATGGAGAGTTTGGAGGGGCAGAGTGGCTTTCATGCACCCCGGATTCCCAGTGTCCCATAGCACCAATCAAGAGTCAGACTTTGCGCTGTCAGACACGTCCTACACGTTCTACACCTGTCACCTCAAACTTTAGATGGGAGAAATGACGACGGACACGATGCTGGCCAGACGAGCCAGGCCTTCGCTTCGGAGCCACTCACGCATAAAATGCAGGGGATCCAAATCTGCCGTAGGCCTGATGTGGCGCTCCTTAGTCCTAGGGGCAAGCCCGGCAAGCCACCAATTAACAAGGGAAAAGCGACTTCCACTCGACTTGTTCCTTGCCGCTCCCCCATCGCGAGGAAATGTCATCAGACCCTCAGACACACGCGAATGAGAGCAGTGCCGGCTCTGCAGCAATGTGAATGACCGCCCGCTGTGCGTGTGCATCTCTCTCCTTCTTCCTCCTGTCAATCAGCCCGCGCTCTCTCATTACCTCGCCCACCCCTTTACCATTCCTTACGATCCTTCATGGAAATTCCCGCTTACAACACACAATCCCAATCGAGCCCTTTCTGGCGGTCGCACTCTACCCGATTTTGACATCAATCTCAGCCCCATCAACTCAAACGGTCCCAACGGTCGAAATTACGCGCATGAAATGCCATCATCATGGTGATTTGAGTTCACCATCTGTGGATGCGACTTGATTCGCCGGGTCCGGTCGCGAATCTCTCAAGCTGTCGGCCCTCCTATGCTTCCGTCGCAAAGGGCGGCGCGTCAGCGGAGGAGAGAGATTGCTACACGACGCTGACAGCGAGATGGCCATTTGGCCTTTCGGCCGCAAGTCAAAGAAGTCGAGCACATCAGGCGAGCAAAACATGACTGCCTCGAGAAAATTACCACCCGACCTCGGGCGGCGGGAGCCGCTTCATGAGTCAAGCGATAGAAGTGTTCCAACTCTTGGGCCCAGAACAAGCCCGAAGGATAGTCAGAAACGAAGGCGTGGCTCCCAAGGCAAGCTCACCAAGGCTGATCGTTCAAGGACGAGATATTCGGAAAAAGTTGAGGCCATACCTGCCGTTCCTACGATCCCTCAATCGCACAGGCAGGATGAGCTCAACGAAAAGACGGGGGCAAACAAGTCAAATCAGCAATCCAATGCAGCCCAAGCTCGTGGCGATGCCTCTTCATACTACTTCCAAAACCCCATGTCAGCGTCTAGCCTCCAGCCGGAGAAATTTACGGTCATCAAGCAGCCTCCCACATTACAAGGGAAGCGAAGTGCCAATGATCAAGGGCTCATGAGAAGAAAGTCCAGCAAGCGAAAGGCGAATGACCATGCCCGGGAACAGGAGATCAAGGCCATGAGTTCGCCGATACCCGTACCAAAACGTCCGGCATCCCACAATCCTGGTATTCTCGCCCGAGACAGCAAAAAGATCCCAGGAGGTTTAAACAGGAATTTCGATCGGCCATTATCAGATGTCTCGCTACCAATACCCGAGTCTATGCATTCTCAAATGTCGGTTACTTCTGACCAGCATGCTTTTAAAGTCAGTGCCTTCGACGCCTTGTCACCGCGACCTACGATACGCTATTCGGACCACCCTCGATCTACGTCAGGTAGCCTAGGACCCTCGAGAACCTCCACCAGGAAAGACAAGCAGCCGATGATAAGTGAAGAGGACAGGAAATCAACGAAGCGAATCGATGACTTAGCTGACGATATGGACGCTGGGACTATCAAGGAGCTCATGGAGCGGGACAAACGTCGCCTCGACAAGAGGAGAAGGTCCGAACACGAGAAGCTGGAACGCCGGCTACAAAGAAAATCGGAGAAACCGAGGGAACGGGAAGGCTTTGTGAACAAAGCACAGGCTGAGGCTGCTGTACAAGAATCTGAGGAGAAGATGGATGTTGGCCTCGGTATTGGAGAAGCATCCGTCGGACCACAATTGTCTGATGCGTTGCAAGAACCTTCCAGAGAGCATGCAATGAAAACGCCCGATTCTTGGCTTAAAGATCCATCAAGGGAGCATCTGCCGACAGAAAATCCATTCCACGACTCAGTCGCTGGTGCCTCAAGATCGCATCTTGAAGCTCCAACCCCAGAGCCAAAAGAGCAGGAACAAGATGAGCCTCTACTTGAGACTGCCAAAACAATACGACTGTCCTCCGCTAGCATGTCCCCGCCCACGTCTCCTACACGTCACGTCCAAGAGCCCTCTAATTTATCACAATTCTCTGAGCTTGCATCTACAAGTACACCAGATGTCTCTGAAATTATCGAGCCGGATTATCGCAGGGATTCCGACACCAGCACTCGATTTTCAACCACATGGAAATCTATTTTCAGACGTAGTGATACGCGGGCTAAGAGGAATTCCACTGACCACGGACGGGGTACACCATCCGAGTTCTCGAATGTTTCAAGAGAGTCAGTTGCTCGCCAATTGCAGGATAGACAAATGCCTCCATCGGCCTTCACAAGAATCCCTCGAGCACGATCAGGGACTCCTATACGAACTCAGTCGAGATTCAGGGAAGATCTTCCCGAATTACCCATCTCACCACCGGATTCCCGAATGCAGTCCCCAGAAGCCGGAGGCACCTTGCCCCTCCCAGAAATTCCTGGTTCACGAGGAACGGATGCTGTTGGGGCCACTCAACCTCTATCTGACATCCACCCTGCCTTTCGAGAGGAGGTAGCTCTAAGTCGACATGCATCCCAGCGCGAGCGTGCCAACTCTCCCGAGGGGCCATCAAGCGCAGCACTTGCCCAATCGCTCGCGTCTGTAGACTCAGAGGGATCCTGGCTTACCGGCAGACCAGCAAAGCGATCTTCACAACAGCAGTTTCAGCGAGAGAGCGCAAGCTCGTTACAGCAGCGTTTGCGAGAGTTTGGGCACTCGGACGAGGATATTCCGGGCACTCCAGAAGAAGAGAAGTACATGGGTACTCTCACTCCTGCCCCTGAAGAGAAGCCTCGAATTCCAGAAAGGAAGCGTCCGTATATGGGTGCTGCTTCTCGCTTCGGTGACGATAGCGATGATGAGTTAAATTTTCAGCCTGCTCCACTCGGCTCCGAGGCTAGAGAAGAAGGAACCTGGCATGGCACCGTTGGGAAGCATCCAACTATCGTTCGTCACGGGCCTGGACCTCGAGCGAAATCCCGGGAAGGTCTACTGAACGAATTCCAAGCCGAAGAATCTGCGGGTTCATCACCGTCAGGAGACTCTCCGGTCAGCCCCGACATTGCCTATCCTCAGATCGAGAGAGCAACAAGCGTCGACGTTGGCAAGGGTCATGCACGACATATCAGCGCCGGTAGTGCCAGGCTCTTGAATCTTCCTCCCCGCTCCTCGCAGGAGCTGAAGAGGCTATCTGGGGCTTCTGGAGCTTCTGGAGAACGGAGTCCTCTGGCGCATTCAGGGCAGCCTTGGCCGAAACTGTCAGAGACGAGAGCCAGTGATGTTGACTAATGGCTCATCCAGAAGCGAGGTTCACGCCCTCGCAAATCATCTCCTACTTTATGTTCTTTGTTGTAACTCTGTATGACAAATTCATGGCGCTCGTTACTATACCCCATTTCGCTAACCTGGAACCCGCCGATGTTCATTTCATTTACCCTATGCGCATTTACTCTATCGGATAGCCTCTCTGCAGTGGCCTGCTTGAACCTACGAAGGTCAGGCTCATCATGGTGTTGAAGGACGGTCTGGACTGGTAAACAGGTTCGGAAAGGAGCTTTGGGCAATGGCAATGCCTCATCTGGGCTTTGGAAGACCTTGTTCGCATCTGCCGGGTCCACTCGTACCTGCTCGCCGTGTGCAGAGAGATACCTGTGCCGTTTCTTCAGGCACTTTTCAGTGTACTTATAACAGTAATCCCAAAAGGAAAAGCCTGGTCACCAGCACATTCCATGCTGTTCGGGAATTTGGGAATCAATACACGCGACATACTTCTTTGTAGCGCATTGCATACATTTGACTACAAGGAGCAGGCTGTTCGACCAAACACTGCTCTGAGAATAGGTTCCTTGTGACCGCCCTCTCATTCATGCAACATGGAGGCCGGCGTTCTGGCCATCCCACCTGTCCTTTGTGCACCTACAAGATACCCCTCGGTGGTGATTGCCCTTCTCGGCCTGTAGAGGTATCGTACCTTGAAGAGCCGAGCACGCTGCCCATGTGGACGGTTGATAATGCAAGCAGCCGAGGTGGACGCACCTAGTGCCGGCCACCTGCCACCTGCAAGATGCCAGCGGCCAAGTGGGCCTACCTTACCGAGCCCAGGCGCTAGGGATAAGATATCCGAGAGGTGTCAATAATGTCGAGGTCTGAAAAAGTCGGCCAACGCAACGAGACGGCCAGATGAAGAAGGCGCGGCGACAGGACATGTCTCAGGATGACAATAGAATGAAAACGACAATTGTAGATGTGTATGACTAATCCAGTATTGATCACCTCATCATCATCATCATCAATTGCGAACTGGCGATCATATCATATGAATACTCTTTCAAACGTAGATGTACTGCTACAAAGCCAACGATGTCCAGGATGAATTCCAAATCTTTACCTGCATCGGATCGCCCCGCACTGCGCATTATCAAACACCTCCCCCGCCCCCTGTCTTGCGTCATCGGGCCACCATCGTCTCTCCAGCATCCATTGCGATCCTTCTTCCAAATCATCAGCCATCTAGCATCTCCCACCGAACACTTCCACCATACATAAACCCCCTTTCTCCTTCGTCAAGTCACCCTGGCATCAATCATCAGAACCACCAGACTTGCAATAGCAACCTCGAGACAAGCGACAACGCCATTTGCCTCCCGCTTTACCAAAACACAAATCAACCACTTTCAGACAACAGCCGCCAAGATGACGTCCACTGAGCGAGGTGTGCACAACCTGACCACGTGAGTAGATCCGATATGTCGTCTCACACATTCACACACCTCACATCTGCCCTCGATCAGCCCTTTCGCCCTGTCGACGTTCATAAGCATATCTCTCCTCAATCACATCAATGCTGACATCTTCACCCTCCCAGCAAATCCCACTTCGACACCGCCCTCCAAGAAAAGGGGCTCATGGTCCTAGACTGCATGGCCACTTGGTGCGGACCATGCAAAGTGATTGCGCCCCACATCGTCACAATGTCCAACAGCTATCCCGCCGTCCGTTTCTACAAGCTCGATGTCGACGAGGTCCCAGACGTCGCCCAGGACTTGGCGGTGAGGGCGATGCCTACGTTCATGGTGTTCAAGGATGGAGAGAAGGTTGGTGAGGTGGTTGGTGCGAATCAGAAGGCATTGGAAGCATTGGTGGTGAAGCAGGCTGAGGGGGCGTGATCTTGCTATATGGAGATGGTTGAACGAATCAAGGTACTCTACAGGAAGAGGAGATGTCGACTGCGTGCATTGACCCGACGATATAAGTGCATTGATGGGCTGAGAGACCATTCACTGGCAAAAGACCTGTCCATATTTACAGTGCAATTGCTATCACGCCATCAATGGCTCAAGCCCACTTGAAACCCTCATCCCATTGATATTGTTTAAACCAAGATGTTACACCTGTCGCCTAAAATCTACGTCCCATTGCCTATCGCAACTCAAGAACTGGCCGACTTGGGCTTTTTAGTCCCATACTTTGACCTCGCCGTTAATCGATTACCTACACCGCCCTGCGACACGTGTTTAGCGATCTCTATCATGGTAGCCCGGTCGTGACCCTCACCAGATCCATTGCCCCCCTAACGAGATGATATCTCACGCCCGGACAATCTTGACTTCTCCCTCCTCTCACGAGGACGACACTATGTTGCTGCACGTTGTGCCCTATATCAAGAATGCCCTGTCAGCCCTCACATGCAGAACCCGATTCATTCAATCGTTCTCCTCAATCCCAACCCTTCTCTCCCCATTCCTTCCCCCTCCCAAAAACCCCAAGAAAATCCCATCCCAAAACCCCACACATACCTTCCCCGGGAATATAACAAGTAACCGCCCTCCCACTACTCAGCCTAACCTTCGCGACCTTCCTCTCCGCCGAATTCGGCTTCTTCGGCTTCATGATGCTGACCTTCAAGCACACGGCCTTCATGTGCGGGCGGTTGACCAGCGCTGGGGAGACGGGATGTCGCGCTCGTTGCGGTTGCCGTGGTTGGCGCAGGACTTGCATTAGGGTTGCGTGGGGGGACGGGGTCGTGCTGAAGGGTTGGTGGTGGTGGGTTTGGTAGATTGGGGGGGGGAGGCGGAGGCGGAGAGGGATTGTGGGTTTGATGGGGAGGCGGAAGAGGGAGGGGAGGAGGAAGGGGAGGCGGAGGAGGGAGGAGGGTGGGGAGGAAGGCATTGTTGGATAGTGTGGTGGTGAGAGGGTTGGCAGTGAATTATCTCGACGATTATGGATGTCTGATATTGGCATGGCCCATTCGGGTGCTAGCGGGGATGCTGCCAAGGCCAATCTCGACGCGTTTCAGAGCCAACTTCCCACTTCTCTTGCTCTCTACACTTTCTTTGTGAGGATTGAAATCTGATTTTGTTTCTTTTGTGTCTAACGCTTGGTCTATACGCTGCCTGAACTACGAAGGCTCTATTGGAAATGGTCTAAATCGCCACACATGCTTTTGATAGCTTCGGCAAGCACCTAGTTCACTTCATCGCAGCTTACTTCTGAGCCTTTTGGGCACTCTCCTCGGCGAGCTTCTTCACTGTTGTCTTTCCCTCACTAGATTCATCGTCATCAGATAGTGCGAACGGTGCAATCTGAAGAGAGTTACTCACAAGATGGCTTTGGTGGTCGCAAGTATGGATTGCCAATCCTCGAAGACTGTGAAAGGAACCCCTTCGCGCTCGCAATACGTGACGAGATCTAGGAAACATGAGTCAGGACGAGAGCTTGATAACTGAAGTGTTAAGTTTTGATCCTTACCATGATCCTTCTTCGCGAAAAGAAGGTCTGTCTCCCGAGCTGCAGACAAATCTGAGACACCATCGCCGGCATAAAAGAGCGTCGGTCGAGGCTCATTTGGTCTGTCCGCAAAGTGCTTGGCGTATGGTCGGATTGTTAAGGACTTGTCATGCCCAAAGCCACTGTCATCGTGGAATTGGATTTGCCATCCACCTTCCTGGTCTTTTGTCTTAGGGGGCCTATCGATACATTCGTTGCTCACAATCTCGATATCATTGGCTTCGGGACCGACGAGGTGTACCAGAAGGCCCCGAATGATTTCCGTCATCCCGGACGAAAGAACTATTACTGGAACACCGTTGTCCCTGGACCACATATAAAACTCTTTGAAGTATGGGTCGAGCTTGATGTTTTCGCAGAGAAGCTTGATGCACTCCGGAAAAGGATTCTTGACGCTGTCCATCATTTCCTGAAAGGATTGTCTGTATTGACTCTTAGCCATGTGGCCACGCAGAGGCTACATGCGCTGGCCGTTGGTACCGAAATGTCATCTTATCCTCCAGCACATCTTTGTTGCCTTGCTTGCGCAACGGTTGGCCATACCCGAGATTGTCTGTCTGATGTGCATATGAGCGGGGCCAGCCAGCTCAGGTCTGGAGCGGCATCTACTATCCAGTCATTACCTGGAGATCGAATGTAAGTGTGGAGCATTTCCTTGGTGGTCTCGATACACACTGTCTCTCAATGTTATTGTGCCTGGTCGCTCGTCAGCGTGTGGTCGAGCGCTCTTGAAGCGAGGTCAGACCATCAAAATCCGTGAAGAAAATGCACTTGGGCTTCGCCTCCAGTGTCTGTGGGTAAGGCATCCTGAGAGTTGGGTTCTTTCAACAGGGAAATGAAGGAATTGAGATTTCAAAATGCCTCGGACGGAGATTTCGCATTAAGTCCACCACGGTGGGGCATCATGTCTTTGTTGGGCAGTTGATTCGCGTGCCAAGCAGCCAAGCACGCGTTCGCCCCGCTCAACTCAGGTGAAGTATCCACTTCTTTACATTTGTCAGGATGTTCTGCTCTTCTCATCTTCTTCTCAAAGCTTCGAGCAATCTGCTTGGGCTGGGCAGACATTGCTCTCAACAATGTCGTTCATGGCCTTGCCTACCGAGCTGATCGAACACATCTCAAAGCGTATTCAACCTGATGATCTCGAGAGCTATGGGCTTACCAATCATCGAATCAAGAACATCGCCGCGCCCATTGTGCAAGACCACAGGCAATACAAAGCTCAGTACACCAAGGTATCTCTCAGCCATGTCGCTGCTGCACAGATGGTCTACGAGATGTGCGCCCGGCCATGGATCCGCCTATACCCCAGAATTCTGGAGATCAAGTCCAACAGACACTGGAGGACACTAGAGAATCCTCGGAATAAGGACAGAGCTGCGCAAGTCGAAGCAATAACTTTAGCTCGAAGTCTGGCTAGAGAAGAGGATATCAGAGATTTCCTCCGAGGAACAGGGTTGATACCAGTGTACGCCATAGATGAATGGCTTGAGGGAATCGGGCGCGGGGATGAAGATTACCTTTTCGCGCTCATGCTTGCATGTCTGCCGAACTTGGAGAGACTTATCATTCGGTTGGACCATGAGAGGTTGGAGCGAGTGAAAGAAATGATCAGGACGATCAAGCGACAACCAGGATCTGCGCACCATCCCAGAGCTCTTTCACGATTGACTGATGCTCGGGTCTTGGAACGCGAGGGGTCCACCACGTGCGATCTCGAACTCTTTCCACTGCTTGCTTCTCTGCCAGGAATACAAATCCTTCACGGACGAAATCTGGTTGGAATGTATCGAGAATGCTATCGAGACGGATGGCCCACCTATCCCGGGGCCAGCCCGTCTATTACACAAATTTCTCTGGAGACCTGTGGAATGTCAGTCGAAGGTCTTGAAAAACTATGTGATAGGATCAAAGGCTTGAGAAGCTTCAAATACGTAGCCCATCGGTCCGGGTGGGGCTTGCATCGCATTAGCGATTTGCTGAAAAGAGCACATCCTACGCTGGAGGAGCTAGTACTGTCCACTGGGTCTGGCGACAGTCGGTTTATCGGGCCCTTGAGAAAGTTCACAGCGCTCAAACATGTGACGGTAGACTCTGGCATGTTGATACACCGAGGGAAGATGCAAAGGGCGGTAGATGTCCTGCCCGCCTCGATCGAGACTGCAACGCTCTCTGGAAACAGTCTGACCCCGGGATATGAGGAGCAGTTTCTAGGCGATCTCTATCGGCCATCGTTCCATTATCCAAAGTTGCGTCGATTGAGCGTGGATGACAGTTGGGGTAAGCGAGACATTGGCAAAGATCGTCTCAAATTCCAGAAGGAGTTTCATAAACAGTCATCCTCAGCATGGATGCTCCGATACAGGTGATTGGGGTCATGGCCCCAAGGACCAAACATGCTCGGGGTGGTCTTTAGTAGGACTCAGTCGTTGCAATACCACTCAACTCAATCACATCATTCAGGTACACCGGTGGGTAGGCTCGAAGTTCAAAAGGACGAAGCACGGTCACTCCCTGTCTTACGTCGGTAGCTGTAAGGGTTCCGGTGATTTGGCGCCCCCCAGACTGCTTTTGTCCTCAGACTTGAGCATTAAACTCAGATGGACTCGGAAATAGGCACAAATTTCACAATGAGATTTACAGGGAAATCAATCAATGATATAGCCATCGAATCTAATCTGTATATTCGTTTGAGGTACTGCAATTAGGATTAGACTTAGATGCCATTCACCAATCTTCTACGGAAAACATATATCTAGATCATCCTTGCACTTTGTAGCAAAGAACTTGTGACGCGCCAAGATCGACATCATTGTTTTTCATTACACGGCATCAGGGGCCAAGACGTCTGCATCCACCGTGACGTATGTAGGCCCACGGTAATCCTTTTGCCACCAAAACCAAAAGCTTGCTACAAGTAGGGAAAGTCCCCCAGTCATGAGGCTTGCATAATTCATCGTCGCTGCTGTAACCGGCAGCGAAAATGGAAAACAGAAGATTACCACAAATACAATAATAAACAGACAAGCGATCGTATTTACGACAAGTCCGATGGGGCCCTTCATCCAGAACCAGCCTGGTGTGATGCCCGATCTCCTGCTCAGCAGATGCGGAAGAATAGCAGCCAGATATGACAAAATTGACAGCACGACAAATGATCCTACAAATGCACTGAAAGCAGTGGATGAGCCTAGGTAAATGCACCCGAGCACGGTAGATGAGCCAGCGCAGAAGAGAACTGCGTTGGCTGGAGTTCTGTGCCTACTGCTCACTTTTGCAAAGAATCCCGCGAACGGCGTGGCGTTGTCCCGTGCCAGAGTCCAGAACATGCGGCTGGCGGTCAGATAGGTACCAAACGTGCCGATGAAGAAAGGGATGAAGGCCAGGAAGAGCAGGCCTACGGTCCCGCCTGCTGAGTTCGTTGCTTGGCGGTAGATCGAAGTGAGAGGAAAGAGATATGTGCTTTCGAGGACTGCTTCTAGGTCGGAGATACTGTAGAATATGGCGATGAGGTACGTGAAGGCTGTGATGAAGCCAACAATGTACTGTGCCAAGATAGCTTTCGGTATATTCTGGCTCGGCCTACGAGACGTCAATCGGGCATGAGGCGTCCTTTGCTGTCATTTCAAGCAGGGACAGAATTCTTACCTAGGAATCTCCTCTGCAAGATGAGAAACAACGTCCGGCGTCCCCACAGCAAAGGCTCCGTTCAACATCCCCAGTACAAACACAAACCCATCACTCCCATACCCCGTCGAGTTTTGCCACTCTCGCCAGACAAACCCATCAGTAGCATGTACCGGAGCCATACTCGCACACACAACAATCGTAACGAATACCCCCGCAAGAACCAAAAAGCCCCCCAGGGTCTCAAGCATCGGAAGCGCTCTATTAGCAAAGATAACGAGGAAACCACAAAGCCAGATGCAGACGATATAAGCAACGAAGACGTGCCATCGTTGCGTTACGAAATCGGGATGAAAAGCCGAATACATGGATACCGTTTGAGCTCCGATGATCTGTGCGGACGCAGCGAGTCCGATGAGCCACGCGAGAAAGTTCCACCAGCCTGTGAAGAAGCCGCAGACTCGTCCGTAGCGGCCGGCTGTTACGCTGCTCCAGTGATAGACTCCCCCGGCTGAAGGCATTGCTGAGGCGAGTTCTGCCAGCGAAGCGGCTATGAACCCTGTGTGAATGTTGGGGTCAGTTTCCATTCTTGTTCAACAACGATTGAATTAATATATATTTTCATGGTTTTTGTCTCCTAAGGCAATGGTCTTTTTCCTCAAGTCCATCTCTGCGTTGGGGGAGAGTGAGTTCGGATTGTACGTACAATACATGACTGAAACGACAATGAATTCGTAGAGGACACCGGGTGGACCACCATTGTAGATTGCGACTGTGATGCTGCCTCCGAGCGCTATCCAGGTATTTCCGCTTGCGATGCCGAGACTGCAGATACTGAGGAGATTGAAGTTTCGGTCGAGTTCTTGACGGTGCCCGGAGGCATTGATGAGAGGTTCTGCTGTCGTGCTGGTGATGATCTCTGTGTCTTTCTTTTCTTCCACATTAGAGACGCCGACTGAAGCAGGGTTTCGCGATGAGTCTGATTTGTTCTCCATATCTCTCGCCCTGTGTACAAGATTTCTCTAGGTTGTTGGAGAGATGAAAACCAATGCCTGTGTCTAGGCAGATTCTGTTCCCATATCTCTTCCACAGTTCACTTTTCAATGAGGTCCAGGCACTTCAGCTTCCGGTTGGCTGGCTGTAAAGGCTAAGACCATCTTGCATGTATTCGCCTTATCCAGCTTCCTAGTCGAGCATAGTGGTATGCACCTGCTATCACTGTCGCTGCCAGTCAGCTGTGACACAACGCCACGAGTGTGATTGTATTTGATGCTCAGAAAACCACTACGTTTCACTCACTTAGGATCGGGGCATGATCTTGCTGGTCGTAGATGAAGTTCATCAACAATTAGCCAGGCTGTCAGATTCCATGAGAATAGTAGGAACAGTGCACGATGAGACTCGGCACCCAAAGCTGACAAAGAAGAGTAGCAAAGTCGACAAACCCTGCTAGAGCCCTCTCCGAAATTATAACAATACAATGACTTGAATTTGTTGGTAGTGGATCAGATCGTTGATTGAACGAAGCGGCCTTTGGCTTCACTATCGATACAGGATTGGAACATTCACAGCGCCAAGTATGGAATCAAATGTGATGGATCACAGTAGGCTCGTTAATGCAGCATCTTTTGTTTCAGGTGAAAACTTTTACGTTTTAGAAGTATGCAGCGTTCAGAAAGAGACGTACCGCCTCTCGAGTCCTTCCTTGAAGATGTCTTCTGTCACACACTCGTAAGGCCCATCGTCTTTCCCGTAGAGGCCCGTTTGTCCGTAAGGCCCTTTACACGAGGATGTCTTGCCACGTGGCCAACTTCCATGCAAAAGCGTCTTCCCAGTCTGCAGATTGCCATGGACCAGGAAATGACGAGGTTCGAATATCCAGTCGTTGATAAAGATTTCGATATCCAGCTCGACACCTGCCTCTTGACGTGAAACCATCAAGGCTCGAGCTTGGCTAAGGACACACCAAAACTGTCCTTGCGCTTTATCTGATGTCTTCAGGGCCGATGGGCGATGGCCGCAGACAGTACTTGTACGTACTTGCACATCACCGCTCCAATTGGCCGAAAGATCGGCAAAAAGTTCTTGACATAGAGCTGGCAGGGATAGCGAGAGATTCTGCAAGCGAGGACATTGAAGAAACTTTCGGCAGAGGTGGTTTTTGGGGCAGTGCGACACCGGAGGTTCTGGGTGTTCGAAGCCATCCCCTGCGAGAGGCGAGTGCTCTAAAGTTTCTAGGGTCTTATAGGAGGAATCGACTAAAGCGGCAACGCTGTCAAAATTGACGGATGCTGTACCGGTAATGTGAATTTCCCTTAGATTGGTGGCCGTTTGGGATATCGCCATGAGATCTTCGTCCACCAGAGGCATGAAGTTGGAGTGCCCGAAGACCTTCAAACGTCGGAGACCACTAAAGTTGACCCTTGGTGAATTCAGTGGATTCTTGTCAATTGCATCGGTTGAATTAGATATCTGTGCTTGCTTTAGGTCCACGGCAAGGAATTCCAAAGACGAGATACTTCGGCCCCTCTGATTGCGGCCCAACAGATGTGACCAATCCTCGACGTCGCCATATCTAAGTGATGTCCAGGGCACCGTTAGGTAGTCAAGATTGTCGCAGCACCGCGAGATACTGAATATCAGGGTGTTCGTTTCAGTCCCATAATATCCATGGAACCATAGTCTACGGACGCAGGAAGCGAGCGAGGGGCTAATTTCGAAGAGCAGTGCTGTTTTCCTCAACGAAAGATAGGGATCACGGTAAACCGCAATACTTGAGGGATTACTGTGAGTGGTGTCAAGAGTACGAGATTGCATCCACCTACACGGCAAAACTTAGTGATGAATTTCATGATAACAAGAAACCCAAGCTTACCTTTCGCTGCCCCTCCAACGTGAGATTTGAAGACTCTTCAAAGCATACTCAGCTGCCCAATCATGCCATTGCCGACTGACTTGTCGTATGGACTGAGTGGCATTCCACCTGAGTGTATCCTCAGGAACATGGCCTCTGACCACTCGCTGCATTCGTGTACACTGGAGAGGTTCTGAGATGTGGCTCAAGCCATAAGTATACTGAGTCCCATTTTCGATGTTGAGTTTTGCAGTCACTTCAAGCAGCGCAGAGAGGATTTCGTAAGGAAGTTCATTGATGGTAGTGTTCATGTTTCGGTAGATCGTTTGGGCTTGATAGCAAGTGATTTCCGACAAATTATCATTTGCAACGTCTGAGCCCAGAAGAGCATTCAATCTAATTTTGTATCTTCCGTCAAAAATTCTCTTCCGCCGGCGCCGCTTCTGGTCGAGAGAATTTGCCCATCACGAGAACCATTCTTAGCCAGTCATTCATGCACCTGACAAGGAGGCCTCTGCACTTCAGCAACCCTTGGTAAAATGGGGGTAATAGCGTGTTGTTTCATTGGCTGCTGAGTGGTAATTGGTACTTATGTAAGCAAGAGGCTTGGCATTGTAGAGTTTGTTCCAATGGTTTCTTTCTTGGCGCCTTCGGACCACGCATCGCCGGCAGACAATTATGTCTAAATTTCCGAAGACTCCGAAAGACTGGAAGCTTCAGCAAATATATCGTCATGGCGTTTCGTTCCTTGCACTATTACTGCTTGAGGAGAATTATTGCAATACCTGAATGACCTTTGGTCAAGCAGTAATTCGCCACATTATAATTACCTCTCTGTATCCTCTATTAATTGATCCATTCTTTTTAGTCAGGACTTTCTTTCATGAGCTTAGTGTCAGAGGCAGTGGTTGCTGCCGGTCCAAGCTCTGGATCTGGATTTGCTGATTCGTACTCGAGGGACTTTATCAACTTATACAAGAGGACTGCGAGAAGAGACCCGGCTATTGGCCCAACCCAATAGATCCACTGGGTAGAATGGAAAAGGTGAGTCGCTACTGCGGGGCCAAAGGAACGAGCGGGATTGAGGGAACCTCCAGTCCAGAATACTCCTGCTCGAAGTTAGCCTTTGACCTTATCGCGAAATGCCAGCAGGTACGCGATTCAGAGTATGAAGAAAGAAGTTACTGAGATTCCGAAAAGAAAACCTGACTGACCCGTAAGCTCGGCGACGAACAGACTTAGTCCTATTCCTACTGGCGCGATGAAGTTTCCAGTGTGCTTCTCTGCCGCTAACATGAAGATCGTGAAGACCAGTTGCGCCGTAAGAATCATTTCTATAACGACCGCTTGGGCGAAGGTGGTTCCTCCTCCAAGTGTCGTGCTCACAGCGAGCTTGCCTTGGAAAAGTGCCTGCACAATGTACGCTGCTACGATACCCGCAACAATTTGGATAATAAAGAGTAGAACACCACGAAACCATGAT
>JAABUP010007149.1_pt1 | contig 15221 bp, 15 predicted proteins | sample 5559201 | NCBI WGS metagenome assembly JAABUP01 (sample SAMN10711887, study PRJNA513373) | rock metagenome | isolation source: Antarctica rocks | place: Antarctica
TGGAGGGCTACTTACGCAGGCTCCCTCAAACAGTGGAAATACTCGGTATCCAATGACTATTTTTGGGTCGACCACAGTATCGGGGCCGGGCAGCGTTTGAACCTCTGCTTTGGTACCGTTCGCCGCCTAATAGTTCCTCCAAGCCTTCAGCGTCCGAGGGGTGACTAATTCGGAGCTTTGAATAGAGCGTGCGTTGGACGGGCGATATAGTGTGGATTTAATTCGATCTAGGTTGAGACGATGATTCGTATCCGTGTCTACCATTATCGGGGACATTATAGAGTAGGAGTCTCTTGGTGATACATGTTGGAGGCATATGTTTTGGTAGGGCTCGCAGATACGAATATGTCAGATGTGATCGAAGCTCATGTTGACTGCCCAAAGAGTGGTCTTCTCGAAACTCGACATAAGGAGCCCGCGACAGGCTCTCTTTCCTCCGTAGCACTTTCATCAAGTGTAGGGTAGTTGAGTCGTAATGTCATATCAGCAACCATGTGAAGCTTTGAGCCACACACTTGTCATGACCATCGCTCGCGCAAGCGGATGGCTAAAGGAATACGTGCAATGCTTTGAAGGACTGAAAAATGTTAAGACTAGTGACTCGGCTCCTTTAGAATGCAATTCCGAGTCCAGATTCCAAGAGGTGCTTGTATTGAAGTCAATGAGTGATGGGGGAGTATTAGTGCACGCAGAAAGAAACAAAGTTACATCGAAATTTGCAAAATCCAACATTCTTGACACAACCCCCAGACTTATTACCAAACTCATTGTCCTTGGACGATTCATCCAACCATGCAGTCCCTAGTAATAAATTTCTCTCTCCTGCTGCTCTCGTGCCCGTCGTGATTCGAATTCAGCGGTCGTAACTCATTGGAGGGTATGAATCTGGGAAGTTCAAGACTCCTAGTAAATGATCCGTCAGCACGGGATTATATACCTCAAAGAGATACAGACAGTCGGCTGCACTGAGCTCTTACATCTCTCCATTGTCGTAGAGGCCTCTCAGGTCTTTGGTCTCATTCCAGACATCAACCCCGGCACCAGGTGCATAGCAATCATTTAAAACATCTTTCGGGGAAGCTGGCTTGTAGGCTCGCCATTTCTGCCAAGACTCTTGGGCGCCGTCCCCCTCTCCAATGAAAGGACCCGGGCCGCCTCTATCTGCTGCAATGGAAGCTGTACGAGACAACATGTCATGTATAGCCTCATAGTATTTGCGATTAGGCGGATTGGATCGCTCAGGCAAATTCCACCATGGTGTACCGATTCTGAAGACTTCTAGCATTCCATTCCACACTTCTGGCTTTCCTTGTATGATCCAGATGTCGAATTTTTGGGCCATGCGGAGGGCAACTTCCTCCTGAACGAGTGACGAATAACATTCTCTCTTTTGCCCTTTGCGGATGAGCTGGACGAAGTCTGGCAGGCTCGACATACACTTGCAACCATCATGCTGTGTGGAATGATGGAGGAAGAGTGCAGCCTGTTGATTATAGCCTAGACGTTGATCGCAGCCATCATGCAGACAATATGTTTGTGACATAATCCGAGCAGCCACAACGTGGTCGTAGTCTGAGCAACTAATCATGTGATCGTAGAGCTTTTGTCGAGGAACAGTGAGTGGGAAGATTTCAGGGCAGGCTTCAACTATGCAGCCCCACTTTTGATGACCGTTAGCGTCCTCGGTCAGCCAATGCTCTGGCCACCTTGATGCCATGGCCGTCTTGGTGATCGAGGCTAGGGACTTGCAAACAAGGTATTATGTTTTCGGATGGATGGATGATCTTTGTCGTGAGTTTGCTTGACTTGAAGGATTACTCGGCGGAAAATAGTAGGTCAGAATCGTAGTTACTCGACTTGTCCCAGCATGATTCGTACTTTGCGCTCATGGCCACGGGTGGATTGCTGCATCACGAAGCAGGGGGCAGAGTCAGCGGCACCCCACATCATGCTATGCCCCACCGTTCATTCAACAGCCTAGATCAAGTTTTGATGGGTCACGCCTCACCAACGTCTGCGAACAGGTACTCGGGGCTGCTGGTTGTAACGGATACCCTCGGCAGTCTCATTACTGCTGGCTCTCGTTCCACAGCTAGCTTTTGCTCGAGGACGGCCTTAGTGGGGTTCGGGTCATAGGCTGTCTCGAAGCCGAGTACTGGCTTCGAGTAAGAGGCCATCAGGCATTCCCCTTGCCGCTTGGGAAATCAATACGAGCTCGCCTAGGTGTCATGCTTCAATCGCCGGTATCTTGACACGCCCCCGCTGGGAAGCTAGGTCGGAGAATTATTGTGACCGTCAGGTCATTGCTAAGTTCGAAGAGAACGTTCAACCACGCTGAGTGCCATTCTTGACTTAATTCTTTGCCGCGCTCTTCTTCAACATAGAACAAGGAGTTGCGCAGTATTGAGGATCGAAAGACGTGGTTCCCCAAATTTTGCTGGAGCCAAGAGGACTCCCAAAGCCCCAGTACTGTCTACCCAGCTGGGCGGGACGTCTCCACATTACTCATCGATGTGACCAGCCACAGCGGCAGTAGCACTGAAGTCCTGACCCACTTTTCAATGTGTCTGTCCTATCTGTGTGACCATCACTGTTTTAGAAAGACGCAGATGTGCCTGGTCTCCCCTTGAGATTGGCTATTATTCATAGAAGCGGGAAGTACCATTAACCCGGGCTTGGATATCCTCTGCTACCTGCTCAGAAACGATCGAGGCTTCAAATCCTGCCTGAAGAAGATCAAAACATGGTGGTGATTGACGTTCGACCCTCAGCATGGTGGCATTGACTCCCGCTGCATCATGAGTAGGGTACATGAGGGCCGTCGTGAATAGAAACGGGGCCCACGGCTCCGACCCGGTTTTCGAATGTTTCTGCCTTGACTCCAAGCCCACCAGAATCATCTGTCTCGAACAGACTTCCTCAGCTTACTGAGAATGCCTGACCGATCGTCACTGACCATGAGTTGGTGTAAAGAGAATGGCATGATTGAGAAACCCAGGTCTTCTGATTCGAGCTCAGCAAAACAGTAGCTCAAGATGACATCTAAGTAGTATTCTGCATTTCCTGATCGACCATGCTCATGTTGTGACAAAAGACTCCGTGACAAAATTGTATACTGGTGAGGTAGCATTCTCGGAACGTCAAGTGCTTTCTTCGACACCTCATTCCTGTGTCTCAATATATCGATGAGAGCGGGGAGACTCTGTAGTACCTTCTGCGCCACCAAGCTGACAAGGGGTCGAATCTGACTGAGAGAAACGTGTGAGGGGAACAGGGCAGTGCTGCATAGCAGGACGAAAGCCTTTGGGGCGTTTGCTATCTTTCAGCAAATTTTTTGCACCCAAATTTCAACGCACTGTGGCTTCGGTCCCCCGAAGAAGCCTCCGGCGCGGGTTCTTGAGAAGAAGTATTCGAAAATGGAAGTAGCGTTCGGCCTTAGTGTCCACATACTCTCTCATTTCGAGTCTCAAGTGACTAAGGCTAGCTATGCTCTTTGACTGTCCGAACGATTGTTGCTAAAGACTTCGTGGCACGACTAGGTACTCCGCCTCCGTTTCAGTGTCATTGCTTTGCAAGCATGTCAGGTTTGAAAGACGAGTATCCAGTCACCTGCGAGGCATGAAAGCCTGGCTGAAAGTTTCATCAGTCATTGAGCTATCGCTATCTAGATGTCGAATTGAATAGCACATGAAGGAAGCTTTTCTGGATCTCCTATGCAGCCTCAATCTCACATGCACAGCTTAAACCTCCCCAGCATCCAGCTCAGGATAATGTCGATAAATACCCATCGAATAATTATTTCTCCTATCACTCTCCAGATACGCCTTTATACTCTCCCTACCCTTGACCCTCTCATAAAGCGCAAAAACCTTCTCATATTTCCCACTCTTCTTCAATCCCTCCACAGCCTTAGGAAAAGCAAACGAGACCCCATCCAAGCATTGCCAGAATACCAAATCCGCATACGTCAATTGTCCACCATAGAGCCACTCCCCGCCTTTGCTGGCTTCACCGTGTAGCACGCGCTCGAAGTAGCCAAGAAATTTGGGGATTCGATTTTCGAGGTAGTCCTTACTCTTCTTCTTAGCTTCCTCTTTCTGATCTTCGTAGTATGCACCCGTGGCTATAGGATGGTGCGTATCATGCGCTCCATCACTCAGCCCATCCAGCGCCGTAAGCGCAAGCTGATTGATATGGAAGATAGCATTTTCATCATCCTCAGGTCCCGCGAGACCAAGCTTCGGCGCCAGATATAAGGCGATATTAGCTGTTTGTGCGATAAGCAAGTCGCCATGCTTCAGCATCGGAGGTGCCAAAGGTGGTGGGTTGAATCTGTCTCCGGTGTTTTTGTCCGAAATAAGCGTTGTCAGCTCTTTCATTCCGGTGGGCGTGTCTGCATTGCAGATGTCCGTGTAGGGCGTTCCCGTCTCCTCGAAGCAGAGTCTCACATGCTCGCCTCGGCCTGGGATACCAGGCCAGTAGAGGAGCTCATAAGGCGGAGGGGTTGAAGTGGTCTTTTGGCGTTTGGAAGTTGGCGAGGACATGTTTGGTAGGCGTATTGCAAGATTTTGGTAGCTTCGAGAGAAGACTGATGGGCGTGATCTAAGTGATCTGCGTGCTGTTGGATCTATTGCAGCTTTTGGGATGGCTCTATGAAGCATGTGATTTTCCACCGGCGTGAATGTCTGATGGAATACCAATTGACAGATCGAAGTTGACGGCGTGGCCGGATATAAGCCTCGGTCTTAAGCTCCTGATTTCTCTAGTTCACAGTCCCCATGCTGTATTGTGTTATGGGTAAGTACAAATAATAGAAGTGAATCCTGAGCAAATGAAATAGAGCTGAGACAGAGAAGCAGCACAAGACGTACTTGACAGCCAATCGACAAAACTTCAGCCTTTTAGCGATACTCTGGGGAGTAAAAGAAATGATTGTCCACTTAAGAGCCGGAGAAGTTTTGCTGCGAAAAGGACGATCGTGTGGAATCGAGCCTGTCAAACATCTTACGCTTTTTGAACGTCCGAGGAGCGGATCAGCTCACATGCTATGCTAGGCTCTGCTATGACAGCCCAAAAGCCCAACAGCAGCCCTTTGATGCTTTAGCCCATCGTACAACGCCAGAGCTCCAAGCTGTGCTTCGTTCATTTATCATGCAATCACTGAAGAAACGAAAGGCTTAATTGGAACAAAGTACAAGGCCTCAGGGCTAGATCCCACTCTTCAACATCCACTTCTTTTCCGCTGTCTTGGGTCCTACACGTTCAGCTATCATTTCAAGGGTATCTTTGATTGCATCTTTGGGCTGTTTCGGGAATCTGAAAAGCTCGTCAGCGTGGGGCTTGATCTTGAGAGACAGAAGGAGGACGTACTTCTTTTTCAGTATCTCAAGTAAGCCGACTTTGGTAAGGTCATTCCCCTGAACCGCAACCTTGAAATCGTCCATCAACTCGGGAGGGATCTGACGCTGAGGCTTCGTGGCCTTCATCGGTGCGGATCGATCTGGGATCGAGCCGTATGTTGATCTCGTGAGCGCGGAAGAAGATAGTTGAGCATTGTTACGATTAACCGGGTGAAGTGGGAAACGCGGAGGCTCCATCAAGGTACTTTGTGCGTGTGGTGTTAATTGGAGAGAGCTGGAAGACGTCGTAGGGAGCCAGTACTCGCTGCAGTAGGGATCAATAGGTAGACGGGGATTTTCTGAAAGGTCAGCTTGACTATCAGCTAGCACATGGGATGGACGCTTACCCATCAGGATGTCCAGCTTTAACAGGCGCCAGTCTAGGGCAGCAAGCCCTTGATCAATGTGCCCCCGCGGTCCTTCCCAACAGATCCCTGTACATGTGGGTTCTTGATTGCCCAACACCGGCCGACGATTGCCCGCACGGGCCAGATCAGTTGCTTCTTCGTCATCGAGGAACCCTGCCATCTCATCCGCGTCCCCATCATCATCAGCATCTTCTTCGCCCTCGGAGTCGAGGTCTTCTCCATCAATAGGATCCTCCCATTCAGCTTCCGAGTCGTAATCATAGTTTGTATTTGGAAGTCCACGGCCGAAAGGATTTCGCGCTAGTCGAGATATTGATTGAGCACCCCGTAGACGAGTATAGGTGCCGATATAAGGAGGCCTTACATCCTCCGCAAATTTCAGGCATTTCATGGATATACTTGCTAAGAGGTGTAGAGGATTGTCTGTTGCTTGGTTGAGCTGTGCTCCGGTAAGATCAATCGGACGAGAAGTGGTTCCATCGATCTTCTCCATGATGTCTTTTACTGCGAAGACTTGAGCTGGCGGTCGGTGTACCTTATTCCGCGATGACGGTAGTAGCTCTAACATAGTCGCACTTCCTTGTCTCTCCGCCGTCTTTTCCGCCTCCAAATTGACCTTCAATCCCTCATCAATCTTATCTCGAGTAACAGCAACCCCCTTGTCATCCCGCGAAGGGCGATTGTAAGGTGCAAGCGTGGTATTTGATGGCATATAGAAGGGTTTGAATTGACGCTCGTAATCAGATGGCTGTGCTTTCTTGGGTGTAATTGATACTGATCGACTTCGCCGTGGTGCCTCCATCGCCTGTATTTCGCTAATTGAGCTTCGTCGGCTACTCAGCGGACTATGGGCGTCGCGCGTTGGTGAACCAGAAGATGACCTATTTGGCATCGAAGGCTGAGTGAAGAATGCATTGAGACGTAGTTGGGTCTGTTATTCTATTAGTACAAGACTCGAAATCTAAATGTGCCTAATCATTTCCGTACCCTGCTCTTCTTATTCTTCTCGTCTTCCTGCTTTCTTTTCGCCTCCTCTTTTGCCCGCTTCTCCTCTTGCTTCGCCTGAGCCAGCTGTTCCTTGGCCTTCCTCTTCTCTACCTTCTCAATTTCTTTGACCCGTTTCTCCTCTTCTTTTCTGGCTTTCTCGTCTGCCTTTTCACGAGCCTTGAAATCCAGTTCTATCCTTCTGAGCTCTTTTTCTTCGAATGTAAGTTTCGTCTTCTTTGCCGAGGCCTGTGTGCCTGCCACTGGTTGAGTCGAAGGAGCTCCGGCGGCGGTCCTCAGGGGAGTGTCATGACAGACGGGAGTGACTCCATTAGCTTGACCGGCAGTTGAAGATTGATATGGGCCTTGATCATGCAAGGCTGCTGGTAACGGTACCGGAGCCGATGCTGTGGGTGAAACCGGTACAGGCTCGTCAAGTCCAGCGTCGTGGTACGAACGCTTCAAGGACTTTGGCGAGGCCATCGTCAAGGTAAGAGCACTCATGGATAGTTCTTGATGAACAGCATCGCATGCTGCCACGAGTATCTACGGTGTTGGTGGTGATCGTAAGATCAAGTAGCATAAGGTAGTTGTGCTGGTGGAGCTCGTTCGGGGAGTCGCGTTCAAAGTTCTTCGCCTAGCTAGCGCGTCAAGGCGCGCCAAGAAATTTGCCCTGAAAAGCCTACTAGGGAAGTGGATTAATTGATATCGGATGCAAAATCTGGAACAAATCTGGAAAATACTAGGTGCCAAACAACATGGCTAAATCCCTTGCAACATAGCACAGCCTGGCATAAGCGGTCCTACTGGCGAAGACCATACCCGGTGCAACGATGCTCAACAAGTATCTCTCCGATCTCAGGCGTCCTAGGCCAGTCTTGACTTGAGTACTGAAACAATTGTCACCCACTACTAGGTTCGCCGCTCCGCTGTCCCTTCAGCCCTCGATCGACCTTCCAGTCCCATGGACATTCTGTCAACTCAGGTCTTACAGTCGACCAAGGCTACTCACATGATGTCACAATTATCGCTGACTCGCCTGACAATCCACGTAGGCGATATGCAGGTCTTGCTCTCCTTTACAACCTGTCTCTTATGATCTGGGCGCGCAATTGTTGCATGCAGGTCCCTATCCGTTGCTCGCTGTTTCCCTCACCCCAGAGATCCTACGGGACGCTAATCGCGGCTCTCTGACAGCCGATCTCCTGAGCCTACTTTTTCAAAGCGTGAGCCGTCGAAAACAGATTAAGCTCATCTCTTGCTACCACCTGATGGTCTCCGTTATTGTTTCTCGAGCTTTCTCGGGCATGCTCCACGAGTGCTTGTAACTAATCGCACCCAAGCGACCATGAAGATCGAACTTGACACTGACGTCGTTGATGCGGGCCCAGTCAGGAACATCTGCAGCGCAAATCACAATACCTAGGCCTTCTTCTTCAATGCTGATGACTTTCTCTGCGACACGCGCCGTGAGCATGCTATCCCAAACGCCTTCTTGACGAGGAGCTGCGTATAGAATGGCAACAGCCTTTCTCCTGATGACAGGGTCACGGCAACGATGTGCGACGGCGTACAGAGGGCCGACAGTATTCATGTCCTGGGAAAACTCGGGTCGCTGCTTTTGGGTATTTCCATCAGGATTTGGCTCCACGATCAGAGAGGCCAGTTCAACGATATGCTCGTAGCGCGCAGTGAATCGATCCCACGCCATCTCGCTGGTCAGGATACCATTATCAAAAGTGCTGATTTCAAGGTATATCGAGCAGAAACTCTGGCTGATCTCGAGAGTTCGCGCCGCTTTTAGACCTTTCCTATCGAGAGACTTGCCTTTGTTCTGGAGGAAAGCTTGGAAAGCCACATGCCATCTTTTGACAACAACGGAAACCCTTAGCCGACTCGCTTCTAGATTTTGCTTGAAGGCTCCAATATCTCCCCGGGTCTCGTGGGGCGCCTCAATGTCGCTCAAGAGATGAATGCAAGTGTTCCAGTGCCATCCATAGAGTTCCTGGCCTCCTCAACGGTGGAGAAGGCAGCTGGGATTTCAGAGCCGAATCCCGGCTCTTTTTCTGACGATTTGATGTGGAGAAGCATTGGCCTCGTTCCTACCATCTTATTTTATACCATGTGATGTCAATTCTCCGAGCGCAACAAACAGTGATGAATAGACTCACCTTAGCTGCTCCGGCATCGAGCCTATTGAAGTATACTTCGAGGGTTGGTAATTCCACATATGGATGTGCGGAGACGGCCAAGGCACCATGACTTCGTTTTCCATCTGCATTTGCGTGGACCTCGGAGAGAATTTTGACGCCGCTACTGACATGAGATAGTGCCGAACCATGGTGGCTTCGTAAGGTCTACCAGCCTGTCAGTTTGACCTTGTCCAGCGAGGCCCGGATGACACCGAGTTCATCCATCTCAACTGTCCTACCTCGAAGGAAGAAAACAGCATGCACGCTATCAGACAGACGTCGACGGCTTGCCGACCTTTATCAATGGGTTTGAGCATATGCTGAATAGCTTGGTTGTATTGCGTCAGTGCAAAGCCACCCTCGCCTTTAGTCCAAATCGGATTGAGAATTGATTGGTCACCGTTCGCGAAACGCTCGTGAAGTGAGGCTAATGCGAGGACTGCATGTCTTATGACCGGTTCATGGAAGGTAGCCTATGTTATGAAAATCTCAGCTTTTACACTTGACTGTGCGAGAAGGACTTCAAAAATGGAATTTCGCTTGTCAACGGATTCCTATTTAAGAGCTGTATTGGTTGTACAAGCTTGGCCGTCAGACTACTGACCTTTAGTATGAGGTTTGACCAGAATTCAGAGGGGAAATATCCCGCGAGTTGAGGGCCCGTTCTGCTACGGAAGTACTCGAAAAACCTCGTCTCATCCGTGTCGCCAAGCCAGTGGAAGTTTGGATTAAACACTGCCAAGGCATTGCCTTCGGCCTGAGGACTGACAGCAGGCGGGGTCGTGGAATCTCTGCCGTCACTAGGAAATGAACTTCCACCAAGGTTGCTGTATCCATCGCACTGTGAACAAAAGAGAACATTGTCAGCCAGAATCACTTGAAACACCAAACTGTTATGGCGGAGGGCGATGTATAGTTAGTTCATACCTTTCTACCAGAGCTGGTGCATCTAAGGCAATCAGGCTTCTTCTCATCACATTTCACTCGTCGTACTAAGATCGAAGCACTGGATTAGCAGTTGGCAAGTTGTGTCGAAGTTTGCTGGTGATCTTACTTCTGTATGTGATGTCAGATTTTGCCAATATGGAAAGAGACCGTCGACATGATGCGCAAGTGAAAACGTGAGCCTTCCGCCCAGGGTGACTCTGTTGCGGTGGAACTAGTCTACTTACTTGCAGGTAATGCGGCCAGTCTTCACCTTCGGCTTACTTCTTCTGGGTCGCTTCACGTTGGCCTCTTCACTGATCCTATCCGTACGACTAGCAGAACTAGTAGCGACTTCAGTGTTTGGGTGAGCCATCTTTGCGCATCAGCTACTCGTTTGCCTATTCAGGCATAGATGCTCGTGGAACCTGCAGGAGACCGAAGAGAGTAAATCAAGCGCAAGACCTCTCCACTTATACGATCAAGCCTGTGGGAGGTCACCGAATAGCTGAGAGAAAGTAACGTGACAAGCCACCAGATGATGTATCCTTTCGCCGCCGCACCAGTTGAGCTTCGCCCAAGGGCCCACGGACGGAGTTTTCCATGCTCAGATTGATATCGGATCCTTCAACGGCGGGTAGCCCTTTCTAATTTGGCGTCCCTTGATAGGCAGACTTAAGGACGCTTCGACTCAGGAGGCTTCGTGACGACAACGCTACACTCAGCTGGGTTAGTGTTTCGTTTGCGCATATCTAGGGGAATTTAAGGTACGAGCATGCCAATCATAATGGTCGATTGCTTCTAGCGGCCGCACTTCCCACGCGTCCGGTAAAGTACTTTAAATTACCTACCTTACTTCAGATGAAAGCGTGCCTTCTGCCTCACACGACTGTCTACGTTATCTCATGCACCGCCCTCCAACCATGGCTGCTCATGCTTCGTGGACACCGTATGCCCAGTACCGGCCTTCGGGTAGGGACCAGTACTGCATGACTCACTGCTGCACCTCTGTAATGTGCTAGAAGCCACAAATGTTGATAAAGCAGGACGCAAATTTTCCCCCGCCTTGGAGTTGCGTCTCCTTCACTTTAAGGTATCGCAACAACATACACAAGTCAGAGTGAGAAAAATACTATTGAAGTCTTATCGTTTTTGTTAGCTTCGGATAATATGAGTATGTTAGCTCGATGGAGTTTTCCGTCAGCAACGGCTCTCTAGCATGCGGAAACAACCTGGTCTCTGCTTACAATTTGCTCAACCTCGACTTCCCATTCGTCCGCTCGCACTTTGCTACAACCTCGTATAGCTTTATGAAGCAGGGCTTCCATCATGGAGCACAATGAGTGATGCATTTTCGCGCCTGACAATACGGTGAGACTCTTGAAATGGTAAAAAAGCTACATAGCCACAGATCACGTATGCTGGTACTGCTTACCTTCGAACGAATGAAGATCCATACACATATATATAACGCGCGATGCTTGCCTTCATGGTTGTTCCTTAAAGTCCAACAGTCTCCTTCCGCTTCACCTTTCATCCTTAACAACATAATTCCATCTGAATCTTTTGTCTATTTCCTAAGACCTTCCTATCGATCATCTCAGCTCTGCTCTACAATCGCTGGAGGTAGCTTGATCATCGACCTTGCATCTCCATAACATTTTTCCCATCTCGCCTCAATTAAGCAACAATGACAGCTCACTGCCAAGCCAAAGATGACCCCAAATCCCAATGGCCATACTTCTGCCCAAGCGTCGGCGCCGCCTACCTCTACGCCGTTCTCTTTGGCCTCACCCTGACCGCACACATCACCCAAGCCATCATCCACCGAAAGGGCTACAGCTGGGTCGTCGCGATGGGAGCCTTGTGGGAGATGGGCTGTTACATATTCCGCATTCTCAGCATCGATCATCCGACCAATGAGTCATGGTATATGGCTTGGTTTTTATTGATACTGCTGGCGCCGCTTTGGATCAATGCCTACGTCTACATGGCGCTCGGACGCATGCTGTACAATTTCATAGCCTCGGCTAGGATTCTGCGTGTCAAGGCGTGGAGATTCGGTCTATATTTCATCCTGCTCGATATCTTGTGAGTCCCTTATCCATCTCGAACATCTCGAACTATCTCTACATCCCCCCAAGCCCTTGAATATCTAACAAACGCCCAGCGCCTTCATCGTCCAAGCCGCCGGCGCCTCAATGGCCTCCGGAAGCAACCTCTCCCAATCCCAAATCCAACGCGGCCTCCACATCTACATGGGCGGCGTCGGCCTGCAACAACTCTTCATCCTCCTCTTCATCTACCTCGCCTCCCGCTTCCAAACGGAAATGAAACGCGACCTCCCCCCCACCTCCCACCCCCGCGTCCTTCGCCTCCTCTACACCCTCTACGGCGCCCTCGCCCTCATCACCATCCGCATCATCTTCCGCCTCATCGAATACGTGCAGGGCATCGATTCGGGGATCCCGCGCAAAGAGGCTTATCAGTATGTTTTTGATAGCTCGATGATGTTGTGCGCGCTTGTGCTGTTGAATGTGGTGCATCCGGGGCGGATTATGCCGGGGAGGGAGTGTGATTTTCCGGGGAGAAAGGAGAGGGAGGCGAAGGGGAACAATGGGATTAGGGGACGGGCTGGGTTGGGGGGGGGAGTTGCCGATGTATGAGACTGCACCGGTGAATGGGGAGGGGGAGTTGGAGGGGAGGAATCCGACGTTTCCGAAGATTGATGGGGCGACGGTCTCGCAGGGGTATGTGACTGAGTATGGGCGGTGATGGCGCTACGATTTTGTATTTCCGGCTGCAGACTTGGTGTGCGTCAATCATGATTGACTAACGAGGCGCTCATTGCGCTTGGTTATTCGACTAGTCGATGAGGATAGAGGCATTGTGAAGGGGTTACATTTGGAGGAGGATGGGTTTACAGATCACCAGCGAAAGACGCTGTAGATAGAACTTGTTTCCACATGGTCGATTCCCTTGTTTTCGACCACCTACGCAGAGCCATGAAATTCCAGATATCGTAATCATAAGGGGAATGATGTTCCTTTCGCAGAGCCTTCTGCCTTGCTACTCATTCTGGTTCTTCTAAAGCATATATACACCTCAGCACCAGGCCCCAATAAAACTTTACGACGAAGAAAATCCACTCTGAGTTACTCTCGTCACGTAGGAAGTGCCACTTTATATCGTAGCGAGTTAATCTGAGCTCTTATGACAATTTGATGGGAACCTGTGCCTCGGCTCCCTGATTTTGTTGATTTGTAAATGCTTTTCCCAAAAACGGGTCGGAATTTTGACACCGTGGTCTGTTAGTTTACTCAGTCCAGGGTAAAATCCGGCTCTGAAGGCTAGCACTTGCACCCCTGACTCGCTCTAATCGTCTGCCCCAACGCCTTCTTTGTAGGGACAGATTCCAGGGACCGCGAACGCCAAGACATTGACCGATCAAGTCACCAATTCATAGGATAGCGTGACGTCGTATAAGGCTTTGGGTGCTCCGAAGCCTAGCTCCTCCTTCTGACTCCGCGGTCTAATTAACGCAATCATTTCCTTGGAAACGTCCCAAATTTCTTGAAATTCGAAGCGGACGGCATCGCCCTCCAGCCCGAAGCTAGATACTGATCCAATTCAAACCGCGGAACACCACCCCATCTGCTACTGGCCCTCAATCCCATCGACCCATCCATTCCAGGTAAATCCATGATCACGTGCTGCCACTGGGTCCAGGCCCCGATTGCCCGAAAGGCTGCATCAGCTCTGCTCCGTTCAACGTCTTCGAGTCCGTCAACCAGATTATACTCCGTGCCATAGCCGTCGGCGTAGAGCTTGAGAATCAGTCTGAATCTGTTTGGCGCAATAAGATCCATGCGTTGCTTCTTTTCTCGACCGGAATCACGGTTCAAGGCGTCGTGGCTGAGTGCGCGGAAACTCGGCTTCGGCCGACGGGTCTCTGTTCTTCCTCTTCTTTCTGCAGCGTAGCTGGGGAGGTAGACGTTGCAGATGACCGCAAGATCAGAATGGGCGGCGATGGCGCTGCATGCTTCTTGCCGTATTTGCTTGCTGACTAGGAGAAGTGAGGGGTTTATTGTGTGAGATAAGAACCATGAAGGCGGTTTTAGATGGGAGAATTCTTCGGGTTTGCAGTCCGTGTATTGGGATGGTTCGATACAGGCGGTGTAGATGAGGAGGCGGATTTCGATTGGGAGGGAGAAGAAGGTTGGACCTGGTGCTGGGCCAATTTCTTCCGAGACTTTGGAGAGATTTGATTGTGATGATGACTTCTGGCGTTGATTAAGCATCGCCGTACGTGGTGTTCCGTAGTCGGATTTGAACGACGATTCGATGGCCTAAGTAATTGCTGGTTCGAATGGCTAGTGGCCTTTCCTTTTTGTCCCCCCTCTAGAAGATTGCAAAGAGGTTAAGGACCAGCAAACAAAGGATAGCTAGCCTCAATCCTCAGCTGATCGAGTAACTAAAGGCTGCGCTCGTCTTGCAGTTGTGACATCGCATTACGTGAGGGATCTCTTGGAGATGCCAACGGCTTCGTCCGTATCAAATATGACTGTCCATAAGGCCTTCGAACCCCTTGAAATATAACGAGATTTGGGAAGCTGAAAAAATCCAAGTAATCTTGACCTGTATACCAGGTCTTGCTGCGCCTCCTTAGGCAACTTTGACGCTAATTTTAAAGGAATCCTTGCCTCATGCGCTGCCTAGAGCTACTCATTCTCGAGAGTTTGTGTTGCCGAGTGGGAAGAAGGAGAGGAAGTGGAAAAAATAGAGATGAAATCAGCATGGAGGGCCGTGGGCCAGTCACTCCGGATTAGGAGCACCAAACGCCATCCGAGCGCTGCACACCATTTTTTCCCCGATCAATGCATATGGCATCTGACTGTCCAGACGCGGAATTATGGCTATTAAACCCCAGATCTCTGACCAAGGACAGCTGACGTGAAATAGAGAGAAAGCTGATAAATGACGCATTCATGCAGGGAGAATGAAGGACTATTCCAAGTTAATACGCTAAGTAGTTTGTGTCAGCACATGAAAGTTCTCAATCCTGCCAAGGCGCTAATTCTCAGCTGTCACGTGCCATCGCTCCAAAGCCGTGTTAGAGATTGGACCGCCTTTCAACATCTGTTTCGTGCTCCCACGCCAACACCCTGACTGTCAGTCAATACGGAACGCCGACCATTCCTTGATCCATATCACTGGTAGCAGCTATCGGCCTTCGTGTCATGCCTCGCAAAAGACGAGCAATTTTACAAGAGATCGATGCAAATGCTGACCATGTCCCTACCTTGAAGAAGAGCAAACCCTCAGGGGAAGAGGATGACAAAACTCTAGTAAGC
>JAABUP010007150.1_pt1 | contig 15220 bp, 20 predicted proteins | sample 5559201 | NCBI WGS metagenome assembly JAABUP01 (sample SAMN10711887, study PRJNA513373) | rock metagenome | isolation source: Antarctica rocks | place: Antarctica
AAGGTTGGAAATTAAAAACAGTTTTAAGGTCAGCGCTCTATTTTTATTTTGAAAATAAAATAAATGAAAGAAGAAAAGTTAATATTGATATTATTGCTGACCCGCTTTATGGCGAAAAGGCTTTGTCGACTGCGGGGCCACCGGCGAAGCAGCCAAACCCATCTAACTGGCGCTGCAAGCCTGCGTCAAGCCTTCCGCGTGTGCTTCTCGGATCGTTCATTGACGACAGACTCATTATTTGTGTGCGGTCGCTTGATACAGATCCTTAGCCAAAGCTAAGCACTGTTGTCACTGGCCGAGCTCAGCCGCCTGTTATTTGCTTCGGATTACGTCGACGGGCATACTGCCAAAGGTATCAAGGTCAACCCGGTATATTGGCAAGACCGCAGGGCTATCGTCTCTGCATCAGAGCCGACTAATGGGCTGTTGAATTTGCATTTAACGCCGCTGCTTTTCCTGAGATGAGCGCCAGTGCTGCCAGTCGTGTTGTCGAGCAGACTAACGATTGTGACGATGATGGCGCAGAGTCAATCCGCCGGCTTCGCACAGATGGTGTCTGCTGGCAGTGGGATTCAAGGTGCAGCTGGCACGAGTGACGGCCAGTCGGCGAAACCGGTAAGCGGTGCACCATACCAAAACTCTTGCACATCAAAGGAACCATCACATCACCCACAAGAGCTGATCAGACATCTGCTATGGAGCAGCTTGCCACGCAGATGAAGGTCGTGAACCGTGTCTGCAGGGCAGGCTATTGTTGGAACATGAAGATCTGCAGCATTTGAAAAGCCTGCTGATGGGCGAAATCCAACAGGAGATAGATGCGGCAACAGCTGCAGCTATAAACATCATTGAGCAGACATCACAGGCAAGGACTGCACTTTGCGTACCGCTGTGAGACCTACTGGATACAACTTGCATGCTGGCGCAAGGCAGCTAGGCCAAATTGTTTTGTGTGCAGGTTGCAGTTGAGAGAATTGTGGCTGCTGAAAAAGATGTGTTGCACCGTATCATTGATGATGACTTTCTTGGGCAGGAACCCCCTACCATATTCCAGGTTTGTCTTGCTGTTCTGTGACTCACATAGTAGTACCAGCCTTGAGATCGGCATGGACTTTAACTGGCGACTGCAGGGCAAGCACAGCGACTTTCAATGTGAACCAACAAGCCTGAACAAGCCTCCTCAAGGCAGCATGTTCGAGGTGTTCAAGGGCGTGCATTGTGCAACAGGCACCCGCATTGTGGCAAAGGTCATACCTGGGACTGATGAAGCAGATCGCCACGCGCTGGCCATTGAGGAAATCAACGTGAATGTTCAGACCAGACAGTACAGCTTTATGCCCATTGCCAGATACCTGTCAGCCTTCGAGCACGGCAGCAGCATATACCTTATTTTTGCACTGGTGGAGGGAGTAGCTGCCTCAGCTGAGGTGAGACTGACCAGCACTGGCGATGGGAAGTCAATGACAGCACAATCTATCTTATCATCAATGACATTTGGTGTTGAGCAGCATGTTGTTGATTACAATCTCAAGTCATGTTTGTGTTGACCAATTGCGACACAAACAGTCATGTGCACAGTTCAACTAGTGACGAATATTGTAATGATTGTGCACAGTGAGTCCCTAAAGCGTTTGTGCTGCCTGGCGTGGACTACAACTCATCTAAAGTTTCTGTGCCCCTGCAGATTTTGGGAACTGCGGACAGGTCAAAGCGCACATGCTGGTTCTATACCTTGGCCTTTGCTTTGGCATGCTGCCACATCATTGGAGTTTTTCATGGAGATGTAGCGGACCAGCTCAGCAATCCAACCATCAACGCCATGATCAGCCATGATGTTCTGGTGCTGATTGACCTGGGAGATGGCCAAATTCCTCGAACACAGAAGGAGGCGCAGGATGCTCTTCGCAAGGATGCATTTGGTTTGGAAACCTTTGCTGAAGCACACCTCTTCCAAGATGGTGTGCCAGAGGATGTCAAGCGCATTCACACAGCTGCCAAAGAATATCAAGGGTCATCCATGTGGGATTACAAGGATTTCCTGACCTCTGCATTGACACATGAGGGCTACCAGTTCCCCCCTGGATTTATTGGGATCCACAGGGTGTGCCTTGAAGCAAGTCATCCGTCTGCAGTGTTGTCTGTTTATGAGGAGATTTGTCATTTCAGCAACAACCTCCACAGATAGTGACTGTGTTGTGGAGGGGCAGGTTGCAGTCAGTTCTGAGGAGTCATGGTCGACCACCTTTATGTCTGGCTGCAGAGAATGCTGACAGCTTAAATTCAAGCTGCTATCTGTACAGTTTTATTATGCTAATAATATTATAGAAGACATGGTCTGTGCTGCAGTAGAACACTAGTGAGCTGAAGATTAACCATGCATATGCTCAAACAAATCTATCTACAACAGCTGCTGTCATTGACGAATAATGCATACTCAGTCTTCTGCCTTGTGAAATATGTTTGCGCCCTGATGCATGGGGGCATATGCTAGGCATGTGCGCACTCCCGATCAACAATAACGTCCTGACGCTTGTGTAATGCATCTCCACTTAGCTGGACAAGACAGATGCTTTGTTGCATGTCCAAAACATCAGGTGTGGTCATGCTACACAGCATGCTAAAGCTTTCAGACATCAGCTAGTGAAAGCTTTTGTACAAGATGCCACACTGTCTGGACAAGTTTGGCAGGCCTGACGTTCCTGGACAGTTGACATAGAATAGATGACCCAACAGTTGAGCACTGTGCATGCATAAACAGTGAGGTTTGGGTGACAAGACAAAAGACAATCATGAAAATGTACAGATCGCGTCAGAGAGCTGCTGATGAAAGCATGGTATTGCAAGAACATGGTGATCACTCCATGCCAGCAAACTCATCCAAGGTGTTGTTTGCAAGTTCATCAAAGGTGCTGTTTGCCATGATCTGCCCATTAAACGCAGTCTCAGGCAGACGCAATGCAAGGGAGGCACTGTTGTTGGGCACAGTGGCATTGCCCTCTGCTTGGTGTCCAATAGACTGTATCTTGCTGGCAGCTGATGCCCTGTCTGGCTTCTGCACAACCTCCTGACTGTTGGTTCCATCCACGTCCATGCTGTTGTTGTTCACATTCTCATCTCCGTCAGGCCCTTTGCTGCTGCTTTGCATGCTGGGACTGGTGGTTGCTGATGTGGCAGCTGATGAACTGGACTGTGCTTCTTCCTGAGGGGTGGCTGCCGCACCAGCTTCTACTTCGTGGGCAGCAGCTGACTTGTCCTCATCTTCATGAGCAGCCATCCCATCTTCTTGCTCTTCTGTGTGCACTGCTGGTGCCTCAGGCTCAATCTCTTGAGTGTCCTCAATGACTGGCTGATCAGCCTGGACTGTGCGCTGAGTACTGGCTCGATTGAGCTGCAGCTGCAGAGTGGGTGAGCCCTGAGGCTGAGCTGCAGTGTCATCAGGTGCATCACGAGCCTGCTGAACTGCAGTCTCATTGTCAGGCCTCTCAGTACCATCGTGACCCCCAGCCCCACCCCCGCTATGGGTGGGAGCCCCAACGGATGTCTCCCCCTGGAAGGCTGTCTTGCTGCCTGAGTTGCTCTGCAGCTTGCCAGCTGCTGCGTACATCAGCTGCTGGCCAAGTGCACGCATGTCCTCATCAGCCTGAGCAATTCGCTCCTGGGCCTTGACTTGCAGTTCTGCTGCCTTGCGCTTGGCTTCACCTGCTTGTGCAAAGCGCTGTGCCATGCTTTGTAGCAGGGCCAGCTTGACCGACAGAACCTCTTCTGCGTTATGTTGCTGTTCAATGGCACGCTGCTGTGCACGCTGTGCATCCTCCAGCTGAGCCTGGGTGGTGGCCAGCTGGGCGTCTGCTGCTTGGCGGGCTGCTTTCTGCTCTTCTTCAGATGACCTGGACTCTGCAGCTGCTTTGACTGCTTGCTCAGCTGCTTCCTTTGCAGTGGCGGCCGCCTCTGTCTCAGCCTGCACCAATATAGTAATACAGTATAATATAGCAATGTAGCTGAAGACACTGTCGAGCTGGCTCAACAAAGCATATGCCTTGATTTGCAGCATCACTGGTTCATTGCATGAATGTCATGCCAAAGCAAGGCAACACAAACATTTATGGAGGTGGCACAAACATTTATGTCTGCATGTTAAGTCGACGTATTTAAAGCAACTGCTGCACGTTTACACCGAGTCAGGCTCGCTGTGTAGAAGCAACGCCCTGATGGCACTGTATTGTTTGAGTGTCATTGTGTATCAAATGAGCAAAGCCTGCCCAGTTGAGCTTGCGAAGCTTGCAAATGTTGGGCACCAAATGGCTGCTGTCGCAACCAGACAAACTGCTGAACTTCTTTGCCAACAACCACCCTGCATTTCTTGTGCATGTGACAGGGCACAAAGCCACAAAGCTGCTTCACAATAGCAATGACACATGCAGCATAAACAGTCTGCACAAATGCTTACAGGCTCTCACACAGCACTTTTGAGCAGCTTTTCCACAGATCTGAGTGCATCTCATCGTGGCCAGGTGGCAATGATCTTACACATACCTGAAGGGTTTCTGATTGCTTCTCCAGGGCTTCTAAAGTGGCTTTGCCAGTCTCGGCCTCTGAGGCCAGCTGCTGCTCAAGCTCAGTGGCATGCTGCTCAGCATTGACCGCACGTGTCTTCAAGGAGGCTACCTCCTCCTGCAGAGCTGCCACCTCTCCAGACAGCTTGGCCTCTTGCTGCTGAAGTGACGTGTGCTTTTCCTGCAAGTAGATCCACGTGAGCTGCTGTGCATACGGGCCAAGTGTACCTAAAAGAAGGATGCTGTCTGACCCATGCGGAGCTGTAAACTCAGCAGACCATCTGCTCTTCTGGTGCTGAAGTAATGGAAGGCATAGCTTGAGAGATGACCAACATCTTGCAGCAAAACCTGTTGGATAGGCGTCATCCACATGAACAAGTACAGTGCCAAGAAAGTTTGAGGTCAAGAGGAAGCAAAAGCAGGTTGCACAGTGCCTGCATGACCTTGGCCGATGACATTGCCATATTGCGCATCACCAACTGTGACATAACAAAGCTCACAACACACTGTGTTGACACAAACCAATCAGTCACTGTCAAATCAAGTTGCAGTGCATACCTCCAGATCTACAAACTTGGCGTCAGCATCACTGTGAGCGGCAACCTCAGCTGCCAGTTTCTCCTCAGCTTCCACAGCTCTGGCTTCATTACCAGTCGCCTGCTCCTGAGCTGCCTGGATGGCTGCCTTGGCAGCTTCTGCATCCTTGTCAGCTTTAGCCTGAGCCTGCAATCGCATGTACAGTTAATCCGGTCTTCATTGAAATCCACACTCGCAGTCAACTGCATGGGTGGAAGCTATGCTTTCCCACCTGGCATGGCAATTGTGCTTTGTGCCAAGTGATGGTCCAAGGGCAATGATGCCATCAAGCACAACACTATACACTGGGGTATGCTGCTTTGGAACAAACATGCTCACTGTGTCAGGCCAAAACAGCTTTATTTTGGGTGCACAAGTGCTGTGCTGCAGCCATGCATCAGAAATGTTTGCCAGCTACAGTGATGGAGCTGGGTGCCGCTGGAAATGTGAACCTGTTGTTGAGCAATAGTGGCTTCCTCTTGAGCTGAGTGTTGGGCTGCTGTCACCTCCTCCTTGACAGCAGTCAGCTGACGCGCATACTGCTCCTTCTGGTTACGCTCCACATCTAGCCTCTTACGCAGATCCTGCCGGTGGCAATCATACTCATCAGCAGGGCAAAGCTTGGCAAATCACACTAGAAGCACTGGAACACTCATGATAGAACTGCTGTTGTAATGACTGCAAATACATGGATGCCATGCCTATGAAGACAAGTTTTTCATCCCCTGCTGCCAGGGTCAGATATGACATGATGTGCAAGCCGCAAAATAACCAAAGCACATTGAAAGGGATGCCAGCTGTCAAGACGAAACACAGGCTTGACCACAGTTGTTGCACAGCAGTGCTTGACAAAGCAGACCTGATTTGAATGCTCAAGCTGGGCCACTGACTTCAGCAGGGCATCATCATCACCACCTGCTCGTGTACGCTTGCCGCTTGGACTGTCATCTGGAACACTGGAAGATCTGCAGCGCTTGCCCAGGCCATCAACACCTGCCTCCTGCTTTCTGAAGACGTACCTGGTGCACAGCAGACACACAGCAGATTCATTTGCTAGCAGTGACAAGGATTACAGAGATATGAGCAGTGATCATATCACAGCTGGTCAGTGCCTTGCTGAATTTCTCTGAGTCACTCTGGTGTGAGTTGTGGTCCACCAAGGCAAATGTCATGGGAGCTCAGTTAAACTTACTCTAAAGTTGCAGCTGGATTGCCGTTGGCGTTCCAGCTCAACTGCACCCTGTCACCTTCAGCCAAAGGAACAGAGCAAAGCTTGGCAACTCTTTCATTGTTGACGAGTGTGCCATTTGTGCTTGTATCTTCGATCCAGTAGCCTGCTGGCTCCTGCAAATGCCGGACATGGAAATATTGACATTTTCTTGCCAAGATCACTCACTACGCCTGTCTTGGAAAGTGTTAATTGTACCTTCAGGCTAGTGTAGAAGATCTTGCAATGGTTTCCACTAACTTGTGCCCACTTGGTAGGCAACTTGCAGGAGTCACGTCCAGTTACGCTTCGGCCGATTCTGGTGTCGTCTCCCACCAAGATGTCAGGTCCGTGAGGGCCCTGAAAGGTCTTAGCCAGCTCGCTCTCAGCGAACAAAAAATATGACATGATGAAGTGAGGAAAGCTCGCATACGAGCCCGGCCAGACGGTGCCGTGCTCGATGGTTTGCTCTTCAAGCTGCGTGACATGCTCTGCGTGCTGTGTGCTTTGCAGGGCAGGGCGGTTTTGAAAAGCAGGGCTGCTGACAGGGCTACTACAATGGATGACGCCAAGCTTCCAACAGGGTAAACCCTATCGTGAATCTGAATCGCAATTTGAACTGACGAACCCTGGTGGAAATCCTTGTTGCGACAGCCAGCCTCCAGTGCAATACAGCCTCCACGGATATCAGGCAGCCTCAAACTCGTTGCCTCCTGCTGCTGCGGCAGCTCATTCCTTCCGGATTTTTTGCCGTCTGTCACCACGAATTGCCATCGGGCCAACCTCTTGCCAAAAGTCAATGGAACCCAAAGGTGGTGATAAACCCAGTAATCGCAGATCTAGTCGTGGTGTCAGTTGCTGCCGCAAGCAGTCTAGCCGGCAATACGAGCGTGCCCTTCCTCTAGCTATTCCTGAGATTCGCCCTTGGGGAGGTGTCTCAAAGTACAAAGAAAGTGCTTACGGAGACGTGAGTGCACTACCTTGAAGTCCTCTGCCAGCGCCGTTGCTTTTGTGATCTAGGATCAATGCCAACGGCATGTATGTTATTTGCAGTGTTGCAAGGAGCCCAGCTAACAGCCTTACTTGACATTTTCATTAGCAAACCAGCTTGTTCAGCCGCCGTACACAACACTGATGACTTCGCCGGTGGCCGACAGTTGGCCGACACCAGTTTTTGAAGGTTCAGAAAAGCGTTTGGAAGTTGATTTTTTCCCAACAGCCGGCAGCGGTCTACGCAGCCTCAATCGCAGCCAGCTAGACCAGCTGCTAGAGCATGCAGGCTGCTGCATCGTTTCAGACCGTCACAACGACCAGTTCGATGCATATGTGCTATCCGAGTCCAGCTTGTTTGTTTTCCCTCACAAGATGGTGCTGAAGACCTGTGGTACCACCAAGATACTGCATGCCATTCCTTTGTTGCTCCAACTAGCTGCAAGCACTGGCTGCAGCCCCAAGCGTTGCAAGTACTCCCGTGCTTCCTTCTTGTACCCACACCACCAGGTACTACCTTGCGTGGCTGGACATTGCCATGTGACACCACTGCGTTTCGAAGAACTTTGATGTGCACATGCCAGACTCTGTTTGCTCATGGTTGTCTTCGTGGTGTCATTATGGCATGCACCCTGTGCACAAAGTTGGTAGGTTGACTATGGCCAAGTTTGTCTGTCTGCTCAAACTATAAAGCTGCTGGCATTCTTACTGCTGCTTTCCTGACAGCCTTGCATGTTTGCTTGCAGCCTGAGGTATACCAGTGCTTTGACCAAGAGGTTGCATATCTGAAGCAACACTTTGGCGAACTGGGTCACGGAGGCGATGCTTATGTTCTTGGTGATGCCAGCAATGGCCTCCAGTGGCACGTCTATGTGGCAGACGCAGACCACACCATCCCCAGGCCCCAGGCTGCACCGGCAGTGTACTCTCTGGAGGTCTGCATGACTGAGCTATGCCCTGAGAGAGCCCTCCAGTTTTTCAGGAATGACTCCTTCGTCTCAGCACAGCACACGAGCACCTCCAGCGGCATTCAGAGCCTAGTGCCCAATGCCCTGATTGATGACTACGTCTTTGAGCCATGTGGGTACAGCATGAACAGCATGGAAGGGGCTGGTTTCAGCACCATTCACATCACGCCAGAGGATGGCTTCAGCTATGCTAGCTTTGAAATCTCCAACTACGCCACTAGCAGCTTGGACATCAACAGCCTGGTGGCGTCAGTTGTGGACATCTTCAATCCTGGCAAGATGACAGTTGCACTGACAGTGGACACCAACCTCCCCTGCTGCATGTGGGGTGAGTCTGTCCAGACCCCAGACAGGTACACCTGTCATGCACAGGTCAGCCAGAGGTTCACCTGCGGCGGCCGCACAGCTTTCTACAGCCTGGCCAGAGATGCAAAGCAGCACACAGAGGCAGAGCCTGTCAGTCCAATGACTGTGCTTGAGCGACCAGCCAGCCTCATGTCCTTCAGCGGCGTCTCAGACTCAGACAGGTTCAGCAGCATTGACACAGCATCATCAGCTGCTGCCTCAGCTGGTGATGATGCAAGGAGCCCAGCAAGCAAGGAAGCAGCTGCTGCCCTACCAATGCCTGTGCTGGCACCAAAATCAGTGGACAGCCAGCGTGTGTCTGTGCTCAAGGTTCTTGAGTGCTATAATGCTACCATGGTTGAGACTGGCAATGACGCTGCCTATGATGCGTTCATCAAGAAGGTACAGACATGGTCTCTTTGCCTGCTAAATGCTGATGCTTTTGTTTTGGGTCAGGGTGTATGCAGTCTACCGCAATCTTCACATGCCCAGATGCATTTCCCTGCCTGTTACATAGACGTAACCATCTTGTTACATTGTCATGTTGAGGGACTTGACATGTCGCAAGCAATGTGATGCTTACAAATAGCCACAGTACAGAGCCAGCTCGCAATGTGTCCAGTGCAGCCCATCACAAACTGCTATATGCAGCACCCACGCAGTGCCTGTAGCACAGGTGCAACTCCCCACTACATGTCAACAGTCTCCCAGCAGCATTCAGCTCTTTGTCGTGCTCCTCAGGTGGTCCAAGAGCAGAGCCTAGAGGACCCCCTATATGTGCTGGACCTAGGCGCAGTCGTGCGTCTGTACGAAGCCTGGGTCCATCTCATGCCCCGCGTGCACCCCTTCTACGCAGTCAAGTGCAACACAGACCCTGCCATGGTGTCTCTACTAGCAGCCTTGGGTGCCGGTTTTGACTGCGCCTCAGAATGGGAGGCAGACACTGTGCTGGGTCTTGGCGTGCCTGCAGACCGCATCGTGTTTGCCAACGCGTGCAAGAGGCCGTGTGACATCAGGTTTGCTGCGGCCAAGGGGCTGCAGTTGACCACCTGTGATACAGAGAACGAGCTGCATAAGCTTGCTCGGTGGCACCCCTCCACTGAGGCCCTGCTGCGCATCCGGGCTGATGATCCACAGGTGTGTGCATGTCTGTCTGCATGCATGTCTTCACCACCAAAAGTAAAGCAATTGTGGTCACAATGATCGCAGCATGTCACTCCTTGCTGCATTGCCATGCCTGTTTGCAGTCTGCATCAGTCACTCATGTGTCCTAGTATACACATCATGGTGATGCGTGCTCTTCCTGACTGGCATTTGCTGTTGTACACCTTCTTCCTGACTAGTGCCTGCCTTTATACATCATCTTCTTGACTGATGCTGGCTGTTGTACATCTTCTTCCTGTTCAATGCCTGCTTTTATACCGTCTGTTTGACATGCCCGCTGCTAGCTTCTGCTGTCATACATCTGCTTCCCGACCAGTTTCTGCTGTCATACATCTTCTTCCTGACTAGTGTCTGTGCAACATAGGCCCGCTGTCAGCTGGGCAACAAGTATGGCGCCCTCATGGAGGACTGTGCTGGCCTGTTGGCCACTGCCCAGCAGCTGAACATAAAGGTGGTGGGGGTGGCCTTCCATGTGGGCAGTGGTGCCACCAACCCCCAGGCCTTTGCCGATGCCATTGCTGCTGCACGCTTGGTGAGTCATCTCTGTCCCTAAACCCATAACCCATAATATTGTTTTTCATTATTATTATTATTGTTATTGTTGCTGCTAGTGAGTCATCACTGTCACCATGCCTGCACAATGCCAATCATTAAAAGCAGAAAGCAGAATTGAGAATCCATAAGGTAAAGAATGATGAAAAGGAGTAGCAAAAGAGCATGTATTGCTGTGCCTGAATCCATTGCTGCTGCACGTTTGGTGAGTCATCAATGTTACCATGCCTGCACATCAATGATATTATCAATGCTGTCAACCGGATGAATGGTCACTGTCACACTGTCACCACGCCTGCACTTTGTCAATGATAAGGTCAAGCAGGCACGATAACATTGACATCGTGATCCTATCGTCTGCTATTTCTCCAGGTGCCCTTCTTGCTTGTTGTGCGGCTCCCTTGATCAGATTCTGATAGTGTTGCCTATCCTGTCTGTACAATTTACCAGCTAGGCTCGTTTCTTAGTCTGTCTGTATGCACAGCCTTGACTGTGCATGCCTCGTGTAAGCTATTTGCTTTGCTTCAGCAGAGCTGGCACGATTGTGTTCTGAGGATATTGTTGCAGCTCGTGTGGTGGCAATGCCTGCACAGCATTCATGACCAGCGTTCATGACCACCACCAATGGAGTAGGATGTTGGCCTTGAATCTATTACCAGCCCTGTTGCGGTCCATATAGATTCAGAGCAACACCTTACTCCGTTGGTGATGGTTGTGGTCGCAGTGCTGCCTTGAATGCTGTGCATGCATTGCCACCACAGGAGGTGCAATTCCATGCTGCATAGGCCTTTGATGAGCACCACCCTGCAAACAATTGGGCTCCCTGTGATGTCTGCCAGTGCAGTATTGAATTGCACCTCCTATGGTGGCAATACCTGCACAGCATTCTGTTGATCTGAATCTATTACCACCCAGGCAGGCCATAGATGGTGTGAAAGCCCATGCCTCTGCCTCTACCCCTGCCCCTACCAGGGCCACCCACTGCCTGGGGTGCTGGTCTGTACTGTCAAGGCAGGCTTGCAACACTTGCAACACATGCACATTCACATTCATGTGTTACCACATCTCAGTATTTTGCATGTTACTGTCATGCTTATGCTCTGGTCTGTCCGCCTGCAGGTGTTTGACCAGGCAACACAACTGGGTTTCCACATGCGCATCCTTGACATTGGTGGCGGCTTTGCTGGCGGCTGCTTTGATGCACAGGGCCAGGTGCAACTTGGGCAGGTCCCCCTTGCAGTCAACAGCGCTCTAGCAACCTACTTCCCTGACCCCACAGTCAAGGTGAGCTGACAGACCTGCTGGCAAGATTGCAGCAAACATGTGCCTAGCATTGAGACTGTGTTGTGCTGTCAGCATGTTGGTTGGCTGTGGCATCTGTTGGTGTATGTTGCAATAGGCTTTGGCGAGCATGCTTGTTCTCACGCTTGGAGCCAGCAAGCATGAAAACAGCTGTCTTGTGTATGCTTGTGTGTTGTTGCAGTCAACTGGCTGCTTGTTATAACTTTGTCTACTTTGCTGTGAGGGAGCAACATGTTTTTTTAGCTGAGCCAGCGTTGGCTGCTGCAGATGCTTTGCATTTGCTTGCAGTGCCAGCCCGTTGAGACTCTCAGACGATACTTATGATGTACGTTGGGGTGACTCACATCATAAGGCAATGCTTATGATGTCTGTCACTTCGTCAAACATCATGTGTATCATGTGGAATGTTAAAGGGCTGGCCCTGCAAGCAGCTGAGAGAACATTGAAACAGCTAAACAGCAAGACAGCCCCCTTTTCATGCTGAAATGCCTTAGCTTCGGGCTGCTGCTCCCGTTATGATTGCTGAAAAGCGCAAACTTCCCCCCCCCCCTTTTCTGAAATGCCTTGTCCGCTGACAGCTGAGGAATCTCAATGTGCTGCAGGTGATTGCTGAGCCAGGTCGCTACTTTGCCGAGGCATGCTGCACTTTCGCCTGCATGGTCTTCGGCATCAGAGCCCAGAAGCTGCTGGATGGAGAGCAGGGCTATGACTACTGGATCACAGATGGTCTGTATGGCTCCATGAACAGTGTGATGTATGACCATGCCACATTGACAACCAGGCCAATCACTGCTGCCTGGTCCCAAAACGAATCAGAAGTTGCCACAGAGCAACAGACTGCCTCAGAGCAGCTTTACAAGTCCACTGTATTCGGACCCACATGCGATGGTCTGGATACTGTGTTGACCAATTACAGCCTGCCAAAGCTTCGCAATGGTGACTGGCTGGTGTTCCCCAACATGGGCGCCTACACCCTTTCTGGTGCTTCCAACTTCAACGGCATCAACAGCACAGATGTGAAGATGTTTTACCTGTGGTCGCAGCGCAGCGTCTAGGCTATGAGCATTCTCCGCGCAGCATTGATATAGATCTAGACGCCTTGTGCTGTAAAAGCTGTTTGCCAAGTAGTGCGTCTGACTCAGTTCCAAGTTACTAGAGTGTGATGGTGTTATCGTGTTTGCTGTGTTACAAGGCTGGATGCTGACCTGACGATTTCATGCAAAAAGTGAGTAGTTAAAGTTTTCATACAGTGTCTCTACATTGGAGATGTTTCAAAACCGATTGCAAATCTGTAAGCATGTTTCATGACTGTGTATTCATTTGCAGTCCTGTCCAGGCCTCATGCTCAGCTGTGCACAAATACGTACACACTCAACAGCAACACACAACAGATGTCATTTGCCCCTGCCCCGCCCAGCACCGCGCCCCCCACTAGCCCGACCCCCACTACCTCTCCCCCTACCACTGCTAGACCCACTAGCTTTGGCTGTGCTGGCTCCACTGGCTTTGCCACCACTCTTCTTTTTAGCCTGCATTTGAGAACAGTTGGTGATCCAAGAGTTGAGAGTAAAACAGCATGCTACAAAATAGTGCCGTTTATATATTAATCTGCAGTACAATTCTGTATACATTGGACGGGCTCTGGATCCTTGACCACATTGTGACTACGCTGATCACGCTACATATTTGTAGGGCCTGAGACTCTGTTGAGTGCTGTGACTCAAAGTAGCATCTGTGCACACAATCAAGCAACATAATAGTGCACTGATCATGTAGAGCGTGCAGCCTGCTGCAGTTGCAACACATCAGGGACACACCTTGGGATCAACTTTGGCCTCAAAAGTGACCCCTCTCTTTGCAAGCTGCTTCTGCTTTTTGGCCAGAACAGCTGGGTCACCCTCCTCCTCTTCATCTTCCTGGTCTGCAGCTGCTTCCTGACTGTCCTGCTGGGCAGTGTCTGGCTCCATTTCAGGATCCAATGGGTCACCTAAAGCATCTCCACAACTTAGAAACACGCTTTTACTGTCCTCAAACGTTTCTGAGTTTTGATTTCCAGTGTAGGGATGATCTTTCTGAATTAAAATATATGTTTTGGGATTGGAAAGAGCGGAGTGCCACCAGCAGCAGTGCTTCACCAACATGAAGGGAAATCGTTTTCATATTGATCTGTCTTCCTGTTGATCTGTTTCTCATGTTGATTTATCTTTTGTGTTGATCTGTCTTTCTGTTGACCTGTCAACATGACACATGACTTACACACGACTCACACACACCCACCCATAGATAAGTGTCGTGCCATGGTGTGACAGCAACACGTAACTGTGCAGGAACTCAATTGCTCAATCTAAAGATCTGCCATACCGCCACAAGCAGTATCATTGCATGCTCAGTGGCATGTGATGACTGTGGAACAAACTCTGCTGGAGTTGCCAAGCTGCATAGGCTGCAACACCATGTGTGATAAAGCAGAGCAATAGCTCGAAAGGCACCACTGATACGTCAGGAAGCATGTGAGCATGTTTGAGTGTGGGATTGTTGCTGCTGCAGAAAGCACAAAGCATGCGCACATGAGCTGCTGTGAAGCTTACTCATGTTTTCATCCGCAGCAGCAGCAGCCTTCTTGCCCTTCTTCTTCTTTGTGAATCCGGCCACCTCTGTGTTGGTGCGAGGCCTCACCAGGTTCTTGTTGAACTCCCTGCACCACATTTGTGTCCCCTCAGAAGTAGTCACACCTCATCTGCAACTTTTGCGTCAACTATATGCTTGTCTTACCAGAGTAAACACAGAGATGGGGGAGGCGTTTGTCAGGAAGTGGGTAGGGAAAGCAAGCTCCTGATGACGTGCAGAACAAGGACACTCGGACATTGACTTGGCAGAGTTTTGACCCTGGCACACCAAGGCAGACCCTTGCACAAAAGCAGACGTGCACATGTGCGACAGCTATGTTTGTAAGCAGGGTAGGACTTGCTATCAAGGATTGCTTGATGGGCAGCTCATGCCTCTCAAACATCACACGATGTGTACATGACCAGATGCATATTACGGGAGAGACCTATCCACATCTGGTATGCTGCTCAGAACCGGTACTCTTTCTTGAGGCAGTCTGGCAACTTGGTCTGAGAGATGCATGTGGCATTTGCATGACACTGTGTCAGGCAACAAAATGGACATACCTGGTGAAGGCAGACTTGACTTGGGTGGGCACCCCCTTCATGGGGTCCTCCCCCCAAGAGGATTTAGTCTTCCACTTGGTCACATCCAGCACATAATCCAGATCATCCCTGGCAATGCAGTAAGCATGCATCTGTTCAATCACAGGTTGGATGCCCTCCTTCTCTTGGAGGGCCAGGGGGGCGGTCAGGGTCTGGCGCAGGGTGGGTAAGTAGAAGAGGCGCAGGGAGGTGCGGTCGCTGTGCATGTTGCCACTGCTGAGCATGCGTGTGTGCAGCTCACCCAGCAGTCGCCGCTGCTTGCCTGATGATGAGTTGCTGCCCATCCATGCCGTGAACCTGCAGCCCAATCCAGAGCGTTCAACACAAGGAGGACGGAGGGGGGGGGGCAAT
>JAABUP010007151.1_pt1 | contig 15219 bp, 15 predicted proteins | sample 5559201 | NCBI WGS metagenome assembly JAABUP01 (sample SAMN10711887, study PRJNA513373) | rock metagenome | isolation source: Antarctica rocks | place: Antarctica
AAGGCCACGAACTTCGTGACGGCAATCCCGAGGTTCGCCATGAGCGCGGCGAGGATTGCCCGGGTTCCACCCTCAGTTGACATGGCGCAACCCTAACGGTTGCCTGGGAAGGCGCTGAACCCCTCGATCGCTCTACCCGGCCTCCCTCGAGGGCTGACGCCGGCGACGACGCAGCCTGGTCTACGGTGCACACCGTGACCTCCGCGACCGGAATCCTTGACTGGCAGCCGCTTCTCCAGCGCCTCGACCTCGTCGCCCCTGCCGTTGCGGCAGAGGCACATCGTCTCCCCGATGCCCGGGTCGCCGGCATCGACGCAACCCTCGCGGACACCGCAGCGTTCTGCGCGGCATACGACGTGGCGATCGATGCCTCGGCCAACTGCGTCATCGTGGCCGGCCGCCGTGGTGAGGTGACGCGGTATGCCGCCGTCCTCGTCCTCGCGACGATGCGCGCCGACATCAACGGCGTGGTCCGCAGGGAGCTGGACGCCCGGAAGTGCTCGTTCGCGGCCCAGGCGGACGCCGTCGCGCTGACGCAGATGGAGTTCGGTGGCATCACGCCCCTCGGCCTGCCCCAGGAGTGGCCCATCCTCGTCGACGATGCGGTCCTGGCCGCGGGAGACGTCGTCATCGGGAGCGGGCTGCGCCGTTCGAAGCTCCTCGTCCCCGCGGGCGAGCTCCTCGAGCTCCCCGGAGCCCGCAGCCTGCAGCTCGCCGGCTGACCGGCCTAGAAGTCGGTGGTGCGGTCACGCAGGTCCGCCACGTGCGGTGACAGACCGGGGTCCATCCCCAGCCCGAGCGCGAGGTAGGTGGCCGCGAAGTCGGTCAGCGCGACGTGACCCGCGAGGCGCTCGAGCGGGTGACCGGGGTCGGTGGTGTGCTCGCTGACCCGGACTCCGGCATCCTGGGCCGTCTGCACCACCGCATCGGCGAGCAGGCTCGCGTTCTCCAGCGCCGTCGGGGCGGCGTGACCGTCGCGGAGCATGAGCAGCCGCAGCCGGGGGCTCGGGGCGGCGTCGAGGTAGGGGTCGGCGAAGATGTCACCGCCCGAGGGACGCCCGGCAGCCTTGGCTGCCCAGTCCGTGTAGGGCCCGTCGAAGCAGGCGACGATCTGCGAGGCGGCATCGGGCAGCTCGCCCCAGGTCGCCGGGATCCGGGCGGTGCGGGCCAGCATCGAGGCCGCTCGCGCAGCCGCCACGCCGGCGAGCGGCCCGTCACCGAGCACGACGGGCACACCGTCCGCGAGCTCTGCCGCGAGGCTCTTGGCGGGGTTGACGAACGACTCGGACCCCGGCCTGAAGAGACCCGCCTGCAGATCGAGCCGGTCAGCCACCCGGGCCAGCACGCCGGGGTCGGCGTCGACGAGGCCGAGGGCGTCCGCGGCCAGGACCACCGGGGTGAGCATCGCCCACAGTGAGGTCCTCGAGGAGGTCAGGCCCGGCGGGATGTCCACGTGCGCGCCGCGGGCCATCGCACAGACCTCGGACAGCGGCGAGCTGGGCGCTCCCACGGTCAGCAGGGAGGCGCCGCGACGGGCTGACTCGGCCGCCAGGGCAAGCGGCCCCTCGGCACGTCCCGACTGTGACACGGCGATGACCAGGTCGAGAGCGCCGACCCAGCCCGGCAGCGGCAGGTTGCGGCGGACGTGGACCGGCACCGGTGACCCCGGCTCGGCGAGGAGCTCGAGGACCTCCGCGACCACGGCGGAGCCGCCGAGCGAGGCGACGAGCACCGAGCGCGGCCGCTCCCCCCCGCCGACCCGGTGCAGCGCCGCTTCGGAGGACAGGTCGACGGCTTGTCGCACCTGCGCGCCGGCAGTGGCGAGGGAGCGCAGCGTGCGGCGCGAGTCCAGCCGCGCGATCGCGTCCTCGTCGTCGATGAGGGCCTCGTCGAGGAACGGCATCGTCGGCGCTCGGTCAGTCGCGCGTCGAGCGCGCCTCGTCGACGAGCAGGACGGGGACGCCACCGTCGATCCGGTACGCCTTGCCGCACTCCCGACTGGTGCACTGCAGCTCGGGGCCGGTGGGACCGGTCCCGTCGGCGAGCTCGCTGCGGCAGGCGGGGCAGCGCAGGATCTCGCGCAGCCACGGCTCGATCGTGGTCTCACTCATGGTCATGGTCCTTGTCTGATCAGTGCGAGGACGGTGTCACGCACGCCTTCCATCGTCCCACGGTCGGCGGCCTCGACGTTGAGGCGCAGGAGGGGCTCGGTGTTGGAGGCCCGGACGTTGATCCACCACATCAGCTCAGCCCGGTGCTCCGCCGTGAGGCCGTCGAGCTCGTCGAAGGTCATCCCGTCCTGGCTCTCCGCCCAGGCGCGGACGCGCGCGGTGGCGGCGGGGGTGTCGCTCACGGTGCTGTTGATCTCGCCCGACGCGGCATACCGGCCGTATGCCGTGGTGAGGCTGGAGAGGGGCTCCGTCGCCTCCGCGAGGGCCGCGAGCACGTGCATCGCCGCCAGCATGCCGGTGTCGGCGTACCAGAAGTCCCGGAAGTAGTAGTGGGCGGAGTGTTCTCCGCCGAAGACGGCACTCTCCCGGGCCATCTCGGCCTTGACGTAGGAGTGACCGACGCGCGTGCGCACCGGGCGGGCGCCGTGCTCGGTGATGATCTCCGGGACCGCGGCGGACGAGATGACGTTGTAGACGATCGCGACGTCGGCCGGGTCGGTGCCGGCGGCCTGCTCGCGGGCGATCTCCCGGGTCGCCACGAGAGCCGTGATGGCGCTCGGACTGACCGGCTCACCGCGCTCGTCGATGACGAAGCACCGGTCCGCGTCCCCGTCGAAGGCGAGGCCGATGTCAGCGCCCTGCTCGAGGACGGCGGCCTGCAGGTCGCGCAGGTTCTCCGGCTCGAGCGGGTTGGCCTCGTGGTTGGGGAAGGTGCCGTCGAGCTCGAAGTAGAGCGGCACGATGTCGAGGGGGAGGGCCGGCAGGCCGGCGCCCGTGCCCAGCACGGCGGGGACCGTGTGCCCGCCCATGCCGTTGCCGGCGTCGACGACGACCTTGAGCGGCCGGCCGGAGCTCAGGTCGACGAGGGAGCGCAGGAAGGCCGCGTAGTCCGCGAGGACGTCGCGCTCGGTGACGGAGCCAGGGCTCGGGGCGCCGTCCACGCCGGTCGAGGTGCCCCGGGTGCCATGGGCGACCGCATCGCCGTCCAGGATGGACTGCGCGACGTCACTGATCTGGGCCAGGCCGGACTCCTGGCCGACCGGTCGGGCGCCGGCCCGACAGAGCTTGATCCCGTTGTAGCGGGCGGGGTTGTGGCTCGCCGTGAACATCGCGCCGGGCAGGTCGAGAGCGCCGCTGGCGTAGTAGAGCCCGTCCGTCGAGCTGAGGCCGATGAGGGTCACGTCCAGGCCGTGGGCGGCGACGCCCTCCGCGAAGGCGCGGCTGAGGCTGGGCGAGCTCGGCCGCATGTCGTGCCCGACGACGACGCCGGTGGCTCCCTCGGGGCGGGCAACGACCTGCGCATAGGCCGAGCCGATGGCCGAGGCGACGTCCTCGTTGAGCTGCTCCGGGACCACTCCCCTGACGTCGTAGGCCTTGATGAAGTCCTTGAGGACAGGCGGAGGCGCGAGAGTCACAGGAGTGAGGGTAGTTGCCGGTCGCTCAGGAGTCGCGCAGGACCCGGAGGTGGCCCCGGCGTCCCACCTCGACCGCCCCGGTGTCCGCCTCACGCTGGACCTGGGTGCGGGCCACCTCCACCGCGGCGCTTCGCCGGGGCCGGCCCGCCTCGCGGACGGCGTCCGCGAGGGCCAGCAGGTCGTCGGTCGTCGGCAGCGGCGGGACGTAGTTCCCGCTGAGCCGCACGACCTCCCATCCTCGCGGGACGGTCAGCCCCTCGGCGTGCTGGGCGCACAGGTCGTAGGTGTGCGGCTCGGCATACGTCGCGAGCGGGCCGAGGACGACGGTGGAGTCGCGGTAGACGTAGGTCAGGGTCGCCACGGCGGCACCGGTGCACCCGGTCTTTGAGCACTGCCTCGACAAACCCACGGGACTGACTCTAGTTCGCGGCCCCTGCGCCGCCGGCGGGGCACGCCGTAAGGTGGCCCGGTGACTTCGCCGCGCCGCACCGGCCAGGGTCCGGGCCCGCGCCGCCGCGACCGGCGTGGGCGCGGCCCACGGGGTCCGCTCGCCTGGCCAGCCGTCCCGGCCATGGCCACCCGGGCGGAGCGGTTCGACGAGTTCGTCCTCGACGCTGCCACGCGCCTCGAGGAGGCTTGGGGCCGACCGTTCCCTCCGGTGGAGTTCGGTGTCGAGGACGTCCCCCCGTCGGATCCCGCACCGTGGGAGCACTCGGAGGTGCCCCTCGGCCGCCTCTTCGGCGCCGACGCCAGGCGGCCTGCCCGGATCGTCATCTACCGTCGCCCGGTCGAGACGCGGGTCCAGGGGCAGCGGGAGCTGTCCGCGCTCATCGCCGAGGTGGTGACCGAGCAGCTCGCGTCCCTGCTCGGGGTCACTCCCGCGGAGCTGGACCCCAGCTACGACGAAGAGGGCCCGGGCGACGAGTGACCCCGGGCGTGCACTGGCGTCGGGCACTGGCGTCGGGGCGGCGACGTGTGGGCGCCGGGCGGCGGCGCCCACAGGCGGCGCCTGGTGGATCAGCGCTGCACCTCGCGAACGGGGACCTGCGTCACATTGACCGTGATGGGTCGCAGGGGGAGCACGCTGAACAGCGGCGTCGCCCCCGGGGTGTCGGCCAGGGAGAGCGCCACCCCCGCACGAAGCACGCCCGACGTCTGCCGCACCCAGACCTGCGCTGCGCCCGAGACGTCGACGACCGAGACGCTGTCCGCCTGCACCGCGACGTCCTTGACGGCTTCCGCTCCAGTGCCGGAGACGGTGACCACGGTGGCACCGGCGGGCTCGCCGGTGCCGACGAGCATGAGTGATGCCGAGAACCCGTCCGGCAGCGGGGTCCCGGCCAGGACGGGGATCGGCGCCGTCGAGGTCGTCCAGGCCAGGTCGGACTGACCCGAGCCGTCGCCGCGTCGCTCGAGCATCGCGCCGGCGACGACGAGGCGGTCGGCTCTGACCTGCACGGCATACGCTCCTGCCGGCAGCGAGCCGAGGTCGATGTCACGCACCGAACCACCCGGGATCCGCAGGACCCCCTCACCCGGAAGTGGCTGAGGACCGTCAGCGGTGAGCACGCGCGCCTGGACGACGGCTTCGTCGCTGCCGGGGACAGCCACGCGCAGCCTGGCCGGGCCGCTGACGTAGGCGGCGGGGATCACCTGCTCGGTCGAGGGATCTGCGCTCGGCGTGGCGTCGTCCGCCCCGCGCCCCACCGCGCCTTCGACCCAGCTGTCCTCGAGCACGGCGGTGAGGACTCCACCGGTGGCGGTGACGTGGACGACGGGCGACTGCTCCGGACCGACGAGCGCATCGAGCAGGAGCGTCACCCGGCCGTGCGGAGGGACGGCAACGTCCCTGCCGTTCGCGGAGGCGATCGACCCACCGGCGCCGAGCACGGCGACGTCCGCGGAGACGGAGTTGGCGCCGGGGTTGACCAGGGTGATGTGCTCTCGGCGGGTGCTCTCGCCCCCGCCCGCGACGAGCCACAGCTCAGCCTTGGCGGGGCTGCAGGGCGCGGTCACCAGGGCGCGGTCGTCTCCCTCGCTCTGCAGCCACGTCTGCATCGCCGCCAGGCCAGGAGCGAGCGAACCGGTCGCCGTGACCTCCGCGACGGTGGGTCCCTGGACCCCGGCTGTCACCCCCCGGGAGCGCTGCTGGGACTGACCGAGCATCGTCGCCGCCGGCATGGCGCGCACCTGCAGAGCGCCGGGTCCGCTGCTCACGGCGACGTCCTTCAGCGCCGCGGCCGGGGCCGTCGCGGCGACGACGGTGGAGATGCCCGCGATGGCGGCGATCCCCTGGAGCCCCTCGGTCTCCGGCCCTGGGCAGGACAGCGCGGCCGACTGCACCGGGACGAGCTGCGGAGCGGTGTCCGCGACGGTGGTCAGCGGCCCGCGCAGCGACACCGTGCCGGGGACCGAGCCTGCGGCGACGACGAGACCCGCTCCGGCCAGGACGGTTGCCACCGCTCGCACCGCGCCCTTCCACGGAAGTGTCACGAGAGCCTCCTCGAGCGCCGGTTCCCGAACGGGATGGCCAGGAAGACGACGAAGGCGAGCAGGGCGAGCTGGGCCAGGAACCACCCTTCCCGCTCAGGGGGCAGGTCGACCACCAGCCGTCCGGACGCCTCCGGCAGCAGGTAGGTCGGCGCACCCCCCGACGGTTCTGCGTGCAGACGGGTGCCGTCGAAGGTGACCTGGGCGTACTTCGCCCACTCCGGCGCCTCCGCGAAGACGACACGGCGATCTCGGGGGCCGGTCGGGAGCACCGTGTCGGCGGCTCCGTGTGGACCCATGACGTCGACTGCCTGGAGAAGGTCGCCCTTCGCGTCGACCACGCGGACCCGCGACGGGGGGACCGGCTCGGCGGCGCCGCTGCCGACCGCCGCCGAGGGGCGGGCGAGGACCCGCCACAGCGTCTGCTCGCCGGTGGAGCCGAGCCTGGTCAGCCCGGCGGCCGCGTCGAGCACGCGCGCCAGAGGGTCGTTGGCCGGCGCGCGGAGGGACACGAACCCGATGCCCTGGTCGGCGAGCTGGCCGCCGGCGCCTCCGGGGAGGTCACCCACGCCGGAGGCGATGCTCCCGACGAGGGTGGCCAGACCGGGGTCGGTGACGGACCGCGGTCGTCCGATGTCGCGAAAGAGCTCACCCGGCTCGCTGCCCACCAGCCGGTAGTCGATGCGGGCCGGCGACGGCATCAGCACCAGGAGGCGGTTGGCGGCCGGACCGGTTGCCTGGTCGACCGCGACTGCCGGCAACGCGTCGTGGCCCACGGCCACCTGGGTGCCGGGCCCGGCCCAGGCGCTCGTCGCGGCCGCCACTGCGACCGCGGCGAGGAGGAGGCTGGTTGCGGCGACCGCGACGGCCCGGGGCCACTCCCGCCGGCTCCGCCGGATCCGGCGCACGCCGTGCCAGCCGGTCAGCACCGCGCCGAGCAGGGCCGCGACATAGAGCTCGAGACCCACCCCCGACCACAGGGTGGCGACCGTCGGCTCGCCGGCGTCCGAGAGCGCCTCACCCACGACGACGCGTTCAGCGCCGAGGGAGAGCGCCAGCCCACCCACCGCCAGGACCCCGAGGCAGGTCAGCGCAGCGGACCGGCCACGGACTCCGCCGTGGCGGGCCAGGGCGAGGACAGCGCTGGCCAGGACCGGCACGAAGAGGAGGGCAAGCAGGCGCTGGCCGCCGTCGGGCTGGCCGAGGGCGATCTGCCAGGCCGGGGCAGAGTCCCCACCGACGTCCACCAGGCCGCCACCGGAGAGGAGCAGACGCGGGTCGTGGGCGAAGCGGATCACCCATGGCCCGAGCAGGGCGACCGGGACCACCAGGAGGACGACCGCGCGCGCCCGCCCGGCCGGACCGGGTCCGAGAAGCAACAGGACCAGGGCCGCGACGACCGCCACGGCCAGCAGTGCCGGGACGAACGCCCCGAGCACCGCCGAGGCCAGCGCCGTGGCGAAGGTGGCGGTGAAGGTGGCATCGCGACGGGCAGCCATGGCGAAGCCCGCGACGACGAGCGGCAGGAGGAGGTGGGCGACGACGACGGGAAGCCGTCCCTCGCTGAGCGCCGAGAAGAGGACGCCGCTGCTCCCCCACGCCAGAGCCACGAGGGCCCGGGCCCACCGCGACCGGGTCGCGACGCGACCAGCGAGGTATGCCGTCGCCGCCGACAGCGGCATGGCGGCCAGCAGGAGCCAAGCGATGGCCACCGACGCCGACGAACGACCCTCGGAGACATACGGAAGCCGCTCGAGGAGCCAGGTGACGGCCGCCAGGACCCCCACTGCGGGACCGACGTCGAGGGACGTGCCGAACCCCGAGCCGTGCCACGAGTCGCGGAACAGGTGCCACAGGCCCGAGGAGCTGGTCGCGACGGCCTGCAGCTCGCCACCCCCGAGACCCGGCCCGCGGGCGTCGAGCAGGCCTGTCCTGAGGGTGTCCCGGAAGGTCAGTGCGGCCAGCACGGCACACGTGAGCACCGCGAGCAAGCCGGGATGGGTGGCGATCCGCTGCGGCAACGACGTCGGCAGGACGGCGAGGTCCTCGGCCTCCTCGGCCACGGGTCCGGTCGCGCTCGCGGCCGAGGTGATGCCGGGCCCTCGCCGGGTCGAACGCTCCGGCGAGATGGCCTTCTGGATGCGGTCCCAGGTGTGACCGACGGAGGCGCCCGGTGGGACGAAGAGGGAGGCCAGGTGCGATCGGCGCAGCCGCTTGGTCCCCCGGAACCGCCATCGCGAGCGCACCGAGCTCAGCGGGTGCACCAGGGCACCGATGTCGGCCAGCTCGGCCCATGCGTGCTGGGGTCGCTTGAGGACGAGGAGGGCGCCTGCGCCGAGGATGCTGCTGACGGCGATCCACAGTGCGAGCAGCGGCGCCCTCCAGGGGGCGCAGCGCGTCAGGGCGACCCGTCGGGCCGCGCCCCGCTGCGCGCGGCGGGCGCGGGCGAGGTCGAGAGCTCCGTCCCGCTCTCCGGTCCTCGTCGCCGCGGCGTCGCGCACTCTAGCGGCTGGGACGACGATGACCCGGTGACCGGCGAGCTGGGCGCGCCAGCCGAAGTCGAGGTCGGAGCCGAACTCCTGGAAGGACGGGTCGAACCCGTGCACGTCGTCGACCACGGCGCGGCGCACGAGCATCCCCGTCGTGCCCACGGCGAGGACGTCCGTGCGCGTGTCGTACTGACCCTGGTCCGGCTCACCGAAGGCGGGGGCGTCGATGCGGCGACCGGTCCGGGTCAGCTGGTGACCCATCTCGACAAGCCTGCGCGGGTCGTCCCACTGGACGACCTTCGGCCCGGCCACTCCGACTGACGGTGATCGTCGGACCGCCTCGAGGAGCCGCGCCAGGGTGCGCGGGTCGGCGGCGCTGTCGTCGTGCAGCAGCCACAGCCACTCGTCCTGCGGGTCACCGGCGCCGGGGTCCGCCTCCGCGAGCGCCCGGGTGACCGCCTCGCCGAAGGAGAGCCGCTCGGACGCGGACACGACCGTGACGTCCTTGATCGCGCGACGCAGCTCGGCGTGTGCGCCGATGATCTCCACCGACTCGTCGGTGGAGCCGAGGTCGACGACGACGAGCCGGTCCGGGACGCGGCCTTGTGTGGTCAGGGAGTCGAGGTTCTCCCCGAGCCAGGGGGCCCCGTTGCGGACGACGAGGACAGCGCACACCCGAGGGGACGAGTGGGCCGCGGGAGCCGTCGCCGAGCTGGGCGACGGAAGGGTGGTCGTCACGGGGTTGTGGAGCCGCCGACGGCGACTAGACCGCGCGCTTCTTCAGCTTGCGGCGCTCGCGCTCGGAGAGTCCGCCCCAGATGCCGAACCGCTCGTCGTTGGCCAGGGCGTACTCCAGGCACTCCGACCGGACCTCACACCCGATGCAGACCTTCTTGGCCTCGCGGGTCGACCCGCCCTTCTCCGGGAAGAATGCCTCCGGATCGGTCTGCGCGCAGAGCGAGCGCTCCTGCCACGACAGCTCCTCCTCGGCTCCCTCGTCAAACGTGATCAGCTGCAACTCGTGCATGGCGCCCTCCTCGACCCGTAGCCCGCACTGCGCCGTCCCGGTGCCCGTGAACGCCTCACGGAAGGACAACAGTGAAATTACACGCGTGTCATTGGTCATAAGTCAAGCCGAACAGTGCTATTTGCCAAGCGAATCCAGCGCCGCGATCGCCGCGACCACCGAATACGAGGCAGCGGTCGCCTCGCTGGGGGTGCTCGAGTGGGCGGATGCACCGACGCGCCGGTTGGTCTGCGCGCCTGACAGACTCTCGGCATGCACATCACCGCCCTGGCCGGTGGGGTCGGGGGAGCCCGCTTCCTGCGCGGCCTGCTCGCCCACATCACGCGCTCACCAGACCTGGTGGGATCCACCGTCACGGTCATCGGCAACACCGGTGACGACATCACGCTCTTCGGGCTGCGGGTCTCCCCGGACATCGACACGGTCCTCTACACGCTCGGCGGTGGGATCAACGAGACGCAGGGCTGGGGACGCGCGGACGAGACCTACGTCGTCCAGGGTGAGCTCGCGGCATACGGGGTGGAGCCACAGTGGTTCGGCCTCGGAGACCGGGACTTCGGCACCCACGTCGCCCGCTCCATGTGGCTGGGTCAGGGCGCCACCCTCTCGGAGGTGACCGCCCGGCTGGCCAGGCGCTGGGGGCTGCCCGAGCAGGGTGTCACCCTCCTCCCGATGAGCGACACCCCGGTCGAGACGCACGTGGTCATCGAGGACGAGCAGGGCCAGCGGGCCGTCCACTTCCAGGAGTGGTGGGTGCGGCTGCACGCCGCCGTGCCCGCGCAGCGCTTCGTCGTGGCGGGGATGGACCGCGCCACCCCCGCTCCCGGTGTCCTCGACGCCATCCGCGAGGCCGACCTGGTCCTCCTGCCGCCGAGCAACCCGGTCGTCTCGATCGGCATCATCCTCGGCGTGCCGGGCGTGCGGGACGCCCTTCGCGGGACCCGCGCCCCGGTCGTCGGGGTGTCTCCGCTGATCTCCGGTGCACCGATCCGCGGGTATGCCGACGCCTGTCTCGAGGCGATCGGCGTCGAGTCGACGACGCGGGGGGTCGCCGGTCTCTATGCCGACTTCCTCGACGGCTGGCTCGTCGCGGAGGAGGACGCGCAGTTCCGCTCGACGGGGCGGCTCACCGTCGAGGCGCGACCCCTGCTGATGACCGGGGTCGAGGCTGCTGCCGACATCGCCGGGACCGCGGTCGACCTGGGCCGCAAGCTCGTCGGGACGCGCGGGTGACCCTGACGATCACCCCGGTGGTCGGCATCCCCGAAGTGCAGTCCGGCGACGACCTGGCGGCACTGATCGCCTCGGCGCTGACCGCGTCCGGACTGACCGTCCACGACGGCGACGTCCTCGTGGTGTCGAGCAAGGTCGCGTCGAAGGCGCTCGGCCTCACGGCCTCGGCGACGGACCGGGACGCCGTCATCGCCGCCGAGAGCGAGTGGGTCGTGGCCGAGCGAGTCTCCGCGGGCCGGCTCACCCGGGTGGTCAAGGCCAGGGCCGGTCCGGTCATGGCGGCGGCAGGGGTCGACGCGTCGAACACCGGGGACACCGACCAGCTCCTGCTTCTGCCGCACGACCCCGACGCCGTATGCCGTGAGCTCCACGAGCGCCTGTGCCGCACCTTCTCGGTCAGCCGGCTGGGCATCATCCTCAGCGACACCGCCGGCCGGCCGTGGCGCACGGGGCAGACCGACTTCGCGCTGGGCGCGTTCGGCATCGAGGTGGTGGACGACCTTCGGGGGGACCTCGACGCGGATGGTCGCCGGCTCGAGGTCACCACTCGCGCCGTGGCGGACGAAATCGCCGCAGCCGCCGATCTCGTCAAGGGCAAGACCGAGGCGGTGCCGGTCGCCCACGTGCGCGGGCTGGGCCACGGTGTCGTCGAACCGCGGGCCGACCTGCCGGGCGCCCGGGAGCTGGTCCGGACGGGGCCGAACGACTGGTTCGGCCACGGCCGCGCCGAGTCGGTGCGGGCGGCGCTGGGCGTCGAGCCCGGGAGCGATCTCGCCGAGCAGATCGGCATCGCGTCGACCGCTGAGGAGTCGCTGACCACGCGGCTCGGGAGGGCGGTCGCGACGGCGATCCACGACCTCCCGGAGGTCGGCGTCGACATCGGGAGGGGCGAGGTCGTCGTCAGCGGAGAGGACGCGCTCGACGTCGGCGTGGCCGCCGGTCGGCTCGGGGTCGCCCTCTGGGGCGAGTGGCTCGCCGGACGGACCACCGGCCGCGGCGCCACCTCGGTGACGATCGCCATCACCTCCCGCCGCTGACCTCGCCCGTCCCTCTTTGCGTCCGAGTCAACGGTGGTGGGTCCGCCGCTCGTTCGGACGCAACGGTCAACTGGCGCGCTCCGTCCGAATCAACGGTGGTCGGGTCCGCCGCTCGTTCGGACGCAACGGTCAGGTGGGTAGGTGGGTGCGCGGCGCCATCCGCGGACCATGGCGCGGGCGCATCGCCCCGGCGAGCTCCAGCAGCCGCTGGACGCGGTAGCGGTGTCCGGAGTAGGGCTCGAGGAGCTCGGCGAGACCGGCGTCGTCGATCTCCCGACCGATCAGGGCCCAGCCGATGTTCTTGGCCACGTGGTAGTCCCCGAAGCTCACCGCGTCGGCGTCCCCCAGCGCTTGCTGGGCCACCTCTGCAGTCGTCCACGCACCCACCCCGGGCACCGCCCGCAGACGAGTGCGAGCCGGGACCGGTGCCAGGCCCACGCACTGCTCCAACCGACCAGCGGCTCGGGCGGCCCGGACGACCGCCGTCGAGCGTGCAGAGTCGACCGACGAGGTGAGGAACTCCCACGACGGGATGCCCGCCCACCCCGCCGCCGAGGGTGGGACGCGAAGCCCGGTCACGGCATACGGGCCGGGGGCAGGCTCGCCGAACCGCCGCACGAGCCGGCGGTAACCAGCGAACGCCTCCTGTCCAGTGACCCGCTGCTCGATGATCGCTGGGACCAGGGCGTCGAGGACGAGGCCGCTGCGCGGGACATGCCACCCCGCGAAGCGTCGAGCAGCTCCGGCAACGAGGTCGTGGTGCGGGATGAAGCCGGCATCGTCGTCATGGTGCCCGAGCAGGTCGGGCACCCGGTCGAGGACCCAACGGGCACCGCCTCCCCAGGCCGTCGCCTCGACCGTCGCCTCGCCGGCGAGGGGTCGAAGCTGGAGGGTCGCCGTACCCTCGGGGGTGCGTACCCCGCGGACGAACGAGCCGTCAGCGCCCCGTCGGAAGGTGGGGTCCCCGGGCCCCCGCCGGAAGATGCCGACGATCGCACCGACCGCCACCGGCCGGGAGGAGCGCCACGTCCGGCTGACGGGCGTCGCGAAGTCCGGGGTCACGAGAACAGTCTGACCGAGCCCACCGATGGGCTGACCAGGCGGGCCGGGTCGCCGAGCCCATCGACAAGATCGCCCGGGGCCGGATTCTGCGACACGGGGCGCTGGAACCTACACTCCCGATAGTTCGTTCCTCAACGACTCCCGACCGCCGACCCGAAGGACATCGTGGCCAGGAACACCCCGTCCAGGAAGGCCATCGCGGCGAGCCCGCGCCGCGACAGGCTTGCGGGCATACAGCGCGAGCAGAAGGCCCGTGAGCGCCGCACCGTGCTGATGATCATCGCCGGGTGCACCGCCCTCGTCGTTCTCCTGGGTGGAGTGATCACCTATGGCGTTCTCGACGGCAAGCGCACGGCGGAGGCCAACAAGCCCTCCACCGCGATCCTCACCATCGGCGTTCCCGGTGCGTCGGCGTCGTGCGACCCGGTCACCACGGATCCGGCCACGGGAAACAGCCAGCACGTCGGCCCCGGCACGGACCAGGCCAACGTCAAGAAGGTCGACTACTCCACCGTGCCGCCGAGCAGTGGCGCGCACTTCGTGACACCGGCTGTGGGCGGGCGCAGCTACTACACGAGCGCGGATTCCCCCGCCACCGAGACGCTCGTGCACAACCTCGAGCACGGCTACACCGTGCTGTGGTACCTCCCGAGCGAGGGAGCGGCCAAGGCCGAGCAGCTCCAAAAGGTCGCCGAGGTCGGCACCAAGCTGGACGCCTCGGCCGGCAAGTTCATCGTCGCCCCGTGGAACGACGCCTACGGCGCCTTCCCGACCGGCAAGAAGTACGCCCTGTCGCACTGGTCCGCGACCACCGCGGGCGGCGGCGCCGTGACGGCGCAGAACGGCCACCGCCAGCTCTGCGGCGACCTGTCCGGCGAGACTGTCGCCGCGTTCGTGGCGAAGTACCCGAAGACCGACGCCCCGGAACCCCTCGGCGCCTAGCGGCGCATCGATAGCCCGAGATACCTCAGGCCCAGATCGGCGAGGGAACGATGCTGGGCAAAGGGTCCACGGTCACCTTGGCGGTGGTCCGAAACCGGTCGTTCGGACGGCCGTATTGCTTGTCGATACTATCGTCCTACGGTAGTATCGAGTTCGTGATGCAATCGTTCGCCGACGAGCAGACCCGGAAGGTCTGGGCACGCGAGCACGTACGTCAACTCGGCCCGGACCTTCAACGTGCAGCACAGAAGAAGCTGCGCCTGCTCAACGCGGCGGACACGATCAACGACCTGAGGGTGCCGCCCGGTAACCGGCTCGAAAAGCTGACCGGCGACCGCAAGGGCCAGCACTCCATCCGGATCAACGACCAGTACCGGATCTGCTTCGTCTGGACCGCCAGCGGACCAGCCGAGGTCACCGACTACCACTGAAAGGACACATCATGACCAAGGCTCACGCACCCATCACACCGGGCGAGATCCTCCAGACCGAGTTTTTGGAGCCGCTGGACATCACCCCGTACCGGCTCGCCCAAGCTACCGGCCTGAGCCAGACCAGGATCAGCGAGGTCATCCACGGCAAGCGCCGCATCACCCCTGACACCGCACTCCGTCTATCCAAGGCGCTCGGCCTCTCCGAGAGGTTCTGGCTGAACATCCAGAACGACTACGACATCGAGACCGAGCACGACCACCATGAACACGACCTCAGCGAGGTCGAGGTGCTCGTCACCACGTGACGCATGCCGACGGAGGTTAGCGAGACTGCCAGTTCGGCCATGTGATGGGACGTCAGCAGATCACGTCGGTGGGCACGCGCAGGTTGTCGTGCGCGTAGATGGCGGCAACTGCAGCGGGGTCGGCGGCGGCGCAGGCGCTGGCAAGCGCGTCGAGGAGGTCGTCATAGACCGCGTCGGTCTTGCCGTCGTAGGCGTCGGTCATCCGGCCCCATTCGTCCCACGGCAGGGACTCGATCTTGTTCAGGGCGGCGAGGTCCTTCACCGCGTTGCCGCGGATCTCCGCCGGTCCCCAGTTCTCGCTGCCGTAGACGCCGAACTGTGAAGCGTCGATCTCTCCCCGCCGAAACGCCTGCCATGCTTCGCCGCCAGACAGAAACTCGCCCTCGGCCAGGCTCTCTGGACGATCCAGCACGGTCCCGCCGAGGATCTCGCTGTCGATGCGCACCCATTGCGCGCTGCGTTGATCCCGGTACTCAGTGATCCAGTGATCCAGTCCCTGGCTCGGCTGAAAGTAGGTCGCGAACCCACAGCGCACCCGGGCTGCGATCCCGCGGTGGCGAAGCAGCGCGCAGCTGAGCACCGCGAAGTGCCGACAGGTACCCACCAACCGGCGC